>Ga0181581_10003012_pt1 | contig 13209 bp, 5 predicted proteins | sample 071ome_22_FD_132433 | JGI IMG/M metagenome (GOLD analysis project Ga0181581, IMG submission 132433) | Coastal salt marsh microbial communities from the Groves Creek Marsh, Skidaway Island, Georgia - 071404AT metaG (megahit assembly) | ecosystem: Environmental > Aquatic > Marine > Intertidal zone... | reverse complement strand
TCCATGGCGCCGCCGCCTGGTTGATTCGTCCCGCGACGCAAGGTTCCATCTTCACTCCACGTCGCGCCATGCGTCGTCTTCGACGGTCGTCGTCACCTTCGGCGTCCGCCAGGACTTCGAATGTGTGGCGCGCATCCATATCGGGACTATTCTTTGTCCTCATCTTCTCGACGTTCGCGGTCGCGCGCGCCGATGACGATGTCGAAGACAAGACCGTCTCGGGCGTGTTGGAAGAGCACGAGCGCACTCTTGAAGAACTCCTGCGGCAATCCACGCACGCGGCGCCGTCGGTCAAGGATGCGTTTCGCCAACTCGCCGAACAGGCGTCGTCCGCGCCCAGTCTTCAAGAACTTCGAGAGAGAGAGTCTGGATCGTCCGAGCGCACGTTTCCCCGGCGCATAGAGCTCGAGATTGAACAAGCGCACGGTGAAGTCGCTCGAGACGAATGGATCGTCGCGCGCGAGGCACTGTATACCCTCAGTGCTCTGCGTCAGGTGGGCGTGCTCGACGTCGACGCGGTTCCGGAGACCCGCGACGAGGGCTGGCACCGAGAAGCGCTGGAGAGAGCGTCGCTGATGGGTGACGACTGGGCGCGAACGGCGTTTGGATATAGGTTATGGAAGGGATTTGATGGCGTCGAAAAAGACGCAGAACGGGCGCTTCAATTGCTTCGTGAAGTGGCCGCCATTGGTCTCGAAAAAGGCCCGACGACGTACGAGATTGAGGCGCCGAACGGAGCCGAGTGGCTGAGAGATCGAGATCGAGATGCGTCTTGGTTCTCTGAAAGCGTCGCGGCGAAAGCGGCAGATCAGGTAGCGTTGGAATTAGACGCCGCTGCTCGTGGCGATGATAGCGCACACGCGCAGCTGGGATACCGTGCGCTCGTTGGTGATCGCGGTGTGGAACAAGATGAGGGAGCGGCTTTCCAACATTTTTATGAAGCCGCACGACGCGGTGGTGGTTTACCCGAGGCGCACTACAACTTAGGCTTCATGTACATGAACGGGATGGGTACGGATACGAATTACACCGCAGCCAAAGAGCAGTTCATCAAGGCGATTTCTAAGGGAGGTATTGCGCCAGCTTATAACGGCTTGGGCGTATTGGAATACAACGGTCTGCTTGGGGAGAAAAATTACACCGCAGCGATGGAGTACTTTGAGGAAGCCGCGAAGCGCGAGGATCCCGATGGATACTTTAACTTGGCGCAAATGTACATTCTGGGTCATGGCGTTGAAGCAAATGCCACGTACGGGGTGGAAATCATGGAGAAGGCGGCTGAGCTTGGACACTGGCGAGCGCCTTACGAGCTCGGTTTAGCGCACGCATCTGGGGAAGCCGTCGAAAGAAATGTGTCGAGAGCTACGAGATTATTTCACGTGTTCATCGAGGAGAGATTCAGTTGGGATAAACAGCGGAACGATGCGATCGAAGATGTGCTCGTGCACCAAAACGCGTGGGGAGCTCTCGTACGCTACTCCCTCGTGTCATCACTTGGAAGTGAATCGGCGGCAAATAACGTCGTTTGGCTGCTGCGTAAATCCAACGCATACACAAAAGATGACAGATTTGAGCTCGCCGCGAGAATGCTTCGCGAGATCATTTATTGTTATGGATCCCCTGAGGCACGAGTGGATCTCGCCGATTTATTGTGGGCACGCAAAGTGAAACCAGATCTTACGTTTGATTTGAACGACGAGTACGAACAGGCTGCGTCGAACGCATCAACCTACGATCTGGCCGCAGTACAGCATTACGTTGCGGCAGCGTTCAGTGAGAAGCCGTACGCAGAGGCTCTAGTCAATCTCGGTTGGGCGCACTTACTAGGCTCTGGTGTGGTCGTAAACTTTACAAGAAGTTTGGAGCTTTTCGCGGCGGGAGCTGCGGCGTCACACAGCTCGTACGAAGCAGCACCGTGCGTCATCGCCGGCGTGATATCCAAACTCTGGCTCCTCGCCGCTTCTGCTTCCTTGCGAATGAACTTTGGGTCTCTCGGCTTGCCGGACTCGCACTTTCCGTCGTTGAAGGTGAAAAGCCTCGCGGGGTCATCGAACGCCCTCACCGCCCTTCGAATCATTCAAGGGATCGAGATCATCGAGCGATACTCTCTTTACGCTCTCACACTAGCCCTAGCAAGCGTGCTCGCGTATCGCATGATGCTTCCCAGCCGGTAATAGACTAGCGCTCGCGGCTGTAATCATCATCACCACGTCACACAACCGTCCCCACAGTTTGCGTCTCGATGGAATCGCTCGCGACGACGGCACCTCGAACGTGCACCGCGCCGCGGCTAACGCGCTCCTCGGCGTTTCGTCGCGTCCCGCGCGCGGCGCGCGCGACGAGGAACGCCGATGGTGCGCGACAACTCTCGCGTGGTGACGTGGCGACCGTGCGAGCGGGCGCGTCCGGTGATGCGTCATCGGTGACGAAGGAAGACGACGACGACGACGATGACGCCTTCTTACGCTTTCTCGAAGACTCCATGGATGGGAAGACGACGCAGTCGGCGGCGTCCGATGGACTGAACTGGGGAGGCGATATGAGTGGCGATGAGCTGAGAAACATGGTTCTGAAGCGTTACGGAAGATTGTACGACGCGCGGATTTGCCAAAGAAGGGATCGTTTCAATAAGCTGCAGATTTATCTTCAAATCATGTGGAAGTTTTTGGGGCAGAAGAGTTTTCCGCTCAGCGAGGCGGAATACGTGGAGCAGACGGATGCGGTCGCAGAGCTCTTGTCCGAGTGGGGGGTCGGGGACGTCGTGCGCGAAGCGCTGCCGAAGCATCCTAAGGTGCCCAAGATGGACACGACGGGAGCGAATGCCGTGATGATTCCCTTGGGTTTAGAAGATTTGGAGGAGAACGGTGTTCCGGGCGCGAGAACCGATTGATTGCATATTGGTAACCGAGTAGAACGGTGTGTTGCTATTTACACGTCTAAAGTATCTTAAGCTTTCGGCTCATCCGCCCGCCTCCCTTATCGCAATCAGACCCTTAATCTTCGCTAATCGTACGTATAACGGTCTGAGATGCTTCTTATCTTCTCGAGTCGTCTTTCTACCCGTCGTGCGAGAAACTCGCACGTCGAAACGGCGCAACCTTCGCTTCAGCGCGCTCTTGTCCGCGCGAAGCTTTTCCAGAGTCTCGTCACCTCGTAACGGAGCGAATAACGTTTGGATATCTAATCCCATCACGCGATCAACCTCCGCCGAAACACCATCGAGATCCCCGAGCCAATCTCCGACGACGTCCGCGATATTCTCCTCCAACTCCGATTCGTATCCGCTCGCCGGTTTCTCCGCCACCGCGTCCTTAACCTCTCTCTCGGACGACTCCGCCTTATCACCGATGTTCATCTCATTCACCCGCTCCTTCAGGGCGTCGACCGCGCGATCATCTTCCACCGCGGTCGCCGCCGGCGCGTTTTCTTTGCCATCTTTCACAGTCGTCACCGCGTTCCCTCCCTTGAGCGTCTCGTTCGCGTGGTCCAACACCCGTCGGGCGTTCTCGACGCTCTTCAGCGCTCTCTCCGACATCTCGACCCTCCTCTCGCCCCTCGCGGCGCTCGACGCGACGCGCGCGACGCCCTCGCTCGACGCGGCGACCAACGGTCGCCCGTCACGCTTTCGTCGCGTCTCGACGCGCGCGCCCGGACGAATCGACGATTCGAGCGTCGAAGACGAACGCGTCGACCGCGACGGGCCGTGCTCCGCGTCGGCGAACGCGCGTCGACGCGACGCGCGCGCGTGTGCCGTCGCGCGCGCGCCGACGCGGCGGCTCGTTTTGAAACTTTCATATAAAATGAAAAAAACGTCCCTTTAACAAAAAAACACACAGAAACGCCTTTTCGAGCAGAAACGCCTCTCGACGCGCCACAGCGCAGCGACGCCGCGAACTCGCGCGGAGGCGTGCGCGGACGCCGGCGCGCGCACCGCGGGAACGCAAAAGTATGGTCGCCTCCGCCGGGGGCTTCGGCGCGTCGTCCACGGCTGCGGACATCTGGGACGCGGTGGATGATTTGCGCGGCGATGCGCACTATCGAGCGCTCGACGTCGAGACGACGGCGAGCGCGGCGGAGATCAAGCGCGCGTTCGCCAAGCGGGCGAGGGAGTGTCATCCGGATAAGGGTGGCGACGCCGAGACGTTCGCCGCAGTGCGAAAGGCGTTCGAGACGCTGATCGATCCCAAGTCGAGAGCCACGTACGACGCGTTGATGAAGGAGCACCAGTATCGATACATTCGCGGCGTCACGAAGCGCGCCGTCGGTGGCGAAGACGCGCTGTTGGGCGACATCGAACGGTTGGGTTTGGAGAATGTGTGCGCGGCGACGCAGTTGGTGACGCTGTGTGAGGTGTGTGGGCGACCGAGTACGCGCGTGTGCTACGCGTGCACGGCGTTGTTTTGCGATTTCTGCGAACGTAAAATGCATTGGAAAGGCTCGGTGGGATTACACTGGCCGGTGCAGCGCGTGGATGGGAAGATGGCGAAGGAGCTCGGAGAGAAGCAGCTCGAGGAGAAAATGAAAGAGGACGGCGAGCGGGCGATGCGAGAGGATCCCAACTACCGAACAGACGCAGAGTTACAGACGATTCGTACTTTCAAAGAGACAGCTGCGATGGTGTATCATCCAGACGGTCGACACAAGAGTAAATACGACGTGGATTTGGCGCAGCATTACATGTGGGCACAGTCAATGCGGTCCGTGTACATCGCCATCAACGTTCCGACTGGATACGCCGATAAAGAATTACATTTTGATTTTACGGGGCAAGCCGTGCTCGTTCAACCAGAGGATTCGTTTCCCATTCTAGACAGAGTTTTAGCGAACGTGGTGGATACGAGGTATCCGGTCGAGATCATGCAAACCGAGGACAGACGTTTCGCCATGATTGAGATACGTAAGCGCAAAATCGGGGAAGATTGGAAGACAGTTTTCGAAGGAGATTCAGACTACGCGAGATGCATGAAGCCCCTCTACACGCTAATGGAGTCAAACAAAGAAGTCGTCATAGAGTTTGAGCTGCCGTTTTGGAAAGAATCGGACGACATTATGGTGGAAATTACGAATGAATACATACGCGTGAAAGTGATGGGCGAGTTTGACATTAAGCGAGAATTTTGGCAAAAGTCACAAAATGAAGCGAGAAAGGACGTCGAGAAATGGCAACCGATTGACGTTGACGAGTGTACGTGGAGCCTGGATGATGGATTTGAACGGGATAGCGGCGATCCGTGCAAGACGCTGATGATTTTACTGCAAAAACCCGATCCAACGAAAGACGAAAATGAGTTTCAACGTGGAGAACGTTCGGATAATAGAAACATCTATAAACACGACGACCGCTACGGCGCCCGTTTCTTCCGTGACGATGGAGATCAGTATTCCCTGGAAACTTTGTTACAAGCGGCTCTTTTCGTCGATACGGGTTCAACCTGGCATCAACCGACGCCGGCAGAAGCATATAAACCGCCGTACATGACCGGGCATTACATCAAAGAATTCAGTAAGCTCCCAAAGCAAGTTCAAACCATCATCGGAGACCTGCTGGACAAGAAAAAGGAGGCGAAAGTTGAACTTGAACACGACGATGTTGACTTCGACGAGTTGGAATATTTCTAAGTATGAGCTAAAATCAATTGAAATAAGCTACAGTAGTTCTACGTCAATCACGTTAAAATTGCGTTTTCTCCTTCGCCGAGCCAAAACGGCTCAATCTCTCTCGGCGGTAAAATCCAAAAAGTATCGTCGTCCTCGTCAAACTCATCGTCTGAAACTTCGACAAAAGATTTTGAATTGAGCGATATCTCTTGATCGAGTCCAATGTACGAATCAGACATGAGATAGACGACTAACTTCGGGCTGCGAGCGCTGGGCGACGAGCTCGACGGACATTTCAACTTTACGCTTGCGCGGTCGCCAAACGAAATACGCCGCAGCGCCAGAAGTTCATCATTCGCCGAATCTCCGATGACGATCCACCAGCCCTCCTCCTTCACTTTTGGGAAACGCGGCGTGTATGAATTCGGAGCCTTAGATCCACACTTCGAGCCCGCACGTTTCAGCGTCACGTGTACCGTCTTGTTCTTCGCATCGCCCTTTGTGGTCTCCACCGTTGCCTTTGCGTCGATCGACGGCAACCTCAGGCAAAGATCAATCGTTTGATCAACCTTGCGAGCGCTGATGCCCGACCCGGCGAGAATCTTTCGAGCTCGACCCTTGTCCCTCGCGCACAGATCCATCAATTGAGGCAGGATGGAGACATTTTGTTTCTCAAGATATCTCAAGTTGTCGCGCTTGACATGAGGCAGCGTCAACAAAGACGACTCGGTTACCATTCGACCCTGCATAATCATCTGCATCAGATTCATCGTGTTCAGCGCCGTTTGAAGCCATCCAGCATCAGAGGTGACGTCGATCATAGCTTGTAGAATACGAATCGCTTGATCGAGAACACTCTTGGTATCCGTGTAATAATCGCTCAGCGGTAGAGGGAGACGGAGGAAATGACACTGAAAGAGTAACGACGTCTTCACGTGCGGGTCCTCCGCCAGTCGAACGTCAACTTCAAAACCACCAGCGTCGGCGACAACTTGCGCCAACTCTGTGTTGAGTTTATCCTCGTTGTGACGCACCGGTAACTCATCGTATTCTGCCACGCCGCACAATGTCTCGAGCAACGTCTCGAGGGAGCTATTCGCTTTGATGTTTGCGGCGAAGAGCGCGACAGAAGGATATTGCAAGTAATAGTAAGAGGCGACTCTGCCCAGCATGAGGGGTTCCAAACTGTCGTCTTCATCATCGATCGCGATGCATCTCGCGTCTTCCAGTAATTCAAGAGCATTCTCAACTAAATCGCTGAGGTACTCGTTCAAGTTGTCCGACTGAATCGTATCCAAGTTGTAATACGTTGGATTTTTCAATAAGCGACGGAAAAAATACGTCCACGTCAGATAGTCCACGGCGTCCTGTTTCGTTTTAATCGTTCCACTGACGATTTCGGCGTTAAAATGATCGCACAAATTTTCAGACAGACTCGATTCCACTGGGAATGGTTCGTACAGAAACTTTTTATAGAATGTCTTCTTCGGTTCGTGCACCAAAATGACGCAACATCCAGATTTGTCAAACTGTGGACGACCCGCGCGACCCATCATCTGAAGGACATCGGTGATAGGGAAGTCTTGGTACCGCTTCGTCTTGCCATCGTAATACTCGGTGCCTTTAATCACGACCAAGTGCGCCGGTAAGTTGACGCCCCACGCGAGCGTAGATGTCGTCACGAGCACTTGAATCTTGCATTGCGCAAACAATTCTTCGCACAATTCACGATCTTCCGGCGCTAGACCAGCGTGGTGTAGACCGATTCCGAATTGCAACGTGTGTTTCAAAGCGGGATCCTTCACTTTACTCAGATGAATACTGAGCTCGTCGCTGCTCATGTGCACAAAGCCATCCGGTCGCTCGTCGGCAGCCGCGTACGCAATCAAGTCCAAAGCCGTCAAGCGCGTTTGACGTCGACTCGATACGAACACGAGAACAGGTTTGTCTGGACTGTGCGTGCGAATAGCGGCGTACGTCGGTTTGTTCATGGTCATCATGCGTGGACAGTAAAACTTTCCGGGAAAGCCTTGAATGTGACATTCAAGTGGCACTGGGCGAACCGACGGTCTGAAGTTGAACAAACCCTCTCCCTCGATGCCGAGCCAATCGCCGAGATCTCGCGCATTCGCCAAGGCTGTCGACAAACCAATAATTCTGACGTTCGATCCCGTTCGTGCGGAAATGTACCGCATACGAGATACGATGACTTCCAAAATAGGACCTCTGTCGCTCGCCAACAAGTGAATCTCGTCGATGACGACCAAAGCAACCTTGGTGACGTAGGCGCGACTCTGCCAGTTACGACTGATACCGTCCCACTTTTCGGGCGTACTGACGATTATGTCCGCTTGCAAAAGCGCGCGAAGATCGGGCGTGTAGTCTCCCGTCAACTCCACCATTCTCAGTCCAAGCGTGGGGCACAAGTTCTTCCGCCAATCCTTGATGCGTTCTCTGACCAGAGCCTTCAGCGGCGCGATGTAAACCACTTTAGAACCGGGGGAATCACGGAAAACCTTCATCATGGCCAGTTCAGCGGAAATTGTCTTACCCGAACCAGTAGGCGCACCGAGCAAGACGTTTGTGTCGGTGTGGTACAGAGTGTGGAACGCCTGCGTCTGAATGGCGTTGAAGTGGGTAAACTTGTTCGCATACATCGACTCGTAGACGGGATTCTTCAACGCCGATCGCGGAAGAGGATCAAGATCGAGAAGCTCGGTGTGCGGCGGATGCTCCTCGGGTAGAATCAAATGCTGGAAATTCAACTCGACGAAAGATTCACACCCCAACCACGTCTCTGACATTGCTCGTAAGAAGTATTGCGACGGAACTGGTTCAAAAATAGGAATTGTGAAAGCCAAGTATTGCGCCCCGTCGTTGCGTTGCTTCTTGCTCAGATTGAACGTCTCCGTGTGATAAATGTGCTCATTGACGGGATCTTCGACCCAAATGAGCCATCTCTGAAGGGCACCGTGCATGGCGTCCCTCCACTCAAATTCGGGAATGAGAGTGACGGAGATGCGCAGGACGCTTCTCGTGATGGGTTGAACTACGGCCGTCATGTTCAAATGCGGCATGGATCGCATGCACGATTTGATCTGTCCGCCTATTTGAGCATTCAAACGTAACATACTACCGATCTCTCCCGCACTCATATCCCAGAGACGGTCCAAAGTCGCTTTCTTTTCCTCAAGCTTGAACAACACCTCGGGCTTGAGCGTCTTTTCAAACTGTCTGAGCTCGTGCTGGTGCGGCCATATTCTCAAGTCGCAAGATTTACTGACTGTGAGTAATTGCTCCGCAAGGGACGGCCACCCGCGTCTCAAACAGAGCTCGAACAAAGCGCGACATATCCGGCTCGCATTTTGTGAAATGTACATGCTGTCGGCGATGAGCGAGAACGACTGCATGTTTGCTCGCGAGATGTACACCTGCAACAACAAGTTCACCTTACCGACTTTGTCCGTCAATGATGCTTTAATATCAATCGGAACGATGCGTCGATTACGTCTGAGCGTTTCGAGCTCAGGTATTTCATCCTCTCTCGGTACGATGTTCTCGAACTCACTTGAGTGAGAAATCATGTGAAAGATTTCTGGCATCGTCATGTGTCGTTGCATGAGGCTGTCAAAAATTTCCATCGATTTCACTTGAATGTAAAAGTGACTCGCGGTGCGACCGGCTTCTGTTTGATACAGTTGACCACTGCGCTCGTCGAACCGAATCATTTTAGCTCTATCGAGCGTCCTCGCCGCCTCTTTGATGAGTTTGCGACGATGGTCGAGTAGACCCGGATCGAGGCGAACATCGTCCCACGTCAAGGCGTACGCGAGAGGATTCTTCTCCATTCGCGTGTGCAGGTAAGAGTAACCCAACCACTGTGCACCTTCGCGAACATTCGTCACCGTCCCGAGCGTGACTTCGGCGTTCAAGTTGTCAGCCAAGTTGCTCACAAACTGTGACTCGATGGGTGTAGAATGTGTGAGCATTGAAACGTAATGCGCCAAGTTCTTGTGCTCTGTGATGATTACGCCTTCACCCGAGGTGTCGAAACCCGGACGACCCGCACGACCGAAAATTTGCTGAACATCTAAAACGCCCAGATTCCTAAAACCACCCCGTTGTGGGTCGTAAAGCTGTGTGCCCTTGATGACGACCATGTGCGCCGGTAAGTTGACGCCCCACGCGAGCGTGGCGGTGCAGACGAGAACTTTGATGACCCCGGCGGCGAAGAGCTTTTCGGTAAGTGAACGATCGGCTCTGAGCATGCCAGCGTTGTGGCATCCGAGTCCTTTGAGAAAAAGCTCCTTCAGCTCGTTGTTGCGACTTCTTGAGACCTGTTGCGCAAATTCATCCTTGCGTTCGTGTTGATCGTTTGAGAATAGTTCCATACCGTCTTGGGCGGCGGCAAACTCAGCGAGTTGCTTGGCTGTTTTCACGGTATCTTTCCGACTGTGGACAAAAACCATGGCTTGTTTACCGTTTCGTAAAGCTTCACACGCTTTGTTATACGCGATCTGCGCCATGAGCGTTTGTCGTTTGATGGAGTTCTTTTCTGTGATGCCGATGAATTTCTGTGTCAACGGAATAGGTCGGTAAGACTGATCGAAAACAAACAGGCCACTGTCCTTATTCACGCCCAAAAACTGCGCTACATCTATCGGATTAGGCAAAGTCGCCGATAATCCAATGATTCGAATCATGCTCTGCGTCTGTTCAACCTGGCGCAAGGTGCGCGCGACGAGAGTTTCAATCACCGGTCCGCGTTCGTCATTCAACAAGTGAACTTCATCGATTATGAGTAAACGCAGTGTGCTCGCTATGGAGACTTCCCCGCCCTTACGAGTGATGACATCCCACTTCTCCGGAGTCGTCACAATCATCTGAGTCTCTTCGAGTTCTCTCTTGCTCATTTGTGTATCGCCGGTGAGCTCGGCGACGACGATGTCGAGAGGCGCGAGACGCCTGCTGAATGCATCAGTCACCTCCGCCGCCAAAGCTTTCATCGGAGCGACGTAGACGATTTTGAAATCTTCTGGAAGATACTCTCCGTTTTCATCGATGTGCAGTCCGATTTCGTGTAAGATGGTGAGCATAGCGATATTCGTCTTCCCGGCGCCCGTTGGGGCGCACACGAGCAAGTTGTCATTGGTGTGATACGCCTGCGGAAAAATTTTGCTCTGGATTCTATTGAGTGTGGAAATACCACGGAACGCAGGTTGTGCCCATTCATCCAGTTCCTCAATCGCAACGGAGCGTTCCCCAGCGGCTATGGGTCCGGGCTCTCGCGCAGGGACGTTGATCTCTTCGTATCCATCCTGGTGTACGCTTCGAGTGGTTCCAGGCGGCAGCGCCTTACGTCCGCCATCCATGCCCCGCCCGAGACCTCGCAAGCTCGCTAAGATATCATCCGGATTACTCGTGCTCGGAGCTTTTTGATTCTCCCAATCGCCCTCCAGTAGAACATCGAAACCGACGCCGACTGACTGTAACCATTCCATTACGCTCTCGCCCGAACCCGACGCCAACTTGCGATTTGCTCTGCGTTCCTCTTTTCTGCGAGCTTTTTCTAGTTGCTTATCCAAAGTACTGGTGATCGTCACGACTCGCGCCACAGATGGGCCATCATTACCAGTTTGAGTGCTGAGCGTCTCTCTCAGTAACTGCACTCTGCTTTTGATGGCGGCGGCGAGATCCGTACGGCGCTCAACCACTCCAGCGATGAGTTCAAATCCGAAATCACCGAGGTATTCGTACAGTTCAGCGGCGCATTCATCGTCCGAAATCGAAGTATTCATGATGGCTCTACCGACTGCGGCGGCGATAGCCTCCCACGTTTGATCAAGTGCGTGAGCGCTATTCGTGACGAAACTTTCACACTGAGTCTTTAGCCATCTCAGCTGTGTGGTCGCGTCGCTCTCCGCGGGACTCTTCTCATGAAACCGCTCCCCAGGATGCGCCAATCGTTCGGATTCAATCCTCGCGCGCTCAGCTTCATCGAGTTCGCTCAGATTCGTCTTCATCTTGAGTTTCAAATCTTGAGCTCGGTCGTTCAGTTGCGCGTCGACGGCTCGATGCAATTTGATGTTATCGCCAAAGGCGCGACCGGACGTCGACGTCTCCCCGACGTCCAATAGACCATCTCCTTGCGCGAAAGCAGATTTGATGCGTAACAGACTCTCCACCTGTGTTTCGAGCTCTCGCGCGAGCGGCGCGCTCGCCTCCACTGGTCCGAGCGCTCGTCCCAGAGACTCAACCAATTCCTTTCGTATTTCGCGTTCACGCACGTCGAATACTTTTCTCGCCGTCTCATAATCCGCCATATATTCCTTCTCTTCCTCCAACTCCCGTCGCTCGCGCGCGAGCGTCTCAACCAAACCGTTCGTGGCGTCCCACGCCGCCGCCGCGACGTCCCCGAGCGCCTCCTCCGTCATCGTGTCGTTCCCCAAAAACTTCAACACAACGCTCATGAACGCCCGACACTCTCGCAACACATCTTTATCGTCGCACGCGCGCCCGTCTCGCGCCACTCGTCGCGCAAGTCTCGCGCTGGGCCCCGCGTTCGCGTCGTCGCCTCCGCTCGCGTCGCCTCCTCGCCATCCTCGAAGCGTTTCATCTCGTCTCACTCGCTCCTCGTCGACGTCGATGACGTCCTCGACGCTCTTCGCGAACGCCGAGCGCAGGAACGTCGTCAATCGCGGCGGCAGTCTCGTCGGTTCCGCGATCGCGCTCGTCATCGTCGTCGTCGGCGCGCGCTTTTTTCGCTCAACCTCGGACCGCGCGCGACCTCGAGCGTTCGAGCGCGAACGAGCGAGAGCGAGAGAGACAGACGACGCTCGCGTCTCGCGACGCGCGACGACGACGACGACGTCGACGACGACGCGCGACGTTGTGACGCGTCTCGGACGGCAGACGGACGGGTGGACAAACAAACAAACAAACAAACAAACAAACAAACAAAAACACTCCTGTACACCTTCTTTACAACAAACTACGTCGACATCGACCGTCTCCACCGCGCGCGCTCGACGCTCACGCGTCGGGATCAAACGGTACTAATTCTCCCTCGTCCACCAACCCGGCGTCGATGAGTTTCCGCCTCGCGCGCTCGACGCACGCCCGCGCCTCGCCCATCTCTCGCGCGCACTCCCTCGCCAACGCGCCCACGCGCGCCGTCGCCTCGTCCATCCCCTCGGCCTCCATCACCTCGCGCTCGAGCGCGAGAAACCGTCTCACATCCTCCGTCGCGAGCACGACGTCCACGCACGCGCGCTCCTGCGCCTTCAACGCCCGCGAGAGCACTCGCGGTCGCGCGCGAAGCGATTCCAGCTGTCGACACATCCATCGCGCATCCTCCGTCGGTATCGTTCGCGCGTTCGACGACGACGACGACGACGACGACGACGACGACGACGTCGGTTCACGCGCGCCCGTCGTCTCCACCATCACACCACCGTCGTCGTCTGCCGAATCATGATCACGACACATCCTCTCCGCGCGCGTTCCCGCACACGTCGGACGGCGCGCGTCGCGTCATGTCCGTCGCCGCCTTTTTCGAGCGCGAGTTCAACTCTCCCAACCCGGCGATTCGCGAGGCAAACGGCGTGCTCG
>Ga0181581_10003011_pt1 | contig 13209 bp, 17 predicted proteins | sample 071ome_22_FD_132433 | JGI IMG/M metagenome (GOLD analysis project Ga0181581, IMG submission 132433) | Coastal salt marsh microbial communities from the Groves Creek Marsh, Skidaway Island, Georgia - 071404AT metaG (megahit assembly) | ecosystem: Environmental > Aquatic > Marine > Intertidal... | reverse complement strand
TCGAAAACTATCAACGAGCTCTGTCTAGCCGTGACGTTGAAAAATACGTTGACGGCGAGGCAGACGTTGTTGATTATGAAAAGATTATCAACGAGTTTGCACTCCTACGTAACAAATGGTTAGGTGTACTCAAAGCACTTGATCAAAAGCAGTGGCAAATTACAAACGTTGTTAAACTAAGAGTTGCTGGTATGGAAGATGCAACAATTTAATATTTTATTAGGTGTCGATCAAACATATTATGATAACTGGGCAGTAAATTTATTAACAAGTATTCAACGACACAATCCTTGGTTTAATTTACATTGTCATATTGTAAATCCTACAAAAGAAAACAAACTTGATAACGTTAGTATTACTACAGAAACTATAAGTTTTGCTAATGACGAATCAAAAATTTCTTATTTGCAAAGTGTTAGATTTTTAGCAGTTGCAAATAAATTTAAAAATAATGAAAATGTTTTTACATTAGATGCTGACACAATCTGTACAAGACGTATAGGTAATGTTTTTACTCAGCGACTATTTGAAAAACAACACGTACTAAAACACCATAAAGAAGATAGATGGCTTGCAGGGTTTGTTACATTTAACAACAATGGTTTTAGGCAAGAATTAGCAAAAGAACTTAATTCTGTCCCTTTAGATAGTTGGCGCTGGGGCAGAGATCAAACTATACTAAATCAATTAGCAAAAGAATATGACTATCAACCTTTAGATAAGTTATGGATGGCTATTGGCAAAAATAGACACAATAGTTCTTTTCTAACCTTAAAAGGCGAGCAGAAGGTAACTGAAAAATATCTTAATGTGTATAAGAAGTATCTAAATGAATAAAGTTTTTTGGTCAAATAGTCGTCCTAACTTTGGAGATATACTTACTCCGTATATTCTAGATTATGCTGGAGTAAAGTATGAAATGGTCTCAAAGCCAGAACAAGGCAATGCAATGTGTATTGGGTCTATTGTACACAAAGCAACGGATGGTATGGTTGTTTTAGGTAGCGGCGTTATGCACAGCAAACATAAACTTAACCCCAAAGCAGATTACAGATTTGTTAGAGGACCATTAACAAGACACAGAGTACTAGAGTGTGGCGGAACGTGCCCTACAGTGTACGGTGACCCTGCATTACTACTTCCGTTGTTTTGTGACGAAAGTAAAAAAGAATACGATGTTGGTATAGTTCCTCACTATGTTGACTACAACGAAATTAAAGAAAAATATCCTAAACATAAAGTTATTAATTTGTCAAATGAAAATCCTTTAGAAGTAGCAAGAGAAATTACAAAGTGTAGGAGTATTATTTCTACTTCACTTCACGGAATCATTGCTGCACACGCATATGGAATTCCTGCAAGTTGGTTGTTGTACAGTAATAAATTAAAAGGCAATAATATAAAATTTAAAGATTATTTTGCCTCAGTTAAGTGCGAAACACATATTGCAAAAGATATTAACGATGTAAAATTTACTACAGGTACTCTGCCTAATTTAAATACAATAATAGAAAAGTTTAAGGAATTGTAATGAAAACAAAAGCAAAAGGATGCAGCACCCCAGCGCCAAATCTATTACAATTTAGATTATTAAAATATGCATTAGAAGAACATTTTATTGATGTTGAAGAATTAGATCCTACAGTAGATCATAGAAACGGTACTGTAAATCTTAAAGGTTTTAATATAGGACTAAAGTACCCAAGAGCATACTTAGACTATATTAAAGAATTAAATCAAGACAAGCAATATGATTTTTGTTTTGTAGGACATTTTGAATCTTTTGGTCGTGAAGAAAGTTTACGTCCGTTTATGAATAAAAATAGTTATATTAAACATTCAGAAGTAGGTAGACAAAAAAAGAAATACGACTTTGACACCAACTATTATCAAATAATGTGTAATTCAAAATTTGGACTTGTACCTAATCACGTTGATAAACGTAGACCAAAAAAATGGCAACATCCAAATGCGTGGAGTTATAGATTTATAGAAACAATTATTAGTAATGCTGTTCCTGTGTTATTTAAAGAAAGTCCATTAGGCAATGAATGGATTAAAGGATTTAAGTTTTTATGGAATGACAGCAATTTTGATATTTCTGATAAACAATATAACAATATGAAAGAGTACAACTATAATCTAGCATTAGAACGCTTTTTCATTACAAAAGACGACATAGTTCAAATACAACAAAATTTATAAACTACCCATATAAATATCATTATGAAAGTAGTTATAGTCACAGGTGGCTTTGATCCACTACACTCCGGACATATAGAATATTTTAAAGCAGCAAAAGAGTTAGGCGACCACCTTGTGGTAGGAGTTAACTCAGACGAATGGCTTGTCCGCAAAAAAGGAAGACCTTTTATGCCATTCAATGAACGTGCAGCTATTATTAAAGAATTAGAATGCGTGGACGAAGTTATTGGATTTAATGACGATGACGATAGTGCTTGCGCAGCAATTTATCAAGTATTAGCAACTAAAGGGTCTCAATGGAAGGTCGTCTTTGCAAATGGAGGCGATAGAACAAATAAAAACACTTTAGAATATTCTATGTATAATAATCATCCTGATGTTACGTTTGCATTTGGTGTAGGTGGAGAGACTAAAACTAATTCGAGCAGTTGGATACTAGACGAATGGAAAACACAAAAGACAAAACGTGATTGGGGATACTGGCGTGTACTAGATCATAAGCCAGATAAAGGTTACAAAGTCAAAGAGCTTGTAATATATCCAGGAAAAGCACTAAGCGACCAGAGACATTTTAAAAGAGCTGAACATTGGCACGTTCTTGAAGGTACTGTTAAAATGGAAACAGACTTCAACAATAGAAAAGACATCGTACATCTACAGCCAGGAAGTGCTAGAGGTTATGAGATTGGCGCAGAAGTTTGGCACAAAGCATCAAATCCAAATGGCGTAGATGCGCACATACTAGAAATTCAATGGGGTAGTGAATGTGTTGAAGAAGACATAGAGAGAAGAGATTAATGGATCCATTAAGAATATACGTAGGCTGGGATAGTAGAGAAGATATTGCTTATCAGGCCTGCAAACAAAGTTTGTTAGATACTGCGTCAGTTCCTATTGAAGTTATTCCTTTAAAGCAAAGATTGCTAAAAAGAGACGGGTTATACTGGCGAAAATCGGATAAACTTGCTAGTACTGAATTTACATTTACAAGATTTTTAATAGCAGAAATGGCCAAGTTTAGAGGATGGGCATTGTTTATTGATTGCGACTTTATTGCTGTTGAAGATGTAAAAAAATTATTTGATCAAGCTAATAATAAGTATGCATTGATGTGCGCACAGCACGATTATACGCCAAAAGAAGGCACAAAAATGGATGGCAAACAACAGCTAAACTATCCACGCAAAAATTGGTCTAGTATGATGTTAGTTAATTGCGGACATCCAAGTAATGCAAAACTAACAAAAGATCTTGTTAATGATCCTAATATTGATGGTAAGTACCTACATAGATTTAGTTGGCTAAATGATAGCGAAATAGGCGAAATTAGTCACGAATGGAACTGGTTAGTAGGTTGGTATAAAGAACCAGAAGATGGAAAACCAAAGTTTATTCACTACACAGAAGGCGGGCCTTGGTTTGAACAATATAAAGACTGCGAATATAATTTAGAATATTATCGTGCTGAACGCAAGTACCTAATGGAAGGTATTAAAGGTGCAGAACAAAAAGCAAATTTAGCTAAATCAAAAGGATCAAAGTTTGAAGAACTTACCCTACCTAAAGACATAATTGACGCAGTAAAAACAGTAATATACACCCCAATTGATCCAACAGGTAAGTATTACGGAAAGACACAGGAAGAAGCAATGAAAGTTATACAAAATAAATTTATGAAAGGTACAATACATAAAAATGCTGCTATCGATCCTGAAGAAGGAATTGCTTATCATAAAGACGGGTTACAGTATGATGAATATTTACAGTCTTTTGTTATTGGCAGCGGTGGCAGACTTAGTGACTGGAAGACAGAACAGCACACAAATACTCCTTTAATTATTAGAGGTTTAGGCGGCGGCAGTCGTAAAGCATTAAAACATTGCTGGGAAAATAAAAGAGAATTTTATGCAATTGATACTGGATATTTTGGCAACGAAGGTAGCAAAGCAAAGATTTGGCACCGTGTAACTAAAAATGAATTACAAAACACACAGCCAATTAAAGATAGACCAGACGACCGATTATTAAACTGGAAATACAAAAAGTTTAAAAATGATGGTAGAAAAATTCTACTTGTTCCTCCTAGTGAAAAAGTTATGATGTTATGGGATCAACCAAGTCCAGAAGTTTGGGTTAAGCAAGTTAGTGAACAACTAAAGGAATATACAGATCGTCCTATTGAAATTAGATTAAAACCTGATCGCAGACATAGAATTACAAATCAGTCACTAGAAGCAGCAATGGCACTAGATGTATATTGTGTAATAACATATAACAGTATTGCAGCATTAGAAGCACTTAATTTTGGTAAGCCTGCTATTGCTTTAGGTCCAAACTGTGCTACAGCAGTTTGTAATACTAAGTTGTCTGAAGTAGAAAAATTAAATATGCCAGACAAAGATACAATGTATTCTCTTATGTGTCATTTAAGTTATGCACAATTTAATAGAGAAGAAATGATGAGCGGGTATGCCTGGAGCGTGGTTAATGAAGGTAGTTAGTTACTATAATGTAGTACCTAGCAAGAATAAAAGCCAAGAAAAATTTGACATATTAACTAAATTTATTCAAGGTGTAAATGCAGCTGGAGATACAGGAATTGTTCACGCAGGCAACGATTTACTCGATGCTGATGTTGGTGTTATACAAGGATGGCAACACGAGCGTGGAAAGAACGGACCCCATTTACGTTTACGTCAAGCAGTAATAGACAGAACAAAAAACAAGCACGTTTGCTGTGCTGACGCTAATTTATTTTTGTATGCTAACAAATCTAATTCTCCACATCATTATTTACGCTACAGTTTTGACGGTGTATTTCGTAACACAGGCCAATACTTTGACAATAACCCAGATCCTAAAAGATGGCAGCAAATTAGTAATGACACGGGCATAAAAATAGAAAACACTAAAACAGATGGCAGGCATATTTTAATTTGTGCGCAGCGTGATAAAGGCTGGAGTATGGGTAAACTACAATTAGACTTGTGGTTAGTTAATACTTGCGTAGAAATTCGTAAGTATACAGATAGGCCAATTATTGTAAGACTGCATCCTAAAGATAACGAAACAAATAGACGGGCAAATAACATTTCTAGGTCACTTGCACAATTTAAAGGTGTAGGATTAAGTAGAAATAGAGATTCTATAGAAAAAGATCTAGTCGGCTGTTATGCAGTTGTAAACCACAACAGTAGTTCAATAGTTGGTCCTATTATTCAAGGCTACCACGCATTTATTACAGACAACATTACAAGTCAATGTGCTGAAGTTGCACACACAGGTTTTGAAAATATTGAAAATCCTGGTGTGTTTGACAGACAAAAATGGTTAGAAAGAATTAGTATGTGTCACTGGAAGTTTAGTGAATTAGAAGATGGCACTGCTTGGAAACATATGAGACAGTATGTTAATTCTTAACTACTGCCCAGACGTGCTTAGATGTTTTAGTTTTAACAATTTCTACGTTAATACCTTGATTAGATAACTCTTTTACAAATTTATTAACGCCTGTAATTTTTACATCATCAAACACAATTATCTTACTATCTTTAACTTTTTCATAATCGTGCTTGACAGTTTCATAACTATGTCCTCCGTCAATATACACAAAATCAAATTTTGTTTCTTGTAACGTATCTGTTGTATAACCTTGAAATAATTTAAATTCAATATTAGGATGAGAAAGTTTTACTTTAGACAGTGTTGCTTTTGCAGCTCTCATATTTGCAGGAGCCTTACCATTACGTTCTTTTTTATGTAATTCTAAGTTAGGACTTTCTGCATCAAAAACATCATATCCGTAGTAGGTTAATTTTTTTACTCGCGGAGCAAATAGCTCAATAAATTGTTTAGCAGACCCTCCTTTGTGTGTGCCAATCTCGCCAATAAACTCACACTTAGCATCTCCTATAATGTCTTTCATTACATCAAACAAAAATGGTTTCATTAAGATTTCCAATAGTCCTCAGTTCTATTTACCATTAAATCTTTTTGTAAACTTTTGCCTGTGTCTTTACGTCCGCCCTTCATATGATCCATAAATTTACCTAATGGTCCGTTAATAAGAGGATGTCCGCCGCCTCCCGTCTTTGCTTCTTTAAGATACATATCTGCACTATAATCTAATACATTAGTATTAGCAGCTAGTGTACGATTTAATATTTCACCAAATATATAACTGTCGTGCCATTCTTCTAATTTAAACATTCCGTTTTCTGCATCTTCGTACATACGTTCAAATTCAACAAGAAATAGACTACAGATAGGATGATTTAAATTCATACCGTAAAACCCACATTCTGGCCACGTTTGTGATCCTTTGCCTCTTCCGACATATGTTAACCATTTATCTTCTGGCAGTAATGCAATAAAATCTTCATAACTCCACGGACTATGGATATAACTGTCTGCGTCCATCCATACTACCCAATCTTTGCCTTTATCACACGCATCAAACACTGCATAAGTTTTGTTAGCAAATCTAATTGCGTCCCACTTAAATGCTTTATTCCAATCTCTAGGACGTCTTGCTTTAATATCGTCTGGCGGAATACCGTTTGCCTTTGGATCATCCTTCCATTTTGCTTTAAACGCATTTAGTTTAGGTAATGCTTCTTCGGCACGTAATATTTCGATTCTTCTTGGATCAGGATTAGGAGGGAGTATACCTTCTGCGTATACTACTAATTTAATTCTAGGATCTACTTGTTTTGCAAAACTTTCTAAAAATCTTTGTCCGTACTTTGTGTATCCTTCTGGGTGAAATGTTGTTACCACAGTTATGCTTGGCATTGTTGTCCTCGTGTAAATAAAGTTATATGAAAGTATTTAAGTATGAAATTTAGTTTGTGGACAAGTTATGGCGCACAAAATAGTAAACCAATTTTTACTGCCTTTGCTGACAGTTTGCTGGCTGCTGGTCACGATGTTGTTTGGAACGATCCTGTTTCTGATGTTGATGTTATTTGGAGTGTCCTTTTCGCTGGTCGAATGGCTAAGAATAAAGATATCTGGAAACGGAACGTGGCACAATCCAAACCGACCGTGGTCTTAGAAGTTGGCGGGATTAAACGTGGAGAAACTTGGAAGGTAGCACTAAATGGTATTAATAGAGACGCTTATTTTGGGGATATGGGGAACGATGGTAATCGTGCTAATCTTCTCGGATTGGAATTAAAACCTCTAAAACAAGATGGAGATTATATTCTAATATGTGGGCAACACGATAAAAGTTTACAATGGATTAATATGCCTAGTATGAGTAATTGGGTATTAAAAACTATCACAGAAATACAAAAATATACAGATAGACCTATACATTTTAGACCACATCCAAGATGTATGTTACCTTATATTGAAAAAGAATTTAAGAATGTGTATAGACAAATTCCTAAACAAACTCCCGGCAGTTATGACGACTTTGACATTGATTACAGCAACGTACACGCTACTGTAAGCTATTCGAGCAACCCGGGTATACACAGTGTCATTGCAGGTGTTCCTGCGTTTGTAAGCCCAAGTAGTTTAGCATACGATGTTGCTAACGATATAGATTTCCTTCACGATATAGAAAATCCTATGTTTACAGATAGAACACAATGGCTAAACGACTACGCCTGGACTGAATACACTATTGAAGAAATTTCTGCAGGATTACCACTTAAACGCTTGACTTCTAAGTTGTTTTAAGTTATACTGTATGTATGTTTACAGTAGAAGATTACATTGAAATTTTAGCAGGCATACAGGCTGGCGGCGAGTCTATTAAGCTCGATCGCCCTGATTTTAATCTTATTCATAGTTTGGCTAGACAGACTTTTAAAGGTGTGCCTTATACAGATCGACAGTTTGAACTTGCAAAAAACAAGGTAATGTATTATAAAGATCAGTTAGAAGCTGATGGCTTTATTGTTAATGATAATGACCTTGAAACTCCTAGAATGCCTTTGAGAGAAATTGATCGCAGCAGATGGATTAAAATAGTAGATCAAATTGAAGATTCAACTGAGTACAAATCCTCTAAATCACCATTTATTGCTGTAAGATTTAGTTTTCAAAAAAAGTTAATAAGTGCATTAGAAAAGTTACAATTAAAAAATCACTACTACGACAAAAAAACAAAAATTCAATACTTTGAATATAGTGAACAAAATCTTTTTAGAATTGTAACTGCTTTTGCAGATAAAAACTTTGACATTGATCCTACAGTACAAGACTTGTATAATAAGATTTCAAAGTTTAGCAGAAAAGATTCTTTGCCAGGTGTATACAATTATAAAATTAAAAACTTACCCAACGAAGCAGTTAGCGAATTAATTGACACACTAGGAGAGCCAACTTCTGACAATTTAATTCTGTATAAAGACAGAAGTTTGAAATTTGGTCTACATATTGACGACGAGTATACTGTAGATGTTAATTCATTAGAACATAGGATTATACAGCGAAAAAATGCTAATGTAAGTCTTGACAGCAAAAAAATAAAAATTGACGAATTGTTATTAACGCTTGAAAACTTAAAAAGAACTAAAACATTAATTCTGTTGGCTAGTAATCAATCTACCTTTTATGATAAAATTGTTGAGGTACAACAATATGTTAGAAATATAGTTAACCCTGCAGATATTAGTGTTACTTTTAGATTAGACAATAAAGACGACGGCATTGAATTCAACGAATACATTAAAAAGCAACGCATTAACAATAAGGTTGACAAAAACACTAAGATAGTATATAATACAGATAATAAAATGCCAAAGCCGCTATACACTTCAGGATGGAATCCAGATACCATTCTTGTTTTAGGGTCTAGTGGTTTTGTAGCTACACGAAAAGTAATTGATTGTTATCCGGGTGCTGACCTTATTATTCATTTAGTAGAAGGTAACTCAACACACGGATATCGATCTTACTTAGGTAAAGGAATTGACAAACTTTAATGGCAAGTTGTAAATTAATAATTGAAGATGAAGTAAACATCAAACTAGAAGGATTAGATGTAGATGTACGACGAAAGCTCGCCAATGCTCTTAAATTTGAAGTGCCTTATGCTAGATATATGCCCCAGTATAAACTGGGACGATGGGACGGTAAAGTTGCTTTCTTTGGTATTGGCGGTACAGGTTACGTTAATCATCTCGATGTTATTGTTGATGTACTACAAAAAAATAATGTGCAAATTGTTGACATTGAAGATAACAGACATCCTATACAATTTAACTTTCCGCAAGTGACAGAACGTTACTGGGCAGACCAAGGTGTACGTTGGCCTAAGGGACATCCAGCAGAAGGTGAAGAAATTATTCTGCGTGACTATCAAGTTACAGCAATCAACAACTTTCTACAAAACCCACAGAGCTTACAAGAAATTGCCACTGGTGCAGGTAAAACAATTACCACCGCTACACTTTCGCATCTATGTGAACCATACGGGCGTAGCCTAGTTATTGTTCCTAACAAATCACTTGTTACACAAACAGAAGAAGACTATATTAACTGCGGTTTAGATGTAGGTGTGTATTTTGGTGACAGAAAAGAGTTGGGTAAAACCCACACTATCTGTACGTGGCAATCACTAAACATTCTAGACAAGAAATTTAAAGACGGCAGTGCTGTACTAAGTTTAGCAGAATTCTTAGATGGTGTAAGTGCTATTATTGTAGACGAAGTACACCAAGCAAAAGCAGAAGTACTCAAAAACTTGCTCACACGCAACTTACGCAATGCACCAATACGCTGGGGCTTAACTGGAACTGTTCCAAAAGAAAAGTTTGAGTTTGAATCAATCCACGCTTCATTAGGTCCAGTAATAGGAAGTATTACTGCAAAGGAATTGCAAGACAAAGGTGTACTATCAGACTGTCACGTTAATGTTGTACAGCTGATAGATACACAAGAACATCGAGATTATCAATCAGAATTAAAATATCTCGTTACTAACAAAGACAGAGTAGAATATATAGGCAAACTATTAAACACAGTAAGGCAAGACGGCAACACACTTATACTTGTTGACAGAATTTCAGCAGGTGAGATGTTACAGGAATTGATTCCGGGCAGTGTATTTGTTAAAGGTGATGTAAAATTAAAAGACAGGAAGGAAGCATATGATGAAATTAATGAAGCAAATAATCACGTGGTCATCGCTACGTATGGTGTTGCTGCCGTTGGTATCAACATTCCTCGCATTTTTAATTTGGTACTTATTGAACCTGGCAAGTCATTTGTTCGTGTAATTCAAAGTATAGGCAGAGGCGTAAGAAAGGCAAAAGACAAAGACTTCGTACAAATATGGGACATAACTTCTACGTGTAAGTTTGCGAAGCGACATTTAACACAGCGTAAGAAGTTCTATAAAGAGGCACAATACCCCTTTACCATAGAAAAGGTAGATTGGAACTAACAATGAAAATATTAACATTAGAAAACAAAGCATTTTCTTTAACAAATATGCCTGATGAACTTGAAGATGAAGTTCAGTTTGCCGTTCTTGATAATTCAGATGCAAAAGAACCAGACTTCTTTTTTATTCCTTTAATCTTCTTAGAATCTTTTAGTGCGCCAGCAATGGTATTAGAAATTAATGGAAAAGAAATTATGATGCCAATTGATTGGCACATTGCAGTAGGCGACAGTCATAGTGGAAATGACCTAGAGGTATTACCATTAACAAGTATAAACGATAGAGGATTTGAAGCATTTCTTTTTAATCCTTTATCTAGTTATAAATTTGATTTTGCAGACATTAGAGTAACTAATTTTTATAACGATGTAAAATGGTATTTTCCTAAAACAAAAAACGGACAACTTTTAGCTGTGCCAATTGAGGACGGCGACAAACCATTATGTGCGTACTTTATTAAAGATATTAGTAGACAAAGTGAAGTAATTGATTATACTAATTTGCTGTAAGGAGACATTATGAAGGCAGGTAAGATATGGGGTCAAACGGAATTGATCCACGCTAACGGTGTATTAGAATTTCATCGTATCGAGTTTAAAAAAGGTTTCAAGTGTTCGGAACACGAACACAAATATAAATGGAACGGATTCTTTGTCGAATCGGGCAAGATGCTTGTCCGTGTTTGGCAAGATGCAGACCAAGAAGGATTAGTTGATGAAACTATTCTTGGTCCAGGGGAGTTCACGCAAGTGAAGCCCGGAAAAATTCACCAGTTTGAAGGTTTGGAAGATGGTGTCGCTTTTGAACTTTACTGGGCAGAATTTAACCACGATGATATCGTGCGTAGAACAGTAGGCACCGCAATAAAAGGAAAGAAGTAAAAAATGTTTACAAAACTACTAGAAGGTGTAGACAGAGCACTAGTTACTAAACTAGTAATCCTACACACATTAGTAATTGCAGTTAGTAATTACTTAGTTACAATTAGATTTGATTTATTCCCAGGCGCAGACTTACCATTGTTTGGTTCGTTTCCATTAGCCGCCGCGGCATTTACATTTCCGATTGTAGTTGTAGCAACTGACCTAACAGTTAGAATGGTTGGTAAGGAAGCAGGTCGTGCTGTTGTAGCAATGGCAATTATTCCTGCTATTGTAGCGTCAGTGCTTGTGCTATTAGCACTTGGCGATGAACACGCATATAGAGTTGGTCTTGCATCAGGTACAGCATATGCTATTGGTACAATGCTTGACGTATATGTGTTCCAACACATTCGTGAAAAGTATACAGAAGCGTGGTGGGCGGCACCAGCAATTTCAACTATTGTCGCAAACATCATCGATACGTATTCTTTCTTCTACGTAGCGTTTTACCCTCAACCGTGGGTCGCAGACGTAGCACAGAACAATACACTTACTAAGATTGTTGTAGGATTAGTTGTGTTCCTACCAGCATACGGTGTATTGCTTAACTACCTTAAAGGTAAGTTAAATGACACAGCCGCGGGGTAAACTAATACCTGGCGCAGCCTTGATATACGAGCGTGCCGATGGTGTCGTGTACGCTCGTTATCGAGACGCTCCACACAATACTATCCCTCGTTGGATAATAGGCGGCGATCCCGGTGCAGTTGCTAGAGCACAGGGAGATCTTATAGATTATGGAGAATGGAAAAAATTATGTGAACTTGCACATCAATATCCAACTTTACAAAAACTTTTAGATCGTCTGATTACAATGTATTATACAGTAAAGGATGAAAAATGAAAATTATAGCAGGACCTTTAGAACAGTTACGCTGGCTCAAAAACGGTTGCAATATAGGTACACAGAGTGTATACTTTAATGGTATAGAAATTAATTCTCCGGAGGATGTAACAGCGTGGCATACCAAGCATTCCCAGTAAAAGATGTATTAGCTTGTATAGACAGTAATGCTAAATCTGTTTGGAACGAACTTACAGACGAACAAAAGAAATGTGTAAACTTTTGGTTGCTAAACAGGTATGCAAGCTCAGTGTCCGGTTCTAGAGAAGCACAAGAGCTTGCTGTTGTAATGACTAATCAAATTTATAACAAGAACTGGAACGAGCTAGGCACTAGACATCCTAAACTTCAATGGCAGTTGTTGTGTTCAACACACAATGCTAACAGCAGTATAAGAAATCATAACTGGATTGGTTTTAAAAAGAAAAAGACAGACAATAGTAAAAGTATTAAACTGTTAGAACAAATCTATCCAAATATGAAACAAGACGAGGTAGAACTGCTTGCTAGACTATCTACAAAAAAAGAACTCAAAGAACTGGCTGAGGAGCATAACATTGACGTCAAACTCTAAGCCATATAAGTGCGAATATTGCGGCAATGGGTATATGAAAGAAAAAACTCTTGCGGCTCATATGTGTGAAAAGAAAAGACGTGCTTTACAAAAAAATGAAAAAAGGGTAAGATATGGCTTTTATGCGTTTCAAAGGTTTTATAAACTTTCTGCAGGAGCAAAGAGAGAAAAGACTTATGATGAGTTTTGCGGATCTCCTTACTATAATGCTTTTGTTAAGTTTGGAAGTTTCATTAATAATGTTCGTCCTCTTTACCCT
>Ga0181581_10003005_pt1 | contig 13217 bp, 10 predicted proteins | sample 071ome_22_FD_132433 | JGI IMG/M metagenome (GOLD analysis project Ga0181581, IMG submission 132433) | Coastal salt marsh microbial communities from the Groves Creek Marsh, Skidaway Island, Georgia - 071404AT metaG (megahit assembly) | ecosystem: Environmental > Aquatic > Marine > Intertidal... | reverse complement strand
CCAGTTGATTGAACGGGCCAAGGCCATTCAGAAAAATCCCTCCGAGCGGGAACTTGACATGCTCATGACCTGTGGAGAGCAGGAAACCATTGCTCTCCTCTGCATGGCTCTCCATGCTATCAATGTGCCAGCCGTTTCGAGGACAGGTTGGCAAGTGGGTATTGTCACCGAAGGATTGCATGCCAAGTCACGCATTAGGGAGGTTCAGGGCGGGGACTTACGCAAACAGATCCGTGCTGGCAATGTGGTGGTGGTAGCCGGATTCCAGGGAGTTAATGAGAAGGGCGATGTCACCACTTTTGGCCGAGGTGGTTCCGATCTTAGTGCGATTGCATTGGCTGGCTCTTTAAATGCGAAAGCCTGTCAAATATACACGGATGTCGAAGGTGTTTACACCGCCGATCCCCGCATTGTGCCAGATGCCCGTAAGATCACAGAGATCAATTACGAGGAAATGCTCGAACTCGCCAGCAGCGGATCTAAAGTGATGCAGACAAGAGCGGTTGAGTTTGCCCAGAAACATGACATTCCATTTGAAGTACGATCCAGTTTTTCCAAAAAATCCGGAACCATGGTAAAAAAGAAAGTAAAATCCTTAGAGGATATGCTCGTTAGCGGCGTAGCCACAGACAAGAATCAAGTACGCATCAGTGTGACCGAACTGCCCGACCGTCCTGGTGCCGCCGCTGCGGTCTTCAAAGTAATGGCGGAAGCGGGTGTGATCGTGGATATGATCATTCAAAATGTTGGCCGACAAGGCCTGGCCAATCTTTCCTTCACGGTTCCTTCGGAAGATGCTTTTCGTGCGGAAAAAGCACTTAAGGAACATTTTGCTGATGGAAATGGGGGAAAGCTCGGTAAAAGCACAAACATTGTCAAAGTTTCCGTCGTTGGAGTAGGCATGCGTTCCCATTCGGGAGTAGCGGCGACCTTTTTTGATGCGCTTGCCAATGCCGGAATCAATATGCTTATGATCAGTACTTCTGAGATCAAGATATCTGTTGCCGTTGAACCAGATAGTGGAGATGATGCTACAAGGGTGGCTCACCAAGCATTTGGTTTAGGGAAGTAAGTAACACCAAATCGATGCGCTACCGAAGCACACGCGGGGGTGCACAACCAGTTTCTTTTACTGAAGCAGTTGCCCAAGGATTGGCTCCGGATGGTGGGCTTTATTTACCTGAAGAATTTCCCGATCTTAGTCCTTACATCGAACAGTGGAGTAATCTTTCCTATTCGGAATTGTGTTTTGAATTTTTTAAGCATTTTGCCACGGATTTAGATGATGCTGATTTAAAACAGGCGGTTGATTCTGCTTATTCCAGTTTTTCTCATGCCGATATTGCTCCGCTTATTCGGTTAAATGATCATTGGCAGGTATTGGAACTGTTTCATGGCCCCACATTGGCTTTCAAGGATTTCGCATTGCAATTACTTGGAAATCTTTACGAGTTACAAATCAAGCGGACGGGACAAAAACTTTGTATACTGGGTGCCACTTCCGGGGACACTGGAGCTGCGGCAATTTCTGGATTATTGGGGAAATCTGGTTTGGAGGTATTTATTCTTTATCCCAATGGAAAAGTTTCTCCTTTGCAGGAGAGACAGATGACATGCACAGGTGCTTCCAATGTTTATCCCATTGCGATTGAGGGAACTTTTGACGATGCTCAGAATACGGTAAAAGAACTTTTTGGAGATGCTGAGTTTTCTATGGAAGTTGGTTTATCCGCAGTTAATTCCATTAACCTTGCCAGAATTCTCGCTCAGTCCGTTTATTATTTATATGCGTGGTTAAAGCTGGAAAAAAGTAAGCGGGAAATAACTGAGTTCGTGGTGCCCACGGGAAACTTTGGCAATGTGTTTGCCGGATGGTTGCTGACCAAAATGGGAATACCTATGGGAGGTTTCCGGGTGGCTACCAACCAGAATGATGTTTTGCACCGGTTGTTTGCAAGTGGTCAATATGAATTAGCTTCGGTGTCACCCAGTTTGGCTCCTTCGATGGATATTCAGATCGCCTCTAATTTCGAGCGGTTGCTTTTCTATTTTTTGGATGGCAATACCGAACGAGTATGTGAGGTAATGCAGAGTTTTCGAGAAAAAGGGAAATATGCATTTGAGCAATTCGATATCCCGGAGTTTTCCAGCACTTCTTCAACAGATGAAGAAATTCCGCAAATTATTCAAAAGGTATGCCAGGAATATTCATATGTAGTGGATCCTCATACCGCCTGTGCCTTCAAAGACTTGGACAAAAATAAACATTCCGTAATTCTTGCCACCGCTCATCCCGCAAAATTTCCTGATGTTTTTTCTGATTCAGGAATGGAACGCCCAACATCTCCTGTGCTCGAATCATTGTTGGATCAACAACCCGTGAAGCATGAAGTAGGGGTGGATGCCACTAGTATAAAAGCGTTTATCCAAAACAAACTTTCCCAAGCGATCGGGTAAATATTTTACCAAGGCAATGACCGGACCAATTGTTTTTTACAGGGGCGGTGCACTTGGCGACTTCTTGCTCACATTGCCACTTTTAGAAGCTGCCCGCGCTTATGGGTCTCACATTAAACTCTGGGCGAGAGCTAACTACTTTTGCCTTCTTGATAAGAATTGGGATTGGCTGGAAAAGGGTGATATCGATGAAAATACAGATCTTTTTTCTAATCTCTCAAAATCTTCCCTCGTGATTTCCTTTTGGCAGGATTTAGGTTGGCAAAAGCAGGCAAAAGCAGCAGGTGCTTCAAAAACATTTGCCTTAGATCCAAGACCGGGAAAAGGCGGACATTTTATTCAACAAGCAATAGATTCACTTGGTTGGAATATAGCTAGTGAATGGGACAAAAAATCCTATCTTGGGAATTGTTGGAGGGGAGGGGACCAAACTCTTTGGGTTCATCCTGGCAGTGGAGGGAAATTTAAAAACCTACCACTTTCTTATTATCAAGATACTGCAAATCAATGGCTGGAATCGAGGAAAGACCGGAAAGTAATTTTTTCTTTTGGAGAAGCAGACTTCAAATTATTGAACATCTTTAAAGAAAGTGAGTTATTTAAATCCCTTAGGATTGAAGTCCTTAACTCAATGGATCTTCAAGACCTTCGCGATAAAATGGTGTTACTAGCCGATAAATTCTTGGGTAATGATTCAGGTCCTGGTCACTTGGCTGCCAATCTTGGGATCCCCGTGGAAATTGGTTTCCGTGAGACAAATCAATCCGTGTGGAAACCAACCGGACTCCGGGTAAAAACTTACGACTGGGACTCTGACTCCAAAAGAATCTTGTAAGTCACTGAATCAACCAAAGCTTCCCAACTTGCAGTGATCACATTATCACTTACTCCCACTGTTCCCCAGGTTGTTTTCCCATCGGTTGACTCCACATGTACACGGGTGATTGCATTGGTTCCTTGATTACTTTCCAGAATGCGCACTTTGAAGTCAACTAACGCAACTTCGGAAATAAAGGGGAAGTCTTTTTCCAACGCTCTGCGTAGAGCATGGTCGAGGGCGGAGACCGGTCCATTGCCCTCAGCTACCACATGCCTGACCTCATTTTTGACCTTCAGTTTGACTGTAGCTTCCGAGGTTACTCCATCTTCCTGGCTCAAGCCTTCTACTCCAACATGAAAACGCAACACCTCAAAAGCAAGATCCTCACCTCTTAGAAAGCGGCGAAGTAGCAAATCAAAGGAGGCATCCGCAGACTCAAATTCATATCCTTTGAATTCTAGAGATTTTAATTCTTCGAGAAAGGATTTCATTTCGGGAGACCTTCCATCCACCTCCATTCCCATTTCCTTGGCCTTTAGCATGATACTGCTTCGGCCAGACATGTCGGATACCAGTACTCTTGTCCGGTTTCCAACGGTTGCTGGATCGATATGCTCATAACTGCGGGTTGATTTGGATGCGGCATCCGCATGGACTCCACCTTTATGGGCAAATGATGCTGCACCCACATATGGTGCCCGAATGTCTGGTCTCAGGTTAGTTGAGTCATCAATGAAAAGAGAAAGGTCGCGCAACTTGGACAGATTTTTACCACAATTGGTGGATCGTTCCATCTTTAATTCAAGATTGGGAATAATGGTGGTCAGGTTGGCATTTCCATTGCGCTCACCATACCCATTCATAGTGCCTTGAACCATTACAGCACCCGCTTCCACTCCAGCTAGGCTAACTGCTACTCCAACACCGGCATCATTGTGACAATGCACCCCAATTTTGGTATCAGGAAAATGACCGACAACAGTTTGGCTAATCTGGTGAAAAGGAGTTACGAGTTTTCCTCCATTAGTCTCACAAAGGGTGAGAAAATCAGCACCTCCGCGTTGAGCACCTTCGAGGGTGGAAAGAGCATAATCTGGGTTATCAGTGTATCCGTCAAAAAAGTGTTCAGCGTCATAGATAACTTCCTTCCCCTGCTCCTTCAGATACCTGACCGTATCTTCAATCATTTGGACATTTTCTTCGGGGGTAGTCCGTAAAACATCAGTTACATGAAGAAGCCAAGATTTCCCGAAAATGGTCACCACTGGAGTATTCGCTTCAAGCAACAATTTTACCTGAGCATCATCTTCAACTGGGGTATTCGCACGACGGGTTGAACCGAATGCGGCTACTTTGGCATGCTTTAAGTTTAAGTCTTTGGCTTGTTCAAAAAAAGCCATGTCTCGAGGATTACTTCCCGGCCAACCGCCTTCAATGTAATCTACTCCAAATTGATCAAGCTTTTGGGCTACCCGAAGCTTGGAAGCCACGGTGAAGGATACGCCTTCCGCCTGAGAACCATCTCGTAAAGTGGTGTCATAGATCAGTACATGCTGATTGTCCATGTTGATGAATTACTAAATAGGGGGATAGAAATGATATGTCTTACTGATTAGGAACGATAAACACTCCCGGAAAGAACAAAAATGCGTTTCTTCTCCGTTCTTGGCAACGGCAAAGCTTTCCTTGTATGCTGGGATTTTAGTAAATTGAACTTTAGTGAATCAACTAGGATTAGAAATTTTTCATTCGTTGAGAAAGTGGCCATTTAGCCCTTTACTAGTGGATTACGGACTTTCGGTGCCTCGGACTTTTACCCGTGGATTGGTTCTTGCTTTATCCCTTGGCCTTGTAAAAATTCTGAACGAGAAAAAAGCAGATAAACAAGTAGGTGTTATTCTGCCCCCTGGAATTGGTGGATTCGTTGCTAATATTGCATTGATTCTAAGTGGGCGGGTGCCAGTGAATTTAAATTTCACTCTTGGATCTGAGATTAACAGGTATCTCTTAAGCTCAACTGAAATTTCCACCATTCTTACTGCATCCAAAATGGTCCAAAAGTTTCCTGATTTTCCTTGGCCCGAGGATATTTTTTTGGTCGATGAGTATTTTTTAATTTCTGCAAAGAAGCCGCTTTTAATTCTCTATAAAATTTTAAAAGCGAAAATCTTTCCCCGAGAGATCATTCAGGAATATCAGGTGTCTAAGAAAGGCAAGGATGAGCTAGCCACGATTTTATTCACTAGTGGTAGTTCTGGAATGCCTAAGGGGGTTATGCTTACTCACAAGAATATTCTCCAGAACTGCTGGCAGCTTTTTGATCTCGAGTTGTTTGAAGATCAACCAAATGTTTTGGTTAACCTTCCCCTTTTCCATAGTTTTGGGTTTACCGTTGGCATGATTTTTTCAGTTCTCCGAGGGTTACCTCTTGTATGTACGCCCAATCCGCTTGACCACAAAATGAACCTTAAAGTCATTCAAAAAGAAAAAATCAAAATTCTTTTAGGCACACCTACTTTTCTTCGTGGGTATTTGAAGAGAGCGAAAAGTGGGGAATTATCCAGCATCCGCTATGTTGTGGCAGGAGCAGAAAAAAGTCCCGAAGAATTTCGCTCAAGATGGGAAAAAGAAGCAAATTGCGATTATTTGGAAGGATATGGCCTAACCGAGGCATCTCCTGCCGTTTCATTCAATCTTCCAGGCAAAGGTAAAAGAAATGGATCCGTGGGAAGATTACTCAAAGGAATATCTTGCAAAAGCCGAGCTGTCGATACTGGTAATGAAACAAATTTAAGGGATGGGGGAATCCTTTATTTTCGTGGCGAAAATATTTTTAAAGGTTATTGGAATGATAAGGAAGAAACATCAGAGGTCTTGGATTCTGAAGGTTGGTATAAATCCGGAGATCTTGGGAGAATCGACGAGGATGGCTTTTTGTGGATTGAAGGTAGGGTATCCAGGTTTTCCAAAATCGGTGGCGAGATGGTTCCTCATCAAAAAGTGGAAGAAGCAATCCACAAGATCTTAGGATTATGCCCAGATGAAGATTTACAAATTGTGATATCGGCACGAGAAAATGTGCAAAAAGGAGAGGAACTGATTCTTGTAACTACCCTAGATGTCAACCTCCAGGATTTAAAAAAAGCACTTAGGCGTGAAGGCCTTCCCAATCTGTGGTTGCCTCAAAAAATAAAGTTATTGGAATCAATTCCTCTTCTTCCTACTGGCAAAGTAAATTGGCAAGAGGTCAGGAGTTTAACAGCCTGATGCAAAGAGGCTAATCCGATAAAAGCGGGGAGTCTTTTTTAATTTAGACTTGGTAGGCCGGCCGGGACTCGAACCCGGAACCAATGGCTTAAAAGGCCACTGCTCTACCGATTGAGCTACCGACCCGCAATAAAAGGTAAGATATTTAGCGTAGCGGCTAAAAATCGTCAATTCTGATATGGTTTCGATGAAAGGAGAGATCTTATGGTTCTTGGAAAATAAAAAATAGAACGTGTGAAAAGAAAGTTAAAAATGCGGTTGCGAATCTGGTTAGAATTTGAAGATTATCACCCCTCTTATGAACCGTGCTATCGAAATTATCAACAGTCTCAGGCAAGGAATAACCTCCATGCTTCGAGGTACTGAACCTGTTCAGGTTAGAAGCCTGCGATTGTTTAATTTTGAGAAAAGGCGAGTGTCGCTTTACATGGAAACTTCTGGCGATACAGGCGAATGTTTTCCGATGGGAAGGATCGATGTTGTGGAGTTTTCGGACACAGGGGTGAAACCCAGTTGCCGTTGCACCATGACTGAATTGCAAACTGGAAAGTCTGAGCAATTGACCTTAAGATTGCATGATCAAGGAGAGAAAAAGCTTGAGAGTCTAAAAGTCTTCAATTTTTTCAGAAGGGTTATGGATTTGCCGGAATTGAATCTTGAGCAAACAGGATTGCAGCAAGTGGAAGCACCTACCCAAGATCAAGTTGTAGATGAAATACAAACGCACCCCAAAACCAAGGAATACCAGAAGAAAGGGACCAAGTTGATCGCACCGCCCCCGTATCGGACTCGGGTATACCTGCAAATACCAGAGGGGCACAAGAAAGCCCAGCTAGCGATTAAATAGGTTTACTGGTTCTACTTCTGTTAATTTTCCAAATTTGCTCAACTTATTCATATCAATTTTGGAAGAATCCCCCACAATTGAAATTAATATAGGCCGAGTTTTAATTTGTTTTTCATAGAAACTACTAAAATTATCGATCTTGGACTCAATTAATTTTTGGTATCGAGTTTCCCTCGGATCCACCTTCAAGCCAAGTTTTTCCACACTGTAAACAAAACCTGGTACGGACCGGGAAACAATGGGATTCGTTCGGTAGTTACTTAGGATTGAGGTGTGTGCTGATTTCCAGCGGGTTTCACTCAATGGCATCTCTTTCAATAAGCCAATAAAGGCCGAGACTGCGTCTAGAGTTTTGTCTGCTTGGCAGCCGATCGATCCAACGAGAATGTTTTCTTCATTTGGGCGGGCAGGGGTAAAAAAACGAGCCCATGCGGAGTAGGCAAGTGCCCGGGCTTCTCGAAGTTCCTGAAAAACAAGACCTGCCATTCCTCCACCAAAGTATTCATTAAAAAGCTGAACGGAGGGGGTCAGGGCCTCATTAAGTAAGCCAGAAGAAAATTCTAATCTTACCTGTGACTGAGCCATTTCTTTGTGAAGGAAAAAGACCTGATCTTTATCAGGATCGAGAGATCTGTCATAAGGAGTTTCTGTAGGGGAGTGACTCGGCTTGGAAAGTACAAAGGTATCACTGAGCAATCCCAAAACTGCATCTGGGGATTTTGGCCCAAAGTACAGAATTGTGCGGGGGGAACTTACCATTTGAGTAACTATTCCCGATAATCTTGCGACGGATGAAGCATCAAGGTCTGAATCCGAGGACCTTTTTAGGTAGCGGGATTTTTCGCCATAGCGGTGGTAGTGCGCCAAAGCATGGGTCAAAGAATTTGGGTCCTTCTGCTCATCATCTCGCTCTGATAAGATAATTTGTTTGGTTAAATTCCAAATTTCATCAGTTGAATTGGGCGAAAGCAAATGGCTCTGTGCAAGTTTAATGGAGGGAAGGAAATTCTCATCCAATCCATTGAGCGAGAAATTTGAAAATTGCTCATGAACCCCAAAACCAAAGTCGGTTCCCAATTTATACCATTCGATCTTTAGTTCTTCCGAATTTAAATTTCCCGCTCCTGCACGATCAAGCATCCGTTTGGCAAAGGAAAGTAAAGGTTGATGATCAAAGCCCATCTCCATACGAACTTCTAGGTTAAACAAGTCGTTGAGCGGATTAAAAACATGAACGAGTCGCATGCCGGCTTCGATATCATGTACCGTATAATCTTCCCCAGATTTTATGAATTTGGGAGAAAGAGGATCGAAGGGGATACCCTCTACTTCTGACATAAAGGCGGATTCTTTACTGGGATCAATGTTGAGCGGGTCAATGGATGGTTTTTCTATGGATGGTAGATCATGCTGGGCATCAATTCGAAAGCCGCACACATAATTTGCCCGGTAATATTTATTGGCTATTGTGATGATGTCTTCTTTGGACACCTTTTCCATTTCAGCGATCTCGCTGACGGTGGTTTCCCAGTCAACAAAAGCGAGGAATGTATCGCGCATGAGTTCTACCCGCTTGTCATTTTTTTCAAAATTTTCTTTTTCCCTTTTCTTAAAATCATTGATAACCGCATCGAGAATCCAATCCTCAAAGTCTCCCTGCTTCACTCTTTCGATTTGTTCAAGCAGTAGTTTTTCCACTTCTTCAAGACTCTGACCATCCTTTGGGATTCCATACAGATAGTGAGCGCCATAATCGTTAAGATTCTGGGGATAGCATCCTGCTGCACGGACCCGTTGTTTTTCCACAAGGTCCAAGTTAACAAGGCCTGCGACAGAATTATCCAGAATCATATCCACCAGTCGTAAAGCAGCGTAGTCCTGGTGATGGCGTGGTGCCGTTCGAAAAGCCAACACGACTTGTTCCTCCCCTAGGTATTCAACCTGAACAAACTCGCGACCCTGCAGTGGCGCCTCGTGCCATTTTGGTTCTGTTCTGAGGGGCTGAGGATTTTTCCATTTCCCAAAATATTTTTCGATGATTGGAAAAGCAGAGTCGGGATCGATATCACCAGAGATACAAATTGCCATATTTTCGGGGACATAATGTTTGGCATAAAATTCTTCGATTGCATAGATCGAGGGGTTCTTCAGGTGTTCAACCGTTCCCAAGGTGGATTGCTGACCGTAGGGATGATGCTTGAAAAGAAGATCATTTACTGCCCGGTAGATGAGCCGGTGTTTATTGTCTATTGCCCGGTTTTTTTCTTCGTAAACGGTTTCCAACTCGGTGTGAAAGAGTCTGAAAACAGGCTGGGCAAAGCGCTCGCTTTCGATCTTTGCCCAGTGCTCCAAACGATTGGATGGAAGGTCAATCTTGTAGACCGTCTCCTCATGCCAGGTGTGAGCATTTAAACCTTTCGCCCCCATATCGCTGTAAGCACGATCCATTTCATTAGGGATTGCCCATCTCGCCGCCTCAGTGGAAAGCTTGTTAATTTCCCCATAGATTTCCGCTCGTTTGGTGTCGTTGGTCTCTTTTGATCTTTTTTCGTAGAGATTGCTTATCTGCTGGAGTAAAGGCTCCTCTTTGGAAAAATCCTCAGTGCCAAAAGACCTGGTACCTTTAAAAAGCAAATGCTCCAAATAATGAGCCAGTCCTGTGTTGGTTTCGGGATCGTGTTTGCTTCCTGCTCGAACCACAATTTCAGCATTAAACCTGGGTTCCTCGGCATTGGGGCTAAGATAAACAGTGAGTCCGTTTTTGAGTGTTTTTTGCAAAACTTGCATTGTTGGCTGATTGGTTTGAGAAACTTTTGGTTGTGGTTGATCTGATCTGGAGCAAGAAACGCCTGCCAAAATAGCCAAAATAGCTGGATAGAAGCGTTGTAACATTGACTTAGTAGAGATCATCGAGAGGTTTGGTGGAAATAAAAAGTCACACTAAGAATTTGTTAGTCTTAATCCAATGAAATTCAAATTTTACGAGTACGAAAAATGTTCATCCTGTATAAAAGCAAGAAAGTGGCTGTCTGAAAGAAACCTAGATTTCGAATGCATTCCCATTCGTGGAATTCCTCCAAGTGCCAAAGAATTGCAGAGATTACTCGACTCACATGCAGGGGAGAGAAAAAAACTTTTGAATACTTCTAGTAAGGATTACCGTGACCCTGCGGTGAAGAATACTTTGCCAGGTATGTCCGAAGCTCAACTATTTGAATTTCTAAGCCAAAATGGCAATCTAGTGAAGCGGCCTGTTCTGATTGCGAAAGATTTTGTTCTCCAAGGATTCAAGCCTGAAGTATGGGCTGAGAAGGTTGTTTGATATCAAGAAATATTAGGCTTGGTTCCTAATGGGGTTGAGTGGAAGTTAGGTCTTCCTTATAAATACATGACAATTTTTATGAAAAACCTGCCTGAAATTTGGAATGAGTTTGTAAATGCTGGAAATGTGGATTCCGTGTGCTCACTTTATGCGGAAGATGCCCGTTTGCTTGCCACCTTTGCATCCAGTCCTATTGATAGCCTTGATGGCATTCGTGGCTACTTTGAAGGATTTACTGCACGGCCTGGAGCTGGTGTGCAATTCGATGAAGCGGGAGCACTCAGACAGAAGACTGCTGATCGATGCTATCTTTATACGGGTACCTACAGCTTCTTTCACGGTGAGGGTGAAAATAAGCAGCTTTTTCCTGCCCGCTACTCCTTTTTGGTTGATGAAAAAGGTGATCCCAAAATTCTTCACCACCACTCATCTCTCATTCCTAACTCCTGAGATTTTTTACCTCTAACATTCCTACCCATCATCATGCTTAGCCCCGAAGAAATTTTAGATACCTATTATTTGGAAGCCCGTAGGGATCTTCTTGAAGTTGCTGCTTTATTGGACCGTTACGATCAGGCAGTTCTAAGAGATGGGCAAAAAGCGGATGATGAAAAGAAGTTACAAATTCTCAGGGAAGCGATGAGCCTGCTCGCTCAACCTGATCATCCCAAGGTAAATCGTGCCGAGCAACTCCTCGAGCATTTTTCTAAAATTAACTAATCGCGTTTTAACTCATGCAAATCATACAGCCACATTATCATGCTATTGCAAGGACTGCACAAGATTATGAACGCATGGCAATGTCCGGAGTTGTTGCGGTATGCGAACCTGCATTCTGGGCAGGATTTGACCGGCGCCATCCAGAAACTTTTATCGATTATTTTGCTCAAATTTCTGAGTTCGAGCCTACCCGGGCAGCGGAATTTGGAATCCGTCATTTTTGCTGGGTAGCGGTTAATCCCAAGGAGGCAGAAAATGTTGAATTAACCAACGAAGTTCTTCGACAAATGCCTGAATTTCTCGATAAAGCAAATTGCCTTGGTGTTGGTGAGACTGGATTGCACAAATCCACTCCTAATGAAATTGCCGGATTGGAAGCACATGTGGATCTGGCGATGAAGCATGATCAACTTGTGCTGATTCATACCCCGCACCTTTCTGACAAAGCCCATGGCACCAAGACCGTGCTTGAAGTGTTGGCTGGGATGGATGTTAATCCAGATAAAATATGGATCGATCATGTTGAGGAACAAACGATCGAATGGGTGTTGGATGCCGGTTACTGGGCGGGCATGACTCTTTATCCTGTCACCAAATGCAGTCCCCGCCGAGCTGTGGACATGTTGGAAAAATATTCTACGGAGCGTTTACTGGTTAATTCTTCGGCGGATTGGGGGCCGAGCGACCCTTTTACCTTGCAGGAGTGCATAGTAGATTTCCGGAAACGTGGTCATTCTTTGCAGGAAGCTGTGGAAATCTTCCACAACAATCCATGCCGTTTTCTAGGCCAAAATCCAAAGTGGGACATCAAACCGATCCAAATTTCAGAATCCTAAATTGGGGGCACTGTGATGGCTCTGCGACTGTATGATACCATGTCCCGCGAAGTGCGGGATGTTTTTGCGATGGATGGTGATTCTGTTCGTTTTTACTGCTGTGGTCCAACGGTGTATGGCCCTGCCCATGTGGGTAATTTCAGGACCTTTGTATTACAGGATGTGTTTCGCCGAACCCTAGAGACAAGTTGCGTGAAAACTTATCATGCCCGCAATCTTACTGATGTTGACGACAAAACCATTCGGGAATCTCAGGCAGAAGGCGTGAGTCTTAGTGAGTTCACTGATAGGTGGACAAAACGCTTTGAGCATGATTGTGGTGAGCTAAATTTACTGAGACCCCACATTCAGCCATCTGCAGTCGGTCATGTGCCTGAACAAATTGCTTTAATTGAACGCTTAATTGAGGGAGGTAAGGCCTATCAGGCACCAGATAAATCTGTTTACTTCAAGGTGGATGCTTTTGAGGACTATGGATCTTTATCCAGGTTGGCAGATCGTCAGATTACCACTTCCAGTGCGGATAGAAATAGTTCGGATGAGTATGATCGTGATTCAGCAGCAGATTTCGCTCTTTGGAAAGCGAGAAGGCCCGAGGACGGCGAAAATTACTGGGAGTCTCCCTGGGGGCAGGGCAGGCCAGGTTGGCACATTGAATGTAGTGCGATTTGTTTAAAGCACCTTGGCGAGAGTTTTGATCTGCACTCAGGGGGAGTGGATTTGGTGTTTCCGCATCATGAAAATGAAATTGCTCAGGTCGAAGCGGTGACTTGTAAAACTTTTGCGAGGCATTGGTTCCATATAGCCCACCTCATGGTGGAGGGAACCAAAATGAGTAAATCCCTAGGGAATCTTTACACACTGGATGATATTCGTGAGCGTGGACACACTGCAGAGGAGGTAAGGTATGTACTACTATCGGGAAGCTATCGCCAACCCCTTAATTTT
>Ga0181581_10003001_pt1 | contig 13225 bp, 12 predicted proteins | sample 071ome_22_FD_132433 | JGI IMG/M metagenome (GOLD analysis project Ga0181581, IMG submission 132433) | Coastal salt marsh microbial communities from the Groves Creek Marsh, Skidaway Island, Georgia - 071404AT metaG (megahit assembly) | ecosystem: Environmental > Aquatic > Marine > Intertidal... | reverse complement strand
CGATAGGACGTAATTTAGAGGAGGTAAACGGAGCAAAAGCTCCTGCTAACTATCTATAAGCCTTTTGATATCCGGCCAGGATTTCTGCCCGTTGGCATACATCTCATCCGCCAGTCCCTGCGGCATCCACTTCACAAACGCTGACTCAAACGCCGGACGTTGTTTAATAGCCTCGAACCAGCGTTCCACATTGGGCAAACGGCCGTTTTGCCAGAGTGGCTCCATGGCCAGTGCGGCCAGACGGTTCAGGTAAGGTGCCAGGGCAACATCAGCCATGGTGAAGCGCTTGCCAACCAGCCAGGGATTGGTTGCCAGAACGGCTTCCATCTTGTCGAGATAATCCAGGTACAGCTTTATCTTGTCTTTTGCGCCAGGGGCCTCGATTCCATCCTGGATCCATTGCCATTTGAGCAGACGTGCGGCTTTGCCGGCGCTGTCGCCGTTTTCGACAAAGTCTTCAAAACTGCCCACACCATTGCGCAGTATGGTGTGACGATGAGATACCACGTAGGTAATCGCGGAACAGGCCGGATGCAGGTCCTCATCCACGGCTTTGGTCCATAACCGCACCCTTGCCCGGTCTTTGGCATCCGCCGGCATCAACGGATAGTCAGTGAAGCGTTCTTCCAGATATTCACAGATGACTGTGGACTCCGGCAATACGAAATCCCCGTCAATCAGGAGAGGGACAACCCCTTTGGGATTCAGCTTCAGGTATTCCGGATCGAACTGTTCTCCCGCCAGAATGTCGACATAACGACCTTCCCACGCTATCTGTTTTTCCTCCAGGGCAAAACGGACCTTGGCGGCACAAGCGGATGAACCATGATGATAGAGAGTGAGCATCAAATATCCCTTCAACTATAATGGTAAACAGACTACATACCCAGCAGTCTCTTTAATCTGACCTTAAACCAGTAGACCTTTTCCCTGAATGCCAGCCGCTGGTAGAAATACTGCACTTTCACGGCAAACGGTTCCTGCATGAGACCGTCATCAAGTCTGAACGGGTTATCCCGATCTGCGCGTCGCTGATTGTATTGCTGCTTCCACCAGTCATCACCTGTTGTGGTGAAGGCAGGATTTGAAGTTCGTCTGAAAATAGCTGTGGTTCGGGCCATTTCAACAAATTCCCACATGGCATCTTCCTGGAGAATGTCTGCCATCCTGCCAATCGACGCAATCTGGACATCATCAATGATGAGCAATCCACCAGGCCTGACCAGCGGATAAAAATGAAAATATTCAATATCTGGAAAGGGGTATCCATGGGGACCATCGATTAATACACAATCATATTTCCCGTCATGGGCATATCCTGGCAATGTCTGCTGGGTGGGACCAAACACGAACTGCACACGATCAGGCTGGAACAGCTCTGACTGTCGGCAATACATAACACTGGAACCCTGTTCCATCTGGTCATCCAGACAAAACGACGTAAGACTGGTCACCAGGTTGGAGAACAGGATGGTCGAACGGCCGCAACCGGTTTCAGCGGATTTCACGGCCCCTGCCGGCATCAACTGCTCTATGCGCTCGAGGACATCATAGGCCAGGTTGCCTGCCGCCTGCTGACCGCGATTCTCTTCCGAGAGTTTCAGCTGTTCAGAAAACACTTTTCACTCCTGTACTACTTGAAAAACAGGCCGTTATAGAAAGACCACGCTAGCGTGCCCTGCTTCAGAGCTTTTTCACACCGTCGCCAACGGCAACGGCGCCTGACTTGATCACCCGGGCATTCACGCCCCTCAGGTTTAGAGACTTGCCTCCGGCAGAATTCACAAAGGCGGTAGCATCCTTGCCGAAACGTTCGGAGAACTTTTTGCAACCCAGATGCGGCTCATCCGTCACTTCAACCACGGCCTCGCCTATTCCCAGGTGCGTACCGGGTGGCAGGTTTTCCGTACTGAGATCAAAATCGACAAAGAACTGGTCACCGGCTTCAGGCCAGCGCGCCTTATCACCACAGATGGCATCGATCACCCGGGAATTCATCAGGGTCAGCTGGCACTTGGGATCAGCCCTTCCATCAGGCATATGCCGGTTTCCCCGTGCCAGCCAGTTATCACCGACCAGGCCTTGCTCATCATGGAGTTCGGCTTGCTTGAGCACTCGTCTTTTATTGGTATCAGGTCGTGACACAATCATGGCCACTGCCCCCTCGTTGGCAGGCGAATCCTGGATCTGCTCCAGGTAGGATTCCATTTGCTGCAGGGTTCTGTTCTCGTGCATGACTACATCCTCTTTGTCAGCCGCTACGTCAACATGAAAGAAATGGATCAGGCATAAAACTCACCAACGACTTTCACCACCCTGTCGATATCGGCTCTGCTTACATCAAGGTGGGTTACCAGTCGAATCTGTTTGGCAGCATCCACCAGTATGCCCTGTTGCTCCAAATGTGCTGACAATGTAATTGCATCACCCTTGCGCGGTCTCATGAACACCATGTTGGTATGCAGGGTATCAATATCGACATCCAGTGCATCGATGTTTGCCAAGCCCTGCCCGAGCACCAGGGCGTTGGCATGGTCCTCAGCGAGCCGCTCAATGTTGTTTTTCAGTGCATAGATACCCCCTGCCGCAACAATCCCTGCCTGGCGCATACCGCCTCCCAACATCTTGCGCCAACGCCGGGCATGAGCAATGAGATCGGTGGGCCCACACAGCACGGACCCCACAGGAGCACCCAGACCCTTGGACAGGCATACAGATACACTGTCGAAATGCCGGGATATCTCTTTCACATCACAGCCCAGCTTAACGGCTGCATTGAAAATTCTTGCCCCATCAAGATGGGTACTCAGGCCACGTTGCCGGGCCAGGCTGGTAGCCTGTTCAAGGTAATCCATCGGCAGGACTTTCCCGCCAATGGTATTTTCCAGGGAAAGCAGGCGGGTAATGGCAAAATGAAAATCATCCGGTTTGATGGCAGCAGCAATTTTGTCCAGGTCAATGGTGCCGTCACGATTCATCTCCAAGGGCTGGGGCTGGACACTGCCGAGCACTGCGGCACCCCCCCCTTCGTATTTGAACGTGTGGGCCTCCTGACCAACAATGTACTCTTCCCCGCGCTGACAGTGGCTCATGATGGCCAACAGATTGGACTGGGTGCCGCTACTCACATAAAGAGCAGCTGGCGTTCCGAGCATATCTGCTGCCATGGTCTCCAGTTTATTGACTGTCGGATCATCCCCCCAGACATCATCGCCTACAGGCGCACTGGCCATGGCCTTAATCATGCCCGGTGTGGGTCGGGTGACTGTATCACTGCGGAGATCTATCACGGGAAATTTTCGCCTCAGGTTTAACGGGGAAGTTCAACAAATAAACATGGACCAAGGATGCAAGAGACAAGAGGCAAGATGCAAGCAGGAAGACGACAAGATCAGGCAAACTTTTGCTGACAAGGAAAACGTAAACTTCCCTTTAACGTGAAGACCCAGGCATTACAGATAAAGGCTATCCTTGCCTCTTGCCTCTTGTCTCTTGTCTCTTGTCTCTTGTCTCTTGTCTCTTGTCTCTTGTCTCTGCCCTTATCCCTGCTGCTCAACACCGCTGTGCAGCCGGGTATTGATCATCCGCAGGGTGGCTTCCACGGCCGCGTATACCTGGTTGGCATGCACGCCTCGAGTGCGCATGTTGCGTCCGGGTTGACCGAAAACATTACCTGCCCAGGTAATAGTACATTCAGTCAGGGCACCGGGCTTGCCACCCTTGGGAATGCGTACGGAGTAGTCCACCAGCTCCGGCATCTCGAAATTCACCTTGTCGAGAATCTTCTTCATGGCATCAATGAAAGCGGCATAACCACCATTGCCACTGCCGCTCTCACAGAAAGGCTCACCATTGATTTCAACTTCCAGATTTACCCTGGACGCTTTCTCGAACTGGCTGTTGATCTCACAGTCCACCAGGCGGATATGCTGGTAGTCGCTGGTCTCCAGTACATCGGCGATGATGAAGGGCAGATCATCAGCGGTTATGGTTTCCTTGGAATCACCCAGTGAGACCACCCTCTGCAAAACCCGCTTGAGATTTTCCTCGGACAGGGTAATACCCAGTTCCTCGATATTCTTGAGCACAGAAGCCTTGCCACTGAGCTTGCCCAGGGCATAGGTGCGCTTGCGGTCAAAACGTTCGGGGCTTAGCTGGGTTTCATACAATCCGCCTTTCACATCGCCATCGGCATGAATGCCTGCCGTCTGGGTGAACACATCCTGGCCCAGGATGGGCATGTTGGCGGCGATGTACTTGCCAGAAAATTGTTCCACCATGGTGCTGATGTCATGGAGGTGGGATTCATCTATGCCAGTGGCAATGCCCATCTTGTCTTTAAGCACTACCGCCAGCTCAGCCAGGGAGACGTTGCCTGCACGCTCACCCAGGCAGTTCATGGTGCAATGCAGACTGGAAACGCCGGCACGAACGGCTGCCATGCAGTTTGCCGTGGCCAGGCCATAATCATTGTGGGGATGAAAATCGAAGGTGACTCCCGGAAAGCGCCCGCACATATCAGACAATGCTGAAAATACTTCATCAGGACTCATGACGCCCAGGGTATCCGGCAGCATGAAATGCTCGATACCACAATCCCTGATGGCATCCATCAGGTTGAAGACATAGTCCGGACTGTCCTTGTAACCATTGGACCAGTCTTCCAGATAGGCATTGACCTTCAAACCCTGCTCACGGGCATAGTCGACGGTTTTCAGGATATCGGCCACGTGCTCATTCAGGGTTTTGCCCAGCTGATTCGTGCAGTGTTTTTCACTGCCTTTCACCAGCAGATTCAATACCTTGCCGCCGGCCTCACGAATCCAGTCCACGCTGCGAGTGAAATCCACAAAGCCCAGCACTTCCACCCGGTCATCCAGGCCATGGGGCCGGGCCCAGTCAACAATGGCTTTAACAGCGTCCTGCTCACCTGCCGACACACGTGCTGATGCTACCTCGATGCGATCAACACCCAGAGACTCCAGCAGGGCCTGTGCAATGTTGAGCTTTTCCCCGGCCGTGAACGACACGCCCTGGGTCTGCTCGCCATCCCTCAGGGTGGTATCCATCAAACTGACATAGTCCGGCAAGGGTTTTGCCTGGCCCTGTGTTTGGCTGGTTGTACTCACGATGTGCTCCTGTTGTCTAACCTGACTGTATTTCCGTCCCGGATTTTCAAGGGCCAGAAATGCAAAAACCCGCCGTTTGGCGGGTTTTCAAAATCTTGTGATGACAAATAATCAAAGATCCAACCCGCCTTCAGCGTCGGATAATAATAATGCCCTTGATTATTTTCATGGTGTATTGCATGCCGCGCAGTCTCGGGGGTTTGAGCCTCAAAGTCAAGTATTAATGGCCGCAGGCCCCGTATTACGGGAGTTTCCCGAAGTTTTCCCGTAGCAATTGGGCTTCATCTTCGGCCAGGATTATCCCGAATGCGTCTGCCAGCAGGGTGAGCAACTCATCCGCATTGTTCAGGGTTTTCCCCTGCCGTTCACCTGCCAGTGTGTAATGCCCGTATTCACGATTTTGCAGCACATGTCGGCCATCGGGCGTAGCACGCCCCAGCATCAAGTTGTGAATAAACAAAGAGTCGGGATGCCTGGACACAAAATGATTGGCCATCTCGTAATCCACCGGATACTGCTCGACCAGGTCAAAGACATACATGGGTTTCCAGGTGTCCTTGAGCAAGGCCTCGATAACATGATCCGAACCATCCCGGCGAATACGGAAATGTTCATGCGGGCTGTCCTGCTCACCCTCCTCCCGGAGTTTCAGTGCGGCCGTCATGGTCAATCCGCCAAAGCCCACATCGGCAATCCATGGCTCACCATCAATGATCACTTTCAACAGCATATGGGTGCGGGCCATCTGCGTCTTGTCGGGGGAACGCCACACAACACGTGCTGCATGTTCGCTTACGATGAACCCGATCTCGCGTAATACTTCCGCAAACAGACGATTGTGTTCGAAACAATAACCGCCGCGCTCCTGCGCCACCAGTTTGCCAGTCACATCTGTAATACTGATCTTCACGGGCTTGCCAATGAAAGACGAAAGATTTTCAAAAGGAATCGCACAGGGATGCAGCACGTGCAGTTCCTGCAGACAGGCAAGTGTCGGTTCCGGGGTACCGTTATAGCCGATACGCTGGAAGTAATCGTCAAGGTTCATTGGCGGTCGATAGTCCACAAATTCAACAAGGGAGGCAAGATACAAGATTCAAGGGCCAAGGAATACTTTTTCCAGTTTTCGGTAATACCCGGATAACAAATTATCAGTGGACACCTTCCTGTCTCCTGTCTCCTGTCTCCTGTCTCCCGCCTCTTGTCTCTGCCCCCATGTCCGATACAATTCCCCCACCTGATTTCTAACTGAACCCGTCCCTTGACCCAACCTGCCCGCTCACCCGTCATCCTCGCTGCCCTGTGGATGCTCGGCACCCTTTCCTCCCTGCTGATGTTGGCCATCGCAGCGCGGGAGTTGTCCGGCACCATCTCCACCATGCAGATGATCACGGTGCGCAATGCCGTCAGCTTTATCATTATCTGTGGCTTGCTCCAGATCAGTGGCTGGGACCAGATCAAAACCCGACAGGGCGGGTTTCATGTGTTACGCAGTGTCTCCCATCTGGTTGCACAGTATGCCTGGATAGTGGGTCTGGCTTCACTGCCCATGACTGAAGTGTTTGCCCTGGAATTCACCGGGCCGGTCTGGACTGTGGTCATTGCCTCTGTATTGCTGGGCGAGCAGATCAACCGGTACCGCATCCTGACACTGGTACTGGGCCTGACCGGAGTACTGATCATCCTGCGGCCCGGATTTCGCACCCTGGATCCTGCCCTGTTCCTGGTGATCTTCAGTGCACTGTGCTTTGCCCTGGCCAATGTCCTGACCAAGAAACTGGTGGCAAACAACTCACCACTGAACATTATTTTTTATGTCACGGCCATCCAGTTTCTGATCACGGTGATTCCAGCCTCTTTCAACTGGGCCCAACCTGTGTTCATTGAATGGTTCTGGATGGTTGTCATGGGCGTGGTATCCATCACGGCACATTACTGTTTTGCCAAAGCCTTTTCCCATGCCGATGCCATGGTGGTCATTCCCATGGATTTTTTACGCCTGCCCCTGGCTGGCATCATTGGCTGGCTGCTTTACCAGGAAGGGCTGGACCCCTTTGTCCTGGCTGGCGCCCTGATCATGTTCACCGGTAATTTCATCAATATCACCGTTGAAAAAAAGCGCCGTGAAGCCGAATCCAGGTCGTGAGTTCGGGTACAATAAACGACATGAAAATCAATCCCCAGGACATAAAACCCGCCCCGCTCTGGCGCCGTCTGGCTGCCATGGCCTATGACAGCATCCTGGTACTGGCAATCTGGATGGTGGTGGTGTTTATCGTCCTGTCATTGTTCGGTGTGGACAATGCCCGCACTGTCGACGGGGAAACGGTGACTCTCGATCCGCTCTACAGAATCCTGGTGCTGGCCTCCATGGTATTCAGCGCCTGGGCTTTTTTCGGCTGGTTCTGGACCCACAGCGGTCAGACACTGGGAATGCAGGCCTGGCGCCTGAAAGCCCAGAATGCGGATGGCTCCGGCATAACGCTCAAACAGTCGCTTATTCGTTTTTTTGCGGCAATACCGGCGTTTGTGATATTGGGCGCGGGCTACTTCTATCTCTGGTTCAATCCGCAGCGACAGACGCTACATGAAAAACTGTCTGATTCGGTGACCGTCATGCTGCCACTCATGGAAAAAGACAAGGCGTAACGCCCGGTTTCCCGTCAAATCCAGGACAACATTTCTTCGGGTTTCAGGGCTTCCATCTCCCCTTCCCGACCGTCACGGATTTTCGTAATCCAGTGTGCATCTGCCAACAGGGCCCGACCAACAGCTACCAGATCAAACTCCCCGGCCTCATATCGACGCACCAGTTCATCCAGAGACGTACGTTGCGCCGTTTCACCATGGAAAAAAGACATGACATCGGTGCTCAGCCCCACCGAGCCCGCCGTGATAACCGGCAAGCCGGTCACTTTTTTGGCCCATCCGGCAAGATTGAGCGTGGAACCTTCAAACTCCGGCTCCCAGAACCGGCGCTGGGAGCAATCCATGACATCCACACCGGCATCAACAAATGGCGTCAGCCAGGCTTCCATCTCGGCAGGAGAATTCACCAGCCTGACGCTGTAATCCTGCTCCTTCCACTGGGAAATGCGCATGAACAGCGGCGTCTGTGGATCGACGACTTTTTTAACGGCTTTCACGACTTCGAGAGCAAAACGGGAGCGTTCGACCAGTGATTTGCCACCCCAATGATCTGTGCGCTGGTTGGTACCTTCCCAGAAAAACTGATCCAGCAGAAAACCATGGGCAGCATGAACTTCCACGGCATCAAACCCGATCTCATTGGCCAAAACAGTAGCACTGACAAAACTGTCGATACAGTCGGCAATCGCTTCCTCGGTCATGGGCTTGCCCACCATTTTTCCCGGTTTTTCCAGACCGGATGGGCTTTCCAGCGGCCCCGGTTTGAATTCAGGATCGACGTTATGCAGGGTCCCTGCATGCCACAACTGTAGCACAATGGGACCACCGGCTTCATGAACCGCGTCCACTGTCTTCTGCCACCCCTGCCTCGCTGCTTCATTGATATTGGCCAGTTTCGGATGATTATTGGCCGGTACCCTGTCGATGGCCGTTGCACCTGTAATCGTCAGTCCCAGGTCGGCCGATGCCCGCTGCCGGTGATATTCAGCAAAATCCCGGTTGGGAATGCCACCGTCGTTCTGATAGCGTGACATGGGTGCCAGAACAAAACGGTTTTTCAGGGTGAGATTCTTGATGGTGACTGGCTTGAACAGCGACTCAACAGACATGCCTGTTTCACTCCACACAATGGTACAAATTCATCATTCAGGTAAAAGTATGGGGCGGCATTGTCACATACCTGCCCCGTTCAGGCATCGCCCATCTGCACCTTCATCTGCCTGGCGGCCATGGCCAGGCCGCCATCGCCGCCATCGATGAAATGCAGATGACCACCCTGCCCGGTATGTTCGACAAAACAGGTCATGAGGGCCTCATCAGACACGTACATGCCGTAAAAAAGTTTCCCTCCCCTGCGTCCCTTTTCCAGCAGATTTTGCAGTGCCTCCTTTTCCTCAACCGTACAATCCATGATCAGGCGCAGGGTGTCATCGAATTTCCTGAAATCGCTGTGGCTGCTGATGGCATCCAGGTACTTTCGGGCGTTGAACCAGGGTGCCACCGGGTTGATGCCATGGCGAAATATCAGCACGGCGAGAATGATGTCTATTACTCTCGCCACAAAGGATGGGCTGAAAACCGACGCATGGTAGCGGTGCTCATCCCGTAAAGCCTGCCCCAGGGATTTATACTTTTTCAGGTTGTCCTGTACGGGATTGGTCTGGGCAATATCCCGGCCCATGATGGCCCTGAACCGCACCATCAATTCCTGGTACACATCCAGGGCCCTGGTATCCCGGGCAGCTACCAGCAAGCTGATAATACAGCCCTTGCGTGTGGGAACAGGGCTCCAGCGACAGGATAAGCCCTGTAGTGTCTCCACTGCCGCCTCTTCCTGGATAACCCCGTACTTTTCGTAGACATTTTTGGCCTAACGGTCGGCTTCTGCCAGACCGCCGCCACGAAACATGGCCAGGTATTTTCCCGGCGTGATTTCCAGCTTGGCGACCAGCACTTCTGCCCCGGAGGCGCGGATATCGCGCAGTGGAATAATCGCAACCCGCAACTCCAGGTCAAATTGGCTGACGGCCAGTTTTTGCAACCTGGCCAGTTCCTGGCTGACTACCGGGACTTCATTGGGTGGAATACAGAGACTGGCACCATCGCCGCCAAACACAAAGGGCATGTCCTGGCTTCCGGTCGCCAGCATGGCCTGGGTGATGCTGGCAGCCCCCACCAGGTTCACATCCTTGTATTTACCGATTTGGATGGCCTCGGTGGAATTGCGGATATCCGTGACCACCACCACCCAGTCATCAGGAAGCGGGCTGTAATGCATAACCCTGGTGAACTGTTCAAATTCGCTGAAAGAGGCCAGGTCACGGTAAAAATTCCGGTTCATGGCTTGACTGTTATCCTCATGCTGCCCGGCGCAGCAGAATCATACCGGTCACCAGACAGAACATGACCGGCAGGGAAACCGCCAGCAATGGGTTCAATTGGTACACCAGGCTGACGGTACTCAGCAGGTTCTGGAGAAGATAGAAAAAAATACCGAAGCAGATTGCAGTGAAGACTTTGGAGCCCATGGTCGCTGATCTCAGCGGACCAAAAATAAAGGCCACAGCAACGATAACCAGGGCCGCCGTGGTCAGGGGCTGCATGGCTTTTTTCCAGAATGACAAAAAATAGGGACTGCCATCCAGTCCCTGATTTTCAAATCGGCCTGCATAACGATACAGGTCAGACATGGACATTTTGTCAGGATCAATGATGAGCACTTTCAGCAGATCAGGGCTCAGGTCCACATCCCACACCTGCTCTTCAAAATCACTGACCCGGGAGTCCGTCATCCCGCGGCCGGCGGGAAATTCCGTCTGACTGCCCTGCTGTAACAGCCAGTACCCCTGCCCCTGTTCACTTTTGAAAACCGCTATTTCCGCATTGATCAACGTCACCAGTTCCCGTTCATCATTGAATCGGTAAATACTGACGCCATGTAAAAGGCCATCAGGATCAATGGCATTGAAATGCATGAACTCTTCATCATCACGCTGCCAGTGGCCATATCGGGACACAGCCACCTGTTCTCCCCTGGCCAGAGCCCGATCCAGCTCCCCCTGCAGTTCCAACCGGGGTGCAATGAATTCGCCCAGCAAAAATCCAGCAACCATGATCAGGATCGCCGGTTTCATGACAGACCAGACGATACGTATAACCCTGACCCCCGCAGTCTGCAGTACTACCAGTTCATTGGCGGCGGCCAGGATACCCAGTCCTACCAGCGAACCGATAAGCGCGGTCATCGGCAGCAGTTCATAAATATGCCTGGGGAATACATACAGGACATAGCGCACAGCATCAGCCATGCCGTACTGCCCTTCTGTTTCACCAAGTTCATCCACCAGGGTAAACACCAGGTCCAGTCCCGCCAGAACCAGCAGGACAACACCCATGGACTGTAGTACCTGGGTCATGATGTAGCGATCAATTCTGGTCATGCGTGTGACCGCCGCGGCAAAGACAGCGCCAGGTGTTTCTCCGTGAAGAGTAACCAGCCCACCGCCGTGAACAGCAGGTGCACCCACCACACACCGATCACCGGTGAGAGCCTGTTCTCCGCTACCAGATCACAGCTGGTCAAGAGCAGCCCAAAATACAGGATGTACAACAACACTGCCGGCACCAGTTTTGCAAAACGCCCCTGCCGGGGGCTGACCCGGCTTAACGGTACTGCCATCAGTGTCAGAATGGGTGCCAGCAGCACCAGAGAAAAACGCCACTGCAGCTCGGCTATACGGGAGGCATCCGATGATTGCCACAACTGCGCGGTCGTCATGGCTTTTTCCTCAACAGTGACATTGATATTAATGTCCCGGGCCGGAATCCTGACGCCCATTTCCCCGAAACGGGTCAGCAGGTAGCTTGCATCTGTGTCATCTTTTTCAGACAGGGAGCCTTTGCTGAACAGGACAAAACGACGCCCCTCCTCGTCTTCCGAAGGTATGGCGGTGGTGGCAACAGTGATGCGCCCATTCTCACTTTCATGCATGAAGACATTCTGCATTTCTTCGTCCACGATGCTTTCCGTGTAGGTGGTACGCCGACCCCGGGAAATATTCTGGAACAGGCCCGGCACCATGACGTCGAACTCATTGAGTTCCTTCTGGGCTTCCAGCAGGTTGTCGGTATTGACCAGACCCCACGGGGTCAGTTTCAGTGCCAGGCCCGCAATGAGCAAGGCCACCAGGCTGGAAGAGACGAAGGTGATGCCCAGCAACCGGCGCTTGCTTAACCCGCAGGAGGCCAGCACGGTCATTTCATTGTCGGCATACATTCGCCCGTAGGAGAGCAGAATGCTCAATAGCAGTGCCAGGGGCAGGATCAACTGGATGAATTCGGGAATCCGGTAGGACATCAGGAGCAGCAGCACACCGGGATCAATTTCCCCCTGGGAAGCCTGGGCAAGATATTTAAGGAAGCGACCCAGCACCACTACGGCAAGCAGGATGAAGGTGGTGGCGGCAGTCACCTGGAGAATCTGCCGGGTCAGGTAGCGGGAAATGATCATGCGGGGATTTTAGAGTATCGCATGGCACCGGGCTACCGTGCTTTTGCCATATTCCCGTGCCCGGAGTAGAATTTTGCGCTTATGTTGTTCACCTCTGATTTATGGAAATCCCTATGAATTTCACCATCAAAACTGCTGCGCTTCAGAATATTTCGACTTCCTGCATCGTTCTTGGCGTCTATGCCAACAAGACCTTGCCGGATGTGACTGCAGAAGTGGATAAACTGGTGAGTAAAAAACTCAGCAAAATCATTGAAGCCGGTGATATTTCCGGTGCTGCCGGCCAGACCCTGCTGGTACACCACGCCGACGGCATCCGCGCCAAACGCATCCTGCTGGTAGGGCTTGGCAAGAAAGCCGACCTGAATACCAAAAAGTTTGCCTCGATCGCCGGTGGCGTTGCTGCTGCTCTGAAAAAGCATGCCCTGGCAGATGCTCTGGATACGCTGGTCAACCTGCCTGTCAAAGGGACTGATACTGCCGGACTTGGCCGACAACTGGCCCAGAGTCTGGCCAACAGTACCTATCGCTACAACCACACCAAATCCAGCAAGGGCAAACCTGCTGCCCTCAAGAAATTTGATGTCTACCTTTCGGACACTGCCCAGCGTGCCGCATTGAAAAAAGCCCTGGAGAACGGCAACGCTGTTGCCACCGGCATGGCCCTGGCACGCGAACTGGGCAATCTGCCAGGCAACATCTGCACCCCAAGCTATCTGGGCGACCAGGCCATGCTGCTGGCCAAGCGGCACAAGGGACTCAAGACAAAAATTCTGACAGAGGCTCAGATGCGTCGTCTTGGCATGGGCTCTCTGCTGTCTGTCGGCAACGGCAGTGACCAGGAATCGCGCCTGATTGTCATGGAATACAAGGGTACAACCGCCAATACCAAGCCCAATGTCATCGTTGGCAAAGGCATCACCTTTGATTCCGGCGG
>Ga0181581_10002998_pt1 | contig 13238 bp, 8 predicted proteins | sample 071ome_22_FD_132433 | JGI IMG/M metagenome (GOLD analysis project Ga0181581, IMG submission 132433) | Coastal salt marsh microbial communities from the Groves Creek Marsh, Skidaway Island, Georgia - 071404AT metaG (megahit assembly) | ecosystem: Environmental > Aquatic > Marine > Intertidal zone... | reverse complement strand
CGTGTCGATTCGACGGACCCCCTCGCGCGGTTTCCGAACCGCGCGCGCCGCGAGACGACGAGACGATTCGAGCGCCTACGAATAGCCACTGCGCGATGACCATAAGGACGACGATGACGACGACGAACACACCGAACGGTTTCCATTTTCTCCGAAGTCGTCCCACAGCCTCTGAAATCATCGCGTCGGTGTGCGTGCGAGTGTGTCGCTCTCTAGGTTGGCCAACGGGACTACAGATCCCATACAACGTTGTACTGTAGTAGTATATACTATGTTAAGTATGTGATGGGCGATTTCTGAGGCAGCTTGGAATTAGTGCGTATATTAATCAATGTAGTGCTATCATGAACATGTGTACATCATTAGATAGGTGTTCGTGATATTAAGTATGTACGTTGTATATGCCAACCTAGGTCGCTCTTCAGACCGATACTGTACCGTATCGGCGTATCAAAGTACTACTATCAGACTATTTGTATGGGCAAACCGTGTAAAATTACCGATTTTTTGTACGTATTGGGAAATCCCTGATCAGACACCGAAAGTCGGACAAACGGTCCCGACGTGGTCTCGGCCTCGCGAAAGCCCCGCCGAGCCGCCTCTCTGCGACGCAAGACACGCCATGGTACGCGCGCGACGCTCGTCTCGACCGCGCGCGACGCGCGCGTGACTCGCGTGTCATCGCGTCTCGTCGTCTCGTCGCGGTCTCGACCGCGGTTTCGATTCGCGCGCGCGTCGAGACGCGCCGTTCCATCGCGCACCCAGACTGACCTCTCGGATCGTCTTCGTTCGTTCCCCATCGCAGGCTACGTACGTCGGCCCCAACGCGCGCGAAGGCGAGCTCGTCTTCGGCGTCGCGCACATTTTTGCGTCTTTCAACGACACGTTCGTGGTGCGTGCGACACAGAGAGCGAGCGAGCGAGCGACCGCGCGAACGAGAGATGCGATCGCGAGGCAAAGCCCTAAGTGAACGCGATGGGGGCGATGGGGGCGCGATGAGGACGCGCGCGCGTCGTCTCGAGCGCGCGCGAGGCGTGTGATGGATGACCGCGAGTGTTTCATCGTCGATGACGTCGCCACGAAGACGCGAGAGACTGACATCGACTCGCGTGTCGCTCTTTTTCCCTCACAGCACGTCACGGATTTGTCTGGCAAGGAAACCCTGAGTCGTTGCACCGGCGGTATGAAGGTGAAGGCTGATCGCGATGAATCCTCCCCGTACGCGGCGATGCTTGCGGCGCAGGATGTCGCTGCGCGATGCAAGGAACTCGGTATCACCGCGTTGCACATCAAGATGCGCGCGAAGGGTGGTAACAAGACGAAGTCTCCGGGTCCGGGCGGTCAAAGCGCGTTGCGCGCGCTCTCCCGTAGCGGCATCAAGATTGGCCGAATCGAGGACGTGACGCCGACGCCGACCGATTCTACTCGTAGAAAGGGTGGTCGCCGTGGTCGCCGTTTGTAGGTCGTCTCTTCGTAGCACCATCACTAGCTCAATTTGTGAGAGGATTTCATCATCTCATCTCGTCTCTTTCCGCTCGAATCCGTCGTCCGCGCGCTCTTCGTTCTTTCGTCGGATACAGTTGAAAAGGTGACGTTATTACAATGCACGTTCGTGTCGCGACGCGAACGAGATGCGACATAAATTACGCGACGAGATGCACGAGCGATACTTCGCCGACGATGCGAAGACGGAAACCACCAGCGCGATCAAGCGGGACGCCGTACATGTGAGACTCGGGCACTTTGGCAAATCCAAAACGCCACCGACGGGACTCCTTCACCGTCACCGGCGTGACGACGGGCTCGACGAGCGGTAAAGGCGACGCACCGCCGACGCTTTCGCCGTCAGTGTCGTACGCGCCGGCGTCTTCGGCAGAATCTTCGCACGCAGCGCCGGGGGTCTTCGGAAGCGGGCTCGCGCCGGGACGGAGACGCGATTTCCCGACGGACGCCGCGCGCTTGGTCGCGGACGCGGGAACGATCGTCTCGGCTTCCACGTCGGGCGCACCCGAGTTGCGCTTGAGATCGGCGAACGGCGATCGAATGGGCGTCGCGATCGTGTCCTCGATCCAACGCATGGCTGCGGCGAGTCGCGGCGTTCCGTCCGCCGCCGTCGTCAAGGGCGAAAACGGCGACTTGATGAGATTCTTAATGCTCACCGCACTCTTCGCCGCGAGCTCGCGCTCGAGACTCTGCTTCTCCGCGAGTACTCTCGCCAAATCGTCCTCCGCCTGCGCGATGATCTCGTCCAGATGTTCCGCCTCGGCGCGATACTCGCGCACGTCGCCCTCCAACGCCGCGTTCTCCGTCGCCAGACTCGCGTTCTTCTCCTCCAACGCGCGCACTCGCGCGTGCGCGCACACAGACTCGGACCGCATTTTCTCCACCTCAATCTTCATACGCTCCACGCTCTCATCTCGCTCCAGGTACGCCCTCTTTAACGACTCCTCGTGTCGAAGCTTACCGTTCACCAGCGCGTCTCTCGCCGCGTTCGCGCGCGCCTCCGCCGCCTTGGCCCGCGTCTCCGCTCGATCCCGCGCCGCCTCGATCCCTCGCAACGACGCGTTCTCTCGTCGAACGATATCCAATCGCTCCACCGCGATAGCGCCGGCCGCAGCCTTGGCCTCCGCGTCCGCGCACGCGCGAGTGAGCGCGTCGACGTGTCGGCGCAAAAGTCTCACCTCCTCAAAGCATCCGTTCGCATCCTCCTCCTCCGCTCTCGCCTCCACCATCGCGTCGTCCAACACCGACGTCGCGCGCGTCACCGACGCCTCCATCGTCGTCGCGCGCTCGAGCGCGCGTCGAAACCACGTCGTCGGTCGTCGCGCGTCGTCGCCGGGGGCGTCGCGCGTGGGACTGTCCCAGAATCCCATCGCGCGCGACGACGAACGACGAACGACGAACGACGGACGATGAACGACGAACGACGAACGATGAACGACGAACGATCGCGCGGTCGGTCGGTCGGTCGGTGGCGGTCGCGCGACGAGGACGCGCGTCGGCGAGTCGCGCGAAGACGAATCGACTCGTTTTCCTTCCCCTCAGAGACGAGGGACTCGGTAGCGAGTCCCGACCCGTCGAATGAATTGACGGGTCACGACTCGAGAGGAGTCCCTCGTCTCCGACACGCACGCGGAGGGAAAGAACACACTTCATTTTCACTGTGTGTCGTTCGTCGGCACAGCTCGACGTCGACGCGATGCGTCGACGCGCGCGCGCGCATCGCGCGCGGTCGTTCGCGCGTGCGGTCGCGTGCGCGTCCGTCTGTGCGTTCGCGCGCGCGGTGTCGTCGGTCGCCGCGTCCGAGTCGATGGATGACGATGTGATTCAACACCATGGCGGAGGGCGGGAGGCGACGGCGACGAGTGAGGCGGTGGCGGGGACGCGCGATGCGCGCGCGCGGGGTGACGATGAGGCGTCGACGCGTGACTCGTCGCTCGTGGAAAAAGTGGCGCGCGCGTGGCGCGAACGATCGAGACGAAACGAATTCGACGCGTTCGTCGAGCGCGGGGACAAACGACGCGAGTACTGCGGGAACGAAGGCGCGTATCCGTGCGATGAGAGCAGACGGCGGGAGAAGATTTTTTATGAGAACGTGGCCATCGCGCGTGCGTTGGATCGAAAGGCGCCTTTAGGGAGTAGACGTTCGCGTACGCATCGTCGGGACGACGAGGACGAAGAGGATGGCGACGACGAAGACGCATACGAGGAAGACGAGGACGAATTGTCGGATTCCAGAGCGAAATACGGAACGACGATATGGAGCGATCGCACGCGCGAGGAGTTTGAGTCGAGTACGGGGAGTCTGTCGCCGACGCCGGCGAGGGAGCGCGATCGAAGTCGCGAAAAGAAGGAGAGTTGGAAAAAGATGCACGAGGAATTTCTCCAGCGAAACGCCGACATCTGGACGGGTGGTCGAAAGACGGATGGAGATTTATTCGATTCCAGACACGTTCCGAAATCTTGGGATTGGCGCCAGATCGGTGGTCTGAGTAAGGTTTGGGAACAGGGCGCGTGCGGCGGGTGCTGGGCGTTTACCACCGTCGCCGCCGTCGAGGGCGTGCACTACATTTGGACGAAAGAAGAGGTGAGTCTGTCACCGCAGATGCTCTTGGAGTGCGATCCAATCGATCAAGACTGCACTGGTGGGAACATGGTGACCGGATACCAATACGCCGTGATGAAGGGGGGGATTTCGTCCGTGCGCGATTACCCGGTGCACCCGTACACGATCAAGACGAGCGAAGTCGGACCGTGTCGATCGAACACGGCGCGCAAGCACGCAGCCTCGATCGATGATTACATCGTCTTGGAGAATACATGGAGCGAGTTGAAGTCGGCGATATACATGCAACCTGTCTCCGTGGCTGTGAACGCGCTCGGAGAACGTTTTAGATTTTACTCGGGCGGCGTGTTGACGTACGACGACTGTCAACCGGATTGGGACAACGCGCCGAATCTGATCAACCACGCCGTCGTCGCCGTCGGATTCGGGTACGACAAACACCTCGATCTCGAGTACGTCGTCATAAAAAATTCGTGGGGTCCGCAGTGGGGGGAGAACGGCTTCGCCAGAATCGCAATGCAAGGCGGCCAGATGAACGCCACGTGCGGATTATTAATCGAATCCGTCGCCCCGCTCAAGCTCAGCAATCTGACCTACAGCGACCCGAACTACGTCGCCGGTCTCAACGATTACGTCGATTGGGCGCCAAAATCGCAATTGAGCAACGTCAACGGTATTCTGTACGTCATCCTCACCACCGTCGCCCTCGTGGGCGCCTTGTCCATGGGCATCGTCACCGTCGTCTCGTGCATGACCGAGGACGACGGTTACTACTACACCGATCTCGATTTCGACGAATACGACGAAAAGTTCGACGTTCGCAAGCACGCCTTCGGGCAAGAGGACAGGTTACAGGGTCTGAGCGTGACGCAGAAACTGTCCCGCTTCCAGGCGCGCCGCGAGCCGATCACCGGTTTGCCGGCGCGCGGTCGCTCGGGACGCGACATTCGCGACATGTCCGACGTCAAACCGCACCGCGGCGGCGACCGACTGTGACGCGTGCGCTTAGAAAAAGAACATAGCGTAGTTTTGTATACATTTTCGTATCGCGTCAGACGCACGAACGACGTCGTCGCTCTCCTCGCCCGAACGCGTTCGCGAAGAAGAAACCGTCCCGCGCGGCGAACACGATGGCGCGTCAGACGTCGGCGCCTCTTGCGCCATGTCGCCCCCGCCCGACGCGCCGCCGTCGGCGCTCGCGCGCGCACAAAAGTTTGTCCTCGCAAACTTTCTCGTCTGCGGCTTCTGTCTCGCCCTCACGTTCGGTTTGAGCGTCCCCGCCGCCGGAAAAGCGCTCGCCTCGGTCACCGTCAGCGGATGGGGCGTCTTCCAGACGATGTGTGTCGTCGTCATCTTCATCATCTCCGGGGCGACGCTGAAGACGGAAGAGATCGCGGAGGCGCTGAAGAGCGGCCGCGGGGCGCTGGCGTACGGATGGGTGGCGATTTTGGGAGCCACGCCCTTGCTCGGGTTTATCCAAGTGCAGCTGCCGTACAAGCCGTTGGAGTTTCGATACGGATTGGCGCTGTTTTGTTGCGTACCGACGACGCTGACGAGCGGGGTGACGCTGGTGAGGAACGCGAAGGGTAACGTGGCGTTGGCGCTGATGCTGACGGTGACGACGAATTTGATCGGGGTGTTTACGGTGCCGTTTTATTTCAACGCCGTCGTGTCCACGGGACCGTCTCTCGGCGCGACGGGTGCGACGAGCGGTATGACGTCCAACGCGCTGAAATTGCTCGTCAAGCTCATCTTCACCATTCTTATACCCATATGTGCCGGGAAAATCGCGCGAGAAACGTTTCCATCCGTGGCTCGATTCGCAACGACGTACAAGGCGGAGCTCACGCTCGCCAACAACTCGTGTCTCATCGTCATCGTGTGGATGTCCATCTCTGGAAGCGCGAAACAACTCATCGACACGAACGCTGGAACCATTTTCGCCGTCATCTTTGCCGCCATCTTGATTCATGTCGTCTTCTTGGCCATCAACTTTGCCGTCACGCACGCGCTCGGTCTCTCCGGACCTGAACGCGTGGCGAGCGTCATGATGTCCAGTCAAAAGACGCTCCCCGTCGCCATGACCGTCATCGCGTACCTCCCCGAGGACACCTTCGGCTCCAAAGGTCTCATCGCCATCCCGTGCATCGTGTGCCACATCACCCAACTCTTCATGGACGCGCCGCTCGCCACGCGCCTGGCCAAGCTCGCCGACGAGCGCGCCGCCGCGGACGCTCCGTCCAAGCCTCTCACCGCCGTGTGACCCCATTCATCGACGAATTCGCGCGCTGTAACAACAAAACATATTCTTTCGCTCGAATCTCGCCTCCGTTTCGTCTTTAACGCACCGTGCGATGACGCCGTCGAGCGCGCGCGCGTCGGCGCGTCTCGCCGGCGCGAAGCGCTCAAAAAGTACCCTGAACCGCACGCGCCCCTCACCCGCGCGCACGCTCACGCCGCGCGGTCGCGCACGCCATGCGCGAAATGCGCCAACGATTCATCGAGGATGGCTTAGTCGTCGTTCCCGACGCCATTCCGCGCGCCGTAGTCGACGAAATCGTCTCGCAATTAAAGCGCGAGCTCCGCCACCCGGTGGTTCGTCCCGAGTCCGGTGCGGGCGCGGGCGACGGCGTCGATCTCGAGGACCCGGCGACGTGGCCGCGAGGGAACGCGCGACGAGTGATCGAGGTGGTGCCGCCGGGCGAGGGCGAGGCTTGGGCGGCGGTGTTGGATTCGCCGCCGCTGCGAGACGCGCTCGACGCCGTCTTGGGAACGTCGGCGTGGGAGCTCGAGCTCAACGAGGTGGACGCCGCGCGAGGGACGTGCGAGCCGAGACATTGGTACTGTCCGATCACGTTTCCCGAACACGATTCCGAGGAGGTGGAACTGCGACTGGCGGAGGAGCGAGCGAATCGAGCGAGGGCAGCGCAGAGCGAAAAGCGACGAAAGACGAGCGGCGAGAGCGGGTTGTGCGCGCCGCCGCCGACGATGTGGACGGCGTGCATGAGCGGGAACGTGCAGAAATTGCGAGAGGACGGACGGAACTGGGACCAGATCTCGAAGATGGTGAGCACGAGCGAGTTGACGTGGACGGCGAAACAGTGCGAGGAGCATCATCAATCGGTGTGGACGCCCGAACAAGACGCCGCGCTCTTGGCGGCGGTTACGGAACACGGCGAGCGGTGGCAACTCATCACGCAGCTGATGCAGAGCGTGCGAAGCGGGTGTAAGAAGAAGCAAGTCAGAGGAAGAGCGATGATGTTAATAGACGAGCGATCGGCAAACATGGTCAGCACGGAATCGGAACACCACGTCGGCGGCGGAGTGGAGAGCCGCGGCGTCGAGGCCGCGAAATCTTGGCATCCGGTCAATCGTCGACGCATGCTCAATCGCGGGTGGCATCTGGACATCGGTCCAGGGTTCTCCACTGACGCGATGCGAACGCCCGAGGGACATCCGTATCAGGGGGCGATCATTTTGATATTTCTATCCGACTGCGAGGCGGGCGGCGGCGGCACGGCTTTCATCAAGGGCTCGCACAGATGGGTCGCGTCCCATTTGCGCCAAAAGAGAGGCGTCGTGCACAGTGAATTGAATTCATGGGCGATAGAGTTGGTGAGCGAGCTCTCGAACGGAGGGAGATTACCTCTATCCTACGAGATGGATGCTCGCGACGCCGAAAACGCGTTGAGTCGAGACGACATCGACGGCGTCATAGAGCAATTGAGCGGTAACGCCGGTACCGTCGCGTTTCTCCATCCGTGGCTGATTCACAGTGGAACGAGTAACTTGACACCAAGGGTTCGTCTATTGGCGAACGGTATGGCTCGAATAAAGCAAGAAATGTTCGACAAGGAGGGCATAACCATTCTCAAGGAGGTGGTCTCTGGGAAACCAAACATGAAGCGCACGTTGGACTTCCTGCCTTCGACGTCACCCACTGATCAGTCTGTTCGACCGCCCGCGGACGCATCGTTACCGAGTGTGAGCATCATTTTGCCCGTGTACAACGCTTCGCGCTGGCTCGACGAAACCTTGAGCTCGGTTTGCGCGCAGACGTATAGAGGTCCGATTGAAGTTTCAATCTTCGACGACGGGAGCACGGATGATTCCGCGTCGACCATTCGTAAGTGGTTGGACACGTTGAAAAGGATCGGGTTGCCGTTCGTCGCGAATGGTAGCAGATGGCGCGAGAGTGCCAACTTTGTCGCCGAAGATGCTCCGAACTGTGGCATTGGATTTTGTAGAAACCGTTGCATAGAACAGAGCAGCGGCGACATCCTCGTGTTCTTGGACTCTGATGACGTCATGATGCCGAACCGACTCGATCTTCAAGTCCCGCTCGCCGCGACCAATCGGACCGCCATCGTCGGTGGATGCTGGAAGCGGTACCCGAGCGGCTCCACCGAGCACTACGAGGCGTGGGCGAACATGATGACTCAGCGAGAGCTCCACCTCGAGCAGTTTCGGGAGTGTACGGTCCTCTTGCCGACGTGGTGCATGGCGAGATCGATCGCACAAGCCGTCGGTGGATTCGTCGAGGCGCCTCCTGGATCTGGTGAGGCGGAAGACCTCATCTTCTTCCAGAAACATCTCGCGTTGCACTACGCCGAAAATTCCAAGCACGATTTGCCGTCGCTGCTGCGCGCGGGCGATTATCCGCACAATCCCGTGCTTTTGTACCGCTGGAGTCCTCAAAGCGCGTCGTCTCGATGTAGCAGACGACGTTTGCTTCAAGTTCGAGCGCAGGCGTTCGAGGAGCGGATCTTATCCATGCCGAGCTGGGAAAAGTTTGTCGTCTGGGGTGCCGGGCGCGACGCCAAAAACTTCATGAATGAAATCTCTTCGTCGGCGCGCACGCGAGTCGTGGCGATGATCGATATCGATCCGCGAAAAACAGGGCGTCAGTACACAAATTCACAGGTTCCAGACCAATCGCCCGTGCCCATCGTACACTTTTCAAAGGCTCCGAGAGGATTACCCGTCGTCGTGTGCGTGGCCAAGCGTAGAAAAGGATCCGGTCACGAGGGCGAGCTCGAATCCAACGTGGAAACGCTCGGTCTCATCGAAGGTACAACGTTGTGGTATTTCAACTAATAATTTGGCAATTTGCTTTTTGTAATGCTAGTAGTATTTCTAATGTCGGAGCTGTGTAAAGTCGCGAAACGACTCGACCATCACCGGGGGCCATCGTCGGACGCGAGCCAACCAATCAAAATCCCTATACAATTCACACCCATCTAACACCGGACCTCCCTCGACCAATTGTCCACTGTTGATTTTCTCGCAGCTCCAATTCCAATTCTCCTCGGCGCGCTCCTCGTCGCCGCGTCTCCAGTACAGCGCCGCCAGCGCGGCGCGCATGTCGACGCTCCCAGCCGCCCGTCTCTTAATCTTCTCCATGTCCGCGATCGCCTCATCCGTCCGTCCCAACTGCGCCTTCACCAACGCCGCGTTACTCCCCGCGTAGATGGCGCCGCTCAGATTTCTCGACCGCTGAAAAATCTCCGCAGCTCTCTCGTAGTCGGCGAGTGCCCGCGCGTACTCGCCCAACGACACGAAACAATTTCCTCTCGAATTCAACACGTACGGCGGCACCGCCCCGATCATCTCCGAATACGTGATCGCCTCCGTGTACGCATCGACCGCCTCTCGCCATCTCGACAATCCCTCGTACGCCAACGCTCGATTCGACAACGCGCCCAGACTTCGATACTCGGGCGGCTGCAGCCTCGCCGCGGCGTCGTAATCCGAAATCGCCTCTTCGAATCGCTTGAGATCGACGTAAACCTGCGCGCGTCGCTCGAGCCACACGGGTTCGTTCGGTTCCATGTCGACGATCGCCGTCAGCGCGTCGCGCGCGGTGACGAGGTCGCGTTGATTGTATGCCGATTTTGCGCTGCGCTCGAGTTCATCGAACGTTGGGGACGCGCGCGACGGTTTCGGGGCGATCCACGCGAGGGCGAGCGCGGTGGACGACGACACGAAACGTCGTCGACCGTCTCGCGCCGCGCAAGGAGGCGGCGCGACGGTCGGGAGGGTGGACATCGTCAGAGTGTGACGCGACAAACGTCGTCAACGTCATGTTCGACGAGTGGACGTGGCGGGACGGTGGAGACGCGGCGTCGGCGAAAAAGGCGCTCGTGGGCGTGTGCGCGGTGTGTGTGATCGTGCTCGGGGGATTGGTGGCGAGATTGGCGTCGATGCGCGGACGAAGACGACGCGGGACGTTCGAGGCAACGCGTCGACGTCGACGCGGAGCGACGACGTGATGACGACGCGCGCGACGCGCGCGCGGTGCGGTGGTAGTGTGATGTGATGTAATTGTATTGAAAAGTTGTATGTATCGCGACGCCACGTCGATGGATCGCGCGCTTGGTGTCGGTGTCGCCGCGCGCTCACGCCGCGGGCTCGACGGCGCCGCCAAACATGAGAGACGGCAACGCCTCCGGAATGGCGGATTGTCGATTCAAACGACGCTTCTTTTGTTGTTCGCCGTCGACGCCTTTGTTCTTTTTGGCGCCGAGCGTGGGCATCTGAAGCATGCCGAGAGGCATGCGCGGCCCGTCGTTGGCGGGCGCGGGGACGTCGGCGGCGGCGTTTTCCTTAGCCGCCGTCGACGGGATGGACTTCTTCTTCTTCAACGGGAATTTGCTCGTGCGCTTGATCGGCACATCCACCTCTTCGTATTCACTGTCGTTTTCGTCCTCCTTGTCGTCGTCATCGTCAACGTATTCGTCGTCGTCGTCGTCGTCTTTCGCGGCGGGCGGTTGGTACGGCGCGCTCGCGTCGATGACGACGGAGGACGGCGGGGCGCGCTTCTTCGCGACCGACCGCTCGACCGCGTGACTCTGCGCACCCTTCGTCGAGCGTCCACCGGCGCGACGAGACGCGCGCGCGTCGCGACCGCGCTTTTCCGCCTGTCGCTCGCGAGATTTGCGCAACGTTTCCATCACCTCGGCTGCCGTGTGCTCGGCGGCGGCGGCGTACTTGGAGCGTTCGCGTCCGCGCGCCCCCTCCGCGAGGTTACGCTCGAACGCCTCGTCGTCTCTCGCGAGCAACTTTTCGCGCATCTTTTCGAGCTCCGCTCGCGCGCGTTCGAGCGCCTTATCTTGTTCTTTCACGCGACGTTCGAGCGCCACGACGGCGCCGGTTTTCGCGCCCAGTTCAATCTCCGCGCGATCCAGTCGCGATCGAAGCTCCGCCGACGACTCACTCGCGTACGACGTCGTCGTCCCTTCGACCACCTCGGACTCACCACCATCGGCTCTCGCGTACAGACGTTGATTCCAATCCGCGAGATGCGCCTTGAGAAAGTTTTGCGCGCCGTCGCGTTCCGCCACGGCGCGGTGCAATTCGGAATTTTCCCCCTCGACGTCTCGCAACCGCTCATTCAACGCTTTATTCTCCTCTCTCGCATCGACAATCTTTTCCTCCAATCGCGCCAATCGCGCGTTCATCGCCTCGCGCTTCACGCGCATCTCGACATCCTCCGCCTCGGTCGTCGTCTTCATCGCCTCGAGTTCCTCCTCTCGCTCCGCCGCGCGCTCCAACGCCGCGCGCGCGTCTCGCAGCGCATCCCTCAATCGACCCATCTCTCGTCCCATCATCTCCGCCCGTTCGTGCTCATCCATCAACTGCGCCTTGAGGATCTCATTCCCGGTCAACGCTTCGTCTAAATCATCCCGCGCGCTCTCCTCTCGCGCCTCTAAAATCTTAATCAACCGTCTCGCCTCGCACAATTCCAAACGCGCGCTCGACAGCGCGTACTCGCGTTCGCTCAGTTCCACGCTCGCAGCGCTTCCCAACGCCTCCAACTCGCGCGCACGCCTCCCCCGTTCGCTCTGAAACGCACCGACGACGATGGAGAGTTTCTCTTTGAGAAGCGCGATCTCGGCTTCACCGAACTTTCCCGCCGCGCGCGCGGCGTCCAACTTTTCGAGCAACGACGCCGAAAATCCCTACGACGACGGGCGACGGGCGCGCGTCATCAGCGCGTCTCCTTCGTCAGTCCTCCGAGCGCGCTCCATCGGTCGCGACGCATCGAGAGATACAGGACCATACGCGTCATCGTCGTCTCCCGTCGTCTCCCGTCGTCATCATCACCACCATCACAAACGAACGGTCACACGACGCGAACGGTGGTGACGATCGATGCGTCCCCCCATCCCCCACCCTCACGGTCGACGCGCGCGCATCGCATCGCGAGACGTACCCTGAGCGCACCGAGTTCCTCGTCCACGGTCGTTCGCGCGCGACGCGTCATCGCGGCGCGTCCGTGTGACGCGCGACGACGCGCGTGGATTTGGATTTCGCGACCGAACGGACGACTCGGTCGCGCGCGTCCCCCGGTGGTGGAGGGGTGTCATTCATATACGGTCTATATGTATGTGTATACGTCTCGTGTGTCCGATTATATATGTGATACCTACCTCGACCGACGCATCGGTCGATCGTGCCGAGCGTCCCTCTATGACTGACGAGTCGTGAATCGTCGATAAAGACACCATACATTGTACATGTAATCGCCGTCAAACCAGAGTACGTTGCACCGACGGTCGGGCCCGCGTCGCGCGTCGGTGCGATCGTCGTCGCGCGCGTCGTCGCGCGGCACTGTACGCGCGCCGCCATCATGTCCGCCACCGCGCAATTTTCCTCCTCCGCGCTCACCGGGTGCGTCTTCTCGACTCGACCGCGTCTCGACTCGACCGCGTCGTCGTCCATCCATCCATCCATCGATCGATCGCGCGATCGTATCCACTGACGCGCGAGGGGCGAGATACGCGGGATTGGTGATGACGATGGATGCGTCGACGGGCGTGCACTCGCGCGATCGACGTCGCGCGATCGATGACGGGATGTGCGCACGAAAATTTTTATCCGACGCGTCGCGTCATCGCGTCGTCGTCGACGCGTCGGACGCGGGGATGACGCGCGCGCGATGATGATGATGGAGGAGGAGGACGAAGGACCGCGACTGACCGCGATCGCGCGCGCGAATCGTCCTCGTGTAGACTCCGCGCCGCGCGTTCGGTGTCCTCCGCGCGACGCGTCACCGTCGCCGCGCGTGCGTCCGCGCAACCGATGTGGATGCCCGGCGCCACCGCCCCGGCGCACCTCGACGGCACGCTCCCTGGGGATTACGGTTTCGACCCGCTCGAGCTCGGGAAGG
>Ga0181581_10002995_pt1 | contig 13243 bp, 8 predicted proteins | sample 071ome_22_FD_132433 | JGI IMG/M metagenome (GOLD analysis project Ga0181581, IMG submission 132433) | Coastal salt marsh microbial communities from the Groves Creek Marsh, Skidaway Island, Georgia - 071404AT metaG (megahit assembly) | ecosystem: Environmental > Aquatic > Marine > Intertidal zone... | reverse complement strand
GCAGTTTGACGCCAGCGGCAAGGGGGTCATCGCCATGGGCCCGGGCCGCCTTATCACCCGTTTCGAGGCAGGCACCACGCTGATCGATAATGCCGAGGAACTGCCCGCATCCGTGCGCTTCTTTGCCGGCGGCGACCAGAGCATACGCGGTTACAAGTACCAGTCCCTGGGTCCGGCCAACGACCTCGATGAGGTTATTGGCGGCAAGCATCTGCTCATCGGCGCTGTCGAGTACGATTTTCCGGTGAAGAACAACTGGCGTGCGGCGCTGTTCTACGACGGCGGCAACGCCTTTTCCTCGCAGCAGTTCGACTGGAAACACAGCGTCGGCGTCGGCATTCGCTGGCTGTCGCCCATCGGTCCCATACGCGCCGACCTGGCGCACGCATTGTCCGACGAGGGCGGTTTCCGCCTGCATATCACCATGGGCCCTGACCTGTGATGCCTGCCTGGTTGCTCAAGTCGCTGCGCACGGCTGTTTACAGCCTGCTGTTCCTGGCGGGCCTGCTCCTGTTTGCCGCGCTGGTGCTGACCGGCACCGAAGGCGGCACCGCATTCCTGGTGCGCACTGCGCTGGACAAGGTGGAGGACGTGACCTCCATGCAATTTACTGTCGGTGGCATCGAGGGCACGCTGATTTCCGATCTGTCCTTGCGCCAGCTCAATGTTCACGACACGCAGACCGGCCTGCGCATCAATGCGGAATTCCTGGGCACCACGCTCGATATCCTGGCGCTGGCGGATTCCCGCGTGCACCTGCAGCGGCTCGAGGCACGCGGGCTTGTCGTCACCCTGCCAACCTCCGGCAGTGAAGAGCCATCCGATCCCGAGACAACCCTGAGCACGCTCTTTTCCCTGCCGGTAGGCATCGCGGTCGACAGCCTCGAGGTGGAGGGGGTCACAGTGACCGGCGAGCAGCCTTTGGCACTGCAATCCATCAGTGCTGCGCTGGCATGGGATAACACTCGCATGCTCGTCACCGCCCGGGTCATGCAGGATGCGCGCACGTGGGCCGCACCGGAGCTGGAGCTGGCAGCAGAGGGCTACCGCCTCACCGGCGGCATGATGTGGCAAACCGTCATTGGCGAACAGAATCTCGCCGGCTCACTCCAGGTATCAGGCACGCTCTACACAATGGATATCCGTCACGAATTGACTGCGCCCGTGGCGGTCACGACCGACGGCAATCTCGATACCGGGCTGCGTGCGGGTGATGTGCTCGGGTTTGATTTCGCGCACCAGGCAACCAGCGTCGGGGGCGATGCCTTCGGTGTACCGGCATTGGAAAATGTGAGCGGCACTGTCACCACCACGGGTACGCCGGCAAGCATTCGCCTCAATGCGGATGCCGATGCAAGGGTCAATGGACTGGGCAGTACCACGGTACGCTTTGCTGCCGATTACGCGGCAGCGCAACTGGCTGTCGAGGCGTTGTCGCTGGTCAACGACCGCTTCACCTTCGGTGCCGCCGGTTCGGTGGGTTTCAGCGACGGCCTGGTGCTGGACCTTGACTGGGACCTGGCGGACTTCACTGACGGTGATCTGCTGCCGCAGGTCGAACTGGCAGGCGTAAACGGCAACGGCCGGGTCAGGGTGAGCAGTACTGGCGACGAGACGCTGACGGAACTGAGCCTGGCCTCACTGACAGGCAACCTCAACGGGTATCCGCTGTCCGGCAACGGTGAGATCCTCATCAACGGCAGCGCCATCAACAACGTGGCGCTGACCCTGGTTTCGGATGTGAATTCCCTGCGCCTGGAAGGCGGCATCACGCCCCGGCTGGACCTGCTCTGGGAACTGCAGGCGCCGGCCTTGACCCAGCTGCTCGACGGACTCACCGGCGAGATCACCGGCAGCGGCACACTGACCGGTACCACCGGGGCGCCGCAGGTGTCCGGCACCCTTGATGCCGCCGGGCTTGCCTACCAGGACAATGAGATTGCATTCCAGGCGGGGGTCCTCAATGCCGAGGCCAGTTACAGCGGTACCAGCAATGCCGTCAAACTGACCTATGCGAATGTCAGCGGCCGCTTTGGCGAACGCGACCTGGTCCAGGATGCGGGCATCCTGGAATTGACCGGGTCACCGGCTGACCATGCTTTCAGCCTGACCACCGACGGCCCCGAGATTTCCCTGGTGCTGGAAGGCGAGGGTGGCTGGTCCAGCCCGGCCTGGGAGGGCACGCTGGCAAATCTGGATTTGCGTTCGCCTTTCGGTGACTGGCGTTTACAGAATCCGCTGGCGCTGGCTCTGGCGCAGGACCATGCCGATATCGGCAGCCATTGCTGGCTCATGCGCGGCATCATGGTTTGCGGCGAGGCGGCCTGGACACGCGATGGCGGGCTCGGCGGCAACCTGGCCGTCGATAATGTCGACCTGGCCTGGTTGAACGACAACCTCGATCCACAGATTCCCGGTACCGCAGAAATCCAGGCAGCCCTGGCGGAACGGCCGCAGGGCATCGTCGACCTGATGGATGCCTATCGCGTGGCTATGCCGGGCAACGGCCTGGTGGAAGGCATGCTCGACATGACAGTGGAATTCGACGGCATCGGCCTGGCCTGGAACCAGACCACCATGACAGCAGAACTGGTCCCCCGCGATGTCAGCCTGGGCATCCTGCGCCCGTCCGCCGACGACCCCGATGCTATCGCTATCGAGCGCTACGGTATCGACGATATTGCGCTCAACGTGCAGCGCAATGCCGGGCGCTGGCAACTGCAGAACAGTATCGAGATCTACCCGGGCGAGTCGGGTGGTCTCGATTTCCAGGGAGACTTTTCCGGCGACTTCAGTCTTGCTGACGACAACACCCTGGGTGGCGAATTCTCCCTGGTCTTCAACGACATCGCCTGGGTGGAGGCGCTGGCGCCCAATCTCAGCCAGGTAAGCGGGGAGCTTGGCGCCAGCGGCAATATCAGCGGCACGCTCCAGCAGCCGTTGCTCAACATGGATGCGCGCCTGGACAACGGCAGCCTCCGGTTGCCCGAGTTTGGTTTGCTCATGCAGGAAGTCGGCCTGGAATTTCACAGCGTCAACAGTAATGAAATCACCATCACCGGCAGTGCGCATTCAGGGCAGGGCAGTATTACGCTGGACAGCCTGCTGACCATGCCGCTGCTGGATTCGCGCACGCTGGAAATCAGCGTGCGCGGCGACATGTTCGAACTGCTCAACACGCCGGAAACGACCATGGCGATCGCGCCGGACCTGGCGCTGGACTATCGCGAAGGTGTGCTCAACGTCAGCGGCAGCATCGACGTACCGACCATGCATATCGATTACTCCGATCGCGCGATCAGTGCGGGCACCGATACGATCGATGTCTCGCGCGATGTCGTGATCATCGCGGAAGACGGCAGTCAGCGTGCCGCGGAATCCGCCGAACTGCTCGGCCTGATTCCGGTCACTGGTGAGGTGCGCCTGGGCATGGGTGATGATGTTTCCTTCCAGGGGTATGGGCTAAACCTGCGCCTGACCGGCAACCTCGAACTCGAACAATCCATCGATCGGCCCATGCTTGCCCATGGCGAGCTGTCAATTCCCACCGGCAGCTACGAGCTGTACGGCCAGCGCCTGACCATCGATAACGGCAAACTGCTGTTCCTCGGCAACCCGCTGAATCCTGCCCTGGATATCCGGGCGGTAAGGCAAACCCGCGTGGCGGAAGTGGGCATCCTAATGAACGGCACAGCGCGGCGAATCAATGCCCAGTTGTTTTCGACACCTTCCCTGCCGGAAAGCGAAGTCCTGTCATTGCTCATCACGGGCAACTCCTTCAGCAACGGGGGCGATGCCCAGAGCGGGCAAAACATGCTCGGCGCCATCGCCCTGCTGGGCCTGGAGAAAGGGCAGGGCCTGACCAGCTCGGTGACAAGCAAGCTGGGCATCGACTCGGTGGCCATCACCAACGACAGCGACGACTACCGCGACAGCGCCATCGGCCTCGGCAAGTACATCCGCCCGAACCTGTTCATGCGCTATGACATCGGGCTGTTTGATCGCGAGAACGTGCTGACGCTGGATTACATCCTGACGGAACGCTTGAGGCTGGAAGTGGAAACCGGGGTCAGCCAGAGCGTGGACCTGACGTACACGGTGGAAAAGTAGAAATAAGGGGTAAGAGATAAGAGGAAAGAAAGAAGATGCAGGTCGGATAAGGGCGCAGCCCGCCATCCGGCATCGTGAATCATTCCGGTAACGTCAGCACAACATTTTGCCGTTGCATGGGGTAGCACTACAGGTCTTCCGCGCAGCCCTGGTAATGGATGACAAAAGCGTACGTATGATCCTGTGCTTCCAGGGCCGTTAACGGAAACCGGTGAAGAAGCCTTTCAAAATACACAGCCACTTCACCGAAGAATTCGTCTTCCAGCATTTCCCCTGCCGGCAACTCGCCAATGTCGATGACCCGGTCATCGGCATCCATGACTGATATGCTTTTGCGGTACAGGTAATAGCCTTCCCGGATGTCCCATAACAGCACCACGGTGCCCGGTGCCTCGATAAGCGCGGTAAAGGCAAAGGCTTCATCGGCTGGCAGCACGCTGGAATTTACCAGCGGCAGGCGGTTGCCGCTGTTGAGGCCAAAGGAATCCTGCGCCAGTGCCTGGCCACCCGCCTGCATCAGGCAGAAGGTGAGAAGGCATGTCGGCAGTTTGTTCATCGGGAGAGAGACTTAGTCCTCGTAGCGTTCGAACACCAGGGTGGCGTTGGTGCCGCCAAAGCCGAAGCTGTTGGACATGACCGCATTGAGGGTGACGTTGTCCTGACGCGCCCTGACCACGGGCACACCTTCCAGTGCGGGGTCGAGGTTGTCGATGTTGGCGGACTCGCAGATGAAACCGTTCTCCATCATGAGCAGGGTATAGATGGCTTCCTGCACGCCGGCCGCGCCGAGTGAGTGCCCGGACAGGGACTTGGTGGAATTGATGGCCGGTATGCTGTCGCCGAACATTTCCTTAACCGCCTTGATCTCCGTGACGTCGCCCACCGGTGTGCTGGTACCGTGGGCGTTGATGTAGTCGATGGTCTTGCGCTTGGCGGTGGCCATGGCCATCTGCATACAGCGCACCGCACCTTCACCGGAAGGCGCCACCATGTCGTAGCCGTCTGATGTGGCGCCGTAGCCGGTAATCTCGGCATAGATCTTTGCGCCGCGCGCTTTAGCATGTTCGAGTTCTTCCACCACCAGCACACCGCCGCCGCCGGCGATCACGAAACCGTCGCGGTCGGCATCGTAGGCGCGCGAGGCCTTGCCGGGATTGTCGTTGTACTTGGTGGACAGCGCACCCATGGCGTCGAACATGCAGCTCAATGACCAGTGTTCGGCTTCACCGCCGCCGGCAAAGAGGATGTCCTGCTTGCCGAGCTGGATCAGTTCCAGGGCGTTGCCGATACAGTGGGCACTGGTGGAACAGGCGGACGAGATGGAATAGTTGACACCCTTGATCTGGAAGGGGGTCGCCAGGCAGGCAGAGACCGTACTGCCCATGGTGCGGGTCACGCGGTAGGGACCGACCCGTTTCAGGCCTTTCTCGCGCAGGATGTCTGCGGTTTCCACCATGTCCTCGGTGGAGGAGCCGCCGGCGCCCATGATGATGCCGGAACGTATGTTGGACACATCGCCGGCTTCCAGGCCGGCATCGATAATGGCTTGCTGCATGGCCAGGTAGCCATAGGCGGCTGCATCGCCCATGAAGCGCAGGGTCTTGCGGTCAATGAGTTCTTCGAAATTGATATCGACGGCGCCGGCGACATGGCTGCGCATGCCCATTTCTTCGTAAACAGGACGATGGACGATGCCGCTGCGGGCCTCGCGCAGTGATTCCAGAACGCTTTGTTTATCCAGTCCCAGGCAGGAAACGATCCCCATGCCGGTTACGACGGCTCGCCGCATATCTGTGTGCCCCTCTGTTGATTCCTGAACGTTGGCTTGGTTGGATTCCGGACCCCGGCTGGCGCCGGAAGCAGATGCATGTTCCTGCCGTCTTTTTATTGCAGTATTACCGGTCCGTTAAGACTTATTCGCCAAGCTTCTCATCCGGCTTGAACAGGCCGACTTTCAGGCTTTTCGCAGTATAAATGACCTTGCCATCGACTGAAACCTTGCCGTCGGCGATGCCCATGATGAGCTTGCGCTCGATCAAACGCTTGATGTCGAGTTCGTATACGACCTTCTTGCTCTGGGGCAGGATTTCGCCGGTAAATTTCACTTCCCCGCAGCCCAGTGCACGACCCTTGCCGGGGTTGCCGCGCCAGCCGAGGTAAAAACCCACCAGCTGCCACATGGCATCCAGGCCCAGGCAGCCGGGCATCACCGGGTCGCCCTTGAAATGGCAATCGAAAAACCACAGGTCCGGGTTGATGTCGAGTTCGGCCAGGATATGGCCCTTGCCGTCGGCGCCGCCGTCGGCGGAGATCTCCAGGATGCGGTCGAACATCAGCATGTTGTCGGTGGGCAGCTTGGCGTTGCCCGGTCCGAACATGTCACCATGACCGCAGGCAATGAGCTCGTCCTTGTCGTAACTGTTCTTGGGTGTAAAAAAAGTTGATGGCATCTTTAGTGGGCGCTAACTGTCCGTATTCAGGGAACCTATGGTCAAGCCTGGCGAGTCTCTGCGGGGATCTGAAACGCGTCGATGCAAGGCGCAGTCCGCTGCGTATAGCGACACTATTCGCAAGGGGTGCAACGCAGCAGCGGTGCGTTTCAGGCCCCGCCCTTTGGGGCTTTCAGGCAGCACACGTGGCGGCGTTGTCCTTTTTCGACAGGTTCTCGACATGCCTTCAAAAGGGCGTCTTGTCCCGCGCTCTGCCTGAAAGCCAGAGGCATGCCAGGCTTGATCAGAGGTTCCCTAGCAAAAGGCGGCTATTATAGTGATAACTTCAGGAAAACCCTAATGATTCACATGTAAAGTCTATATAATCGCTGTTCCCCGGAATGCCCGCCATTTCACGCAAGGTGCTGATTCCGGTCACGAAAAGCCGGCATCGGGCCGGTAACAGGGAACGCAGTAAGGAGTCTTCATGATCACACCGGTCATCATGGCTGGCGGCGTCGGTTCACGCTTGTGGCCGGTATCACGCAAACTCTACCCGAAACAGTTTGTCTCGTTTCAACCCGGCGAATTGTCGCTGTTCCAGCAAAGCCTCGATCGCCTGGGCAGCATCGACGACATCGGCCCCGCCATCGTCGTCTGCAACGAGGAGCACCGCTTCCTGGTGGCGGAGCAGTTGCGCGAACTCGGGATTGAGGACGCCACCATCATCCTCGAACCCGAAGGCCGCAACACAGCGCCCGCTGTCGCCCTGGCCGCACTGGCCGCCACGGGGCAGGATAAGGACGCCACGCTGCTGGTGCTGGCAGCCGACCACATCATCAGCGACGTGCCTGCGTTCCATGAGGCCATCGCGGCCGGCGCTGCTCACGCCGCGGCCGGCAAGCTGGTAACGTTTGGCATTGTGCCCGGTCATGCCGAGACCGGCTATGGCTATATACGCAGGGGTGGAGAGGCAGGCACCGGTTTCGTCATCGACAGCTTCGTCGAAAAACCGGACCTTGCCACTGCCCAGTCCTATCTCGATTCCGGCGACTATTTCTGGAACAGCGGCATGTTCATGTTTTCCGCCGCCACTTACCTGCGCGAACTTGGCGCTCATGCCCCGGCCATGCTGGATGTGTGCAGCAAGGCCTGGAATGCCTGCAAGGACGACCTCGACTTCAAGCGCATACCCCGTGACATTTTCTGCACGTGCCCGGCAAATTCCATCGACTACGCGGTCATGGAGCACACGCAGGATGGCGTGGTTGTTGCGCTCGATGCCGGCTGGAACGATCTTGGCGCCTGGTCGGCGCTGTGGGATCACCTGGATGGTGACGAGCATGGCAACGTCAGTCGCGGCGATGTCATTCTCAATGACGTGAAGCGGTCATACATTCATGCCGAATCCCGGCTCGTCTCCATGATTGGCATGGATGATGCTGTGGTGGTGGAGACGCCGGATGTCGTTCTGGTCTCGGCCAAGAATCGTGTGCAGGATGTGAAGCACATTGTCGACGCCATCAAGGCCGCTGGCCGGCCCGAGGCCGACACCCACGTCAGGGTTTTCAGGCCCTGGGGTTCATACGAAAGCCTGGCGATGGGCGACCGCTTCCAGGTGAAGCGCATCCGGGTGAAACCGGGTGCGTCGTTGTCGCTGCAGATGCATCATAAGCGTGCAGAGCACTGGATCGTGGTGCAGGGCAGTGCCCTGGTCACCGTGGGCGAGGAGGAGGTCCACCTCAAGGCCAACGAATCCACGTTCATCCCGGTGGAAACGAAACACCGCCTGGAGAACCCGGGGCCGGATGAGCTGATCCTTATCGAAGTGCAGTGCGGCAGCTATCTGGGGGAGGATGATATTGTGCGATTTGATGACATCTATGGAAGAGTTCAAACGTAGATAAATGAATTCGAGAAAGCGATAAAGGGATAAAACGATAAAGCGTAACCAAACACGTTAACCTGAAAATTTACGCTTTATCCCTTTATCGGTTTATCCCTTCATCGAAATCTCAAAAAAGTAGCGGAAACTGAATACACAACAAGAAAACCGAAAAATTATGCCTGATTCGCCTATAAAAAAGTGCTTGTTCCCCGCCGCCGGCTACGGCACCCGGTTCCTGCCGACCACCAAGTCGATGCCCAAGGAAATGCTGCCCATCGTCAACAAGCCGCTGATCCAGTTCGGCGTCGAGGAGGCCATGGAGGCGGGCATGACCGACATGGCCATCATCACCGGCCGCGGCAAGCGCGCGCTGGAGGACCATTTCGACAAGAACTACGAGCTGGAACACCAGATCGCCGGCAGTGACAAGGAAGCGCACCTGGACGGCATCCGCCGCATTATCGATGCCTGCGCCTTCTCCTACACGCGCCAGATCGAAATGAGGGGGCTTGGCCATGCCATCCTCACCGGCGAGACCCTGATCGGTGACCAGCCCTTCGCCGTCGTGCTCGCCGACGATCTCTGCTACTCGCCGGAGCAGGGCGTACTGTCGCAGATGGTGGAACTGTACAAGAAGCACCGGTGCAGCATCGTCGCCATCGAGGAGGTGCCGAAGGATGAAACCAACAGGTATGGCGTCATCGCCGGCGATGAAATCGAGCCGGGCCTGATAAGGATATCCGATATGGTGGAAAAACCCGAGCCGAAGGATGCGCCTTCCAATCTCGCCATCATCGGCCGCTACCTTCTCACGCCGGACATCTTCGACATCATTCGCGAGACGCCCCCCGGTCGCAACAACGAAGTGCAGATCACCGATGCTCTCCTGACCCAGGCGACGAAAGGCAAGGGTGTGCTGGGCTACAAATTCAAGGGGCGCCGCTTCGATTGCGGGTCGGTGCCCGGCTTCATGGAAGCCACGCAGTTCTATTTCGAAAACAGCCTTTATTGAACCTGCTGTAGGTCGGGTAAGGCCAGAAGGGCCGCCATCCGACATGGAAAATGTCAAAGAAGTAACAACAAGGAGTGCTGAATTGCAGGAAATCACCTGTTTCAAAGCCTATGACGTGCGCGGTCGCATCCCCGACCAGCTCAACGAGGACATCGCCTATCGTATCGGCCAGGCCTACGCTGCCTTCATCCAGCCGAAAGAAGTCGTCGTAGGTTACGACATCCGCCTGAGCAGCAAGTCGCTGTGCGCCGCGCTGTCCCGCGGTCTCACCGATTCCGGCGTCGATGTGCAGAACATCGGCCAGTGCGGCACCGAGGAAATCTATTTCGCCACCAGCTTCCTCGGCGTTGGCGGCGGCATCTGTGTCACGGCCAGCCACAACCCGAAGGATTACAACGGCATCAAGTTCGTCCGTGAAAACTCCAAACCCGTCAGCGCTGATACCGGTCTGGAGGATATCCGCAAGCTGGCGGAACAAAACGAATTCGATATGGCCGCGCACAGGGGCAGCAACACCCTGGTGGATGTGAAGAAGGACTACATTAAGCACCTGTTGTCCTATATCGACGTGAACAAACTCAAGCCGCTCAAGGTAGTGTGCAATGCCGGCAACGGCGGCGCAGGACCGGTGATCGATTTACTGCAGGCGCACCTGCCGTTCGAGTTCATCAAGATGTTCCACGAGCCTGACGGCAATTTCCCCAACGGCATTCCCAATCCGCTGCTGCCGGAGAACCGCCAGCCAACCAGGGACAGGTTGCTGGAAGCGGGCGCCGATGTGGCTATCGCCTGGGACGGCGATTTCGACCGCTGCTTCTTCTTCGACGAGAAGGGCGGTTTTGTCGAGGGTTACTACATCGTCGGCCTGCTGGCCGAGAGCTTCCTGAAAAAACATCCGGGCAGCAGGATCATCCATGACCCCCGCCTGGTCTGGAATACGCAGGCCGTGGTCGCGGCCAACGGTGGTGAGGCGGTGCAGTCCAAGTCCGGCCACGCCTTCATCAAGGAAAAGATGCGTGAAGTGGATGCCGTCTATGGCGGCGAGATGAGCGCGCATCATTACTTCCGTGATTTCTACTACTGCGACAGCGGCATGGTGCCCTGGTTGCTGGTGCTGGAGATCATGTGCGAAACCGGCAAGCCGTTGTCGGCGCTCGTCGAGGAATGCATCGCGCGGTATCCCGCCAGCGGCGAGATCAATCGCGAGGTCGGGGATGCCAAGGCGGTTATCGCCAAGGTGCTGGATAAGTACAAGAAAGATGCCGTGGATGTGGACCACACCGACGGCGTCAGCGTCAGTTTCCCCGACTGGCGCTTCAACCTGCGCATGTCCAACACCGAGCCGGTCATCCGTCTGAATGTGGAGTCGAGGGGGGATAAACGTTTGATGGAGCAGAAGACCGAAGAGCTGCTGGCTCTTATGAAATGACGATAAACCGATAAAGGGATAAAGCGTAAATTTTCCAGTCAACGTGTTTATTTACGCTTTACCCCTTAATCCTGGATCTATTCCTTCGGCGTTAACTTCCAAACAGTCATCCTTGATGCCCCCGACGTATAGATGGTCCCGTCGGTGTCGACGCCCAGTCCGTGTGCCCGCGGTGCGTACGCGGTATCGATCAGCTCGCCATCCAGCGTCAGGATGTTTACCTCGCCTTCGTTCACGTCACTGACATAGATCCGGTCGTTGACGATCTCGATGCCGCCCCGCGACACGTAAGGCCAGGCTTCGAGGAAGTTGCCGTCCCTGTCGAATACGTTCATGCGGAAGTTCTCGCTGTCGTTGGTGATGATGCGGCCATCGTCCGCCACCGCCACGCCATGCACGGCCTGGAACTCGCCGTCGCGCGGGCCGCCCTTGCCGCCGATGATGCGTTTGAAGGTGCCGTCTGGCGCGAAATGCACGATACGGGAATTCACGTAGCCGTCCGAGACATAGATGTCGCCGTCTGCATGTATGAAAACGTGGTTGGGCTGGTTGAAATGATCACGCGTGTCGTTGTCGCCGGGTGCATCTGGCGTGCCCAGGGTCATGAGCAGGTTGCCGTCGCCATCGTACTTGCGGATGACATGGCGCGCCGAGTCGCTGATCCAGGCATTGCCTTGTGCATCGATGGTGATGCTGTGGGCGCTGCCGATCTCCTCCTGGCCGCTCCAGGACTGCACGAAGTCGCCGCCGGTGGTGTAGATGCGTACGTAGGGTTTGGCGCGGGTGAGCACATAGACATGCCCCTTGCCGTCCGTGGTGACCCAGGACGTGTTGCCGTTCCAGTTGCCGTCGTTATGGGCCCAGTTGGCATCTCGCGTGTAGTTTTGCTCGGGATTCTGGTTGGGCGCGCCTTCGGGCTGGGCGGTGGCGGCAACACCCAGGAAAAGGGTGAAACAGAGCAGCAGTCGGGTCATGGTGGATTCCTCTGGCGGGAAGTTGATGGCCGGAGTATAGGCGGCAGGGTCCGGCCTGTACACCGGACAGCGGGCTTCATATACTGCCCCTCCTGCTGTGCCTGATAATAAGAGGGGCTCCCCCATGCCGCGACCGTTCACCTTGCTGACGCCTGCCATGCTGCTGCTGGCCGCCTGCTCAGGGCAGGATGAGGCCGCCATGGAGTCCGTCGAGGTCGTACAGGCGCCGCCACCGAATATCCTGCTCATCATTTCCGACGACGTCGGCCTCGACGTCACCACCGGCATGGCGCCGGGCATGATCGACGATCTTGTCGGACAGTACGGTCCCAACGGCTGGAACCACCCGAATTATTCCGCCATCGCCGGCAGCCCCGCCTCGACACCGGTGCTCGACACCTTCGCGCAGGAGGGCATGGTCTTCACCAACGTGTGGGCGCACCCGTTCTGTTCGCCCACCCGCGCCTCCATCCTTACCGGCCTGTATTCCGCCACGCACGTGTTCACGTATGCCGACGCCCTGTCGCAGAACCACACGTCCTTCGTGAAGATGCTGAAAGAGCAGGGCGGGTACGCCACCGCCGTGTTCGGCAAGTGGCACATGGCCGGCCTGCCCGGGCAGGACGTCAGCTATCCGGGCATGAAACCCAAGGAAGCCGGCTTCGACCTGTTCAAGGGCAACATGCACGCCGCGCTGAACACGTTCTGGGACTACGATTACGAGATCCAGGACGACAGCACGCCGGCCGGCGAGTGGCGCACCGAAACACCGCCAACGAAATCGTTGCCCGGCATCGCGCCGACCACCTTCGCGCCCGTCGTCAAAATCGCCGACGCCATCGAGTGGATTGAAGCCAACGAAGCAGCCGATCCCGACAAACCCTGGTTCGCCTGGGTGGCCTTCAATCTGTCCCATGCCACGCGTGCTTCGGCGCCCACGCAGATGGCGGTGCCGAACCCCGATACCCTGAACACGGAAACCCGGGCGCAGATCGAGGCCTGCGGCGCCAACTACGGCACCCAGGACTACGGCACCTGTTCCGGCGAAACGCAGATGCGCGCCATGACCAACGCGCTCGACACCGTGGTCGGCAAGCTTTTAGAGGCCGTCGATGCGGTCGATGACAACACCGTCGTCATTTATATCGGTGACAACGGCACCCCCATGTACCAGCGGCCGAACCTGGATTTCATCGACAACATGTACATCACCCGCGACGGCCGCGGCAAGGGCACCGCCTATGAAAGCGGCGTGCGCGTGCCGATGATCGTGCGCGGTCCGGGCATCGCCGCCGGGCGCAGCGAGGAATTTGCCAGCGCGGCCGACCTGTTCCCGACTTCGCTGTCGCTGGCCGGCGTGGCCACCCCCGGCGAAGTGTCCAACGGAGACGGCACCGGCAT
>Ga0181581_10002989_pt1 | contig 13262 bp, 10 predicted proteins | sample 071ome_22_FD_132433 | JGI IMG/M metagenome (GOLD analysis project Ga0181581, IMG submission 132433) | Coastal salt marsh microbial communities from the Groves Creek Marsh, Skidaway Island, Georgia - 071404AT metaG (megahit assembly) | ecosystem: Environmental > Aquatic > Marine > Intertidal... | reverse complement strand
GAGGGCGGGGGCGGGGAGGGGGGGGGCGCGGGCTCGTGTTGCTGGCCAAGCCCGGGGCGGAGGGCCCGTGCCCGCGCCGCGCCTGCAGGTGGTGGCCCCGCTGTACTACGCCTTCGTCCAGGCGGCGCCGCCGGGGGACGGCGGGGGGGCCGAGGCGGACGCCTTCTGGGCGTTGCAGGGGGTCATGGGTCAGCTGCGGGACCTTTTCATCCCGGCGCTCGACCAGGAGGGGCCGAACGGCGTGCATACGACCCTCAAGAGGCTGTCCGAGACGCTCCGGGGCGCGGACGCTGCGCTGTGGGGACACCTGCAGGGCCTATCCCTGGACCCGCACTTCTACGCCCTCGAGTGGCTGTCGACCATGTTCGCCCGGGTCTTCCCCCTCCCCGAGCTGCTCCGGCTCTGGGACTACCTCTTCGCGTCGGGGCCCGACCTCCTCGCGGCGCTGACGAGGGTGTCGCTGGCGATGCTCGTGCACCCGCCCGTTCGCCAGGCGCTCCTGGCCGCGGACTTCGCCGGGGCCATGCACACGCTCCAGGACTTCCCCGCCGTGGACGTCGTGGAGCTCGTCCGGGCTGCCGAAAGGCTCCGGTGACGGCCTGGCCAGTCCCCGCGATCCCACGCGAGATTCAAGCGGGAGCGGCGCCTTTTCACGTCTGCCTCCCGGATCACGTCCTCCGCCGTATCCATCGGTCTCCACGCGCCGCGCGGTCACCGGGCGCTCCCCGTGCCTGGCCAGGGCGGCAGCAGTCTGGCGTCACCGAGGCGCTCAGTGTGTGAGACAAGCGGCCCGGGGCTCTCGCGTGCAGCGTGCCTTGAGCGGCCATTGGTGCGCCACGTTATCGACACTGAGGGGGTGAAGAATGGAGTCGGGACTCGGAGGCCTCTTGAATGCGTACGGGAGTGACGACGAGGAGTCCTCCGGGCCAGAGGCGGGGCATGCCCCGGGCCTCCCCCTGGGGCCTCTCGTCGCCCACGGCGATGGGGAAGACGCGAGCCCACCGACATCGTGAGTTTTCCCGATCCTGGTACTGGCACCTATCGTGTCGCGCATGCAGCGTGTAGCCACCCGTCTGCGATTGTGGCGCCCTCTCCTGGCGCCCCACTCACGCGCGACTTTCGAGTATGCAGGGGGACGAGGGCGGCTGTAGTGGGCGCGGGGGGCGCGATGATGGAGGTTGAAGGCAACAGCCGCCGTGGCCACGCCACAGAAGAACGGAGAGCGCAGGAGAAGCGGTGAGAAGTGCACCGAGCCACAGCCCATCTCCCCCCGGAGGTCCGCGACCCTCCCCATCGAACGCGCGACGCCCCTCGACCCCTGGCGCAGGGACCTCCCCGGGGAGCCGTCGCCCCAGGCAGGAGATAGCGGGCGGAAGAGGGGGTTCGCGGACCTCCCGGAAGACCTTCGCGGCGCCCCGGGGCTCCCGCGCGAGGAGGCTGTGGCCGCCGTCGCGGAGCTGCTGGCCGAGCGGGGGGCGGGGGGGGACTCGTTCGTGGAGCGGATGAGGCGAGAGCGGGCGATGCGGGACCCGGGGAGGCTCGAGGCGATGGTGAGGGAGTGGGACCTGGACCCCCGCGCCCTAACCCTCCCCCCGGGGGCCTGGGACCCCTCGTGGCGTGACCCCCGGCACTCCCTCCAGGGGCTCCTCGAGGAGGAGCGGGAGCACCGGGCGCGGGCGGAGGAGCGCAGGCAGGCCGCGGCGGCGGGGCCGGCGACGGGGGGGGCGGCCGGGGCGCCGCCGGGGGGGGCGGCCGGGGCGCCGCCCGGCCTCGGGGGCGCGGGGCTTGGGGCCGGCGCGGCGGGGCTGCGGGCCATGGCGAGCCTCAAGCAGTTCGCGGCGCAGGTGGCCGCGGGGCAGACGGAGGCGGCCAAGCGGAGGTAGACCGAGGCGACCGGGCGGGGGCGGGCGTCGACCTGCGACTTGAAGGGGCTAGCGGGTCCCTCACGCCTCAAACACGGCGAACTCCTTCTCGGCCGGGAGGGTGTCCCGGTCCACGGCGGCGAGCGTCTTGCCGGCCGTGTTCTTGCTGAAGAGGGCCTTGACCACGAGCTTGGCCGTGTCCTTGCGGGTGATGGCGCCGATGGCCTCCTTGTCCTCGATGAGCACCCCGTTGCCCGTGGCGTCGTCGCTCTTGAGCCCGCCGGGGCGGATGATGACGACATCCATGTCCCCCGCCAGCTCGAGGAGCCGGGCCTCGGCCTTGTTCTTCTCGTCGAGGACGGGGCCGAGGGTCTTGGCGGCCTCCTCGGGGATGAAGGGGCGGGAGTCGCCGCAGCCGATGGAGGTGACGAGCACGAACTTCTTCACGCCGTACTTCTTGGCCATCTCGATCACGTTCAGGTTGCCCTGGCTGTCCACGGCGTGGTCCTGGATGGTCCCCCCGAGGGTCGAGACGACGCAGTCCACGGACCCCTGGTCGATCCCGGAGAAGACCTTCTCCAGGGACTCGACGTCCATGGCGTCGCCCTTGGCCCACACCGCGAACCACTTCTCCAGCTGCGCCTTGCGCTCGTCGTGGCGCTGGAGCATCCACACCCAGCTCCCCATGTCCTTGAGGATCTTGACCGTCTCCATGGCCACCCCGCCCCCGCCGCACACGAGAATGTTCGTGTTGTCGGGGTCCAGGTCCGCGGCCTTGGACATGACAGACACTGCGGGGCAGGGAGGAGCGGGCTCGGCGTCGGGGCCCCTCCGACCCCTGCACAGCCCCTGCCTGCACGGCACGGCGTTGTTGGCGCACTCGCGGTCGCTCCCGCGCCGGCGCCGGGCGCGAGCCCCGCGCAGCCGCCCTGGCGCACGGTGTGTGTGCGCAGCTCCCGGGTCGTTAGAGTGCCGGGAATGCGGGCCCCAGTGCCCCCCGCGGACGGTAGATGTGAGCGGATGAGGGAGGCCAAACGAGAAACGGCCTCCGATGCGCGAGGGCGATGCGCGTCGCTGATGCCTGTTTCGTGGGTGTGTGCGTCGGGGGACGCACCGGAACGGAGCACCGAGGCGGTGCGGGGAGCCACCATGGCGCGAGCCACGGGCCTCGCGGAGACAGGCACAGGGCGCGCCGCTGCACTTCAGTGGGGAGGGGGGGCGAAGGTCGGGGATATGCCGGTCCGGGATCTCCGTGGAGCAGCCCTTCGTCTTCTCGGTGATGTATTGGACGCGGATGTATATAAGAGATCCGCCATAGCACCCCGCGCGTGTGTCACGGAGAAGGAGAGGGGGGGTGGATAAGGACAGCAAGGAGATCGGAGGGGTCGATCTCACCGCTGATCGAGATGCTCTGCATGTTGACTGCGTATTGGAACACTGAGCGCGGTCGGCGACCTCCGCGTTCCTATGCGCAGGGGGGGAGGGGGAGGGGGGGCTCCCCTGGCAGCCCAGTGCCGAGCTGCCCTGCTTGGGCCCACGGCTTGCCAGGCCACACGGGGAAACCCGCACAGCTCGGGGACGGCCCCCAGGTCCACATGCGCCAGCTTTCTCACCACCCCCTGGTCCAGTCCCTCACTTCACTCCTAGTAGACGCAGCCGAAGCTTCGGCCATGGCGTTCACCTGCGCCATCCCTGGGGCATCGCTGGCCCGGCCCGGCCCGAGGGGGGGCGTCCTCTCCAAGGCGCCCCCGCGGCTGCGGGACGTTTCTTCCGGCGCGCGCGAGCTGGGCGAGGGCGCAGGACATTACAACGGGATGGTAAGACACCATCCTCTCGCGGTATGGATCGCAGACGTGCCCCCGGGGTGCCTGTTTCCCGCGAAACGACCAGGACCCTCGATTCCCCGCCGCGCCCCCCGCAGTTCACGACTGCCACCGACTACGACGAGTCCCTCTACCAAGGAGATGTTGTCTCGGGCGGGGCAGGTGACGAGTACTCCGCGGCGAGGATGCGCAAAGCGGCCACGGCGGGGGCGGACCCCCCGGGTACCCCCGCCCCCTCCGCCAATGCTGCAGGCAGCTCTGTCGGCGGTGTTCCCCCCGTGGGGCCCAGCGGCAGCAAGTTTCGCGTGCTGAGCGCCGACGAGGCCGCGGTGCTCGACCGCTACTGGTCCCTGCGCGGCGTCCAGGCCGCCGAGAAGCGTATCGCGCTGGCCCGCCTGGGCGACGCCGCCCTCTCGGACGAGCAGGACGGGGTGGGCCCGACCGGTGGGTTCCTGGACCTGTGCGGGGTGCGGGGCGCGCCGTCGTCTCAGTTGGTCCCGGAGCTATCGCAGGCGGTCATGCTCTGGGAGGAACAGGGGGACCTCGTGAGCTCGGAGCGCCTCCGCGAGGTCTCGCGTCGCTCGCTGGCCCTCCATGCGCTGCTGGGTGGGGAGGGGGTCGACGTGGCGATGATGGTTTTCCGGGAGCCGCGGGTGCTCGATGTGGACCCGTCGGCGGTGGTGGAACGCCTGCTCGAGATGCGCGTCGCGGCCGGCGGGGAGGACGTGGTCAAGGCCATCCAGGACCAGCCCTCGCTGCTCCTGTCAGACATCCGGGTGGACCCCCGCGAAGGGCAGGCGCAACGGTCCGCGGCGTGGGCGGGCGGCATCACCACGGACAACGACCCGGAGTGGGAGGCGCGGTTCCAGGAGCTGGTCGCGTACAAGGAGGCCCACGGGGACCCCCACTGTGGGTTCCGCGACGGCGACGACCGGCAGCTCTTCCGGTGGACTCGGGTGCAGCGGAGGGCCTTCGGGGACGGGCGCCTGGGCGAGGCGCGGCAGGTGGCCTTGGCGCAGCTGGGGTTCCGCTTCGACGAGGCGGAGGCCGAGTGGATGCGCTGGTTCGCGGAGCTCAAGAAGTGCCAGGTGGAGACGGGTGTGGCGTACCCGAACCCGCTGGTGAGTGCCGGACATGGGGCGGGCCCGGGTGGCATTCCGGGCGGCGGATGCCGCGGGGCGCACGGGCCGCGCCCTGACCCGCGACCACGGCCGCCCTTGTCGCAGGGAGACAACACGAACTACTACCTCATCAACTGGTGCGGTATCCAGCGCGTGGCCATGCGATGCGACCGCCTCAGCCAGGAGCAGATCGGCCTGCTCGAGTCACTGGGCTTCGACTGGACCGGGGCCGACCCGCTCTCCTAGGGAGCCCGCTGGCTGTTGAAAGGGTTGGGCTGTTCGACGGGCTAAGGGCGGGGGCCGGGGATGCTCGCGCACTCGGCGGTCGTCTTTCCCAGGCACCTCCGCCCATCTAACGACTAGGATCAGGAAGGCAGCGACTAGGATCAGGAGGGCAGGACAAACACGTCTAGAGTCAGCGGAGAAGGAAATGTACCGCGGTCGGGCGCGGCCCGTTACATCACGGTGCATTGGCAAGCAGTCTCGGCACGCCTATTCTGCCGGGCCTCGTCGAACGCCCCGACCTCCGGGGACACGAGCAGCTGGGCGATCCGTGCTGAGACCTCGTCGAACGGGGGCCGGTCCTCGGCCGAGTCGGCCATGAGCTGCCGGAGCAGGTCCGAGACCTGGGGCGGCCAGTCCTCCGGAAATTGCGGGCGGTACCCGTTCGCCACGCTCTTGGCGAAGTTCCAAGTCGCCGTCGCCATGCCCATGTGGCCGTAGTCGAGGTTCACGACGTTGAGCCGAGACCGCAGGGCCTCAAAGATCATCACCCCGAAGGAGAAAACGTCGCTCCGCTCCCCGTACGCCTCGTTGCGGAACACCTCCGGGGCCATGTACATGGCGCTCCCCGTCCTCCCTGTCATGTCCAGCAAGGCGTGGAGGTTCTGGCCTTTCCGGAACATCGACTTATGCTCCGTGGATGGCCCGCCCTGGGCCCCCTCGCCCAGGTCGACTATGAGGATGCCGCTGCCTGCGGACTCCCGCAAGTGCAGGTTGCGGCGGTCGTGCCTGTCCAAATCGGACGAGTCGCCGCCCCTTGAGAAGGAGGGCGCGTCCAGGAGGACCCGCTGCTTGCCCCGGGCGGTCCCCTCAACATCGCTCTTCTGCCCCTCAACAATGGTCTGGAGGTTCGAGGGCACGCGCCCCCGCATCTCGTTCTTCTCCCTCCACTCGCGGTACATACTCCGCGCGTGTCCGCTGAAGTTCTTGTTCTCCTCCTTGGCCAGGTACTCCTTGCGCTGCAGGGGCACAAGCTTGACCTGCGAAGAGGAGAGCAGTCGCGACACGCCCCCCACCTGCTCAAGCGACACGAGTTTGGCCAGGCCAAAGTCTGTGAGCTTAGCCCGCGCCTCCCCGTAGTTATTGCTCGTCAAGAGGATGTTCTCCGGCTTTATGTCCCGGTGAATCGTCAGCGGGTCGCGGTCGTGCAGGTACTGGAGCCCGTCCGCAATGTCCTGCGCCCACCGGAGGGCGTCACGCCACGTGTACATCTTCTTCGCACTAGCGGACCCGGACATCATGTACATCACGGCGTCCTTGAGGGTGCCCCCCGAGACGTACTCCTGCGCCAGGAACACCTCCTCGCCCGAGGTGAGGAGATCCTTGAGGGACGTCCCCGCCGCCGTCTCGCCGTCCTGCCGGAAGACGCCCCACCCAACGAACCGGACGATGCTGGGGTGGTCGCACCCGCTCTGCACACGTGCCTCGTATGCCATGTCCTCGGCCTTGTCCTCGTCGTCCAGCAGGCCCTTCTCCAGGACCTTGATCGCCAGCGTCTGGGTGATGCCGTTTGGCCACTTGTAGTCCATCTTGTACACCGTTGCGAATGCGCCCTCCCCGATGATTTTGCGCTTATTACGGTGCAGGATTTGCTTCTCGTCGAAGCCACTGCGTCTAATGATGGGGTCGGTTCCGGGTAATTCCCCCACTAAGACGCCGCACTTGGCGCAATGGCGTCCCAAATCCGTATCACGAGATTCGGAAACTGCGCCTACGTGCGTGGCTGCATGCCTGCGCCGGCTTCGATTGGGGGAAGATACCCTCGTACGGCCCACACGCACCTGGTGTCCAGCGGTTTTGTGTGCATGATTTCAATCATTGGCTGGAAGAGAACCGAGTTGGTCGCCACGGTGGCCATCGGCACCAACAGGCTCGTTCCGTGGGGGGAGAGGTTTTGCTCCCGCCCCTGCCCCCCCAGGCTACTGCCCCACTTCTTCTGCATCTTATGCCTGTCGCCCTTCCTCTCCGCAGACAGGCCAGGACCAAAACGGACTCGCACCTATCCCGAGTTTCTCGGACCCGACGGCGCGGGACAATGCCGAGCCTTGGCGGTGCGAACTATGGCGGCTGTCAACTATATGGACGATTCACGAGCATTCAAGGCGATCGGCGATCAAGGACGGCCGAACTTCTCAAAGATATGCTGTCGGGCGCGCGCGCACCCCCCAGGCCTGACCAGCTCATGACAAGCCCCCCTCCATCCTCCGATGGGCCCTCCCCCTTTCATCGGTCTCCCCACTCCACACCTTCCAGTCCCCAGGATGGCCGAGCCCAGCCGACCCTTCGAAGCAACTGCGGATATGGTCGTCATCACGAAGGCCCCCGAGGGGGCGGTCACTGCGGGGGGCTCACCGGACACGGTCGGGGACCTCGCCCGGGTCGGCGTTGTCACCGTCTCGGACAGGGCCAGCACGGGGGTGTACGACGATAGGTCGGGGCCCGCGATCCTTGACTTCTTCGACCGGGCTCTGCTATCCCCCTGGCAAGCGGAGGTGCGGCCCGGGCTCCGTGGCCCCTTCGGACCCTGTGTGCCCACGTGCCCGCCTCCCCCGCGCCCGGGGGCACGCCGGACCGGAGGAAACCGGGCGATGTACCGTCGATCGGGAGGGTCTTACCCCTCGAAAAATTCCATGGTGAACATCAATCGCCACACCCCCACTTGCGCAGTACCGGCTGGTGCCGGACGAGCAGGACGAAATAGAGGCTACCCTGAGGGAGCTGGTGGACGAGCGGGGCTGCTGCCTGGTGGTCACGACGGGGGGCACCGGGCCAGCGAGGCGGGACGTGACACCCGAGGCCACCGAGGCCGTGTGCGACCGGATGATGCCCGGATACGGGGAGCAGATGCGCGCCATTTCCCTCCGCGTCGTCCCCACGGCCGTCCTCTCGCGGCAAACGGCGGGGCTGCGGGGGACCTCCCTCATCCTCAACCTCCCCGGCAAGCCCAAGTCCATCTGGGAGACGCTGCCCGAGGTCTTCGCGTCGATCCCGGCGTGCATCGACATCATGGACGGACCCTACATGGTCACCAACGACGACGTGTGCAAGTCCTTCCGCCCCTGCTCCCTCGTCCGCAAGGAGAAGCCATCCCCCCAGGTGACGCCCCGCGAGCCCCCGGGCACCGCCCCCGCCGACCACCGGACAAGCCCTGGTGGGATCCGCCCAGCGCCCGTCGTCTCCCTGCCGACGGAGGCCGCGACCAGCGGCGGGTCACCGGGCGCGGCGACGGCGGCAGGGGGCCTGGTGGCGATCGCCATGCTGTACTTCGCGGCGGGGCGCGAGGCGACCGGCACGTCGGGCGAGACGGTCGAGGTTCCGCAGGGGACCACCGCCGCGGGACTCGTCGACCTACTGGTGGCCCGACACCCGGCGCTCGAGGGGGTGGTGGGGTCGTGCGTGCTGGCGATCGACCAGGAATACTTCGACCACACGGGCGACGCTGCCCTGCCCCTTGGGCCGGGCACCGAGGTGGCCCTCATCCCGCCCATCTCCGGGGGTTGAGCTGGCGGGGCGCGGGGGCGAGGCTGTCGCGCGGCGTTTTCAACGGACCGTCTACCTCCTCATCCTCCCCCGCGGCCGGGCCGCGTACGGGCTTTCCGCCACCTGCTCCGCTGGGGGGGGAGCGGGGGGCGGGGGGAAGCACTCGCTCGGCCCGTGCCCTCTACCCCCGCTACGCCCGCACGACCTCACCCCTCGCCTACACCAATGGGCTGGCGACGGCAAATCCACGGCTGTTCCGGGCTGGCGTGGCCGGGGCTGCCTGGACTGTCGGGGGCGCCCCCCCGCCCCCCTGGCCTCGCCCAGGCCCCTGCCCCCTCCCACCAGGTCCGTGCCTGGGGCCGGGCCCGTCGCCGCCGCGTCCGCCGTCACGGCATCTCCCGAGTCCCCGGCCGACCGGCGTTTCGGGCGAAGTCGTACGCCGTCTTGGCGAAGTCGAGGGCCGCCCGGGCTGCGATCCCGGGCTTGGCCCTGGCACGGCCGGGCACGGCGTCGCTTAGGCCGAGGTCCTTGCGGAGGAAGTCGGCCCGGTCCCAGACCCGCTGCCGGATGTCATCGTCGACGGTGCGCATGTGTTCGAGCACCTTGGCGATCGCCCGCTCCCTCCGAACCCCCTCGTACTGCTGCTTTTTGCCGTAGTACCCACGGCCCGGATTGCGGTTGTTGGCACAGGAACGGACGTGCTCGTGGGCCTTCTTGTTGTCCCGGGGGCACTTGCCGTTGCACCACGCGCAGAAGAGCTGCTTGCACAGTTGGTTCCCGCACTGCACCACGAAGCACCCGTCGAAGTCGAGCATCGCCACGCCGCAGTGTGGGCACTGGTCCGCCAGCATGTCTGCCATGAGGTTCACCTCCCGGACCACACGGTCCTCCACCTTGCCGTCCCGCTCCTTCCGCTTGAGCTCCGCGTTCTTCGCCCGCAGCCTCTCCAGCTCCTGCTCCGTCACCTGCCGCTCGGCCACCCGGCCCCCGACCAGCAGCCCGTTCAGGAAGCGGCCCAGGGCGTTGCCCGGGAGCGGGGCCAGCTGTGCCACGATGCTCTCCTTGGCGAAGTGCCCGTGGCACGCGTGTCCTAGCCCGCTGCACGGCATGTTGCCCTGGTGACTCGCAAAGGCGTGCCCGAGGTTCTCGTACTGCGACTGGACGTATCCCTCCAGACACTGGGCGCACAGGTGGTGCCGCTTCCGCACGCGCGCTGTGCACCCGGCCGCCTGGGAGGCGGAGAGGGCCTCGTCGCACATGAAGCAGTTGACGTGCTTGTCGGCCTCCTGCTTGGGCACCGCCGCAGGGGGCACTTCGACCACGACGTCATCGCTGTCGTCGCCGCTGGCGGGCCCCCCCGCGTCCCCTACCCCCGCCCCCGCCCCCGAAGGGGGTGCGGGGTGGTCCCCAGGGAGAGCGGAGGCGCGGCGTGGGCGCTTCCGCCTCCCCGGAGAGCCCTCCTGCCGTGGGGATAGCTCCTGCGAGTGTGTCAGGTCGACGACGACCGGGCCCACGCCACACACGCGCCCGCTCCTCCCCCGGGCGACCGACCGGGCCTTGTTGCCCGGCTGGGAGGGCGAGAGCTCCTGGGGCTCCGAATCATCGACGCAAACGACTACCGGCTCCTCCATTGCGCTCCACCGCGTGCGTTCTTACACCTGCGTAATTCCGAGGAGAGAGACGTCGTGGGTGTTTCGAGGGGTCGAGGCCTCCTTAAGGGGCGCGCGAGTCGAACGTCCCCTCAACTTCACCAGACATGCGCCGTCACGCGACGCATAGTTAGAACGACGCCGCGCCATGCGCATCTCGAAGTTTAAAGTGCACTGATGCGACCTACGGATTGGTCGCACGGTCCCCTCGGGCAACAGTACCGGCACGGCGGGGGTCGGGGAGGGCGAGCGACAACAGAGCACGCCCAGCAGGGCGGCCCCACAGGAATTCACAAGGGACCAGAGACGTCTGTGTTGTCACCTTCCGATCCCTATCCTATTATTCGTCCTGATGATACCCTGTCACGTCCCTGGCTCCTCCCGGCAAGCTCCAAAAAACGGCCCTGTGGTGGGTTAGGGTCCCGCGCCCCGCGAAGTCTAGTGAGCGGATTGCGGCCACGTGGTGTGACATGCGGGGGTGCACTGTTTCATCCGCGCGGGGAGTGCGCGCGAGACGGGCGCGGTGGCGGCGTTGAGGGGCGGGCGGGCGGAGCGGCGGGGGAGTGTGACAGTCCCATGACCCAGGGGGCCCCAAGTCGGGCGCACCGTCCGCCGAACAATTCAAAGCCGGGCCCCCACCGAGCCCGGCCAGTACTACACACCCACAGTCGCGGCCGCACGCCCCGTCGATCCCTCCTCACGAACTCTGGTGCTCAGAACATCCCGGCACCGCTCCATGTCGGTCTCCCCCATGAGAAGGGACAGGCGACGGCGTGGCGGCCGCGGCTCAAGTCATAACCAGTTCGCGCACGGCCCGCTCCAGGTAAAGCGGGCCGCGCCTCCCACAAACTCGCGCTCAGAAGCGGAGCTTGGTGAAGAACCAGCGCTGCTTGCCAGTCTTGAACTTGGCCTCGAGGACCTTCTTGGCCTCCTTGTTGGCCTTGACCTTGTCGGAGGCCGAGTCAGCCACGATGGACTTGAGCTCGTCCTGCTCGAGGGAGTACCGGGTGGGCATGAGGTGCTGGTAGTTCACGACCTGCGGGGAAGGAAGGACACGGGGATGAGGATCGGAACAACGAGCCCACCAGCTACAAAGGACGCGACCCCGACCAGCCACGCCGAAGCCCTTCCGGCGCCCCCCCTGCCGCCCCCTTCCACGCCGAATGTCCGAGTGTCAGAAGTCCCAGCACCCGGTTCCCCGGCGCAGCTGCGAGACTCACCTTGATGAAGGTCTTGAGCTTCATGCGGCGGGCCTGGGTCTTCTCAGACTTGTTCTTGGTCACCTGCGAGAGTCAACCGGGCGTGGCCGGGGTCATGCGCAGCGAACGATGGAAACAAAAAACATAGCCCGCCAGCATGGGGCACACGTGCCCACAGGACCCATCCCGGGCGCCAGCCCCCAAGGGATGGGGAGAAAGTGTTGGCCAGCGATTCCCGGCGCCTCTGTCGCGTCCAAGCGCCCGTTCCTGCCGTCTCCAGCTAATAAGTCGCCGCTTTCACCCGCTTGCTGTGGAATCTCCCACCGCACCCACCCAAGCAGCGGGGGGCGCGTGCTCCTCACCTTGCCGGGGGCCTTGGAGAGACCCACGACGAGGGCGTGACCGTAAGAGCGGCCAGACTGGCCGTCGTCAAAGTTCTTGACGATCACGGCCTTCTTGCCGGCCATGCGGCCAGCAAGGCACACCACCACCTTACCGGGCTGCAGGGGGAACGAGGAGGAGCGTCCTTCAGCTGGGGGCCGAACAACTAAGTCATCGGTGCGAATCACAGACGGGTTTCGCCACGGTTCTCTTGCGTTTTCGCCTTGAACATTGCAAAAAGCGCGCGGATGACGCCTCCGTCACTCGCGAAAGGCGCCCGCGAGAAAGCATGCACTCCATTCACGAGCACCACCGCCCAGCAAGTCCTGGAGGCGATTCGGCAACGAAACAGTGCATCAAAGCCAGTTATTTCGTGAATTATTCCCGGAAGGATGACTCTGAGCCCCGTGTGAACACTGGAGGGCAGCGATTGGTGCCGGGCAGAGGGGGTCGCCGACGTACCTTGAGGAACTTCCCCATTGTGCTGTGCCCCCCGAAATGAAATCCTGAAAGAGGGAGTTAGAATGCCGCGTGCGGGGCCCTTGAGGGAGGGGGCAGGAGAGGGCGTATCGGCGGGGCGCAGCATCACAAGAAGACTGGCGCCTGACAGCAGCCCAGTGATTCCGCTCTTGCCCTCTGAAGGGGAAATGTGGTGGTCGGCCCACGCTCGTTGGTACTTTTGAGATGCAAATATAGCAGCAGAGGCTCAGGTGTCGCACGCGGGATCGTTTCACTCACCAACCCTACCTTCGACGTCCGCCCCCGTCAGCACGCCTCCTAGCGTATATTGCGCCGTAATCTTGGAGTTATTGTGATACTCGTCACCTAAGAGACAGGTGCGATGCGCAAGTAGCTTACGTTTGCTTCATGGTTGGACACTTGGCGCACGACACAGGAGCTCTCGAAGCCAGCCCTCCCCTTCGTCCCGGGTTCCCCGCCTCCCTGATTGGTGCCGATATCATGGGCTCTAACGGCGTCCGGTGATGATCAAGGACAGTGAAACGCATTTTTCGTGGCCGAAAGACCCCCTCTCTCCGCGCAAACCGCGTGACTGCCCCCCCACGCCCCCGCAGAGCGTCGCACCATGCAGACGACTGCCCGCCTGGCCATGCTGCGGGGGTCGCTCTCCAGCCTTCAGCTCTCCTGGGCCACTCGGCGCGCCGCAACGACACCCGCCGCGCCTGCCGCCGAGCCCCGCCGGCGCAGGGGCGCGTCGTACGCGCCCTCGGAGGACCCCGAGCTGCGCTCGCGGATCAACGCGGGCATTGCCAGCGAGGAGGCGCCCCCGCGCCGGGCCTACGAGGACCTCCCGGCGGAGCCCGTCGGGCGCCGGAGCCCCGCTGGGGACGACGGCTGGGGCGGCGACGGCTGGGGATCGGACAGCAGCTTCGCCAGCGAGTTCGACGATGAGGGCAGCACCTGGGGCCCAACCCGGCGCGGCGGCGGGGACCGCGACCGCGGCGGG
>Ga0181581_10002988_pt1 | contig 13263 bp, 9 predicted proteins | sample 071ome_22_FD_132433 | JGI IMG/M metagenome (GOLD analysis project Ga0181581, IMG submission 132433) | Coastal salt marsh microbial communities from the Groves Creek Marsh, Skidaway Island, Georgia - 071404AT metaG (megahit assembly) | ecosystem: Environmental > Aquatic > Marine > Intertidal zone... | reverse complement strand
TCTAGCATACGTGCTAAAACATTATTTTTATTCGCTTCTGGATCGTAATCACGAACAAAGAAGATTGCACCGTGAGCAAACGCACCACACATAATGAAACCAGCAATATATTGATGGTGAACATATAATGCTGCTTGAGTAGTGAAATCTTGTGCTAAGAAAGCATATGGAGGTAATGAATAAATATGTTGTGCAACCATTGAACAAATTGTACCAACACTAGCTAAAGCTAAGCCTAATTGGAAATGTAATGAGTTGTTAACAGTATCAAATAAACCTGTATGACCACTACCTAACTTACCTGCGGGTGCAACGTGTGAATCTAACATTTCACGCATGCTATGACCAATACCAAAATTAGTACGATACATATGACCTGCAAGAATAAAAATTACAGCAATTGCTAAATGGTGATGTGCCATATCAGTTAACCATAAACTTTGCGTTTGTGGATGGAAACCACCAAGGAAAGTTAAGATTGCAGTACCAGCACCTTCAGAAGTTGAAAATGCATGTGATGCTGTATCTGGGTTTTCTGCGTAAACAGCCCAGTTACCAGTAAAGAATGGTGCTAAACCAGCTGGGTGCGGTAATACAGTTAAGAAGTTATCCCAACCTACACGTTGACCGCGTGATGCTGGAATAGCTACGTGAACTAAGTGACCTGTCCAAGCTAATGAACTAACACCAAATAAACCAGCTAAATGGTGGTTTAAACGTGATTCAGCATTTTTAAACCATGATAAAGCTGGTTGGAATGATGGTTGTAAATGTAACCAACCTGCGAATAAGAATACAGCAGCTAAGATCATTAAAAAAATAGAGCTAGTATATAATTCTTGGTTAGTACGAATACCAATTGTATACCACCATTGGTATACACCTGATGTTGCAATATTTACTGGACCTGAAGCGCCACCGCGTGTGAAAGCTTCAACTGCAGGTTGACCAAAGTGTGGATCCCAGATTGCATGAGCAATTGGACGAACATGAAGTGGATCTGCAACCCACTGTTCAAAGTTACCTTGCCATGCTACATGGAATAAGTTACCTGATGTCCATAAGAAAATAATAGCTAATTGACCAAAGTGTGATGCGAAGATTTTTTGATATAATCGCTCTTCAGTCATACCGTCATGACTTTCAAAATCATGAGCAGTTGCGATACCAAACCATAGCCTACGAGTTGTTGGATCTTGGGCAAGAGCTTGGCTAAATTTTGGGAATTTTGTTGCCATGTTAAATTCTCCTGTCGTTTATATTTTGAAAAGAATTAATAAATAAAAATTGAATTTTGAATATATTAAAAACATATATTCAAAAAAACAATTTCAAAGAGTTTTAAAGGGTTTCTTAACCAACGGCTAAGATACGCGCTAAGAAGAATGACCAAGTCGTTGCAATACCACCTAATAAATAGTGTGCAACACCTACTGCACGACCTTGAGTAATACTTAATGCACGTGGTTGAATTGCTGGAGCTACTTTAAGCTTGTTATGTGCCCAAACAATTGATTCAATTAATTCTTGCCAATAGCCACGACCACTGAATAAGAACATTAAACTAAATGCCCAAACGAAGTGTGCACCTAAGAAAATTAAACCGTATGCTGATAATGCAGAACCATATGATTGAATTACTTGAGATGATTGTGCCCAAAGGAAATCACGTAACCAACCGTTAATTGTGTTCGCACTCTGTGCAAAGTTACCACCTGTAATATGTGAAACACCATTTGCACCTACAGTACCCCAAACATCTGATTGCATTTTCCAGCTAAAGTGGAAAATTACAATTGAAATTGAATTGTACATCCAGAATAAACCTAAGAATACATGATCCCATGCTGATGATTGACATGTACCACCACGGCCTGGACCGTCACAAGGGAAACGGAAACCTAAGTTTGCTTTATCTGGGATTAAACGTGAGCTACGTGCATATAATACACCTTTTAATAAAATTAACACAGTTACATGGATAGTAAATGCATGAATGTGATGTACCATGAAATCTGATGTGCCTAATGCAATAGGCATCATTGCAACTTTGTTACCAACAGCAACAACGTCGCCACCCCAACTTTGGCTAGTAGCAGCTAAAGCATTTGGTGCTGTAAAACCAGGAGCTGTAAAATGTGTATTTTGTACCCATTGAGCAAAAACTGGTTGTAATTGAATTGCAGTATCAGAGAACATATCTTGTGGACGACCTAATGCACTCATTGTATCGTTGTGAATGTATAAACCAAAGCTATGGAAGCCTAAGAAAATACAAACCCAGTTTAAATGAGAAATGATCGCATCACGGTGACGTAAAACACGGTCTAATAAGTTGTTGTAATTGTTAGTTGGATCATAATCACGTACCATAAAAATAGCACCATGAGCACCAGCACCTACAATACAGAAACCACCAATCCATGTATGGTGTGTAAATAATGATAACTGAGTACCATAATCTGTAGCTAAGTATGGGTATGGTGGCATTGAGTACATATGATGCGCAACAATAATTGATAACGAACCAAATAATGCTAAGTTAATAGCTAATTGAGCATGCCAAGAAGTTGTTAAAATTTCATATAAACCTTTATGGCCTTCACCAGTAAATGGACCTTTATGAGCTTCTAAAATTTCTTTAATGCTATGACCAATACCCCAGTTAGTACGGTACATATGACCAGCAACTAAGAATAATACAGCAATAGCTAAATGATGATGAGCTGTATCAGTTAACCATAAGCCACCTGTAGTTGGGTTTAAACCACCTTTGAAAGTTAAGAAATCACTGTATGCGTTCCAATCTAATGTAAAGAATGGAGCTAAACCTTTAGAAAAACTTGGGTATAACTGTGCCATTAAATCAGCATTGAATAAAAATTCATGCGGTAATGGAATTTCTTTTGGATCAACACCAGCATCTAATAATTTGTTTACTGGTAATGAAATGTGAATTTGGTGACCAGCCCATGCTAAACTACCAAGACCTAATAAACCAGCTAAGTGGTGGTTTAACATTGATTCTACGTTTTGGAACCATTCTAATTTAGGTGCAGCTTTATGGTAATGGAACCAACCAGCAAAGAACATTGCAGCAGCCATGATTAAAGCACCAATAGCTGTAGTGTATAATTGTAATTCACTAGTAATACCTGAAGCTCTCCATAATTGGAAAAAACCTGAAGTAATTTGAATACCTTGGAAACCACCACCTACATCAGCGTTTAAGATTTCTTGACCAACAATTGGCCAAACAACTTGCGCACTAGGTTTGATATGAGTTGGATCAGTTAACCAAGCTTCATAGTTTGAAAAACGTGCACCATGGAAATACATACCACTTAACCAAATAAAGATAATACCTAATTGGCCAAAGTGTGCACTAAATACTTTTCTTGAAATTTCTTCAAGATCGTTTGTTTGTGTATCGAAATCATGCGCATCAGCATGTAAGTTCCAAATCCATGTTGTTGTAGTTGGACCTTTTGCTAATGTTCTTGAGAAATGGCCAGGTTTTGCCCATTTTTCAAAACTAGTTGCAACTGGATCTCGATCCACGATAATTTTTACTTTTTTCGCTTCACGTTCTGGAGGACTAATTGTCATGGCGAAAAATTCTCCTTGTATAAATTACGTAAATTCAGTAACGATGAAAATAAATTAAAAATTAATTTAATTTTATTTAAAGGTTTTGAATTAATATGTTTTAGATAAAATTCAGAGGTATGAAAATTGTTTTATTAATAAATTAATCCAACAATTATTAATTTATATAATAATATACTCTATAAAATTAGTGCATATAGGGTTTATGTTCATTTTTGTGAGGATAATTACTCCTCACAAAAATAATTAAAAAATTAAGCACCCACTTTTTGTTTTGCTTTATACATAACTTCTAATGAAATTTCACTTAAATTATTATCGACAGCATATTTTTCTGTATTACGTTTTACTTTTCCACGAACAAAACCTGGAATCTTTTGTAATTCAGCTAAACTTTCTTCAGTCCAAGGTACGACTGATGGCTCGTCATTAGTATTTGTAATTGTTTTAGTATCATGACCACCAAAAATTTCTAATAAGTGATCTTCCATACCTAACGTAAATGAGTTATAAATTAAATCAGCAATTTGATTTGCCCCTTCATAACCTAAAAATGGTTTATAACTTAAAGTAAAGTTTTGAATATGAACCGGAGCAGAAATAACCCCACATGGAATTGATAAACGTTTACCAACATGACGTTCCATTTGTGTCCCAAAAATAGCTGCTGGTTCTAATTCTTCAATTAATTTTGCAATTTGGTTATGATCTTCAGTAATTAAGACTTGATCACAGAACCCATCTACCTGATCACGGAACCAATCAGCATCGTATTTACAATACGTACCAGCTAAAATAACTTGAATACCAATTTCACGTGTTAATAATTTAGTCATATAGGCAGCATGAGTGCTATCACCAAATACAATTGCACGTTTACCTGTTAAATTTTGGCAATCAATTGAACGAGCAAACCAAGCTGCTTGTGATAAAAATTGAGTTTGTTGATTAATATAATCATCAAAATTAAATGCTTCAGCATTTTGTTGATTAACTAATGTTTCAACTTCATTAATAAAATTCTTTGTTTCAACTAAACCAAATGGGCAAATATCAACATATGGCATATTTAGTTCTTCTTCTAAATATTTTGCTGCCATTAAACCTACTTCACGATAAGGAACAATATTAAACCATGCTTTATTAATTTTTGCTAAATCAGAAATCGCTGCACCTTCTGGTAAAACTAAATTAACATCAATACCTAAATCAGCAAGCAAACGTTTTAATTCACGACAATCATGAGTATTATGAAATCCTAACGTAAACATACCTAGAATATTAACGGACGGTCGTTCTGTTTTTTTATTATCTAACGTACCTGCCTTCGAATATTTATTAACATAAAATTTAACAACTTGCTCTAAAGTTTTATCGGCAGCTTGTAATTCATTCACACGATAATGATTTACATCAGCTAACAATACATCACAATTTGTCTGTTGTGTTGCTTTTTCAACAAAATTTGCTAAATCTTCTTGTAAAATACTTGATGTACAAGTTGGTGTAACGATAACTAAATCTGGAGTGTCAGTTAAATCTTTTTGTACAATATTTTCAATTACTTTTTCTTGTGAACCACGTGCTAAAACATGGCGATCAACAATACTTGCAGTAACAGGAGTAAAATCACGTTCACGTTCTAACATTGAACGCATAACATTAAAATAATCATCTCCTAATGGAGCATGCATAATTGCATGAACATTTTTAAAACTACTTGCTACACGTAATGTACCAATATGCGCTGGGCCCGCATACATCCAATAAGCTAATTTCATAAAAATCAATTTTTTAATATTTGTTATATTAATTATGAATTTTATTTCATAAAGATAATAGTATTATTATTAATCATATATATTTATATTTTTTTATTTTTTTTAAAAGTATTTAAAATACTAGTAAAAATAAAAAAATCCGAGCATAATAATAATTAAATTACGAATTTACGATATATTTTATATACTACTCTACTATTTAATAGTTTAGTATTTAATAAATAAAAACACTGTTGGAGGATTCCTGTGTTATTATTAGCTAAATTACCGGAAGCTTATGCTCCATTTGATCCAATTGTAGATGTATTACCGGTTATTCCAGTACTTTTCATCTTATTAGCTTTTGTATGGCAAGCAGCGGTAAGTTTCCGTTAAATTGAAACAACCCAACGTTTAACCTAAACAAAAGTTTAAAATTTACAATTTACAATACGCTATGAATTTTGAAATTCTTTTCCAATTAGCCGCTTTAGCTTTTATCGTAGCGGCAGGTCCACTTGTGATTGTATTATTATCATTCCGTGGCGGAAACCTATAAGCAAGAACCATAAAAAATTATGCCTATCGCTGATTCTCAAGTCTTCATTGCATTATTTTTAGCTTTAGCAACTGGGATTTTTGCTGTACGTCTTGGAGTAGCATTATATAAATAATTTTTTATTTATATAATAAATAAGCTTAAAAATAATAAACGCAAAAAATACTATTATTTAAAGTATTTTTAATTATCAAGTTTAACTAACTAATTTTAATTAATTAGTTAGTTTAAAAAATTAAATTTTGACAAGAGATTATATCTAGATATAATATATATCTAAATGGGGTATCGCCAAGCGGTAAGGCATCTGGTTTTGGTCCAGACATTCGGAGGTTCGAATCCTTCTACCCCAGAATAATCTTCTATACAAAATTTAATACAAATGTTAATGTAAGAAAAATAAAAATTAACGACCAAGTTAAAACATTAACAAATTTTTTTGCATTTTTATAGTTTGAAAAAAAACCTGTTTCATTAAATTTTCGTAATACAATATTTTCAGTAGGTGTTTGTGGGATTACAATTAATAAAATTAATACTCCACTTAATAATTGGATGATTTTAATCATATTTATAAATAAATTTATTTATTGAACCTATAGCTTGTCTATAAAAAGTCTTTATGCTATAATTATTTAAAATATTTCAGCCGGGATAGCTCAGTTGGTAGAGCAGAGGACTGAAAATCCTCGTGTCACCAGTTCAAGCCTGGTTCCTGGCAAAGTGCCCAACATTAATATAAATGCAATTTGATTTTGTATATAGAGTATATCAGATATATACACAAAGTTATTCAGATAAAAAGAAATTAATTGCAGTTTCATTTGGACAAGATTCGATTAGTCTTTTATTTATTTTGTTTTATATTCAACAAACATTAAAACATTCAATCCATTTACTACATTGCAATCATTTTTATCAAACAAATAATTTTTATATTCTTCGAGAAGGTTTTAAAATTAGTTATTTAGTAAATAGTAATTTAATTGTTAGTTGTCCAATTAATACTTTACAAACTGAAACCAAACAACGATTATGGCGCCATCGAATTTTTAAACGAACTGTAAATTTAGTTAAATTAAATTCAATTTATTTAGGTCATACAAAAACTGATAAAATTGAAACAATTTTATTTAATCTATTTCGTGGATCAAATTTAACTAATTTAAGTAACTTTACTGACCAAAATATTTATTTTGACCATGAATGTTTTAAAAATTCACGAAATAATTTATTTGTTCAAATTAACCCGGTTTCTAAAATTAAATTTTTTCGACCTTTATTTAATATTTCACGACAAACTGTAAAACATATTATTAAAAATAATGAAATTCCAAATTTAATTGATTTTAGTAATTTTAATATTCAATTTAGTCGAAATAAAATTCGCTTATTATTAGTACAATTATTAAAACTTTATTTCAATCATAATATTGAAACACAAATTGAAAGAACATTACTGCAAGCTGAACTTGATAATGTCTATTTTAAAAAAGTAATAACAAAATTACTAGTAAATAAAAGACAAATCAATAAATCTAAATTTAAAAAATTGTCGAAAGCCGAAAAATATCGTTTTTTAAAACAAGTTGTAACTTGCTATTCTGGGAAAGATGTTAATTTTAACTTAATTAAAAAACTCGAAACAAAAATTTAATTTTTGGGTCACCCGGGACTCGAACCCGGAACTAGTCGGTTAAAAGCCGAATACTCTACCATTGAGTTAGCAACCCTACAAGTAACATTGTAATAAATAATGTAATTTTTAGCAACTGCCAAATTTTTTTTTCAATGGAACTAATTAAATTCCATTGAAATAATAATATTAAACAACGAATGAGTTTAAAATTCCTACTGCGAACACAAGAAGGAACCAAATACCAACCCCTGAGAATACTACACCTTTGTTATCGCTCCAACCTTCTGGAGTTGCGAAAACAACTGGTACACCAATTACTAAAAGGAATGATACAGCAATTAATGCAAATAAAGCTAATTGAAAAATAGCAAGCATAGCCTTGATTTCCTTATTATTATGAATTTTTTACTACTTTATTAATCTTAGTATACCGCATACGAAATATAAAGTCGCTACCTTTTCAAATACTTTTAAAATAAATCAATTGACATACTAATAAATATTTATTATCATGACAATATACGCGGATATTGCATAATGGTAGTGCCCTTGCCTTCCAAGCAAGAGGTGCGGGTTCGATTCCCGCTATCCGCTCCAATTTTATTAAATTCTTTGAAATTTCTGGCGGGTGTAGCCAAGTGGTAAGGCAGTGGATTGTGACTCCACCATTCGCGGGTTCAAACCCCGTCATTCGCCTAATATATTTATTATTTATAAACAACTTAAAAAACTTGAAGGGGATTTGATAAGTAGTTATACTAAGATAAGAAACAAAATAAAAGTTTTAACTTTTTTTACCTTAAATACTATATAAGGAGTGTTACGCATGTCTGGTGCTACAGGAGAACGCCCTTTTTCTGATATTTTAACTAGTATTCGTTACTGGGTTATTCACAGCATTACAATTCCATCGTTATTCATTGCCGGTTGGCTGTTTGTGAGTACTGGTCTGGCTTATGATGTTTTTGGAAGTCCAAGACCAAATGAATATTTTACTGAAGATCGACAAGAAGCTCCGCTTATTACCGATCGTTTCAATGCATTGGAACAAGTAAAAACATTATCTGACGTAAACTAAGCGAGATTCATAATGACTGCAAGAAAATCGTATACTTACCCAATTTTTACTGTTCGTTGGTTATCTGTACATGCTTTAGCTGTACCTACTGTATTTTTCTTAGGTGCAATTACTGCAATGCAATTTATTCAACGTTAAGAACAAAGTGAGATTAATATGGCGAAACCAAATCCCAACAAACAATCTGTAGAATTAAATCGTACCAGTTTATACTGGGGTCTTTTATTAATTTTTGTATTAGCGGTTTTATTCTCTAGTTATATTTTTAACTAAAAATTAGCTTAAATACACATTTCGCTATTAGTACTTTTTAATATTTTTATTAAAAAGTACTATATATCAAGGAGATATAGATATGTCTAATACTGGAACAACTGGTCGTATCCCATTATGGCTTGTTGGTGTTGTTGCTGGAACAGCAGCACTTACATTAGTAGGTATTTTCTTCTATGGTTCGTACGTAGGTTTAGGTTCATCATTATAATAATGAAACTATAATCCATATATAACCATATATAATAAATACCTTTGTGTTTTTATTATGCTCGTAATCATATTACGAGCATAATTTATTTTATAATTTTTTACCAATTGGACGTCGTGATTCAGATCCCCAATTTTTATTAATTAATCCAAATTCACTTTGTTGTTCTTTAGAATTTCTTTTTAAATCTTTGATTAAAAATTCTAAATCTGGTGTTCGAATAATTTCATCTTTTAATAATTTACAAACTAATAAATCTAAACTTTCGCGATTTTCATCTAATAATTTAATTGCTTGATTATAACTTTGTAACATTAAAGAACTTGTTAAATATTCTTTTGAATTTTCTAATTCGTTATTCCAATTGCTCGAATTTCCAATTAAGAATGAATTTGTTTGATAATATTCATCCGGTGGAATCCATTCTAAATTTCTTTCAACTTGTTGTGGATCTGGTAAATAAATACGATACCAATCACTAAAAAGACGTGTTGAAAACTCAAATTCTGTGGCTACTTGAGCTTGCCAAATAGAGCTTGGTAAAAAACTTTGCGCTTGTTGTTGTGCTAATGTTTCCGTTTCACGAACATTAAACGCATTTGTAAACTCATCAACTTCACTTGATAAATTAATTTCAGTTTTTGTTGAAAAAGTATTTAATAAATCTGTTTTATCAGTTTGCCCAAAATATTCTTTCTCATTGAAATTATTTAATAATTTCACATTATTCTGAATAGCAATAGTTTTACTATATAAATACCAATGATCAACCATTAAAGAAATTAAATTTTGTGCAAATTCAATATCTTCAATACCTAAATCAGATAAATTGATTTCAGCAGAATAATTTTCTAAAAATAAAACTTCTGCAGCTTTACCCGCATAACAACCAATTAATCGTTCTTCTAATTGTGAACGATGAGCAAATTGGAAAAAATAGGTTTGTAAATTCTTATTAATTTGAAGTGCACGAATATTTAAACGACGAGGCCATAAATATGTAACTAAAATATCTGGATGTTCAGTTAATAATAAACTAATTAATAATTTACCAACTTGATAATATGCTAGTTGAATAATTTCTAAAGTCTCTTTAGAAGTTGAAACTGGTTTTTCAAAACCAATTGTTGTTGTTCGATCAATACCAAATTCAATTGTTTCAATTGTATGATTAGTTGAATTTAAAACCGCTGATAAAGTCGATTGGTTCATAATACTTGCAATATCAGCTGCACTATAACCAACTGTACGACCAATAAAATAGTCCCAATTAATTGATTTATCAGTTCCTAAATTTTGACTATATAAATTAAAAATTTCTCCACGCTTTTCGGCATTTGGTAATCCAAGTTCTAAAACACGATCAAATCGCCCTGGACGTAAAACTGCTGGATCTAAGGTTTCTGGGCGGTTTGTTGCACCAATAACAACAACCCCATTACGACCTTGTACTCCGTCTAATTCAACTAAGAATTGCATTAAAATGCGTAACTTTTCTTTATACATTTCTTGTTGACCACTATCAGATCCTGAATTTTCAGTTTTGATTTCAATTTGATGTTTTGTTGATAATGATTCTAAAATTTCATCAGCACCCATTGGGTTTTGTAATACTTGTTCACGTTTTTCTGCTAATGTATCAATTTCATCAATAAAAACAATACATGGCGCTAATTGTCGTGCTTCTTGGAATACAAGTTCTAACTTTAATGCACCCGATTCTCCTGGTTCTAATAATGAACTACCAGATAAAGCAATAACGGGTACTTCAGCTTCACCAGCAATAGCTTGTACTAATAAAGTTTTACCAGTTCCTGGAGGACCGGTTAATAAAATTCCACGAGGAATAATTTTACTTAAAGAAAAATCACGACCTGAATTTCGTAAGAACCAAACAATTTCAATAATTTCCGGAATTAAATTTTTAATTCCACCAATATTATTAAAATTTTTAGTTGTTTTTGAAATAATTCTAAAGCCTTTTTCCTTTTGACCCATTAAAATTTCAATTTCTTGTTTTAATTCCTCATCAACAAACCCTAATAACGCTACTAAATCTAGTAAATAAACAAGTAATTCACGGCCATAATTATCAGCTAATGCTCTTAATACTTGAAAAACTAAAAATGCAAACCCAATTTGTGCAGTAATTAACCATGATTTAACAGTTAATGGTTCCCATAAACTGGTGAATAAAATATTTTTTTGTGGATTAAAAATAGATGGTAAGCTTTTATATTCTCCACTCGCTAAATAATTGGTTTTGTAATCATTTACAAACGGTGCAGTAGTATACTGAGCCATATTTATTTGAGTATGATTCTTTAAAAAACCAGGATTAAAATCAAATTGTGTATATTCTGCTTTAATCGAATTAATTGGTAAATTGGATTGTAAAATTGGTAATGGTAAACTCGATTTTGTAATTTTAGCCAATTCCTTTTGTGATAAATTTGGGAACTGAAGAATATCTTTTGAATTAATATTTGAAATTAATGGTTTAATAAAACTTCCCGATTGAAACACTGGTAAATTTTGTAACCAATATTCATTTTGATTTTTAACGGAACGTGGTTTAAAAACTTGGGTAGTATTTAATGGAGATTCAAAAATACCAAAGAAATTTTGTGGTGATGTTAAAAGATTATTTGAAAGTACCTTTGTTAACCAATTACGCATATTGATTTGTTGATCAACAGTTTCAAATTTCCAATCAAATCCAGTATCGGAATCAACAATTGGGCTGGGTCCTGAATATGTAAATTGGAATTGTGAATTTTCATCAATATTTAAATTCTTAGTTTGAATTAAATATTTTGGTGATTTTGAAATATCAGTACTAAATTCACTTTTTACTAAAAAACTAAATGGTAATTGTAATTCAAGTACATGAGGAGTCTGCTGATTATTAATACAAATTGGATCAAATAACTTATTATCTGGATATAAATATCCAGACATAATACGATTTGGAATCGAATTAATAGGGTTAATTTGATCTGTTAATTGACCATCAAAAAATTTAATAATTTCTGAATTAAACTTAGATTTATAATTTTTTGTTGATAATGCTGGTAAATTAATTTGATCAAAATGTGATGAACCTCTAAGACCCATCGTTATTTGATGATTAATATTTTTATCTAAAAACTTAATATTTTTTGACGAAGCTGAACTGATAGGTTGATCGTCTGGTTTAACCATTGAGATTGAACCTAATTTAATTAAATCAGTAAATGAATTACGACTTTGAATTTTAAACGGTAAAATATCACTTTTTAAAGAATTATTATCAATTCGATTGTAAAATGTTGAAGAAAAATTATTTGTTTTTTTATTAAAAACTGAAGCTTTAAAATTATATGTTGAAGTTAACATACGTCGATTTTTAAATTCAGATTTAATTAATAAATTATTATTTTTCCAATAACTTACTGCAGTATTTAAATTTTTATTTTGTAAAATTGTAAAGGTTTCCCAATCAATTTTATCGGACGGAGAAATTACTCCGGGTAAATTTTTATTAAAAAAATATTTACGTTGAATTGGATAATATTCACTTTGTAAATAATCATTTAAACCTAAAAAGAACGGAATTAAACTAATAATAATTGGTAAACTCGGTTCTTTACTAACTAACTGTGTACGCATCGATAAACGATGATCTTGAATCTTATGAGAAAAAGATTCAAATAACGAATTCCAAATATTTAAAGAATTTGTTTTGGTAAATTTGTCTTTATTCATAAAGTAAGAAAATAAGGAACTGATAATCACTTGTTAAAGTGATAAATTTTAACTTTATTTTATTTGTAGTTATATATATATATATACAGTATACACGATAGTAGTGTACTTTAAAATCAGAAATGATTAGTTAGCTTATTAAGCTAACTAATCAAAAAGTTATTTTTCAAACGATGAACGTAATTTAAATTCATTTGTACTTGGATTTAACCAATTAATTTGTGTTTGTGGACCTGTTGCTAATTCAATAGCTTGTTCAAGAACATTTGAATTTTTTAAATCAATATTTGAGATATTAAATTTCTCTAATAATAATTCAAATTCATTTACAAATGAATTATATGATTCATGCTGTTGATTTGAAATATAACGTCTGAATTTTTCTTC
>Ga0181581_10002972_pt1 | contig 13291 bp, 8 predicted proteins | sample 071ome_22_FD_132433 | JGI IMG/M metagenome (GOLD analysis project Ga0181581, IMG submission 132433) | Coastal salt marsh microbial communities from the Groves Creek Marsh, Skidaway Island, Georgia - 071404AT metaG (megahit assembly) | ecosystem: Environmental > Aquatic > Marine > Intertidal zone... | reverse complement strand
GCGTTTTGCCGCTTCTTTTTCCCATGAATCGGAGTAGCCATCTCCTTCAAATAAGATTGTTTTTATGTGTTTGATTTCGTCACGAAGCACATTGAAAAAAGCATCGTCTTTCTTCATGTTTTTTTCTTGAATCAATGCTTCAACGAGTGCTTTAAACCTATTGAGTTGATCGGCAACCATGGTGTTGAGCGCTGTCATGGGCTTGGCACAATTGGCTTTTGAGCCCACGGCTCGAAATTCGAACTTGTTACCAGTAAAGGCAAATGGCGAAGTTCGGTTTCGATCGGTGTTGTCGAGTAATATTGAAGGAATCTTACCGATTACATTAAGCTTGAGATCGGTTTTTTCTTGTGGAGACAATTTTCCTTTAGAAACCTGTTCGAGATCTTCCAGAACTTTGGTCAATTGTTTTCCTACAAAGACCGAAATGATTGCCGGAGGGGCTTCATTGGCGCCCAATCGATGATCGTTGCTGGCACTAGCTATTGAGGCTCTAAGAAGGGCTTCATGGTTTAGTACTGCTTTGATGGTATTGATAAAAAAAGCTAAAAATTGGAGGTTGCTCATTGGGGTTTTGCCCGGACTTAGCAAATTGACACCTGTATTGGTGGCCAAAGACCAATTGTTGTGTTTTCCAGAACCGTTGATTCCGGCAAAAGGCTTTTCGTGAAAGAGAATTTCAAAATCATGTTTGGCCGCAACTTTGGTCATCACATCCATCAACAATGAATTGTGGTCGACTGCGAGGTTTGCTTCTTCAAAGATGGGTGCCAGCTCAAACTGACTTGGAGCGACCTCGTTGTGCCTTGTTTTTACAGGGATCCCTAGCAGCATACACTCATACTCGAGTTCTTTCATAAACTGTAAAACTCGTGTGGGTATCGATCCAAAATAATGATCGTCTAATTGCTGCCCCTTAGAAGAGGCATGGCCCATAAGTGTTCTTCCAGTAAGTAGCAGGTCAGGACGACTCGAAGCGGTGGCTTTGTCGATTAGGAAATATTCTTGCTCCCATCCCAAAGTAGGTATTACCTTACTGACATTTTTATCAAAATATTTACAAATTGCTGTTGCAGCACTATCTATCGCATGAATGGATTTTAGAAGCGGTGTTTTAAAATCCAACGCCTCACCAGTGTAGGAGACAAAAATGGTGGGAATACACAATGTCTTATCAAAAATAAAAGCAGGAGAGGTTGGATCCCATGCCGTATATCCTCGAGCCTCAAATGTGTTGCGAATACCTCCACTAGGAAAACTAGACGCATCAGGTTCTTGTTGTACGAGTTGATCGGCATCAAATTTTTCGAGCACACCGCCCTCGGGACTAAAATCCAAAAACGCATCATGCTTTTCTGCAGTCGCTCCTGTCAACGGCTGAAACCAGTGGGTATAATGCGTCGCTCCCTTAGATAAAGCCCATGATTTCATAGCTACGGCAATTTGATCGGCTAGTCCTCGACTGATGGTAGATCCTTTATCGATAACCTCACTAATTTGCTCAAAAGCCTCCGTGTTGAGGTATTGCTTTAACTTGTGGAGATTAAAGACGTTTTCACCAAACATGGCAGAATAACTGATGGCTCGTTCTGGGCTTTCTGACAGGTAGGTGCTTTTAGAATTAGAGTTTCTTGAGAGGTGCGTGCGCATAGCATATAAATTTGAATATCAAAGATACCGATTTTGATATTTTATAGGTTATCTGTACTTCATTTTATTATTTTTAAATATACACCCCCAAAAAAATAGGGTATTCATAATTCTGTTAATAAAAAATCATAATTGACCCCCCAAAAGAATATGGTAAAAATTTTTATTAGATAAATTTGTTGCACAAAAATTAAAGTCATGAGTAAGTCAAAACTAGAGTACATTTGGTTGGATGGATATAAACCGACCGCAAACCTTAGAAGTAAAACAAAAATTGTAGACAATTTTAGCGGCAACTTAGAAGATTGCCCCCTATGGTCTTTTGATGGATCTTCAACACGCCAGGCCGAAGGAAATGCTTCAGATTGTCTCTTAAAACCAGTAGCAATCTTTCCCGATCCAGATCGTAGAAACGGCTATTTGGTAATGACTGAGGTGCTCAATGCAGACGGTACACCTCACCCAACTAACGGTCGTGCAATGATTGACGACGATGATGACGACTTCTGGTTTGGCTTCGAACAAGAATATTTTCTTTGGGATCCAGAAACCAATTTGCCACTTGGCTTTCCCAAAGACCAAACCCCACAAGGTCAATTTTATTGCTCTGCTGGAGCTAAAAATGCCTTTGGTAGAGAAATGGTAGAAGAACACCTTGACATGTGTCTAGACGCTGGAATCAACATTGAGGGCATCAATGCCGAAGTTGCCGCTGGACAGTGGGAGTTTCAATGCTTCGCAAAAGGTGCTCGTCAAGCGGGTGATGAGATGTGGGTGGCACGTTATATTTTAGAGCGTCTTGGCGAAAAATATGGATTGGTTATTGAATACCATCCAAAACCCCTCGGAGATACCGATTGGAATGGTTCTGGAATGCACGCCAATTTCTCTAACGAAACACTACGTAGCTGTGGCTCTAGAGCTACATATGAAACCATCTGCGAAGCCTTTAGACCAGTTGTCAAAGAACATATCGACGTCTATGGCGCGCACAATGAACAACGTTTGACAGGCAAACACGAAACGCAGTCGATCCATGAGTTTAGCTATGGTGTTTCTGACCGTGGCGCTTCTATCCGTATCCCAATCCTTACCGTAGAAAAAGGATGGAAAGGATGGCTCGAAGACCGTCGCCCTGCATCAAATGGCGATCCTTATAAAATTGCGGCTCGAATTATCAAAACCGTAAAATCAGCTAAAGTTTAATTTATCTTTAGAATTTGACTTTCCCAATCCCAGCTTCGGCTGGGATTTTTTTTTATACAAACAACGGATACAAAAAAAGAAGGTATAACACAAGCAATACAAAACCATCGATACGTCCCAAAGCACGACCATAAGGAAAAAAGACAAGTGGAAGGATGAGCAAAGAAATACCGATCATCCAAAATAAATCATTGTGCAACAACCCCATATCCATAACCTGAATTGGGACTATCATTGAAGTAATCCCCAAAACAGCCAGTATATTAAAAATATTAGAACCGATAAGATTTCCGAGAGAAATTGCTTTTTCCTTATTGATAACCGCTATAATAGATGCGGATAGTTCTGGGATACTCGTACCTATAGACACAATCGATATGCTGATGATCCGCTCACTTACTCCGAGCGCTTTTGCTAAGTTAACAGCGCCGTAAATAAGGGTCTCTGAACCCAACCACAGAAACCCACCTCCAATCAATAGAAACAATAGGGTTTTTTTCAAAGGCAATTGGGCATCATCTTCAGGCGCCTCATCAATGACCGCAACTTTTTGAAACCGAATCAAATAGACCAAAAATACGATCAGCGCAAAAAACATGATCACCCCTTCACCCCTACTGATAACAGCATCAAAGTAGACAAAATACCCTAATGATAAACTCGCCAAAATCATCATGGGCCAGTCTGTGGTATAAAAGCTTTTGGTCACCTCTATAGGTGCAATCATAATGGTAATGGCCAGTACAAAAGCTAGGTTTGCAATGTTTGACCCCACTACATTGCCCATGGCTATGTCAGGATAACCCGCAAGTGCAGATTGGACACTAACCAAGAGCTCTGGGGCCGAGGTCGCAAAAGAAACCACCGTCATCCCGATTACAATTTTTGGTATTGAAAATAAAAGCGACAGCGAAACCGCCGCCTTCATCAACCAGTTACCTCCTTGAATAAGTAAGAAAATTCCTAAAGCAATTGCTAAAAAATCCACGCTTAAATTTTTTACGAAGATAGTCTTTCCAAAAGATAATCTTCAAAATTTCACATCTTGTAAAAAACCGTTATATTTGCTCCCGCAAAACGGCCTCGTAGCATAACTGAATAGTGCACTTGATTACGGCTCAAGAGGTTGCAGGTTTGAATCCTGCCGAGGTCACAAAAGTAGAAAGGGATTGCAGCTATGTAGTCCCTTTTTTGTTTGCTTACTTGTACACAAGTCCTTTCAAAAAATAACAACCGTTAAGATTATTCACAAAATCTCAATGGGCTACGCCATGAATTTGAAAGGGGTTTTGGTTATGTCTTTTAGTGTCGTTGAAAACGATTATAAACGGTTTGAAAGATGGCGGGTAATTAAAAAACAAAATTGATTAAAACTTATTTTCCTTCTTGAAATTTTAACTGAATTTGGTTTAAATCTGCAGTAGAAAGATTTGAGGTTTTCTTGAGTTTATAAATAAATCCATCAATTTCAGGTTTTGTAATAGGACATCCAATATTTGATCCTTTTCCGATCAAAATCTGAGGTATGGTGTCCAACTTTGAATTGGCCAATAGTTTGCCATACATATAACCTTTAAAAATACTCAAAAAGGCTTTTTTGTATCCGATAGTTTATCAGGATTTAAAATTGCGGGAGAAGACCGTGTTTTTTATCCTGCAGAAGTCAAGATACAAAAGTTACACACCCTAGTGGTAAAAAGTGCTGCGGTGCCAAAACCCATAGCCGTTCGCTACGCTTGGCGCAATTGGGTTGAGGGCAGTTTATTGGACATCAACTTACTTCCTGTTTCATCCTTTAGAACTGACAATTGGGACGAGGCATCGTTTGCTAATGATTAAACTAAATAAACCTTGACGGACCTAAATCAGCATTCATAAGATTGAGAAGTTTTAAAGTTTGGCAAATTATACCCTATTCACTTGCAAACTGGTTGCTCACAACCCTTGATTAAAACTAGGATAGCGACGTAAAAACAGCAAAAGGGTTGTATCTCTCCAACCCCTTTTTGATGCCCAATCATCTTTTAAAAAATCAATTTACCACTACCGGAATATGAATATTGAAAGAATGTCCTTTTTGCGTAGGATTGATGTCGATTATAGAACAAGCCGCATAAAAAACAAGGGGCAATCCCTTTTCATCGGTTAATAAAAATGGGCGTTCTAGCCGATTTACTTTTATCGTCTGTCCATTTTTTAACGTAACCGTTTTATCCATAAATAAGGGCTTTTTGAGTTTCTTCCAAGTGATCCCATCTGTAGATTTTAGAATCGCCAAGCCCGGCGCAGACTCAGTAATGGTTCCGCTAAAATCTTTGATAATCGCATAAAACTGTAGGGTATTTTGATGGAACCACACATATGGATCTTCGGCAGAGGCAATCCTACCATCTTCGAGCTTGATATCAAAAACATAATCATCCATAAAAGAAAATGGTCCAGTAGGAGTATCCGAAATTGCCACACTATGTACCCCCCTCCAATGGGGATCATAAACATTGCCTTTGAAATAAAGCAAGTATTTCTTGTCTGAGGGCCTAAATACCACAGACGGGTTTGTCACGATTAAATTGTCCGGTTGCAACAGCGTTCCATTTGGTGATGGATTGACTACAAAATCCTTTTTAACACGCGTTCTTGGTGCCAGTATAGGGTGAATAGATCTTGAAAACTTGCCGTTTAACAAATCGTCAAAGGTGTCAAATTCTACAACACCTATCTTTTGAAATTGTTGAACTCTTGTGCGCTTATCCAAGGGGCGATCTTCCTGGTAGTTGGGTAGATTTTTTGGATCTGTAGAACCTACATAATACAAATAGTAGGTGCCATTGAATTTTTTTATGTGTGGATTGGTGACCATTTGGGCATCCCATGCAGGAAACGCTCCCGTTTGCAATGCACCTTCTAGAATGATTTTTTTAAATTGAAAATCGCGATCCGGAAAATCAGATACCGCATAACCTATTTTGGACCCCAACACCCAACCATCTGTAAACACTGGCAATGTATCTCCACTAACAAAAGTGTTAAAAAACATATGGTATTTCTGGTCTTCACCTTTTATGACACTTGCGCCCCAAACAAATTGGTTGTCGAGGTTTAAAACAGAGGGACCGACCAAAATTTCGCCTGCCAATTCGGCTTCTATCGCAGTTGGCAAAATATTGATCTCTTTCGAATTGTTGTCAGAACAAGACAAAATCATTTGTAAACCAAACAGTATCAATACGAAAAGTTGCAAGGATTTAAAATGAAAATTTAATACCATAATCAGCTTATGTCAACAAATATTTTAGGTTATTAAATATAAAATATTCATCCGCGGAAGTTGCATTAAATAGGCGCTGAAAATGATTGCTTCAATAAAATAGTGGATAAATCAAGTAGCGGGTTTACTCACAAACTCTTGGTAAGTATCGATCTCAGATACCAAACAATTGTTTTTCGCCAAGAATACTTGTCAATCCGAATGGATTGTGATGAATTGTCAAAGTAAACCTTTGACGCTTTCTTCAATTTCATAGTTAAATATTTTTTTGAATAAGTTAAACATAATTAACTAGTTATCAAAATCTTGGAGTTTGTCAAAAGAAACAAAGGACGGCAAAGCCAAACACCTGGAGGTATTAACAAAAAAAAGTAAGATTCGAACACAAATATTGGAATGACGGAATAGAAAATAAAATTTTACCGATCCTTTTAGTACATTTAAATCTATTAAAGATTTAAAAATGAAAATACTTAGACTCCTCTTACTTTTTTGCTTTTTTTCTGGCACGGCACAAGATTTAAATAATGCTTTAAAACCACTCAAATTTAGAAGTATCGGACCCTTTAGAGGGGGGCGTGCCAATGCGGGTACAGGAGTTATGGGTGATCCGCTCACCTACTACATGGGCGTCACTGGGGGTGGTGTTTGGAAAACCACAAATTCGGGACATCAATGGGAAAATGTCTCGGATGGCCATTTTAAAACAAGTTCTGTGGGTGCTATTGCCGTTTCTGAAAGCCATCCAAATACGGTTTATGTAGGTATGGGCGAGCACGCTCCAAGAGGGGTCATGACATCGCACGGTGATGGTGTTTATAAATCTACCGATGCGGGCAAGTCTTGGCAGCATCTCGGTTTGACCGACACGCAACACATTTCTAGAATTGTTATACACCCCAATAATCCAGATATAGTATGGGTCGCCGCACAAGGGCCACTGCATGGCAAATCCGAAAATCGAGGGGTCTATAAATCAATCGATGGAGGAAAAACATGGAAAAAAACACTTTACACCAATGCATTAAGCGGGGCCAGTGAACTGAGTATTGACATCCACAACCCTCAAGTGTTGTATGCAGCAATGTGGGAACATATCAGAAAACCCTGGAAGGTAATTTCTGGCGGAACCGGTAGCGGACTGTTCAAATCTGTAGATGGTGGTGAAAGCTGGAAACCCATTCACAACGGGCTTCCAGAAGAAAAGGGCAAAATGGCCATTGCGGTTTCTAGGGCCAATCCAAATACCGTATTTGCACTGATCGAAAGTGACTCAAATGCCGAAAAGGGCGGTTTGTTTGTTTCTAGCAATGCGGGGAATAGTTGGAAGCGCGTCAGCAGCGACCATCGTCTGATACAACGAGCCTGGTATTATATCGAAATTGCCTTAGACCCCCAAGACGAAAACACCCTTTATGTCCTTAGCGCAGCAACCTACAAGTCCATAGATGGAGGTAAAAAATGGGAACGCATCGGCAGTGCACATGGAGATTATCATGACTTATGGATCAATCCCCAAAATTCTAAAAACATGATTTTGACCAGTGACGGAGGCAGTGAAGTTAGTTTTGATGCCGGCAAAAATTGGTCACGGATCGATCATTTACCTACAGCACAATTTTATAGAGTAACCACAGATAACTTATTTCCATACAACATCTACGGTGGGCAGCAAGACAACTCCTCCGTAAAAATTTCGAGTATTGCTTTGGGTGATAACGAAATAACTGAACGAAATTGGTCTGCTTCTGCGGGAGGAGAAAGCGCTTTTTTAGCTTTTGACCCCAACAAACCAGATAAAGTAATGGGTGGCAGCTATTTAGGGACCATTGAATTACTGGACACCAAAAATACAGGAAGTACAAATATTATGATATCACCCAATTTATATTTGGGACTTGCGGCAAGAGACATGAAGTATCTATTCAATTGGAATGCACCCATTGTCCGCTCACAACATGAAGAAAACACCTTTTATCATGGTGCACAATACCTTTTAAGAACACGAGACGAAGGAATCTCTTGGGAAGAAATATCGCCTGATTTGACACGAAATGACGACAGCAAACAAGGCAAAGGAGGTGGGCCACTGACCAATGAAGCGGTAGGTGCAGAAAACTACGGCACCCTCAGCTACGTCATAGAATCACCACATGAAGCTGGAGTGCTTTATACCGGAAGTGATGATGGACTTGTATACATCACCAAAGATGGAGGCAAAAGCTGGACCAACATCACACCAAAAGGTTTAGAAGAAACATTGATCAACAGCATTGAGGTCTCACCACATGATCCAGCAACAGTCTATTTTGCGGCTACACGCTACAAGTTTAACGATTTTACTCCCGCGCTCTACAAGAGTGAAGACTATGGCAAAACATGGAAGTCCATCAAAAATGGAATCCCACAAGGGGCATACACAAAAGTAATACGAGAAGATTCGAAACGAAAAGACCTTTTGTTTGCCGGTACTTTTAGCGGTTTGTATGTTTCATGGGATGGCGGCAAAAAATGGCACGCTTTTCAAAACAATTTACCCATTACACCTATAACAGACCTTAGCATTGCGCACGATGATTTGGTTATTGCCACACAAGGACGATCCTTTTGGATTTTGGACGATCTCGAACTGCTACGTCAGTACGACACCAAAAAAGAAAAACTCAAGTTGTTTTTACCCCCAAAAACCATATGGGCCAATTGGTATAGTGCGCTCAACTCAAACAATTCTAACGGAACTTCGTCCATGTCAGGGGTAAACCCAGCAACAGGTATGGTGATCTACTACGAACTCGAAAAGGCAGACCCCTCTACACCCATTACACTTACAATTAAGGATGCCAGTGGGGCGGTTGTAAATTCATTTACTTCCAAAGCAGACGGCAACTATATTGCCTATGAAGGTGCCCCTTCAAAAAAGCCTACACTAACATTAAACCCAGGACTCAATCGTTTTGTTTGGAATCTAAGACATGAGGACCTGCCAGGGATTCCAAAAGTGTATATCGAAGGAAGTTTTAGAGGGCACAAAGCCATACCCGGCACGTATACCCTTTTGCTGACATATGGGGATGAAGTGTCGGAAATCCAAACCACGATTGAGGCCAACCCTATGTTTTCACTAACCGATGTGGATTATGAACAATACCACACTTTTATGAATCATTTAGAACAACAATATAAAACCATGACCCGGGCCACCAACCAACTCTATACAGCACAACAAGAACTACAAGCCCTTATCAAACAGGGTCGACTGGATCAAAATAGCACGCTAAAGCAAAACGCTCAGCAACTACTCGAACAACTAAAAGTATGGGATGCAAAAATGGCACAACGCCTCTCAAAAGCCTATGACGATGTAGAAAATTTTGAAAATGGATTTACCGCCCATTACCTAACACTCATTAATCAAACGGACAGTAGTATTCCAAAAGTTACCAAGGGGGCGAAACAAAAAGCTATAGAATTGGACGCACAATGGGAGGCACTCAACGCAAAAGCTACTGCTTTAAAATCAGCAATACAAACCTTTAATTCAGCCTGTTTTAATGCTGGGGTTGGGATTTTAACCCTACAATAATACAGAACCGACCAATATTTTAACTAAATAAAATCAAATGGAAAAAGCATTCAGCCGATTGGATTCACTTGACATCTTAAGAGGCCTTACCATTATCTTAATGATTGTCGTAAACGATCCAGGATCTTGGAGCCACGTATATGCACCGCTGCTGCATGCGGAATGGAATGGACTTACTCCAACAGATTATGTGTTTCCATCTTTTCTTTTTATTGTCGGTGTTTCTATTGTCTTGTCTATATCAAAACAGCGAGAAAACGGAGTAGGCCAAACACAAATTCTAAAAAAGGTAGCTTTCAGAGCGCTAAAAATTTATTTGGTCGGATTGTTTCTATGGCTTTGGCCGGCGTTTGACTTTGAACGTATTCGATGGGTTGGTGTCTTACCGAGAATTGCTGTTGTGTTTTTGATCTGCGCCATAATCTATCTTTACACGCAAAAAAAGACACAAACACTGCTGCTGATTGTTTTATTGATCAGCTATTGGCTAATCATGGCCTATTTGCCAATACCAGGCATCGGAAATCCGGATTTGAGTGTGCCCGAAAAAAACTGGGCCAACTACCTAGATAGTCAATATTTGCCCGGCTATCTATGGCAAAAAACTTGGGATCCAGAAGGGTTTTTGAGTACCATTACTGCCGTATGCACCGGTCTTTTAGGGATGCTTGCTGGACACCTAATAATTGGAAAACTTACCCTACAAGAAAAACTTATAAAAATATTTGTTCTTGCCGCAAGCCTATTGATCTTGGGAGACATTGCCCAATACATAATGCCCGTCAATAAAAGCATTTGGAGCAGCTCTTTTGTACTAATTACTGGGGGCATTAGCGCACTTTTGCTGGGCTTTTTTATCTATTGGGTCGATGTCAAAGGACAAGCCAAGCATTTTCGATTTGCCAAAGTTTTTGGTCTAAATCCCATTTTTTCATACGTGCTAGCCGGATTATTATACACCGTATTTTATAGCAAAAGACTCTGGGGATTTTCTTGGAGCGCCACCTTTATGGAAGTTGCACAAAATGTCGGCATCGCGCCCAAGTTGGCTTCACTAACTTACGCCCTAATTTTTGTGTGTATCATATGGATTCCTACCTATATGCTTTATAGGAAAAAAATTATTATAAAACTTTGAGGCTTGGCGCTTAAATAAAAACTCAAGGCCTACAAACCATCAGGACTTTGCCAAATCACTAACGATTTTTGCAGACCACAAACACAAAGGGATACCCCCGCCAGGATGCACACTGCCACCACAAAAATAAAGTCCTTTTGCACGGCTCGAAAAATTGGGGTGTCTCAAAAAAGCCGCAAACAGATTGTTGCTAGAGGTACCATAAAGTGCTCCTTTGTTGGATCGTGTCAATCGACTAATGTCCTTTGGAGTTCTTATTTCTTCCTCTTCAATATATTTTTCGATATCCTCTTTTAGGAGGTTATTGATTTTTCGAATGCAATTTTTTCTGAGCACTTTTACAAGCTCCAGCCAATCTTGACCTGAATCATGGGGCGTGTTGATCATGACAAACCAATTTTCACCTCCACTGGGTGCATCTTCAGCAACATTCTTTGATGTGATGTTAATGTAAATTGTCGGATCGTCATCAATGGTTTGTAGTTTAAAAATAGCGTCAAATTCTTTCTTATAATCTTTAGAAAATAAGATGTTATGGAGATCAAGTTGCGGATAAGATTTTTTGATGCCCCAATAAAAAATTACCGCAGCGCTAGATGGTGCTTCTAAACGCTGTGCCCTGGGTATCTTCAATTCTGGGAGTAGTTTTTGATAGGCCAAAGTGATATCCATATTGCAAACAACCAATGGGGCTTCAAATACCTTTCCTTGGGCAACAACACCCTTTACCCAGTTATAAGCTACTAGGATTTTTTCGACCTCAGTATTATAAACAAAAGCAACCTGATTTCGTTTGGCCAAAGCCACTAAGGATTGGGTAATTTGATACATACCGCCCTCAGGGATAAAGGTCCCAAAGTGGCTTTCTAAATGTTGTATAAGAGTCATCAAACCCGGAGTCTGATTGGGGTCTGAGCCATTGTAGGTTGCATAACGATCAAAAAGCTGCACCAGCTTGGGGTGACGGATTAACGTGGTATTGGTCTGGTGTAATGATGAAAAAATGTCATATCTAAAACTGTAGAACAGGGCTTTTAAAGTCCTGAGATTTAATAACGTTCGAATCTTATGAAGGGAGTTTTCTAGGAAAATCTTCGACAAGTGATCGTATTTAAATTTTGCTTTTTTAAAATAGGACCGCAGGCCCGATTCTGATTCTCCAAAAACACGAGCAGCTTCTTTGGCAAATTGATCTTGATTGCCCCAGGCCGTAAACGATTGCCCGTCATCCCAAAAATAGTTACAAGCCACTTCTTTTTTAGAATAATTGAAATGATCCCGCGGATTTTCTCCACACAAAACAAACAATTCGTCCACCAGATTGGGCATGGTAAAAAGAGAAGGGCCCGCATCAAAACGGTAATCGCCTAAAGAAAATTGACTCAGCTTGCCTCCAGGATATGCATTTCCTTCAAAAACACAAACGTCGTAGCCCTTTTTACGCAGTCGTATAGCAGCGGCGATACCCCCGATCCCTGCACCGATAACAATCGCTTTTTTTTGCATCAATAGGTGGTGTCAGAGATTAAGTTAAATCGCGAAAATAGACTTTCACCATACCATTTATTTTTTAGCGTCTTCTTCACAATACTAGAATGACTGGGTTGTTTGTACGCATAATTCTTTACCGCTTCGAGGTCGTTCCATATACTGATGGTCGCTTGCTGAACCAAAGGCCACTCGCCAATGCCTTTATAAAACAAAACACCCGAAGATCCAGCTATGGACTTGCTGGCCAAGGGTACGTGTCTCCAAAATTCTAAAAGGCGGGACCAACGGACATTGGCACGGGTAAGCACGACGATCTTTTGACCGCCATTGTTTGTGTTGTTTTGATCGGGTTTAAACGGATTTACTCCCCCCCAAAGTCCATGACTTTGGATACATCCAAGGTGCAAAACCCGACAACGAGCAGCTTTGTCTTTATATGCAGTATAAAACGAACTGTTTTCATAAAAGTGTGTGGCGTGTTCTTTACTCTGCCAAACACTTAAAAAAACATAGGTGCTAAAATCAGGAAACATACTAAATCCCCCTTTGGAACCCGTACCCAAAAGTTTAAAAAACTGCAAGCCATCAACAGCGTGCAATTCAGTATGCTTCAAACCCATTTGCTTGAAGGCCCAAAATTGGTTTTGACTAAAATTAAAAATGGAGACGGAAGTAATTGTACAAATATTTATATTACTAATAAATATATGATATAGTTATGAAAAAGCATTTTATCCTACTCTGTTTTTTATTCTTAAGCTTTCGGGCCTTGAGTCAACAATGGCTGGTGGTCGATATTGTAGAACAAACCACGTCCAAAATCATTTATCGCGAAGATCGTGGAACAGCAATTGAAGTGCTTGAGGATAAAAAAAATCCTTCAATTGTAAATTTGATTTCAAAATATCAAGAAGAAGGGTTTCAACTGTTCAAAATCACGCAAGGTGTCGAACTG
>Ga0181581_10002967_pt1 | contig 13309 bp, 16 predicted proteins | sample 071ome_22_FD_132433 | JGI IMG/M metagenome (GOLD analysis project Ga0181581, IMG submission 132433) | Coastal salt marsh microbial communities from the Groves Creek Marsh, Skidaway Island, Georgia - 071404AT metaG (megahit assembly) | ecosystem: Environmental > Aquatic > Marine > Intertidal... | reverse complement strand
TAATTCTATTTGCTCCATAGGGGTAAGTGTTCTGATTTTGATTTTTATCATTGTTCCTTGTTCTTGTTGTTCTCCAACCGAAACAGAGAAACCATGTTCGTTGAGGATAGCGACACAGATATTCAAGCCTAGTCCTGAACCAGCTTCTTTTTGATTCGCTTTCCGTTGGTAAGGTTGAGATAGTTTTATGAAATCCTCTTGTGTTAGACCTCGACCATTGTCAATGACCGCGAGATGTTCATCATCTACCATTGTGATAGCGACCATCTTGAAATCACTGTCGTTGTATTTCAAGCCATTTCGTATGAGATTGTCGATAGCCGTACAAAATAGAGGTGCATTGACCTCAATATTTGGGAGAGTATCCACCGCTACTTGATCCGCATAGGCAGTCTGAGAGAGATATTTCTTTAATATTTCAGACAAGTTGTGGGATTCTTTTTCGATCTCTGTATTGTCTCGGACAAGGTTGGTAAATTCATAAACACCTCGATAGACTCGTTGTGTGTGTTCAAGTCCTTCTTGAATTAACTTGATGGGCGATTCAAGTTTCCGTTCTTTGATAAGATCATCACCCAACTTTCTCTTTAGTGCTCGGATGCCTCTTGGGAGATAAGTATTGATTCCTGAGTGCATATCGTGGCGGAGAATCTTTGCCGCGTGTTCAAGGTACTTGTTCTTTCTTAATAGGTCATGTGCGAGCTCTTTTTCTTCTGTGATATCCATAGCCACTTTTATGACTTGATACACAGCACCATCTCCTGAACGAATAGGGGCGTATGTTCCATGAATCCATATCTCTTTGCCATTCTTCGTTTCTCTTTGGAAATCGTCCTCAATGTGTACTCCCTTTCGGAGTTGTTCCCAAAATTTGATGTACTCAAGACTATTGGCGACTTTTTCTCCCACTAACATTTTGTGGTGTTTCCCTATCAGTTCGGTTTCTTTGTACCCCATCGCTAGGCAGAAATTTGAATTCACCTCAAGGATGTATCCTTTCTCATCAAAGACAATCACCATATTTGATAGGTTGATTGCCTTGTACTTATCTCGAAAGGCTTGCTTCTCCCCTTTCAACAAGTTCCAATAGCCCCAAAGATAAATAGAGAGAAACACACAGCAGAGCATAATCAAAGAGCCATTGAGAAAAGCCCAATTCCAACTCGCCTCCACAAAACGAAAGACAAGAAGCCCTTGTAGAACAAAGAACCCCGCTAAGAGCTTCAGTCCTAACCAAAGGCATATTTTCTGTGTCTTACTCATCAATTTTCACCATCTGAACCGAGATGTCTATCTTGACCTCATCCCCAATCAATAGTGTGGAGTTTGTTCCCGCCATATTGAAACATAAATCCCAATCGGAACGCTTAATTTTTCCAACCAAGTCAAACCCGTATTTTTCTTGACCATAGGCATCTGTGTCCGAACCATTGTATGTTCCTGTGAGTTTGATTGGCTTTGTGACTCCCTTGATTTCAAAGTCGCCTTTAATAAGGTGTTCCCCATCAACCACATCAACACTTGTAGAATTGAACCGAATGGCAGGAAACTTTTCAATATCAAAGAAATCAGCACTCCTCAAATGACTGTCCCTGTCTGTGATTGAGGTATTGATACTTGCCACATCTATCTCACACCAAAACTTAGCATCTGAAAAATCTTCTTTCTCGGATTCCATCCCCGCTGTGAAAGAGGTGAATCTCCCTCGAACGGAAGAAATCATAAGGTGCTTAATCTTGAACTCAATGTCGCTGTGTAGTGGATCGATTACATATTTCATTTCTTATCTCCTGTGTCCTTTGTGAGAATGGGGTAAGCCCCCTTGATGTATGAATTGTCGATAATGTACTCTTTGAAAGAGATGTCTAGGTTGATTCGGAAAATGGTGCCTTCTTCAAGTTTCTCAGGGTAGATGTCAAAGCCATGATCAAGAATAATGGCTACGGCTATGTTGAGCTCTAATCCTTTCACCTCAACATTCCGTTCCTTGCGAACATAGGGTTTGCAATAGAGTAAGAAATCTTCTTTGGAGAGTCCAACACCATTGTCTTGGACACAGAGAACTTGTGGGCTTTCCATATAAATCTTCACCCATTTCTTTTCACTTTTGTTGAATTGCAATCCACCCTTGATGAGATTGTCGATGGCGGTACAAAATAAGATGGGTTGAACATCGCACATTGTGAGATCGTCAATATGCACCTTGTCCGCATACGCTGTTCCTGAAATGAAATCTGTGATAATCTCTTTCAAATCACAATAGGTTTTCTCCAAAACCGCACCCTCTTTCACAAGGTTTGTGAAAGCATGGACACCCCAATACACTTTCTGTGTGTAGGCGATTCCTTCTTCAAGCAAACGAATAGCACCCTCAAGATTATGTTCCTTGATGACACTCTCAGGCAATCTCCTCAAGAGGCTTTTGATTCCTCTTGGGATGTAGGTATTGATCCCGCTGTGCATATCGTGTCGGATAATCTTAGCGGTGTGTTCCAAGAAAACCTTTTTCTGTTGGAGTTCTTCTTTGTCCTTGATTTGTTCGGTGATTGAGTAGGTCATATTGTGGTACTCAGCCAACCACTTGTCGTACTTAGGATCATCGTTTGGCATAAACTCGCCCACACGATAATGTGTCGGAACTTTCATCCCTTGATCCTCTGTGATAAACACACTCACTCTCGAAATGGCAATCAAACGGATACGATCAAACTCATTGATGAGATGCCCCTCAATTTGTTGTGAATCTTCCTCTGCATACAAGAAGCGAGGTGCTTTCTTGAATTGCTCAAAGGATAGTGGATTGTAGAAATCCACTATGTCCCATTGTAAGCAAAACCATTCCCCCTTGTGTGCTTTCATTGTCTATTACCAAGAGGCTAGTGCTACTCGTTTCCAAGTATCTGTAGCAACACACACATAGAGATAACTATCATCCCACGCAATCTCACCCTTTTGACCAAAGTCACTCGCACTAATTGGTGTGAAAGATTGTCTAATTCGCAAGGAGGTTGATTCGCAGTCAATAGCGGAGGTGGTACTCCCACTTTGAAGGGTTCTATTGAGAATAGAAAACTCACTTTCATTGGTCAAAGTAAAACTGTTAGAACCTATTTCATCATTAAGATTGATTGTGCCACTGAGAGTATCCCCATTATTGAAACTTGATAAGGCACTTTCTTCGCCCAGCTTGAACCAAGAGATAATGCCCGCACTTGCAGAATGTGTGGAGGGATCAAAATAAAGACCACGATTATACAACTCGGATATAGCACTCTCTGAAAGCAAACTGTTCCAAAAGACAACATCGTGCATAGCTGTGCCATCATCAAGGTATATTCTAACATTGTCTATGCTAGGAGTAGTTCCACCAATGGATGTGTATCCTGTACTACTTATCTCAACACCATTCACCCACAATCGAGGAACACCTGTAGATAAGTTAGAAACATCAAAGTGTGCCACTATGTGATACCAATTTCCTTCTTCAAGGTTGGTATCAAAATCTGCATTGTCTAACCCACTCGCGGTATTCTCATATTGAATTGCCACATCGGGGAATCGCAAATCCAACACATGTCTTTCGGTGGTACTCTGCAAAAACATTATCTTTGTATTTGTACTAATAGGATCACTATTTGTGTCGTTTTGGTAGAACCAACAAGAAACTGTGAAATTGCTGGTGCCAATACCACTAAAAGTAGTGTCTTGAAGAACAGCGGTGGTTGAGGATGTTCCTTGTAGGGTTTTCTTAGTGATCGTTTCGGTGAAATCAAAAAGAGCGGAGTTGTCAGAAATACTTACCCTTGTGAGATCATTTGTTTTTATGGACAAAGGGCTACTTGGTGCGTTGAGGGATTCTCCCCATAAGTTCATTCCATAAACATTCGCCCAAGCCTTGCTCGGATCACCAAGATCGAAAGAGTTATTCACATCAGGAACAAGGTCGCTGTCGAACTCGGCATTGACAGTAATTGTGTCTGTGTTCGCGTCGCCTAGATCAAGGTGTCCATCAATCTGAGCTGTGTCCTCAGTGCTAATACCTTTCACTCGACCTGCGGATAATCCTGTGAGTTTTATGGTTGCCATATTCCCCTCTCAACAAATAATCTTTCGATACCCTTTGTTAGATATACAAAGATTATTGTATGAGAGGGGGAACAATGGATGAGTTATTTGCACACATGAACAAGGCGATTGAAAAAGCAATCGAATATATGATGGGCTGGGAAATCTCTCTCAAGAAAGAACTCCCAAATGGAGATATTATTGTGATTCGGAGCGGGGTTCTTGACAATATCCCTCTTTGGTTCGTTGCACTCCAAACAAGTATCGACAAAATTCCAACCGAAGAATTAGCAGAGGATGTGTGGGGTGAGAAAGTTCTCGCCTCTATGATCGCAGATGATGTTGGACTCGTTATTTGGGTATATGACGATGCGGACGAGATGATGTCTGAACTATCTGTAATGTTTGAACTTTTCCTTGCACCTCGCATAGAAGAATAAGTTCATAAAGTCTTTGACAGTCAATATTTTTTGTCTTATTATACACCTTGTATCTGAACAATCTTACAAGGGAATACTATGCACGCAACAGCCATTTACGAAAAATATGTCGGTCAAGAATTATACACAAAAGCAGAACATGGATCAAAGTCTGTCTATCTCCGAAAAAAAGGAGATAAGGTTGTGTTCGAGATGGGAGGCAAGGAGTTTGAATCCGCTTACAAGTTCTTTTCTTCTTTGTACGGCAAGAAAACACGAATCTCTTTTCAACAATATTTTAGTTGGGCTGACGAACCCCAGCCCCTCTTTGATCCGATAGCGGAGTTGCATGCGGTTAGCACCTCCCATCTCGGAATAGATTTAGAGAACCGTTCCCACGAGGTTCGGAAGCTGTTCTTCGCTGGATTTGGAAAACAATGCTATGCCGCAGGGTACGATCCTGAGGATGTTCTCCAAGAAATCTATCGAGGACTCCTTGCGAGAAACAAAGGAATCTGTCCTTTTGATCCCGTAAAGAGCTCTTTTGGACATTATGTCCATATGGTCTGTGGGTGTGTTGTCGCCAACTACCACAGAAAGATGAACAAGTTGAAGCAACGAGAACAAGTTGGGATTATGGGCTTTGATGAAGATGGCAACAAGGCTCTTATGGATGTTTCAACCTATGCCGTAGAGGAACACTTTGCGACACCCGATAATACAATGGCAGAAACAATCGCAAGAGAAAGCCTCACCAAGTTTATCCGTAAGCATGGAAAACACCTTGTGCCGATTCTTGATATGCTCCTCTTAGGAATGACTCGAAAAGAAATCGCTCAAAAGTTGAATTGCGAGTTGAAAGACATCTCTCAACGAATCAAAAGAGTTCGAGAATTGACGACCACTTGGAATCAATAAATTGGCTATATGCTATTTCTTATATATGGAGGTGTCCTTATGGCTTTTATGAAAACAAGTATTTCGATCAGCAAGATCAACGAAATGGCAAAAGAACAACAAAACAAGTTGGTACAATTCCACAAGATCAACCGACTCACAAGAGATGAGATTGTTGCGTTGCTTCAACAATACAAAGATGGTCAAGAGATAGGATTCACTCCCACTCCTGAGTTGCTCAAAAAATACGGATTTGATTCCTAGATTCCAAATTGTCTTGATAAAAGAAAAGACCTCAACATTGAGGTCTTTTTTTGGTTCAAGGAGTAGAGGACTTAATAACCTCTCGCCCAGCTCTTGAGGGATTTGAACAATCGATCAGAGATAGGAATCTCCTTGCCTGTCTTGATGTATTTCAGAACCTCATCCTTAGTCATACCCTTGTCCTTTTGGATGCTGTCGATCAAAGCATCTGCCTCACCAACACCCATTGTGCCATCTGACAAGATGTAGTTCCATTCCCAACTTGATCTCACAAAGAATTGAACAGTAGCACCCGCTTTCTTGTCCATATAGGTACTAGCGATTCTTTCAATAGCGGATTCTTTTCCACCATTTTGAAGAATGTATTTGTAAGCAACTCGTGTGATGAGTTTTTGGTTTTTCTTAGCGAATCTTCTTTGTTGTGCGTAAGCCGCCAAACCGATGTCTAACTTTTCAAAGGCTGCCACAAACTTAGATGTTAGCGCTGGAAAGTTCTGCTTGAAATTTGCAGGAAGCCAATCCTCGTATGAGAGATTCTCATCGAAAGTAAATTGAATCTCTGTTGCCGCGTAGATGGCTTTCTCGTAAGAACCCCCTTGCGACAATCTCTTTGAAATCAATTGGAGGAGAGGTCGTATGGTACTGCTATCAACATACCCACCCTTTTCTTCATCCAAAACAACATTCGCTGTGGCTCTCAATCGAGGAGAAGGATTTGTGGTTTGATCCCAAGACAGCCCTGTACCTCTTGTGGTGAGTGCCAAGTCCATCACCTTTCCATATTTCTTGTACTCTTTTGATTCTGTTAAGAGTCCAATGGTTCTACCTTTTTTCCACCCTAGTTCTGAGGCAGAACGAACACCCGCTGCTCGGAGAGCTCGGAACACCAAATACCAAGCGATAGATTTCTGATCAAAAAGAGGGTTGCGACCACCGACACCCAAGTCAGAGGGGTTGGTCGTTGCACCTTGAACATTCACATCAAGATTGTATCCTCCATAGAAGATAACTTTTTCTTCTGCCAATGAATGTGTAGATTGGTCTGCATCATAAACGGCATTGATAACAAAGTCCGCGAGATAATCCTCAACCAGCTCTTGCCAAGCCTCTTGGATTTCTTGTACGGCTTGACCAACCAAAGGATTCTGAGAAGAAAGAGCAGAGTAGTCTTGCCATTTCTCAAAAGGAAACTCTCGTGCCGTTTCTCTACCACCCATTCCCGCAGGTTGATTGCCTCTTTGTCTAGGGCTTTGGTAGGATCGTTCGGTGACTCCTCTTTGGTTTTCATCTCGACCGATCTCAGAATCGGATCGTTCTCTTTTCTTCTGTGCGGTGTATGCTCGTTGCATATCGCCAGCACGAGAAACCATAAAGGTCGTCAGCTTGTTTTGTAAATCCGCTACACTTGTTGCGTCACTCACATTTCGCCCAAGAAAATCATCTTGAAAGGGTTCATCGTTTTCCCACGAACTTGCGTTTTGTCCTGCATCTTGATTCAATCGAAAGTTGATCCCATTGAGATACATCCCCAAACGACTGTCGAGCATATCATTCCAATCACTTGAATTCATCGCAGAAGAAGGTGGTGTCCATCGTTTCTTTGCGTTCGCCATAACGAAAGACCACATATCGTTTGCCTCATCGTCTGTAAGGGTAATGGGCAAAGATAACCGATTGATCAATGACCGTAATAAGGTCGCCTTGTCTTCTCTGTCATAGGCTTTTTTTGGCAACATAGTGTGACTCCTAAATATTTTTTATCTCAACACTATCCAATGATAGACAAATTATTGAGATACGAAAACAAACCAACAAATTGTTTTGCAATACCATTCGGAATATGGTACAATAAAGGAAACAAAAAAGTTGTTTTTGTGACTAAGGTCACACTTAATCCTACATCGCTGATACAATGGAGTCCCAATGGCTACTGCTACCCACTTGTGGTTTACTACCCACTATACCCAATCCTTTCAGAATTCGGTTCTTCGCTCTCTCAAAGGGATGATGAGCAACACAACAGAGCTCGAAGATTATATGCAAGACTATGCTCGAAAAGTCTTGAACAATGATGGATTTGCCAAGCATTTGGCTAACCCCAATGCAAAGATCTCTCCTAGACGATTTGCACAGTTTTGTCGTAAGCAAGCGATCAACTCTCTCCACACAAGTGCTCAGGATGCCAACAATCGAGCACAACGAGGTGTCAAGACCAAGCGAGAGGTTGAGTTAGACAAATCACTAGCCTCGTCTAGCACCGATCCACAAACCGTAGTGACACACCTTGATGATAAAGGTCAGGTTGTGGGATCTGACATTATGGATGCCTCTCAAGTGCCTAGCAGTTGTGAGATTGAAGCCCGCGAAACATATCGTGCAATTTTCAACACCATCTCAAAGTTGGAATCGTGCCAAGTGCCACAACAACATTTAGGATCAGTGCTCAAAGGTTTTATGGAGGACATCCCCACAAACCAACTCGCAGAGGAAATTGGTCGATCTCCCGTAAGAGCGAGAGTGATGTTGTCTTATCTCCGTAAGAGCCTCCAAGAAATTGGCAAAGAACAAACGGAAATTATGGAGGTCTTGTCAGAGGTTAGTATGGTCGGTAAATCTCGCAACACCTCCCGATTGGTTTATCTATCTAGTGTCGGTCTTGTGCAAGCGACAGGAAAGAAAGCACCGAAGAAAGAATGGGTTTTGACCGAGAAAGGTGAGAAAGTGTATGGGGGTTCTATCAAGCACGATCCTACATCTTGGGTTCCCGTTGTGATTGCAAACGAGCCACAAGAATTGGTTGAAGAACCTATCGTTGAAACTCCAAGTTATCTACTCTCCGATGATAAGGTTGATCAAATCTTTGGCTTGACAAGTTGTTTCACGATGCACGATCCCACTCAATCAAAGTGTGGTACTTGTCCTATGGCAAAGCATTGTAAAGCCAACACTCTCAAGCCTAAGAAAGTAGAGAGCAAGGTAGCAGAGCAAATAACATCCTTGACAGGGTGCTTTGGTTCTTACCAACCACATACATCTAAGTGTAGTCTTTGTCCCCTCGCAAGACATTGTATTGGGGGGGTATAGATCGTTTTATTCTTGATCCGTATATATAGTGTTCGAGAAGAATGGTTTTAATTTCATAGGAGGTCACCATGACAAATCGTATTTCACCCATAGATCTCAAGCCCACTTTGTTGGCGGTACTTGGGACTCTTATTGCTACGCCAACAGAAGCTGTTGAGATTGACGACATTATGCCTCTCGTCTGTGCTGAACTCGGAGTTGAAGAAGATGCTTGGGGAGTTGTTGAGTCACAGAAATCCAAGCCCAATTGGGTTCGCTACAATACCATTCGTGCTTTCCGATATCTGAAAGAAGATGGACATGGAGAACCGAAAGGTCGTGGCAAGTATGGATTGACTCTTGAAGGTCTTGAGGCGGCATCGTTGCTCAAAGCCCCAAAGAAAGCAGATCCTGAAACTGAAACAAAAGCCCCCGTTGAAACAGAAGAAGGGGTTTCTTGGGCTCTTGGTGATATTCCTGAGGACACCTATCACAAGGATGAGAGTGTCCGAGAGGTCGCTATCTCTAAGACACCTTGTTTTGGCTATTGGGCAGAACGCTCTCCCTCTTGTAAGTCTTGTCCTTTGGCTGGCTCTTGTAAGAGAACCGCGTTCCTTGCCTTTGTTGAGATTGCTGAAGAATTGGACACACTTATTGGCAAAGAGATTGAGCCTGAGCCTGAGATTGAAGAAAAGGCAGAAGAAGTGGTTGAAATCAAGAAAGAAACCACTGAACCAACCAAAACTCCTGACCCCTCAACGGTAGTGCCAGCACCTTGTGAGATGGCGTGTTCTGTTTGTGGGAAAACAATCCCCGCTGGTGAGAAAGTAGTTTGGGAAGTGGATAAGGGCAAGATGCCACTCCACTTGTCTTGCTACTCATAGGGAGAAACCCTCCCAACCCCCTCAACTTGAAATTGATCAAGTTGAGGGGGCTTTTTCTGTATCTACAATAGGAGAATACAAATGTATAAAGAATTTGAGTCGCTTTTTCAAAGCATAAAATCAGAATGGGAAACCACAGAGAACAAGGAAGAAATCCTTGCCTTGATGTGGGTGTTTCAATCACATCTACAAGAGTACATAGAGAAAGGCAAAGAAGAACTCAGAGAAAAGGGCAAAGGCGAGTACGAAACACCTTTTGGCATCTTCTCTGTTTCTGATCCAAGGATTGATTATGTCCTGATCTCAGAAGATCACAATCTCAACTCTCGGCTAGGTCACTACTTTCAATTGCTCTTTCAAACAAAGACAACAACACATCCTAAGTTTGAAGAAGTGTTTTCCCAACTACCCACCGAAATGAAAGAGGTGGTGTTCAAAGAAATATCCCAAAAAACCCGAAAGGCTCGTGTGTCTTTCAAGCAGAGAGGTGCGAAATGAACCGCAAACAAAAGAAAAGATTTGAAAGAAAGCAAAGAAACAAGGCTCGTCTTGAGGCATTGAAGAACCAACCCCGTTGCCCAAACAGAAGATATGGGATGCTTACCTTGTGGTCAGCTCGTGGAGGTCAATCCCTTGACTTTGATTTCAGTGGATTACCCATTGATTATGACAAAGCGAATGGAAAACCAACCGATCTTGGTATGTCAGAAACAAGGCTTTTATTACAACAAACCCCCATTGAAACCTAACAGGAGAATACAATGAACGAAATCAGAAAACAACAAGAAGAAAGGAAACGCCAAATGGCGAGAGTCACTTTCTCGTCTAGGCGACATCAAGGAAAGTATTCTGTCTATCTCGACAAGAAGAAAATCGGATACTACCATCTTGTGTCTTTGAAAGACAACGAAACACATACAGGTGCTTATACCAAGTCCATAAATGAGAACACTCACTATTGGGCATTTGTTGATGAGAGAACCGATCCTGCCTACCGTAGAACCTCATCTATAAGTGTGTATTATACGGGTCAAAAAGAACATTCGTATATCCAACGCAAGGTTGCTGGTCTTGTTCCCTTTCCTCTCCCTGTTTATACAGAGGAAGAAAAGAGAGAGATGGCTGAGTTTGCGAAAGTGGGGCAGAAGATTATCAATGGCATTATGGGAGGTGCAAAATGAGTACAGAGTTAGATCCAAAGTTTGTGGCTTTTTCAGGAACAACCAAAGAGAAAGTCGAGGAGTTTGTGCGAGATGTGAATACCTTGCTCGATATGGGAATGTGGTGGTCGGATGCTTGTGAGGTTCTCTTTGCGGTGAAAGACTATGGCTTTGATATGCAGAGTGACTCTTGGGGGCAGTTCTTAGACATCTGTGTCGGACTCTATTGTGTGTCCAAGAGAGAAACTTTAACAGACGAACCTCTTTTTTTCTAGGAGATTGATATGAGTAGAACAGGAGATTGGATCATCGAAATGATGGGACGAGATGAGTGGGAAGAAGAAACACCTCAATGTGACTACAACCCACACGATTACGCAACAAGCCAATCGGAGTGGGCAAGTGTCTTTGGACAAGCGATAGAGCTCATTTACCAAGTCATTGAGGATAAAGGGATCACAGCAACGGCTAGTAATCTTTATTATCGGGCTAAGAGTTTGGCGGTAGATGTTATTGCACACAAGAGAATCCTTTCTCTTAAAGAAGCCCATATTGAAATGGGTTGCGAGTTGCCTAAACCCATTGAGGGTGTTCCATTCTAACTATCTCAATCTGAGATAATCAAAAGGGGAGTCATTTGACTCCCCTCTTTTTTTGTGTCTATTTTCTACTCACATTGAGTTGTAATAAGAAAACGCAAAGTGTTTCTTTCTCTTAGGGTCGAAATATATTTTCCAACCTCCGGGAATACCTCTGTTACCCTCTCTTATTCTCTTTTCAAACTCAGACAAGGATTCCTCAAAGGTAACCAATGGATAGTACCTATCCCCCTCACGACCTTTTTCCCCTTGCCACGAAATAGAAGAACCATCCCCCATTCTTTGGGGTCGTTTCGCATAATGGTCTTCGACCACCTCTTTGGGTGTTTTTATTTCGTAGGATTTAGCGGATTTGCCAAACCATTTCAATTCGAGATCTTTTGCGATATTCTTTTTCATTAGAAACCCCCGTAAGATTAGATGAATTTGATCTCGTTGTTGGAAACCTCAACTGCCATGTTGTGATATGCCATAAACCATTTTTCAAGGTGCTTTGGTTTGATTGTGCCACCACCTGTATTCAAGAACTTGCCCCAATGGAAATCCAACTCGAAAGAGATCCCACGAGCCTTGCTGTATAGGTCAGCTTCCGTAGAAACATCGTAATCCACTGTCAGGCTTTGGGTGTCTAGTGCGACCTCAACCTTGCCTGCGTTCGTTCCATTGAAATAGTACATTCCAACCCAAGCCTCTCCAGCACCTTTCCAAATGATAGCATCTTGATCGTATTCGATACCCAATGCTTTCGCTTGATGAAAGGGGATGCCTTTCACGAGGAGAGATTGTTCGGTCTTTCCATCCCAAGAGGCTTTGAGAGTTTCAGGCTTGTAGCCCATCTTCGCCAACTTGACTCGCAACTCTGTTTGGAGTCTTTTGTTCTCAGACTTAGATTTCTCATTTCGGTATGCGGTGAGGAGTGCAAATTGTCCTTGCCCCATAAGTTTCTGAACTTGAATCTTACGGAGAGCTTCCTTGTAGGAGTGTGCCAAGAAAGTTCGGCTTGTTGCCGCAGTCATCATTCGACCACTGTCGTAGAATCGAGCAACATCGGACAAAGTTGAACGAGCATCTGAAATCTTGTCCTCAACCCAATCTTCCATCTCGTCACCATCTTGGATCATCTCGGACAAGAATTGTGCTGCATTGAGAATCGTTTGAATGTTCTGAACACTCATATAATTGCCATCACTATCGGAGAGCATTTCATTCGCCATTCGAGCCATTCGACCACGCAACTCTTTCTTGATAGCCATTGGATCAATCTTGAACTTTTTGGAGATGGAATGAACGATTTCTCGTTCGGACATTCCTTTCTCAATCATTCGATCCATAGCGCGATACCAAGTGGAGTTTCCACGAGATACTTGTCGATCATCCCAAGTGTCCGCAGGGCGAGCCTTTGGTCTTGGATCGTTTTTGTGTTTTTGGTTGCTTGGCGTTCTCATACCCAATGATGGTGGGAACTTATTTCCTGCTCTTTTGTTTCTCATTTTCTACTCCTAGAAATTAAATATTGATAGGCAACACGAAGAACACTTGCGTGTTCTTTTTCCATTTGTTCCAAATGGGTGTAATAATCGGGTATCTCGGTCAAGTGATCCATAGCGATTTCCCTTGCCACAGGTGGCTTGTTGGTGTGTTCCATCTCAACCTCTTGCCCCATTTCGATTTGCTTTGGATCAAAGTCAGATGGTTTCATACCTTTCGCCCGCCCATAGGGGATGTATTCCTTTGCGACTTTCTCCCTTGACTCTAACCATTTGACACCTTGACTCAGGTCGGTGAAAAAAACCCTGCCCTTTTCAAGCAACTTTTTCACCCTTTTGGGAATTATATCCACGATCTCAAACTTTCGACCTGTCCATTCCCAAAGGGGTTGATGGCTAACTACTTTTTTCTTTTTGATTCGACCATCCTCCCACACAGGTAGTGTGATAGCAAGAGTACCCGCTGTCTTT
>Ga0181581_10002959_pt1 | contig 13329 bp, 12 predicted proteins | sample 071ome_22_FD_132433 | JGI IMG/M metagenome (GOLD analysis project Ga0181581, IMG submission 132433) | Coastal salt marsh microbial communities from the Groves Creek Marsh, Skidaway Island, Georgia - 071404AT metaG (megahit assembly) | ecosystem: Environmental > Aquatic > Marine > Intertidal... | reverse complement strand
GTCAGATGGCTTCCCATGCCGCTCGGCTGGCCCAGCATGTCGACGACGTGAAACGCGAAAAGCAGGTCCTGGCGCAGTTTTTCCTTCCGGTCGTGGGGATCGACTTCGCGGATTGACGGCATTCTGACGATCTGACCGCTCATGGTCTGCCTCCGGTTGTTAGCGGCGTTCGGGGCCTACTTGCTGACCAGTTTCAGCTTTCGCTTGAGGACCGACAGGGCATCGGTCAGTGACGCGCTGCGTTTCAGGCGTTCGCGGCCGTGATAAACGAGGTATTCGAGTTTACTGCCCGACGTCTTGCGCTTGATGACCGTAAAGGATGGCTGTCGGCTGTTGTTGCGGTATATCAGGAACGCCGCCATCGTCGGATCGTGGCGAATGGCGTAGTCCTTCCATTCGCCGCTCATCACCCGCCGGCTGTAAACCGACAACAACTGGTCGAATTCTTTTTTGTTAAAACAGATATCGGGCTGGATACGCCGGTTGGCGTTCTTGTAGTCGGCGAGGCGGACAACGGTAGACATGCGTGTCGGCGGCATCCCATGTTTCTCGAATACGCTATTGATTATCCCCATTTGACGGGGTTCGTCCAGTCACACCGGCCGATATGTCGCGATCAGATTCGTTCGGCCTAAATAATTAATACACAAGCCTAATTTGGGATTTGCCTCGGTTTGGTACCGTCGGTATCTTAGCCGCCATTTCCCGAAATCTGCGGAGCGGCCCTGTGGGCGATATTTTTCGCGAAGTCGACGAAGAACTAAAGCAAGAACGCTACGAGAAACTGTGGCGCCAATACCGCTGGTATATCATAGGCGCCGCCGTCGTGGCGGTTGCTGCCGTTGCCGCTTGGCAGGCATGGAACACCTACCAGACCAGCCAGCGTCACGCGGAAGGACAACGGTTTGCCGCCGCTGCGGCGCTCCTTCTGGACGGCAAATCGGCGGAAGCCGCCGACGCATTTTCGTCTCTCGCCCAGGATGCGTCATCGGGGTACGGCATACTGTCGCGCTTCTATCAGGCATCCATCGCATCAAAGGCCGGCAATGCCGTGCAGTCGATCGAAATCTACGACCGGATCGCCGAGGATTCCTCTGCGCCGGACTCGATGCGCGGACTGGCGACGGTACTGGCGACCTTGCAGGCGCTCAAAGTACCATCCATCGATGCGGCCACAATCCGCAACAGGATCCAGCCCATGGCGAACGCCGGACAGCCTTATCGCCACGCAGCGCTCGAAATACTCGCGCTGACGGCGCAGCGGGAAGGGGACATCGATGCGGCTCGGGCCAACTATCGCGCCATCGTCGACGATCCTGCCGCTGCTACGGGGATTCGCACCCGGGCGGCGCAGATGCTGAACATCCTGGGTGCCTCCTGACCGGGGCGGATTGATGATGCCGCTCCCTAATTTCGCCAGAATTGCCGTCGTCGCCGCATCGGTGTTGCTGTTGGCCGGGTGTGGAAGCTGGTTCGGCAGTACCGCCGAAAAACCGCTTGAAGGCGAACGGATCGACGTTTTGCGCGGCGGCAGCAATCTTCAAACCGACCGCAGAATCAGGGATCTGGATGTTCTGTTGCCGCGACCGGAAGTGAACCCGGACTGGCCGCAGGCTGGCGGGTATCCCAATCATGCCATGCATCATCTTGCGGCGTCGGGTCCGCTGGCCGAAATCTGGAGTACAGATATCGGTGAAGGGACCAACGATGAGGCCCAGCTGCTGGCCGAGCCAATCATCGCCGGCGACCGCATATACACCGTGGACGCAGAGGCAGAAGTCAGTGCATTCGACGCGAAATCGGGAAATCGCATCTGGCAGGTTGAACTATCCAAGGACGACGACGACGAGGGCATTCTGGGCGGGGGACTCGCCTTCGAAGACGGACGTCTTTTCGCGACGACCGGCTTTGCGGATGTCATCGCACTGGACGCCAAGAACGGTCGCGAAATCTGGCGAAAACGGCTGAACGGTCCGATCCGCGCCGCGCCGACCGTCTGGGCGGGCAGGGTTTTCGTGGTAACGACGAACAACGAGCTGTTCGCGCTTGCCGCCGACGACGGACGCGAGCTGTGGACCCATGCCGGTTTGAGCGAGGTTGCCGGCCTGGTCGGCGCCGCACCACCCGCTGTCGATGGGGGCGTGGTCGTGGTTCCGTATTCGTCTGGCGAAGTGGCTGCGCTAAGGGTGGAAAACGGCCGCCAGGTCTGGATAGAATCGCTGACAGCGCTGCGGCGGTCCGACGCCGTGACCGCGATATCGCATATACGGGGGCGTCCGGTTATAGACCGCGGCATTGTATATATCGTGGGCAACAGCAACCGGACGGCTGCCGTGGATTTGCGGACCGGGACACGCTTGTGGGAAGTTCCCATCGGCGGGAGCAACGGCGCCTGGGTGGCCGGCGATTTTATCTATGTTCTGACCCGCGACGCGGAACTCGTCTGCCTGACCCGCCGCGGTGGGCGCGTGCGCTGGATCTCGCAGCTTCCCCGGTTCGAAGACGAGGAAGACCAGGAAGATCCGATCCTGTGGTCCGGTCCCGTGCTGGCAGGCGACAGGCTGCTGGTCGGCAGCTCCGACGAACAAATCTGGTCGGTATCTCCTTACACCGGAAAGATACTCGGCCGGATCGACGTATCGGGACCGGTGCTGATTTCACCTGTTGTTGCCCGCGAGACGGTTTACGTGCTGACCGACGAAGCGGACCTTATCGCTTTTCGCTGATTGGTTCATCCATGCGCCCCGTGATTGCCATTGTCGGCCGCCCGAATGTGGGCAAGTCGACGCTGTTCAACCGGCTCATCGGCAGGCGCTCCGCGCTTGTCGATCCGACGCCCGGCGTGACGCGCGACCGCAGGGAAGGCGATGCGCGTCTCGGCCGGCTTCGCTTCATCGCGGTGGATACCGCGGGGCTCGAGGAAACACCGGATTCCGACGTAGAGAGCGAGATGCAGGCCCAGACCCGCAGAGCCATCGAGGAAGCGGATATAGCCCTGCTTTTATTCGACGCGCGCGCGGGCATCACGCCGCTGGACCGACATTTCGCCGATCTGATGCGCCGGTCCCGCGCGCCGGTCATCCTGGTCGCGAACAAATGCGAAGCCCGGGCGGCCGACGCGGGCCGGCTGGAGGCCTATGAGCTCGGCTTGGGCGAACCCATCGCCATTGCGTCGGAACACGGGATCGGGATGCCCGATCTGGAAGACGCCATTGTCGAAGCTCTCGAGAAAACCGGCTGGCAGGGCGAGCCGGAACCGCAAAATCCCGGCAAGGACGCACCCGAGGAAGACGAGGAAGACGAGGAAGGTGCGGGCGGACCGTTGCAGCTTGCGATAGTCGGCCGCCCGAATGTGGGCAAATCGACTCTCGTGAACGCCCTGATCGGGGACGAACGGGTCATAACCGGTCCTCAACCCGGCATCACGCGCGACGCGATCTCGATCGAGTGGGAATGGAACGGCCTGCCGATAAAGCTGATCGATACCGCCGGCATGCGGCGCAAGGCGCGTGTGAACGAAAAGGTGGAAAAGCTGTCCGTCGGCGACACGCTGGAAGCGATCCGTTTCGCACATGTTGTCGTGCTGGTTCTTGACGCCACCATGATGCCGGAGAAGCAGGATCTGGTGATTGCCCGGCATATCATCGACGAAGGACGGGCCATCGTTATTGCGGTCAACAAGTGGGATGCGGTGGAAAACAGACAGGAAGCGCTGGATCTGCTGTATGACCGGATGGAAATTTCGCTGCCGCAGATTCGGGGCGTCCCGGTGGTGACGTTGTCGGCGCTGACGTCGCGCGGCCTGCAGAAACTTCTCCCGGAAGTCGCGGCGGTTTACGATATCTGGAACAAGCGCGTGTCTACAGGGCCCCTGAACCGTTGGCTGCAGAACGTGGTCGAACGGCACCCGCCGCCGATCAGCCGCGGCCGCCGCATCCGAATCCGCTATATCACGCAGACAAAGGCGCGGCCACCGACTTTCGCCGTGTTCGCGAGTCAGCCGACCGGTGTACCGGAAGCCTATGTCCGCTATCTGATAAACGGTATTCGCGAAACGTTCGATTTTCCGGGCGTACCGATCCGCATCAACCTGCGACGCCAGCGCAATCCGTTCGCGCCGGACGCGGACGAAAACTGATCTTCGTTATTTTTTCTTCGCCGCTGGCAGGGTGGCGGGCGCCCGGGCCCGCTTGGACAACTCCGCCCGCGCCTGAGCGATCCGCGTCGATATTCTTTCGGCGAATGTTCCGAATGCATCGGCCAAACCGCTGGCAGTCGTTTCCTTCGCTTTCGCAGGCGCAACGATCACGGCGCTACGGGAATTCGTTCGCCGGTTCCGAAATTCGGCTTCGATCGCAGACATCTCGAAGCTGAATTTCAGATCGTCCAGAGAGGCGGCACCGATGTCTTTGCCGATCCGTTTGGCTGTCAGATTGATCAGGGCAATGCGTACGATATAGGTATCCGAGTCGGCGGATGTGTCATTCGGCTGTTTGGAGAGTTCTCTGACGAGCGCGTCGGCGAATGCCGCGCGTATGTGCTCGTAGGCGCGGGGCGTGATGGAATTCAGGTCCGAAGCCACAGAGACCGTGATTTCCGCGGGTGCCAGAATGATCCGTTCGGCGGCGACAGGCTTTCCGTCCCTGAGAACGAACACGCCGTCATCGTCGGCGCCGCTAACGCGCTCGTAAGCGTGCAGCGGACCCAACCACGACGTCGTCATGTCCGGGTCGTCACCTGACGAACAACCCGCAAGCAGGATGGACGCAAGCGTGAAGATTCCCGGAAATTTCAGTGCCCTAAGCATCATGGCGCGACCTTACGTGCCTCATCTGAGACGTTCAAGAATCAGCCGCCTGATCAATATGCACGGACCACGTCGCCATGCCGGTCACAGGAAGGCGAGCACAAATCGACAAACGCGTCGGCGAGATCCTCCGGCGGTTTGACTGTCGCAGGGTCTTCGCCCGGATAGGCGTCGGCGCGCATGCCGGTGCGGGTCGCGCCCGGGTCCAGCAGGTTGATCCTGATGGCGGTTTTTTCAGTCTCCGCCGCCCAGCAGGTCACCATCATCTCCAGCGCCGCTTTGGTTACGGCGTAGGCGCCCCAATAGGGACGCTTGCCGTGCGCCGCGCCGGAGGTCACGAACACCGCACGACCGGCATCGGACTGGCGCAGCAACGGGTCGGTTGTGCGGATAAGGCGCCAGTTCGCATTCAGATTCACGTCGACAACGTCGGTCCACACCTTTGCGTCGATGTGATGCATCGGCGACATCTCACCCAGCAGGCCGGCATTGCCGACGACGATATCCAGTTTTCCGAAGCGCTGCGCGATCGAGGGGCCAATCCGGTCGACAGCATCGAGATCGGTCAGGTCCAGCTCCAGCAGGGTGACGGGCGAGTCTGCGTCGGTACCCAGATCGAGCGCCGCCCTTATCCGGTCGTCGACGTCTTCGAGTCCCCCGCGCGTACGGGCAACTAGGACGACATGCGCGCCTTCTGCGGCAAAACGCTCGGCCACGGCGGCGCCGATACCGCGCGACGCCCCGGTAATCAGGGCGATCCGGTTCTGAAGTCGCCGGGTCACGCCAGTTGAGTGAGGAATGACAGTTGCGGGCTGGGCTGATCGCCGGACTGGTCGGTCGGGTCGATCGGGTATTCTCCGGAGAAACAGGCGTCGCAATACTGAGGCGCGTCTGGGTCGCGTCCTTTCAGACCCATGGCGCGGTAGAGGCCGTCCATGCTCAGGAAGGCGAGGCTGTCGACGCCAATGATTTTCGCCATTTCCTCCACGTTGTTCTGCGCCGCGAGCAACTGGTCCCGCGTCGGCGTGTCGACGCCGTAAAAGCACGAATGGGTGGTAGGAGGGCTGGCGATCCGCATGTGGACCTCGGTTGCGCCGGCGGCCCGCATCATCTCGACGATCTTTACCGACGTTGTGCCACGCACGATGCTGTCGTCGACCAGGATGATCCGGCGTCCCGCGATAACATCGCTGTTTGCGTTGTGTTTCAGCTTGACGCCCAGATGGCGAATGCGGTCCGTCGGCTCGATGAACGTGCGACCCACGTAATGATTGCGAATGATGCCGAGTTCGTAAGTAATGCCCGCCTGTTCGGCATAGCCGAGCGCCGCGGGCACGCCGGAATCGGGCACCGGAATCACGACGTCGGCCGGTACGCCGGATTCGTCGGCCAGTTCCCGGCCGATGCGTTTTCTGGAATCGTACACATTGCGGCCGTCCATCGTGCTGTCGGGGCGGGCAAAGTAGATATATTCGAATATGCACAGCTTGTGCGGGCGCTTCGGGAACGGCCGCATGGACTGCAGTCCGTCCTCGTCGATCAGCACCATTTCGCCGGGCTCTATGTCGCGGACGTATTCTGCGCCGATGATATCCAGCGCGCAGGTTTCCGACGCGAGGATCCAGGCGTCTTCGAACCTGCCAAGTACCAGCGGCCGCACGCCGTAAGGGTCGCGCACGCCGATCAGCGTGTCGTTATGCAGGGCCACAAGCGAATACGCGCCCTCCACCAGTTGCAAGGCCGCGACGGCGCGGTCGACGACGGTGTCGAACGTGCTGGTCGCGATCAGGTGGATGATGACTTCCGTGTCGGTGGTCGACTGGAACAGGCACCCGCGCTGAACGAGCTCGCGCCGCAGCGCGACGGCGTTGGTCAGGTTGCCGTTATGGGCAATCGCAAAGCCGCCCGACGCGAAATCCGCGAACAGCGGCTGGATATTCCGGACAACGGTGTCGCCTGTGGTGGAATACCGGTTATGCCCGATAGCGGATGCACCGGGGAGCTGGCTGATAACGCTTTCTTCGCTGAAATTGTCGCCGACGTGCCCGGCGGCACGGTGGCTGAAAAACTGCCCGCCCTGATAAGTGACGATACCGGCGGCTTCCTGGCCGCGATGTTGCAGCGCGTGGAGGCCGAGGGCGGTCAGCGCGGCGGAATCGGCGTGACCGTACACGCCGAAAATGCCGCATTCCTCGTGCAGCTTGTCATCGTCGAACGGGTTGGTTGTCAGCGTCACCGGACGGTTTCCTTCATTGATGGCTCCGGATCAGACGATCCATTTCCTGACGTTCCGCGGGTTTGTATCCGGGGTCCCGTTCGGAGCCGCGCGTTTCGGGTTTGGGCGACATCAGGCTGCGGAACTGGCTGTCCCGGTTCGTGTCAGGCGGCGACGACACCGACAGCCCCCAACCGTCCGGTGCGGCGCCCGCCAGAAGCGTTGCGCCCCGTTTTACCAGCGGCAGCGATTTCGATCCCTTATAGAACGACGATTGGTCGGTCATCTCCAGCACTTGCTGGCTGAATATATATCCGCCGCTGATGATCACGCCGCCGATCAGCAGCCCGGCAAGCAGGCCGAATGAGCGGTCGAGCATGCCGAACGAGCTGTCGCGCACGCTGCCGGAGATCGCATGGCTGATGAATGTCAGGACGATCATCGAGACAACGAAGATTGCCGCCCCGGCCGCGATATCGGCGATCAGCTCGTTGCCGATCCATTCGCGGGCATAGGGCCGGGCATAGGAATAGCCGTATATCGTGGCAAGCGTGGCGCCGACCCACCCGGCAAGACCCAGTACGACCCGCACCAGCCCGAGCCGAAGCGCGATGATGCCGCTTAACAGGACGACGACGATAACAACGATGTCCGCAACGCTCATTGAGCCGCCTCGGTCACGGCGCGAAGGGCGCCACCTGAAAGATCGAACAGTCCTACCATGTCCTGCAGTTTTCGCATCTCGGAAATACGCAATCTAGCAGAATCGGCCGTGTCTTTTTTGGGCCCTTTGCGCCGACGCGGAGGCGCCCAGGCGGCCTCGAATCCGAGCTTCGCAGCTTCCTTGATGCGGAGGTCGGCCTGACTGACGGAACGGACCTCTCCCGACAGGCCGATTTCGCCGAAGATGACGGTGTCGGCGGCCAGCGGCTGGTCCAGTGCAGCGGACACCAGCGCCGCTGCAACCGCGAGATCGGCAGCGGGTTCGCTGATGCGAAGGCCGCCCGCCACGTTGAGGTATACGTCGCGGCCTGCCAGCGAAATACCGCAGCGCGCCTCCAGCACCGCAAGCACCATTGCAAGGCGTCCGGAATCCCAGCCGATAACGGCGCGGCGCGGCGTTCCCAGGGCCGATGGCGCGACCAGTGCCTGGATTTCCACCAGAACGGGCCGCGTACCTTCAATACCGGCGAAGACGGCGGCGCCGGCGACGTCGTCCCGTCGTTCGGCGAGGAACAGGGCGGACGGGTTTTCCACCTGCATCAGGCCTGCGTCCGTCATTTCGAAGACGCCGATTTCGTCTGTCGGGCCGAAACGATTCTTGATCGCCCGCAGCAGCCGGAACTGGTGGCCGCGCTCGCCTTCGAAATAGAGGACGGTATCGACCATGTGTTCCAGCACACGCGGACCCGCGATGGTGCCTTCCTTGGTCACATGTCCGACCAGAATCAACGAAAAACCGCGCCGCTTGGCGAGGCGGATAAGCGTGTCCGCCGTGCTGCGCACCTGAGATACCGATCCCGGCGCGGATTCCAGATTGTCGAGATACATGGTCTGAATGGAATCGATGATGACCAGCCGCGGCGGATCGGCGATGTCGAGCGTGGCGACGATATCGCGTACATTCGTCGCGGCGGCAAGCTGGACGGACGTATCCGCGAGACCCAGCCGACCGGCCCGCATTCTGACCTGGTCGACGGCTTCCTCGCCCGATATGTAGGCGCACACCGTTTTATTCGAAATTGCGCCGGCGACCTGCAGCAGAATCGTCGACTTGCCGATGCCGGGATCGCCACCGACCAGAATGGCCGAGCCGGGAACCAGCCCGCCCCCGGTCACGCGATCGAACTCAGCAACTCCCGAGATCAGGCGCGGCGCGCTTTTGGAGGCGCCGTCCAACGGTACGAATTCGATGTTCCGTCCCTTGCCGGCACCAAGTCCTTTCGGCGTGGCGTCCGCGGCGGCCTCTTCGGCGATGGCATTCCATTCGCCGCACGAATCGCACTGGCCCTGCCACTTGCGATACGTCGCCCCGCAATTCTGGCAGGTGAAGACGGTGGACGGCTTCGCCATGATCTAGACAGAGGCGTTGGCCGCGATCAGCCTCGACATGGGGCCCTCGACGCGTCCGTGAATGAACTGATCGACAAATTCGTTGCCGCTGCGGTCGATGTCCCCGACGTCGCCCACCCAGACGATTTTGCCGTCGTAGATCATGACGATTCTGTCGCCGATGCGCCGTGCGCTTTCCATGTCGTGGGTGATGGTCAGCGCTGTCGCGCCCAGGTCGCGGACGCAGGACACGATCAGACGGTCTATGACGTCGCCCATGATGGGATCGATGCCGGTCGTGGGTTCGTCGAAAAACAGGATCTCCGGTTTGGTCGCGATGGCGCGCGCCAGCCCGACGCGTTTTTGCGCGCCGGCCGAAATGTCGGACGGGAAGCGGTCGGCGTCTGCCTCCGACAAACCGACCTGCTTCAGCCGCTCGATCGCTTCGACGCGCGCTTCCTCGCGGCCCATGCCCTGTGCCGACATCAGTCCGAATGCGGCGTTTTCCCAAAGCGGCAGGGAATCGAACAGCGCGGCCCCCTGAAACAGCATGCCGAGTTTCTGGTTGATGCGATCGCGGGCGTTTCCGGTGACGCCAACGACTTCCTCGCCGTCGATCTTTATGGAGCCGGAATCAGGGGTCAGAATACCGACGATGTTCTTCAGAAGAACGGACTTGCCGGTGCCCGACGCGCCGATGACGACGAGGGATTCCCCTTCGCGGACATCGAGGTCCAGATCGGTGAGAACGTGTTTGGCGCCGAAAGATTTGTTCAGCCCGCGGATCGCGATTTTGATCCGTGCGTCGCTCATTGGGCGAAGAAGGCTTCGGTGATGAGATAATTGCAGCCGAGGATCAGAATCGACGCGGAAACCACGGCGTTCGTCGTCGCCGACCCGACACCCTGCGCGCCGCCCTTGGAATAATATCCGTGATAGCAGCCCATCAGGGCGATCAGGAACCCGAAGACCGCAGCTTTTACCAGTCCGGACAGCACATCCATGAATTCCAGGAACTGCCAGGTATTCTTGATATAGACGCTGGGATTGAAACCCAGTTTGTGGACCGAAATCAGGTATCCGCCGAACACGCCGATAATGTCCGCGACCAGCACGCAGCAGGGCAACATGATGAAGCCCGCCAGCAGTCGGGGCGCGACCAGGTATTTGTAGGGGTTGGTCGACAGCGTCGATAGCGCGTCGATCTGTTCGGTCACCCGCATGGTTCCGATTTCAGCCGCCATGGCGGCGCCGATCCGTCCAGCGACCATCAGGCCTGCCAGCACGGGCGCCAGTTCCCGGGTGATCGACAGAACCACGACGGTGGCAACGGCGCTTTCGGCGTTGAAGCGTGCAAATCCGGTATAGCTCTGCAGTGCCAGCACCATACCGGTGAAAACGGCGGTCAGCCCGACGACGGGCAGGGAGTAATAGCCGATATCTATGATCTGGCGCAGCAGCAGACGGGGATAAAAGGGCGGTCGGACGATATGGCTGACGCTGATGCCGGCGAAGATGGCGAGACGGCCCGTCGCGGTGAGAAAGCTGATGAACACGCGGCCGATTGCGGCAAGAAACCCCATCAGACGTTGGCTCCGGTGTAGTGTTTTGCGTATCGCGCGCCCAGCGACGTCAGGATTTCATAGCCGATCGTGCCGGCGGCATCTGCGACATCGTCCACGGTCTGATCGTCGCAGATCAGATCGATATCGTCGCCGGGGCGTATCGCATGCGGCGGGACATCGGAAACATTGAAAACGGTCAGATCCATGGAAACGCGTCCTGCGACGGGAACTTTTACGCCGGCGGCATAGCCGTGCCCGTTATTGCCCAGCGACCTCAGGTACCCGTCTGCGTACCCCGCCGCCACGGTTGCCAGGCGCGTGTTCGCCGGTACCGTTCCGGTCGCACCGTAGCCAACGGTCGATTCGGTGTCAACGACACGGATTTGCAGGATTTTCGCTTTTAAACCAATAACTTGTCTCATGCGTTCGGGGGCGCCGCACCCACGTGAGATTCCGTACAGCGCGGCTCCGGGACGGGCCAGATCGTAGTGGTAATCGGGGCCGAGAAAGATACCGCCGGAATTGGCGAATGACGCCTTTGCGGCGGGTAACTTCGTACGCAATTCCTCGAACAGTTTTCGTTGCTCTTCGTTCTTCGGGTGGTCCGGTTGGTCGGCGCAGGCAAGGTGGCTCATCACGTAGTCGAGCTCTATGCCGTCAAGCATGTCGGGCGCGTCCGCGAGGGCACGGGCGTCCCTCGGCGTCAAACCAAGCCGGCACATACCCGTGTCCAGCGACAGGATAGCCCTGCGACCGTCGCCGCTTTTTGCGTGATCCGACCAGATCCGGATCTCGTCGGGCGTGTTGAGAACCGGGACAAGGTCGTGCGTATCGAATTCTGCGGCCGTCGGGCCGGACATAAGTCCTTCCAGCACGTAGATCACGACGTCGTTCGACAGGCAATCCCGCAGTGCGATGCCTTCGTCGATGGTCGCGACGAAAAACCGGCGGCACCCTGCGGCCGAGAGCGCTTCCGCGATTTTGGACGCGCCAAGTCCGTAGCCGTCCGCCTTGACCACCGCGCCGCATTCGGCAGGCGCAGTCAGGCCGCCCAGCTTTCGCCAGTTGGCGGCAACGGCGTCCAGATCGACGGTCAGGACGGCGCCCGGAAAACGGATCGATGCGTTCGTCAGAACGGCACGTCTCCCGCCGGCGGCGGCCCGCCGCCGGCATCCCGGGGATCACCGTAGTCGTCTTCGTCTTCCAGATTGTCGAACTTCGTCGCCTCGGGATAGAATCGGAGATGGACCGTCCCGGTCGGCCCGTGGCGCTGCTTGGCGATGATCACCTCCGCGCGTCCCCGGACGGCGGTCATGGCTTCTTCCCACATCATGTAGCGTTCGTTCATCTTTTCCGTCGACTCGTCTGCACGGCGGGACGGTTCCGCGCGTTGCAGATAATATTCGTCTCGATAGATGAACATGACGACGTCCGCGTCCTGTTCGATCGTTCCTGACTCTCGGAGATCGGCGAGCTGCGGACGTTTGTCTTCGCGCTGCTCGACCGCGCGGCTGAGCTGCGAGAGAGCGATCACCGGTACTTCGAGTTCTTTGGCCAGGGTTTTGAGCCCTCGCGTGATCTCGGATATTTCCTGCACCCGGTTCTGATCCCGGCTCATGCCGCTGCCCTGCAGAAGCTGCAGATAGTCGACAACGATAAGGCCGAGACCGTGCTGACGTTTTAGCCGTCGCGCACGGGTCCGCAGCGCCGAGACGGACAGGGCAGGGGTGTCGTCGATATAAAGCGGCGCTTTTTGCAACCGCTGGCTGGTCTGGACGAGCCGGTCGAATTCCGGCTGGTTCAGTTCGCCTTTGCGAATCTTGTCGGACGCGATCTGCGCGCCCTCCGCAAGGATACGGCTGGCCAGTTGCTCCGCCGACATTTCAAGCGAGAAGAACCCCACGACCGGATCGTCCACCGGCGTTTCGTTACCGTCCTCGTCGACTGCGGTGTCGGTCAGGTTGGCGACGTTGAACGCGATGTTGGTGGCGAGCGCGGTCTTGCCCATGGCCGGACGACCGGCGAGGACGATGAGATCGGATTTGTGCAATCCGCCGAGCAGGAGGTCGAGCTGGCGAAACTTGGTCGGGACGCCGCCCAGAGCGCCGTCGCGGTTGAAGGCGACGGCCGCCATATCGACGGCATCGCGGATCGATTCCGCAAAACTTTGAAAACCGCCTTCGTAATCGCCGCTGGTGGCAAGGTCGTAGAGATACTGTTCCGCGCCTTCGATCTGACGCGTGGCGCTGTCGTCCGGATCGTGGGAGTAGGCATGGTTGACCACGTCGGTACCGAGGTCGATGAGCTGGCGCCGCAGAAACAAATCGTAGATCAGGCGTCCGTAGTCTTCGGCGTTGATAACCGCGAAGGTCGCGCCGGCAAGATCGGCAAGATATCTGTGTCCGCCGATTTCCTCGAATTCCGCCGTGTCGAAGACGTGTTTCAGTGTCGTCGGATTGGCCTGTTGCCCGCGTTCCACCAGCTTTTTGACGGCATCGAAAATCCGCCCGTGCAGCGGATCGAAAAAGTGTTCCGGCCGCAGAAATTCCGACACCTTCTCGTAGGCCCGGTTGTTTTCCAGAATGGCGCCCAGAAGGCCCATTTCCGCTTCGGTATTGTTCGGCGGTTGCCGATAGCCCGGAATGTCGTCTTCCGGTTGCTGCAACGATGTTGCCACGTCGATTTCTCCG
>Ga0181581_10002951_pt1 | contig 13338 bp, 6 predicted proteins | sample 071ome_22_FD_132433 | JGI IMG/M metagenome (GOLD analysis project Ga0181581, IMG submission 132433) | Coastal salt marsh microbial communities from the Groves Creek Marsh, Skidaway Island, Georgia - 071404AT metaG (megahit assembly) | ecosystem: Environmental > Aquatic > Marine > Intertidal zone... | reverse complement strand
TAATAAGAATAAAAATCACCCAACTGATACATATCAGACTGATGCTCTACATACTTGATTTCAAATAGTCCTTTTGTTAATGGAAAGTAAATTAGATCTCCTTCTGCTGGACGATCATCTGCTAACTGACCAGCAAAGTTACCATCAAACTCTTCTTGCCATCTCCTTTTTGACACAACCCATGTCAAAGCATCATTATTTCTGAGTCCGAACTGTGTGATAGTATCATCTTGTAGTCCATCAAACTTATCATAACTCTTCATATACATTTCAATTTGAACTGCAGCAGTAAAACTTGCTGTAGTTGTTTCGTGAAATAAATTGTCTACGTTATTGAGAGTTCTTGGTAGATAATAAACAGTGCTACCATGAATTTTAATGTGCTCATCTATAAGATCTTGAGCAAGACCTTGTTCTGATGTTGCTCCCCCATATGCTGGGAAGTATGTACTTTTTTGAGTTGCCATATCATCCAATCATATCTAGTGGTGGAAGTTCATAAGTAGAAAGCATTGCTTCTTCAATCTCTTTCAGTTCTGTGATAGCATCTTGATAAATTTGTCTACCATCAAGTTCAACTCCTCCAGGGAACTTGACTCCCCTAAACTTAATTAGGTTTTGACCCCATTGCTTTTTGATTAGAGAAGTAAGATACTTTTTCAAAAACGAATCATTATATACGTCTGTAGCAGATGTTGGATCCAATGCTCGATTACACTCAATTACAATATAATTATCTTCTTTGATATCTTTAGGATCTACATCAAGATAAAGTCTATCCCTTCTTTTGTTGAATCTATACTGTACAAATGCTCCACTGTTTAGTACATAATCTAGATCCTCAAGATATGTTTTTGTCATATAATAGTTTAGAATATCAAGTGATCCAAACTGATACATATCGTTTAGAAACAATTGATATTCAAGACCAAATAGATTTCCTCTTACCGAAGAAGATTTCATACCAAAAACTTTTGAGATACCAAAGACATGCTCTGGAACCTCAATATAATTATTTCTTTCTTCCCAAGAATCTGAGTTGTCTGCAGTAGTTGTTGTATCAGATGAAGTAAAACGAGTTACATCTGCAGCAGTAAACTGGTGCTTCAACAGAATATTTTCTACGCCATCAAAATGACGCTCTTGAAAATATTGAATTGCTTCATCGATCAAATCTTCAACTTGACTATCATCAATATTAATTTGGATAACAGGTTTACCCAATCTACGAAGACAATACTCTTTCAGCTCATCTCTTGTAGCAGGTTTAGTTGCTGACATTTATGTACCCATGGAACCGCTTTTATATATTTATGAAAAAACCCTCCCGAAGGAGGGTTTGATCTGTATCATGCCTGGGATTCAGTCCAGGTGATTCTTGCGTTACAGTTCGTATACTGATATGATGTACTTGTATATTCACCGTCAGGGACAACAACCACGGTCAGGGTATCTGGTCCATTGGGGAAGGTATAGTCTCCACCAAGGATTGAGTTACCGAGGTTGGCAACCTCACCCAGTTCCTGTTCGATCGTTTCGTCAGCACCAACTCTGAACTCATAAAGAACAATACCATTATTGTATCTATCATCAAGTAGTGAGAAATCAGTAGAAGTAGATGGGTTATGGTAAATAACCTGAGAAAGTGAAGGTGCATTCTGTTTGGTAAAGAATGGCTTCGACAGGTCAGCATTAAGTATGAGTTTGACAGTTGCAGACTTTCTCTGAGAGTTAGTATCGTATCTGTTAACGTTAGTTGCACCTGCAGTTGTACCACCGTCAGAGAGAGAAACTGAGACCTGCTTCAATTGAAGTTGCATTCTATTGATCAGATCCCTAGAACCAAGTGCTCCAGTTAGACCAGCATCAACGGATGGTGCAAGTCTGACTGTGAGAACTGGATACTCTCTAGATGCCTGCTCAGGGTCACCATCAGTCTTCTGGTTGAGCATATAAATCGTTGGTGATGATGCAGAGAAGAGGTATGCTTTATCATCCTCAAACTGACCATCCATGATAACAGAAGCACCCCAGTGGAACAGCGAAGGAGCAAACTTAATAGTAGCACTCTTATCACCGTAAGTCTTAGCTTCGTATCTTGCAGGTAGGTTACCAGATCTGAAGTATGCTTCTGTGAACTGGTTGTTATGAATAAAGGAATGGCAATAGAAGACATTACCATACTGATCCTTGAATCCGAAACGAATCTTACCACCACCATACCAGGAGTAATCGATGTAGCACATCTGCAGTCTTCTGAGATTCAACTCATATCCAGACTGACCAGTTCCATCACAGCGATCCATGTTCCAGTCAGATTGTCTGACCTTGGTATCTACAGTTAGAGTCGCAGTAACTCTATTTGCAGTAATACCAACATATGGTCTGGAAAGAATCAAACGAGTGTTGGAAGGAATGTCAGTAACCTTATATGACTGACCACGAAGAACAATCATTTCACCTACGTTCAACTGCTTCTGGAATGAAGTACCATTACCATTGACAACCTGCGAATCTTTCACAACATTGACCGTTCCTGCAAGTTGTGCAGTAGATGATCTTCTAACAGCATAGAGATATTGACCATCATATTCAAAGAAGAATCCATTTTGGTCATCAAACATACCAGCGCGGATAGCAGCATTCGTCCAACCATTCTTATTGAGAGTTGGGAATCCACCAGGAGCAGTATCTGTTGGAGTACCTGCCATCTGATAAGTGAATGTAAAATCATCAATAATAGTGTTGACTGTCAGTGACTCACTATTGTAATAGTTAGTACCCGAAGTAACGGTCACATCTTCCATGGTGATAGCATCAGATGCTGCCAGGTTATGTGGTTTTCTAGTTACAACAGTTGCAAGGTTTCCTGAACCAGTTAGAGTCTTGACTTCAATAGGTGCATTGAAGTTGGTTGCAGTTGAGTACTGTAGACCTTTACCTGACTGATAACGGAAGTATCTTCTGGTCTGTCTGACGATTGAAGAATCAGCAGAAGTACCTGGGTTAATCTCAACACCACCATCAAATGGTCTGTGGAGAGAATAAGAAGAAGGTTTCATGTACAACCTAGTTGGGATGATATATTCATCACAGTTGTAGTTTTCTGACATGATGGTGAAGAAGTGCTTATCACCCGTACCAGTAGAGGTGATATCAATATCTTCGTCACGCTGTCTTGCATAACCCTTCTCTCTCTGACCATGGACATTGGTTCCATTACCAAACAACTTATAGTAATCATTGCCCATAGCACCTACAAAGTAGGTATTACCTGCAGTTAGTCCACCAATTGCAGTATCAGTTTCTGGTTTGGAGTAAATGACTCTGGTTCCAGAAAGTAGTTTATCTGCATAACCTGGGAGATAGAATGTCTCACCATCAGTTGTATCTGGCGTATAGTTAATTACTTGAGGTGTGGTTTGCTGTGGGTTGAATTCAATAACAACTGGTTGGAATGGGTCTTCAATCGTCATCTCATTAGAATCTGTGATTGAAGTAATCTTTGCATCAATAATTCTTGACTCAAATGTCCACCACTTGTGTCTGCCATAGTAAGTTGTATTACCAGTTGCATTACCGAGTGAAATGGCATTGATACCCTGTCTAGCATGATCTAGAGTATCGTGTAGGGTTAGTGTAGTTCCTGTTTGTACGTTTACATAATAGAATGAACCATCTTTCAAACCATTGTAGTCCGTAGGTAGATTAGTGATGATTCCAGCTTCAATAGCATCATAGTAACCTTTGTTTCTATAGAAGACACAATCACCAGTGTAGAAACCATGGTCATAACTGAAGGTAAGAGTAGTTCCAGATACCTGATTGTGTGCAGTGTAAAGATCATGTTGCCTGGTATTGGAGTATCCAATTCTTCTTTCATCATCAATCTGGATAACTTCACCAGGAGTATACTGATATGTGAAGTTTGTATCTAGTTCTGAACCAGTAACTTCATCTTCACCAGGTTCATCCAAACGCTTCCAGAAAGCAGTTGTATCTGGCCAATTATTTGTACCAGTGACGGGGTTTTCATTGATATTGTTTGCTTCTGAATCTTGAATCAGATCATCATAGTTACCTAAGTTATCTCTGATTGCAATCCAGTAGGTCTCATTACCATCATCATCTTGAACAATGTCACCTGCAAAGTATGTCGTCTCACTATCCCAGATGCCTCTATAACGAGAACCTCTGATAGCATTTCTACTAATTTTGAAAACGTGAGTAGTACCTTGACCTACACCAAGAATATCAACAGGTCTGTATCTTCTCCATGCATCAGAGATGGTATTGTAAAGTTCAAATTCATTACTACCTTCATAACGAACATAATACTTTCTACCAAATTCAAGACCTTCAATTGGCGTAGCATCACCATATGCGTTGTACTCAACAAAGTCACCTGTCCTGAATCCATGTGAAGTGATCTTGATTCTATCTCGCGTTGTGCTGATCGAAGCAGCCGCAGAACCATCAAACACAACGTCTTTGGTTGTAAAGGTAACACGACCAGAACCTTGTACTTGACCAAATACACTACCCGAAGTAAACGTGTGAGTAGCATCTTCAGTAATAATATTACCATAGTTATAATACTCTTTGATTGCTACTCCATCCTGAGCATTTTGAAGTGTAGTTGCAAGAGCAAAGAAGTTCTTAGAAATTCTGATAATATAATAAGTATCTCCCGCTGTTAGTTGATTGTAAGGAGAACCATTTGGTGGTGCAGGTTGAGCACCAATTTCATATGCATTGTGGATCGCACCATTAGTAATCGAATATGTTACTGCAGTACCAGTCGATAGACCATGATTCTTAATGTAGAAGTGACCATTCAGTTGGTTTAGAGCAGCCTGTGGTTTGAACGTAATCTGCTTACCAAAAATCTGCTGATCAGTAGACAAATCATATCTGAGACCATCAGCATTTTTAGCACTAATAGTGTATGATCCATCAATACTTCCTTCAACAGAAGTATTTTCAAAGTAATGGTTTGGTGATGATGTTGCAGATGCCTGAGTTAGATTAATCGTAGTACCATTATACGATTCTGATAGTGAGAATCTATTGGTAGTTACATTCTTCACATAATAGGTATTACCATTTTGTAATGGTTGAACGTCTTGGTTGCTGTTAGAATTGTATCTGACTGACTGACCTTCTGTAAATCCATGGTTAGGAATATAGAAGGTATTCTTGAATGGATTATAGTGATTTTGTGCAATAAATCTAACTCTGTAATCATCTAAATCAGTACCAAAAGTGGTGAATCCTCTTAGGTTAGAAGATGCATCGTCTTGGTCTCCATTAGTACCTGATGGCCAATTTGCTGCAGTTTCAGCAACAATGTGAGTCAACTGATCATTACCCGTAGCAGTCTCAGCCTGAGCAAGTCTGACATGATTATCGTTGACTGGATACATCCAATACCAATAATTTTGAGACAGGTTACCTACAGCATTACCAGTTGAGTTCTGAGAATCAAAGCGATACTGCAACCAATATCTAGGATATCCCTCATCGGTTAGATTGAATCCATGATCTTCAAAGTACCATGTGTTTGCAGTTTCAATCTCTTCAATTTTGAAGACGAAAGTTTCTTCATTATTCTTATCTGTAGTGTTTAGATCAAGAATAGGACCATTAGGTGTTCTTGAAATTGAGAATTCAAACGTCGATTGATTTCCAAAATTATTGATTGCTGGATATCTTACATAGTAAACAGTTTTTCTATAATCTTGATCTGTGGTATAAGCCCAGTTTGTTGTTGCTTCAGTGATGCCCATATTGACGTTTCCATCACTGTAGAATACGACCTTATCACCTTCTACGAGGTTTACGGTTTCAAATTCGCATAGAATTCTATTTCTCCTTGAACCAGATTCTGCATATGAAGTGTTCAATGCACTTGCTGCATATGCTCTGGTATATGCAAGTTTGATACCTGGCCAGATCGAGAATGGAGCACCCCAAGTATAGTTAACACCCTGACTTGTAATATTGACTCGATCATTGTTACCTGTTGAGTGGTAAGGACCAACGGAGCTCGCTGGTCTGCCACTTTGAGTTATATGGAGTTTGATTGTATTTACGTCAACAACCTCAATATAGAACATTCCAACCTGAGTATTACTGGTGGTTGGAATGCCAGCTGGTAAAGTATTAGGTGTAGGACCAATAGCAACACCTACAGGTTGACCATTCTTGAATTGGTGATTTGGAATACAGATGCTATCATTATTGATATCAACTGCTTCTGGTCTGAAGTAACGCTGTCTTCTACCAAATGCTGCATCAGCAGTATCACCAACCTCAATGATATTATAATGGAATGGATTCATTGCGGTAGATGCATATCCTCTACCAAATCTTCTGAATACCAACTGAGTACCAGAAGTTGCTCCACCCGTAATAGAAATTGCAGTGCCAGCAACAGCGTTTTGTGGTGAAGACGCTAGTTTGAATTGCTGGTCAGATACGCGGATAATATAGTAAATACCATTTCCACCGCTTGTGGAAGATGAATCTGTACCAGAAGTTACTTTAACTGTCAGACCAGAAGAGGTCACACCAATTTTAGAATCTAGGATGATCATGTCGCCAGTGACAAGATCGTGATCTGCTAGAGTATCGTTTTCATCATAATACGTAAATGTATCGGTAGCAGGATCTACTGAAGATACCCCATTAACTGCATTGATAACGTAACGTCTTACATCAACACCCAGTGGTTCCCATAGTTCAACAGTGGGTGAAGTGATTTCAGAGATTGTCTCTTGGAAATCAACTGCACCTGGGTTTTGGTTGGGGTCTGGGTTGCCAGACAATACGAATGGTGCTGAAGTACCATTAAATTCTTTTCTTTGCGATGCAATAGAATTTGTGAGGTAGAAAGAAGTACCAATAGAATAGTTAGATTTATATGGCGTTTCAATTGTCAGAACAGACTGCGCCGCTTCATTAGAAGTGATGGCACTATATTCTCCAAGTTTAACAACAGATCCAACATAGTATCTACCAACAATCAAATTGGTATATACAGTAAAAATATCACCCGTTACTGTACATGGAGCGTTTGTTTGATAAACAAAAGACTTTTTGTCTGGAACAGATTTGATAATAAATGTTCCTTCTGCAGTCTGATCCTCAAGACCTCTGATATCAATGGGGATATTGGTTGCAAGACCATGGTCAGTTGCAGTTCTGACAGTAACTGATTTTGAACCAGATGTGGAAATTACTTGTGTAATATTGCTTAGAGGAACATCACCCGATTGTGAATAGAAAGAAGGAATCTCATTGATTCTTTCTATAGTTTCCCACTTAGTAGACTGGAGACCATACTCAAAGTCAGTATCGATGAGTGTGTTTGGTGCCGAAATCCTTAGCTTACTTACAGGATCAACAAAGGTTTCCGTTGGTTTGAACTCAGCTCCCTCCTCATCAAGAAAAATCTGAAGATCATCAGTATCAGCATGTCCCGCTGTACTTGTATCGAAATTCAGAGTAAACGTAGTCCTATCTGCCGAAGCACTATACGTTCTAGCAGTAGTTCTTAGAGAAGAATCACCAAGCGCATAGATGGTTGTACCTCTAGTTGCGTTATTGATGAAAAGAAGCTTCTTCAGACTAATATGACCGTCAATGGTAACGGTTTGTGCCGAAGCGTCAAAAGTGTAATCAAAAATTAATTTTTTTGCCATTTTTCTTTCCTAGGTCTTTAATGCAGTGGGAGGGGAGTGAGGTAAAAATTATAGTCCGAAGGTAATCGCATAACCAATTGCTTTGATATTGACCGCATCTAGTTCACTTTGAGTGACGTTTTGTGCAGCATTGGTCCCTTCAGTAAAGAGTGTCCAATATGCCGTAGCAGATTCAGGGGTATTGTTAGTTGATTCTAAGATATTTATATAAGTACTAGGTGAACGGAACACTAGATCACCAGGATAATATGTGGTGCTAGAACTCCAAGTTCCCTTCCAAGATACACCCTCAAGAACCAAGTCCCAATCAGTTTGACCTGGGGAGTTAGGGGCAGTTCCTACTGTAGTAGTTTTTGATGCATATGCATAACCACCAAATTGTACTACAGCACCTGGAGCATATGTTGTTGCTGGATTATAATCTCCAAGAACAGTAAATCCTGTAGTAAGGATGTCCCAAAAATCATTTGGCGTAACAAGATTTAGATTTGGTTGCTTATTATTGTTAGCAAGTTTGGCGATATAAGTATATCCACCATAGTTGACAACATCACCTGGTTGATATGCTGTCAGATTGCTCCAACTATCTTCAAATTGGAAACCACCAACAAAATCACTGAATTGAGTTGCATCAAATGCTTGTGTTGATGTATGTGCAGTAATAACACGATATGTATTATTACCAAACTTCACCAGATCATTCAACTTATAAAAAGTCGTGGCAGCCCAGTCACCTCTAGGTTGAAGACCCTCAAGGTGTAAGCTCCAGTTACTTTGATCTGATGAATACCAATTTGTTTCATTACTTGCTGACGTATGATTAGTAGTACATACATAACTGTTTGCACCAAACTTCACAATATCGTCAATCTCATACGCGGTAGAAACCGTCCAGTTTCCACGCCACTTAAATTTTAATCTACCAAGTCTAAAATCTGCCATTGTTTTTGGATTTACTTAGGTCCGTTTGTGCTATAATTATATATGCGACCCATCCTTGCAACCATCTGTCCATCATCATCGATGAAGTATGAAAGATCTCTACTATCAAATTTATATTGATAATATGGATCAACGTCTGGGTCTTGTACTACTGGTTGACCAGAAACTAAATCAAGGGTAAAATCATCTAGTGTTCTAAAGATTGGATTACCATTAGCATCTAGTTTGGTTTGTGTAACCAAATCGATTGAGTCTGCGTCTTTGGGAGTTACTTTGGTATAAATGAGCATACCATCAGCATCTCTACGGAGAGCATGGAAGTCAGATTGACCTCCGCTACCTCTTTGTGCTAATGAAGAAAGTAAAATTGCCATCTTTATACAACGATTTTCCAGTGTGTGCCATTATATACTAATAAAACTTCCCATCCATCATCATCAAAGATGAGTTGAGAATCCACCGTATCCTGATAATCTTTTAGATTTGATCCAGAATTCGTGGAGTCAATCGTAATATTATTTATACTCCATTTGTTTGTAACATCGACAAATTTGATGAAATCCCCAGTATTTGGTGTCTTCGCCAAGTCAACTGTAAAGGATCCATTTGTACTATCTAACATATAATTATCATTGTAATCATATGTTGTACCGTCAATAACGTATGCTTGGTTTCTTACCGAATCACCATAGTCAACATAGTTTAGAATTTCTTCTCTATCAAGAAGTTTTTCCCAATACAAGACATTCTGAGAATTCTTCTTGGTTACATAATAAAAATTATCTGTGTTCAAATACGCAATCTGACCAGCATATATTGGTGAAGGTAAAGATGATTTATCTAAATTTAATTTTTCAACCGTAACATTACGATCTTGAATAGAAGCAGTGTCTACTGCATCATCTGCTAACTTGGCAGCAGTGATTGCATCATTTGCAATCTTAGATTCTGTGATTGTAGAATCAGCAAGCTTCTGTGACGTAATGGAGTTATCAAGGAACTTTGAGTTCGTGATTGATCCGTCACTAACAATACCAATATCAAGTTGATCACCAAAGATAATAGCAAAGAAAGTGTCCCCTGGTTGGGGTGCTGTTGTGAAAGTAATTCTTTCGTTAGCAATATTATAATCAACAGTAGGTTCTAAAACATTATCGTTTAGAACCGCAAGTAATTGGAACTGACCAGGGAATACACTTTCCCCACCAACTTGCATTAAGAAGATTGTCTGTACTCCGTTGAATCCAGTTCCAGTTCCAAACCTAGGAAGTGGAGAATCTAATTTTCGTTGATTGCCCGTTCTTGGGCTATTACCAATATAAGGCATTGTTCCTCTGTATGGTTCTAGGTACTTATGATAGAGTTATTTATCAAACGGTAGACAGATCTAACAATCTAACTCCCACATAACCAGTATCAACTGCAGTCCCATCACTAATCTGTGTGACCACAATATCAAAGTAAGATGCATATCTGATTACACGAACATGACATGGTGATGTGGGTCCATCATTAATTGTTGTATGAACAACATATGATTGGGAAGAAGCAAATGATCCTGGGAAAGTTACTCTGTAAATTCCTGCTTGAGATCTCTGAACAGTCCACCCAGTAGTTCCATTCCAACCAGGAGTTGTTCCTAAAGCAATAGACCCTTCACCAGAACTTGCTGGGATTGATGCAGTTGTCAGAGTTCCTGTAGTTCCAAGTGGTCCTGTTGGTGGAGTGAAGTTATCTGTATATCTAACAGAATTGGTAAATCTTACGTCGTCAAAATATGCAGTATATGATCCCTCGGTAAGCCTATCCCCAATAGTATTATAACCGAAATCTGCTGCTGTTGGAGTCCAGGAACCTCTTCCTCCTATAAAAAATTCGAAATCAGAAGAATGTGTAATTGTTGGAGGTGTTAGATCATATAAACCATTGCTGTTAGATCTGGACACTTTGTATCCATTGAAATAAAAATTTATGGCGCCGCTTACGGAGTCTCTTGTGAGTGCAAAATGATTCCATTTATTAATTAGGTCAGTTCCATATATTTGAGTACCAGTAAGTGTGTATCTTGTCTCGTTTGAATACCACCAAAAATTAAATAAATTATTGTTGCTACCAATATTCTGAATTCCAAACGCACAGATATCATTCACGTGATTAGTGTGAAACTTACCATTACTCCATAGTATTCCATCCGTATTTCCTATGATGCTTGAATGCTGTGGTGGTGTATTGAAGTTTATCCACATTTCAATTGTCCAAGATCCACTAGTATCAATATCACTACCTACTTTTAGTCCCCTATTTTCAGTTCCATTATTTGTTACTGATAATGATCCTGTTCCATATTTTACTGCAGATGTAGTAATTTCAACATCAAGAGGATTGTTTGTAGTTCCAACATATGAATTTGGACTAATATCATTGAAGTTGGTATCAAAAGTCATTCTAAATTCAACATCAGACCAGTCATCATCAATAGAGGATGGTGCTGGAGCAGCAATGGGATATGCTGCTGTAGGTGCTGTAAAATTAGTACCTTGAGTATATCTTCTGAATTGAGTTATTCTTAAATCATCTATAAAACAATTACACCCTAAGTTAATTGCAGGAGTATATCCACCAGGATATGCTCCACCATAATAGTACCGTCCAAAATATGTTTTAGAACTTAAACTAGTATGAGACCATATTGATGTATCTATTCCACCACCATGATATATTCCGTTAATAAATCCAGAGATTCTTCCATCAGTGGAGTCTCTAGAAACTGCTATATGATACCAAGTATTTTCTACAAAGGTGTAGTTTGGAATTAGCGGAAAAGCGACATTTGTTTTAGTGTTGACCCATTTTAAGTTCTTCGGTGAGTTGCCATCAAGTATCAATCCAAAAGTTGGAGCATATCCACTTACATTTCCACCAATAGTTTCTCTCGCTGAGAATAATCCCATACCCCAACCATTAGTATATGGTCCTTGTATAGCAGTGAGAGCACCTGTTGGAAAATAGATCCAGAACTCCATAGTCCAGTCTCCAGCCCAATCAATACATCCACCTCTTGTTCCTGGTTTAAAGGCATCAAAATTTTGATATACATCATTGAAAATTGGATCCCAGTCGTCTGCAGTATCCCAGTACAGACTAGAGTTTAAACTAACATTCAGTAGTTGTAATGATTTTGTTCCAAATTTTACGGGGGAAGAAACTAATCCAATGTTGTCCGTTGCTGGATCGTATGTTGTTGCTCTGGGAGATATTCCATTAACATGATTTCTTGATGGATACGTACTAGTCCCTGTGGATTGCTCAAAGTCCAATCTTACCTGTACATCATCCCAATTTACATCTACTGTTGTAGCATCCTCTACGTTATCAAATAAGTAAAATCTTTTCCATGCTGTCCCATCATGATAGTATGGAAGACCACCAATCTTTTTGATATCTCCTTGAGTACCTGCAACTGTACTCAGTTGATCTGCATTGAGTTTGAAACCAGCAGCATCAATGACGTTAGTTGTTGAACTACCGTTATCTGTAACACCCTGCAGATCACTACTAGTAGCACCACCACCAGTACCTGTGTCATCTTCTGGCACCCAGTTCGTGCCATTCCATTTTAGAACCTGACCTATCTCAGGAGCGTCTGAAACTGTATCAACATCAGCCAATATATCAACCGACTTGGTTGATACATTGAGCTCTGTTACTTTAGGATTATTACCAATATAAGGCATTGTTCTTTCCTGAGTAGATTATGCTTGAGATTCTGTCCAAGTAATACGTGACGACACCTTGAGTGGTGTAGTCGCGTTAATCAAACTGGTATCTTTTGGTACAATAGCAATTGTCAGCATGTCAGGTCCATTAGGAAATACACCATCCCCACCAAGAATTGAGTTACCCAAGTCAGTAATTTGAGATAGATCAAAGTCTTCGGTAATACTAGTTACGTTACCTTGACCACCAGATGCTCTCAGAGAGAACACCTTAGTTCCACCAAAAATTCTATCTCCAGATTCATGAGTAACCAATTCAGATAGAGATGGTGCTTGAACTTTGTCGAAAGTTCTGGTACTAATAGAACCATTCAAGATTAGATCAACATTGCAATCGTGAGTAACAGTAATACCAAGTTGCTTCAACTGCAACTGCATTCGGTTGATAATATCTCTAGCACCCAGAGCACCTGTCAGGTTGTTATCAACTGATGGTGCAAGACGGATACTAATTAATGGAATATCTTGAGTCAAGTCAACAGTATCTGTTGAACCACTTGCAGGAGCACCAATGCTAACCGCAGTTCCGCTAGACACGCTAGGGTAAATTGCTGGTGGTGTGTATCTTCTTGTGTCGCTGACATAGATATAAACGTTGAAGTTTCCATCTGCATAATCTGTGTAATCGACCTTTTCTCCATTCAACTCTCCACCTGCAGTATACAATTCAACTCCAGTAGAGAAACTACCAGCATCTGTTGTAGCAAATGGAATCTTGGCATACCAATAGAATCTTCTCTGTCCATAGTTATAGTTATAGATTAGTGAAGAATTTGCAACGGTACTAATCGAAGCAGAGTCCCCGTTAGTAAAAGTCAGATCATTTGATGCTGCAGTAAATAGATACGCTTTATCATCGTCAAATCCACCGTCCATCATAACTGAAGTACCCCAGTGGAACAGTGCTGGGATAT
>Ga0181581_10002949_pt1 | contig 13340 bp, 9 predicted proteins | sample 071ome_22_FD_132433 | JGI IMG/M metagenome (GOLD analysis project Ga0181581, IMG submission 132433) | Coastal salt marsh microbial communities from the Groves Creek Marsh, Skidaway Island, Georgia - 071404AT metaG (megahit assembly) | ecosystem: Environmental > Aquatic > Marine > Intertidal zone... | reverse complement strand
CCCCGGTCCCCCGCGTCACGGCGGCGTCAGCGGCTCGTGCTCGAAGCTGGCGTGGTGCATGAAGCCGTCGGGCCGGAGGACCCGGCCGACGACGGCGTCCCGGGCGAGGGTGACGGGGAAGGGGAGGTGGAGCGCGCGGCCCATGGCCCAGGACCGGGCCTGGAGGGGGAAGACGCGGCGGGTCTGGGCGCGCTCGTAGGCGCGCATGGCGGCCGCGACCTCCCCCGGCGACGCGCGCCCCCACGCGGCCCCCGCGACGCCGGCCCGCCGGAGCGCCCCGGCCAGGCGCACGGCCCCCTCGAGCGCGCAGGCCCCCCCCTGCCCGAGGTTGGGCGTGCTCGGGTGCAGCGCGTCGCCCACCAGCGTCACGGGCCCGCGCCCGACCTCGGACCCGGGCGCCACCCAGCGGTCGGCGACGCGGTTCCGCGTCAGGGACCCCGCCGGGGTGCGGGCGATGGCCTCGCGGATGCCCCCGCCCCAGCCGCGCACCACCCCGAGGGCCTCCTCCCGCAGCCGCTCCCCGGGCTCCGGGGGCCGCGGCGCCCCGGCGTCGTCGAACACCGTGAACCAGTAGGCCTCCCGGTCGTTGATGGGGTACAGGCCCGCCCGCGCGCCGCTCCCCCACAGCATCCGGATGGTCCCCGGGGGGAGCACCCCCGCCTCCTCGATCCAGTGCGCCGCCTCTTGCTGCGGGCGCCCGGGGGGGGTGGGGGCGGAGGGGCGTGGGTCGGGAGCGCCTCGCGGGGGAGGGGGCACGCAGGGGGCGGGACGCGGCCGGGCGGAAGGCCGTCTCCGGCCGCCCCCCCGCTCGGTGGCCGTGGGACGCGGCGGTGGCCCGCCCGCGCGCCCGCGGACACCCCCAGGGGACGCGTCCGCACGCCCGCGGGGGCCGCGACGTCAGGCCCGACGCCAGGCCCGGCCCACCTGCATGGCGTCGGGGGTGCGCATGGCCTTGTTGCGGAAGATCATGACGCGGCACCAGGCGCACGACTCGGGGTCGATGCGGGACTGGATCTCCGAGAGGGCGCGGGAGAGGTCGTCCGAGTAGGAGACGAACTGCAGCGCCTGGCGCTCGTCGTGCACAGCAAAGACCCCGGGGGCGGCCGGCACGCCCCTCTCGAGGAAGAAGCGGACGGGCACGAGCTGCGAGGCGTCGTCCTCGCCGTCGCGGTAGTCACCCGAGGAGAAGGCCGACGGGTCCACGCCGTACACGAGGCCCGGCAGGGTGACGCTGGGCTTGGCAGTGGCGCCGGCCTGCGGGGGGGGGGGTCGGCGGGGTCGTTGGGGGAGGACCCCCCGACCAACCTTGCTCCCTCCTCGCCGCCGATGTGGGACTGCACGCACCTTCAGGGACCTCGTAGATACGTTCACACGGTAGAACACGGGCCGATTCACCGTGACACCCGATATACGAGCCGCAGGGGCAGCTGCGAGGGGGGCGCGGGCCGTGGTAAGGCGGAGCATCGTTGCTGGGGCTCCCTGGCGTTCCTCTTGCCGCGGCGGGTCGAGGGGTGCGGAATGGGCCGGTTGGTATCTGTCGAGCGGGCGTCGACCACCGATCTTTCGAACCCCGGCGGCAGGGGACGGCGAAATCCTGGGACCTCGTCGGACCCGGGGCGAGAGCGCCAGTCAGGGGCCCCGTGGCGTGTCCCCCCCACGCACTCGGACCGTCATTTCCGCGCCGGCGTAATGTCGGGGCGCAAAAGGCCACAGCGCGAGAGAATACGTGGGCGACTGTCGCCGAGCCGCGCTGCCCCCCATCGACGGCGCACCGGCCGCCCCCTCGGGCCGCGAGGAGGCCGATGGTCCCCGCTTCGGGGCCGCGCCCGGCCGGGGGACCCCGCGTGCGCCTCGCCGCCCCGGCGGCCAGGCCGAGGGCCGAGTGCCGCGCCGGCCCCAGGGTGAGCAAGGGCCTGTCGGTGCTCGAGTGGACGGGCAACGTCGTGCCGCAGGGGACGCTCGTCAAGGGGGTCAAGCTCGGGTGGCGCCAGCTCTGGCTCGCCTTCATGAGGGAGCTGGCCCCGCAGGACAGGACGGGGGGGTACCAGCGGCCCAGCTACGCCTCCGCGGGCTTCATCGGGCGGGATAGGCGAGTGCCCCCCGGTCCCCGCCGCGCTGCCCCCCCGGCCCCCGCCCACCCCGGTGCCGACGGTCCCTGACCCGCCCCCTCCCCCGCCGCCGCAGCCGGTTCCCCGCCGAGTCGGGGCGGTACCACCTGTACGTGGGCAACGCGTGCCCGTGGTGCCACCGGTGCCTGCTGGCGCTGGCGCTGACGGGCCTCGACGGGCACGTGACGTGGACGGAGGCCACGGACGACGCGGAGCGCGCCTCCCGCGGGGGGTGGGTGTTTGACGCCCCCGAGCCCGTGTTCGGGAAGCGGGACCTGCGCGAGGTCTACGACGAGCTCTCCCCCGGCTACCGGGGCCGGTGCACGGCCCCCCTCCTCGTCGACAAGGCCTCTGGCTCGATCGTCTCGAACGAGAGCGCCGACATCGCCCGCATGCTCAACTCCCTCGCCCAGGCGCTCCCGCGGGACCTCGTGTCCGGGGTGGACCTGGCCCCGCCCGGCCTGGACGCGGAGATCGACGAGGCCAACGCCTGGGTGTACGAGGGCATCAACAACGCCGTGTACCGAAGCGGCTTCGCCACGTCGCAGGAGGCGTACGAGGCCGCCCAGGGGGACCTGTGGGCCGCGCTGGACCGGGCCGAGGGGCTCCTCTCCAAGCGCCGGTTCCTCCTCGGGGACCGCCTGACCGAGTCGGACCTCCGGCTCTACCCCACGATCGTCAGGCGCGTCGACCCCGAGCCCCGCCCCGCCCGGGACCGCCCCGCCCCGCCCGGCCCGGGGCCGCCCAGGACCCCCCCGCCCGCCCCGCCCCGTCGCGCCCGCAGGGTCGACTCTACGTACAGCACGCCCTTCCGCTGCTCCCGGCGGCGGATCGTGGGGTCCTACCCGCACCTCCTCCGCTGGCTGCGGGAGCTGCACCACCTCCACCTCCCGGGGACGGGGCTCCAAGTCCGGGACACATTCGACTGCGACCGGGCGAGAGCGAGCTACTTCGGGCAGCTCTTCCCGCTCAACCCGGGCGGGATCGTGCCCGCCGGTCCGGACATGGCGGAGGTGCTCGGGTACCGCCCGGGGGACGCGGGCGCCCTGGGGGCCCGGTGGACGCCCGACGATGTCGCGAGTGTCGCCCACGTGCGGGGGTAGGGGGGCGCAACAGGCGCGGGGGACCGGCCCACCGCCCCCTTGCCGCTGGACCTCCGCGTGCGCCAGGCGCGAGGCTCGCGCCGCCCCCCGCGGCAACGCGTTGCCTGGCACGAGGGTGGAGGACGACCGGTGCCGGCGGGGCTGCACGGGTTCATGAACGCGCGGGCCGCCGCCCCGGTCCGGAGAATTTGAAAGGGTTAGTCCCGGAGTCCATCGGCGCTGTTGTCCCGGCGGCGTCCTCCAAATCATCCTCCAGAGTCGCTGTGCCCCTTGGGCGCCCTTCTGAGGCGAGTCTCCCGCGACATGGTCTGCTACTTATGCGAACGAAATATCGTAACAGGGCGTGGATGCGCGTCACGGAACGGGGAACACCGGCGCTGTCGCCGACGGCCCCGGGAGAGTGTCCTCGGGACCCCTTTTTTGGAAATGCCGCGAAATTACGCCTCTCCGGTGCTTCATCGAGCGATATCGTGCATCGTGCGGGGTTTTCGAGCCGATGGTTAGGCAGCGACGCTCGATTTCCCGAGGACACAACCGCGGGGGCTTCGCAACCAGTTGGGCTGCAATCCGGCTTGCCATCGCTTTCTCGCAAAATTGGCTTGTCTCTGCTTGATATGACGGTTTCAAGGGTGCACATATTGTTTTTAGACAGCGAACTCGATGCAACGAGTCCCAATCGAGGTGGACGGTGCGGCGCTCCTTAACCTGTCCACCGAAGTCCCCCGTCGTGACCCCGCCACCGCCCCTTTACCCGCGATCCGATCCCCACCCCGGCGATTCCGCCTGCAGGAGAGCAGAGAATGTCCGCAGTGGCCCCCGACCAGCAGCAGGTCCGCGAGGAGCCCGGGGAGGCACCGCCCATGCAGGTTGCCATGGGGGCGGACGAGAAGAATGAGACAGAGGACTCGGCTCCCGAGGACAGAGGAATGACGTCGCAGCCCGAGTACGACACCCCTGTGAAGCCCTACAAGGGGAGCGCCGTCGAGGGTGAGAGAGACCCGGGGGCTTCTCGGCACACACCTTCTCCAAGGGGGACGGCAACCCACATGCCACCCCGACTGGACGAGGCCCCTGATCCACCCGATCCACCCCCGCCCCGCGCACGCAGAGTCCGGGCCCTCCGCCGCCGTCGCCGCTCCCGCCAAGGGCGCCGGCGACGGGCCCGCTGTTGGCGGCGGGGACCCTGGGTGCCGGGGCCCCGGCGACGTGATCTCCGACGCGATGACCCGGGCCTTCACGGCCGTCGGGCGCGTCGCCGGGGGCAAGCCCCTCTTGGTGATGCTCGTGTGCCTCGTCGTCGCGGCCGCATTCGGCTCCGGCCTGTCCCAGCTCACCCAGGAGAGCCGCTCCAACGAGCTCTGGATCCCTGCCGGCTCCGAGGCGCAGAAGGACTTCGAGTTCGTGATGGAGTACTTCGACCGCACGATCCGCGGCTCGGCGCTCATTCTCAAGGCCCGGGACGGCTCGAGCGTCCTGACCCCGGAGGCGGTGCAGCTCATGGGCGTGCTCGACGCCGAGATGCGCACCCTCACGGCCACGGCGGTTGCGCTTGACGGGGAGGAGGTCACCGTCACCAACGACAACCTGTGCATCAAGACGGGGCCCATCTGCTACCGCCAGTCCCTCTTCGAGGTCCTCTACGCGGCCAAGCTGAACCCGCTCGAGCCCATCCCCGAGGCCACTCTCCTGGCCGTTGCCAACGGGAGCCAGTTTCCCACCCCGGCGGGCGTCCCCCTCAGGCCGGAGACCTTCTTCGGAGACGTCCGCAGGGACGATAGCGGGAAGGTCACGGGCGTCGGGACCCTCCGCATCAATGCGATCATGAAGTACGAGCGCAGCGTCAGGAACGGCCAGGAGGTGGACCCTGAGGGCGCCGCATGGGAGAAAGTGTGGCTCGACTGGGTCTTCAAGAAGGACGCCGAGCTCAGGGAGTCCGACTCCCCGTACGTCCTCACGTACTTCGCGCAACGCTCGTTCGAAGACGAGTTCGGGTCGCGCATCCAGGCCGATGTGCAACTCATCTTCATCGCCGTCGCCGTCATCTTCGTGTATGCCTTCATGGGGCTGTCGGACTGGACCCGCGGGTGCATCGGGACACGCGCCTTCCTCACCGTTATGGTCCTCGTCACGATCGGAATGTCCATCGCGTCGGCTTTCGGCCTCGCGTCCTACATGGGCTACTTCTACTCGCCTCTCATGTCCATCTTCCCCATCCTACTGCTTGGAATCGGGGTGGACGACGCCTTCATGATCACCAACGCCTTTGACGTCCAGTCGGCCGCAAACCCTGGCGCGTCCGTGCGGGACCGCATGTCCAAGGCCCTCGGCGCGGCGGGCTCCTCGGTGTCCGTCACGTCCCTGACCGACTTTGGCGCCTTCCTGATCGGGACAAACACGTCGCTCCCGGCGCTGCGGAACTTCTCGATCTACGCGGCGATCGGGATTGTGTTCACGTGGCTCTTCTCGGTTACCTTCCTGTCCTCCGCCGTGAGCATCGACTCGAAGAAGCGTGAAGCCGCGAGGCTCGACTGCCTCCCCTGCATCTCGTCGGCCGCCGCCGCCCCCGCGGCCTGCTGCAAGCCCCTCCCCTGCGGGAAGAGCCCGCGCTGGATGTCCGTCCCCATGGAGTCCCTGGGCAAGGGCATGGCCACCGCGGTCGGCAAGATCGTCGTCCTCGTCGTCTTCGCCGCCATCTCCGCCGTCGGCATCATCGGCGCCGCCCGGGTGGACATCCAGTCGGACATCATGGACTTCGTCCCCCGCGACTCGTACGTCCACGACTTCGTGGTCGACCGCAACAATTACTACCCGATCGGCGAGGACGTGGGCGTCTACGTCAAGCCGGGCCTCCCCTACGACAATCAGGACGTCCAGCTCGCGATGCTCCTGGTCGCTGACGGATTCACCAAGAACCCCAACGTCGAGCCCGGCTCCTTCGTCGGCTGGTTCCCGGGCTTCCTCCTGGTCGCGGAGTCCAAGTACTGCGACCCCACGGAGCAGGCGGTGGACCCGTCCACGGGACAGCCGGTCACCGTGACGGTCCCGCTTCCGACGGGAGGTACGGTCACCGTCCCGGTCATGTGGCCGCAGGTCCCCAACCCGTTTGCCCTGGGCCCCGACGGCAAGCCCTCTGGCAAGACGTTCCAGCAGTCGTGCGATGATCTCCGGTACGAGTCCCCGCTCGACCTCACAGCCCCCGACCTCAAGAACGTGAATTGGACCCCTGACGGCTTCTATACTAAGGTTTACAAGTTCCTCAGGGACCCCGAGTACACGCCCTTCCTCGGGCCCCTGCTCAACAGCTTCGTCACGTGGAACCAGCCGGGTGACGCGGCCATGGGCGTCGCCGCGGACCCCGAGAAGGGTATCTTCTCGTCCACGGCCCTCTTTGGCAAGCTCAAGTTCACCCTTGATTCCGACGAGCAGATCAAGCAGATGAACGAGACCCGCAAGGCCTTGTTCGATCTCCTCGAGGGCGCCAAGAAGGGTTTCGGCGGGGTGGCCTTTGTCTTCTCCCCGGCCTTCCCCAACTACGAGCAGTACAAGTCGGTCAGGTCCGAGTTCCGCACCAACATCGGGCTTGCACTGCTCATGGTGATCGTGATCGTGTTCGTGCTGATCGGGAACCCCCTCGCGGCTCTCGTAACGTCTGGCGTGGTGGTCCTGAACGTGGTGGAGATCGTCGGCCTCCTGCACTTCTGGGACATTCAGATCGATACGGTGGTGGTCATGCTGCTGGTGGTGTCGCTGGGGCTGTCGGTGGACTACAGCGTGCACATCGCACACGCCTACCTGGAGGAGCATGGTTCCGCCAACGAGAGGCTCGTCAGTGCGATGAGGAACGTCGGCGCTGCCGTCTTCAACGGTGGCCTCTCGACGTGGCTCGCCGTGCTCGTCATGGCGGGCTCCCAGTCCTACATCTTCATCGTCTTCTTCAGGTCCCTCTTCCTCTGCACGACGCTCGGCATCGCCAACGGCATGCTCCTCCTCCCCGTGCTCCTCAACCTCGTCAACCCCCGGGCCATCCGTCACAAGGCGAGCAACGCGGTGGGCGTCGCGGAGGCTGGCCGCGGAGGCTGATCGTTTTCGTTGTCGTGACATCCTAGCGAGCCCGCGGCGCGTCGTTTGAACCCGCCACTCCCCGGGGCCCCCTGCAGGCCACGCTCGGGGCTGGGCTCGGGGCCACGCCCGCCCGCTACCCCCGCCCTGCCCCCCGCCGCCTGCCTGCGTGCTTGACCTTGACCATCTCCCCGTGCGTCAGGGGGCGGAACTCCTCCTGCGTCAGCTTGGCCGCCCGGAGTGCCTCCCCTAGGAGGACGGGGGGCTCGTCCAGCGCCTCGCGCGTCAGGACGAAGGTCCCCCAGTGGATGGGCACCGACACGCGCGCCCGGACGTCCTGGTGGATCTGGACGGCCTCGGCCGGGTCGCAGTGCTGGGGGGCCATGAACCAGCGGGGGTCGTAGGCGCCGATGGGGACGGCCGCCACGTCGAAGGGGCCGTAGCGCTCCCCGATCTCCTTGAACACGGGGCAGTACCCCGTGTCGCCAGAGAACCAGAAGCGGCCCCTCTCCCCGATCACGCCGAAGGACCCCCACAGCGTCCGGTTGACCAGCACGGGGAGCCGGTTGGCCCAGTGCTGCGCCGGCGTCATCACCACGCGGACCCCGGACCCCGGGTGCCGTGCCTCCTGCCACCAGTCCATCTCGACCACGTTGGTCACCCCTGCCCTGCGGAACCAGGGCCGCAGCCCCAGCGGGACGTACCACGTGAGCGCGTCCCCCCACCGCCCGTGGAGCCGCCGCACGGACCCCGCGTCCAGGTGGTCGTAGTGCGCGTGGCTCACGATCACAAAGTCGAGGGCGGGGAACCCGGGGTCTTCGGGTTCGAGGGGGTTCCCCACGACCCGCCTGGGCCCGGCCCACTGGAAGGGGGACGCGCGCTGGGAGAAGACGGGGTCGGTGAGGAAGGTCACTCCCTCCATCTGCACCAGGCACGACGCGTGGCCCAGCCACACGCACTGCACGTGGTCCGGGGACGGGGCCGCCAGGGCGGCGTAGTCTGGCGGGGCCAGGGGGAACCGGGCGGCCAGGTCGGCACGAGTCGGGGCCGGGTTGTCCAGGAGCCACGCGCCCTGCGCACCGCCCAGCATCTGCCAGAACCCCGGGCGGGGCGGGGCGGCGGGGTGGTCCCCGCCGTCCCGGAGCATCCGCTTCACCGCTTCCCAGCCGGGCAGCTCCCTCGCCCCCTGCCAGGGGTTCTGCGCGGGCGGGGCCGGGGGCGGGGCGGGGTCTCGGCCCGGGGGCGGCGGGGCGGCGGGGCGCGCGGGGGCGTGGCGCCTCTGCTTTGGCGGCAGCGCCGGCGTCCTGCGCAGCCATCGGCGCCCCCTGGCGGGCCCCAGGGGAGTTTTGGGGGGTAGGGGGGCCTTTCCTTGAACTTCGCCCCGAACCAACCCGACTCGTTCTCGGGGACGTGGTGGTCCGGAACGGACGGGACGGTGCACTCCTTGTCCCTCGTCGAGCTCCTGCAAGTGCAAGGGGGGGGGGGCGTCGGACGGCGCGGCGAGACCGGCTCCGCGGGAGCGGGCCACCTGTCGGAGCGGTGGGCGATTCGCAGCCCTGGAGGGATCCGGGGGATCCGGGGAGGGTGTCGACTCACGAGGATACCTCTGGCGCGTCCATCTCGGGGTGTGCCATGGCGGCAGTCCCCCGCCTTTGCTTCATCGTCTCCCTGATGGCGCGGGCGATGCTTGGCGGCTGCTTTGCGGTCGGTTGCGCGGCCTCAATGGACGAGGAAAAGCCGGCCGTGGAGACACAGGGGGAGATTCCAGAGCAAAAGGGCTCAAGGGAGGTAGCACCAATGCCGGGGAGCCTGCAAACCCGCCTCGATCGGAGCATCGGCGCGGCAGGCGCAGGGGACCTGCAGCCCGATTCCTGTTGCTGCAGGGTGCGGTGGGCGCGGGTGCGTTGTAGGGGGCGTTGTGCGCGGTCCGCGGGCGCCTCGGGGCACGAGAGAACGGGGCGCATCAATGCCTGGTCTCAGGCGGCGCCCGCGCCTTGCACCTGCGCCTTCGCCCACCGCCCGACGCACTGAGGTGCCTGACAGTGGCCGCCCCCGGGGAAGAGTGGGCGGGAGCTGTCCCAGCCAGAGCGGCCGCATGGCTTCAACTCGGGCGACCAAGAGGCGGACGACGTCGCGAGTTCTCTCTACAACGCTGCAGTCGGCCGAGCCGGGCGGCCGGGCAGCGAATGCGCTGGACTAGACGGGGGGGGGCCCGGGAGCTAAGCGAAAGGGACGGGGTCTGGGCTAAGCCAAGGGCACAGCTGCGGGTGCCGGGGGGCGCAGTCATTGGGCCGCGATCTCCTTCCCAGTAGGCGTGTTGGGGACAGTGAGGGTGCCCCCTTCCGACAGTCCCCCACCACCCCGGGCAGACCCCCCCCTCCCCTTGGCCTTGCCGCCCCCCCCGTCGCGGTCCAGGCACGTTGTCCGCCGCCAACGCGTCCCGCACGCGTTGCACAGCACGGGCTTCCCCGGGGGCCCTCGCCTCCACTGCGGGGACTCGGCCGCGCCGCAGTGGTCGCAGGGCCCCCCTGGCCGGAGTGTCGTCAGCGGGATCACCGGCTTGGGCTGTGGGAGGTAGTTCCCGTGCCCCTGCAGGTGGATGGCCGGGGTGGACGGCACCCACGAGTAGTTGAAGCTGTCCTGCGCCACCTCGGACAGGTAGCGGCTCGCCTCCTCGGCGTCCTCCCGTGTCGCCGGGACCATGGTCTGCGTTCTGGGGCACCGCACGTGCAACACGTACTCCACCTTGCACCGCCCGAGGAACGTGCCGGGCTCGCTCGGCTTCACCCCCTGGTCCTCCTCGGCGTGCGACACCGTGCAGTCGCTGTTCTCCCGGGAGTGCAGGCTGGCTGACCGCCGGGTCCCCATCATCGTGGGGCTGCGCAGACCTTGGGTGCGGGGGCGGCGCCTGGGCGGGGGCTGGTCGCGGATCCCCGCTCGTCCTCGGAACGCTTCTGTTCTGTCGGGGGCGTCCACAGGAGGAGGGTCCCGGGCGTCCTGCGGCTCGACGGGGCGGCTTATTGGCCTTTCAGTCCCGGGCCGAGGGACGAGGGCCAAGATTCTCCACAAAAAGGGACGGAGTTCTCCGCAGCGACGGTGATTACCCGCCCGGGGGACGGCGCGCCGTAACTAACGACGCCGTTTTAACCCATCAATATCACACGGGGAGCCCACTTTGGCGGCCAGGGTGAATAACCCCTGCCCCGGGCATTCAGCATTGACAGGTGAGGGAAATCCCCCTATGGCGGCCGAAAGACGCATCAACCCTGTATCAAATGCATATTGACAGGCGTGAAAAGACGGAAGGAGAAGTGAAAGGTGGTAAAGATGTCGGGATGGTGGGGGGCACGATGGGGGGAACTTCGGGCAGGGGGCTTCCCCCGAGACATCCAAGAGGGGAAACGGGCCCGCTGCATCATAGGGATATAAAATACAATAACATAAAACGCGGAGACGGTGTCAAAGCGGACATCGCCCATCCCCAGTAGGCGAGGAGGGGGGTCTTCCCATCACGATTGCCCGACTGATGGGGGGCGACAAGAGACCCTGTAGACGGTCGATGTCATCCACGGGGGCACAAGTTGGTCGGATGTGAAGAAGCCCATCGGCAGGCCATCGCCGTCGCCCCTCATCCTACCCCTGTCGCACCCCACGAGTGGGTGGGCTGGGGGGAGTGGGGGGGGTGCGCGGGGAAGGCACGGGGGCAAAGCGGACAGCCGTGGGGAAGGGGGGGTCTCACCTATCTTCGCGTAATAGGCGAGCCAGCGGCGCCAAACCGGAGCCGCTGAGCGCACATCAAGGGCCGGGAGCAGCTCGGGACCCTAGCACCTTGCCCGGCTCCCCTGCCAGAACCTGAGCCCTGCTCCCTCCTCTCCTCAGCAGAGAGGCTCCCTCCACTGACACCCTACTCAGCCGAGTCGGGATAGGATATAAATCATCCGCAGTGGCCGCGCGCTGCGCCCCCTTTCGCCGCCCTTGGAGGCCGCTCGGTCCCGCCGCGGACGCCGATGATGCCGAGCCGAACGCGCCTTGTCCCCCGCCAGCGGCCCGCTCGTTGCCCCGGGCAACGCCGGCCCCGCGGCCCGCTCATGGCCACTGTTCCTCGCTCACCGTCCCCTCGCTAAGCCGCCTCCCGAAGATGGCCCGCTGGTAGAACCGGAGCTCGTCGATCGACTCGAGAACGTCGGCCATGGCCGTGTGGCGCAGGGCCTTCCTGGGGCGGCCGTGGATCTTGCGAGCGCACCACCTCATGGCGCACTCGGCCAGGCTGCTGACGTCGATGATGCGGTGCTTGCAGTGAGCGGCCACGCGCGGCATGTGCCGGAGCAGGAAGGCCCGGTCCACGTGCACGCTGTTTCCGGCCAGCGGGGCCACCCCAGCCTCCGGGAGGAGGCCCCCCAGCCACCCCATCACCTCCTCCTCCGCCGCGGCCGTGTCGTGGCGGCTTTCGCGGGACGCCGAGGTCAGTCCCGAGGCGCCGTGGTGCGTGGAGCACCACTCGTTCATGGACCCAAGGACGGCCTCGCTGTGGTGGACGACGATGTTCGGGCCACGGAAGACGCGCTGCAGGTCCCCGTCCGTCACGACCACGGCAATCTCCAGGATGGCGTCCAGGTCGGGGTCCAGGCCCGTCATCTCTAGGTCGATCCATACGATGGGGTACTTCAGCCGCCGCGGGCCGACGCTCTTCAGGTTCGGCCGCCTCTCCCTCGTCTCGATCCTCCCCTCCTCCACGGCCTCCCCTGCAGCGGCGGGGCACGACACCTTGGCCCCAGCTAGACGCGCCGTGACGGTTCTAGGGGAGGCTATGCCGGGTCGTGTACACTTAATATAAATCGTTCGTACCTGAGGGCTGCTCATCCCCGTCACCCGGCTCCTCCACCGCCAGCAGAGCGTCGAAGAGGTTGCCCCCACGAAGTGGCATCTCGCCACTAACCCCTCGGGTCCCTCGCGGGGGAGTTGGAGCCTCGGCTGACTGGAGCACGTACCAGTCGATAGCGGCACGTGCGTGCGTTTTGGCACCGGGGCGGTCCGGCGCCCGGCCTTCGGGGCGCGGGGCTGGGCTCCGCGACCCCGAGTCAAGCAGCCGCCAGTGGCGGTGACACGCCAAGGGGGTGCCGAGGCATGCTCCCGTCACGCGATAGCCACTCGGCGCTTCAAATGCACTCCAAGGTCACACAGTCTGTGCGGAGCGCGGGCGCTAACAGACCCGCGATCCGGGCTCTCAACTCGGCGGCGGGGCGGCCCTTGTCCGGGTGTCCCGACCGCGACACAGGGAAAAAACTCGCGAGGCCCGGCTGGCGGCGCCGAGCCGGCTCCCCCCTCGACCGGGGTGCACCCTCACTTGGGGGCCAGGTCATCGATGGAGCGCTTCGCGTACACCCGGCCATAGACCCACTTGCCACGCTGGTGGGCGCCCGTCTCGGTTGTTGCGATGGAGGCGTCGCGGTCGGCAAAGAAGGCGCGGAACTCGAGCTTCTGGGCGCACACGTGGCAGTCACACTCCTCCCTCATGAAGGAACGGCCGTCCTCGCGGGCGACGGCGCCCTCTGAGCTGAGGAAGGCGAAGACGTCCGACCCGCAGTTGGGGCACTGGCCCCGCACGGCGTGGGTATGCCCGCCGTCGAGCTTGCGCGAGGCCTCCAGGCACGTGGACACGATCGGCCACCCCGCAAGAAGCCCAAGGAGGGAGCTGAGCGCCATCAGGGCCGAGGGCGGCTGGCTCACCGTCAGCGGGGACGCTGACATGTGGGCGTGGATCGCCGTGGCCAGGGGCAGGGACGTCAGCACCATCCCCGCCACCGTCAGCGAGCTCCACACCCCCTTCAGTGCCGACTCCTGCGACACATCCTCGTCAGCATCCGCGTACATCGGCCCCCCGCGGCTCAGCGAGCACCGCGGGTACTTGCGCACAGCCGACGAGTGCGCCTGGCGCAGCTTGAGCTCCAGGTCGTCAAACACCGCGTCAGCGATGATGGGGCGCCCGTCGTAGTACATGTCCCTCGCCCTGCGCGCAGGTTAGGTTCGCAGGGGGGGATGGGAGGGGAGTGGTCCGGCGGGGCGCCGGGGG
>Ga0181581_10002941_pt1 | contig 13355 bp, 10 predicted proteins | sample 071ome_22_FD_132433 | JGI IMG/M metagenome (GOLD analysis project Ga0181581, IMG submission 132433) | Coastal salt marsh microbial communities from the Groves Creek Marsh, Skidaway Island, Georgia - 071404AT metaG (megahit assembly) | ecosystem: Environmental > Aquatic > Marine > Intertidal... | reverse complement strand
GGGGGGGGGGGGGGGGGGGGGGGGGGGGGGGGGGGGGGGGGGGGGGGGGGGGGGGGCGAGGGCGGGGGCGACGCGAGGGGCGTCGGGAGGGACGTCGCTCACCTGGGACCACTTCCTCCGGGACTTGGTCCCGCTTTCGGATGCGACGGCTGGGGCGAAGCGGCGCAGCGGATCGTCCTGCGGTCGCGCGGGCCGGCCTTGTCTCAAAAGTGGGGGAGGGGGGGGGGCGCAAGGCTTGCGGGTGGCGGGGTGGGCGGGGGGAGAAACGCCCGGGTCCGGCGCCGCGTGACGGGGTCCGCGGGGAAGTCCGTCCCGGGAGGCGGCGGATCGACCGGCGGGGCGCCCCGGAACGCGCTCAACCAAGCGCTCGAATCTCGAGGGGGAGGGGCGGCCCCCACCTCAGCATGGGCCCCCGACACGTACACGTTGAAGCCTCCGGTGTCCCTTCCTCCCCGCGCGGACGTGGGAGGAGTCCGCGACTGGCTCATCTCCGTGATCCGCGCGGCTTTCCATCCAGGAGCTACAGTTCGGGAGGAGTCCTCCCTCAGCAGCTCGAAATCGAAGGGCCGCGCCCCAAATTACTCGACTCTCCCGCCTTCCTACCCTCTACCCCCTCGCAGTACACAAATGCATGCATGCGGAGGAGAGGAGCGCGCAGGGGCTGCAAAAGGGGGTGGACGGGCACGTGCAGGGCTAGGCGAGACGTCGGCGGACGGGGGGACCCAGGAATGGAAGCGTGTACGACTAGCAGAGGTACACATTGGGGGGCCGCGCCTTCCTCGGAGAAGTGCATGTGCGGTGGTATTTCCGTGTCTACGACACTCCCGCGTACCCATGTCCGCTGGAAAGTGATCCCCCTGGAGATGGAGAGGTGAGCAGCGACGAGTGCCTGTGTTCCCCCCACCTCCCGAGCTGTCCCCTCCTCCGTTGGGGGACGGCGCAGTTCGTTCATGGGGAAAGGAGGGTATCGGTGCCCAGAGTTTTGGCTCGGGGCACCTGGGGCGATGGAGACGACTCGTGAGAGCTCGGGGCGGGAAGCCGAGGAGAGCGTCGGGGTGGGGGTCTTCGTGCGGCACCCGACCCCCGGGAAGGTGAGGCCGTCTTGGTGGGATGGGTCGAGGGGAACATGTGCCAGATCACTGCGACGCTTGGCGCATCGGGCAAATGGGGCCCCTTCCCGCGCCGAAATCGCCATCCCAAAACGGCGCGGGCTTCCCAGGGTTTGACGCCATCGACCCCCCTTTCACGGGGAGTTAAATCCAATTTCGGGGTAGTTTCACTTAATTTCGTGTGTATACAAGGCTACCGCGTTCGAAAATCTCCCGAAAGATCCCTGGATCAACCCCCTCGGAGCCCAGACCGTGCACGTGTCAACTGCCCCGGCTCTCCCCCACATATCGAGCCCGTTCGTTGCGATGCTGGGCCTGCGCGCCTGGTGCACCATCTTGTTAAGACTGATCCCCCCTCCCGGGCGCCCCCTCTCGGGCCACCAGCCCCCGTGGACCCCCCGGCCCGCGCCGAACTTGGCCCCCCCTCCCCGGCGAGCAGGTCAAGACCCGGCTGGCCCGGTCCGTGGGCGACGATGCGGCGTGCAGGTTCTACCGGGCGTGCGCCGAGGCCGCGATGGTCGAGGCGAGCTGCGTCGCCGGCGCCAGGCTCTTTGTCTTCTTCTCGGACCCTGCAGAGGAGGCCGAGGTGCGCGACTGGGTGGCCGCCCTGCCCCTGGCGCGCAAGCCCGAGGTGCTGCCGCAGGCGCAGAGCGACGACCTCGGGGTCCGCATGCGGGGGGCGCTGGATACCATGCTGGAGGCGGGGGTATCGGTGGGCGTGGTCATGGGCTCGGATATCCCCGGCCTGACGACGGCCGTCCTGGAGCGGGCTGTGACGGGGATGGCCACGGCTGACGTGGTCCTGGGCCCCTCGGTGGACGGGGGGTTCTATCTCATCGCGGCGCGGGAGACGGACGAGGGGATGTTCCGAGGTGTCGAGTGGAGCACCGAGACGGTCCTGGAGAGGACCATGGCACGCGCCGCGGCGCTGCGGTGGGCGTGCCGGCTCGACATGCCCGTGCTGCAGGACATTGACACGGTGGACGACCTGCGCGCGTGGGTGCGCGACATGGGCAGCGACACGAGCCCGCTCTCACTGGTGTGCAAGGAGGTCGCCGGTTGACTGGCCGCTGGCCGGGGCTCCGAGCGATTCGTTTGGTGCAGACGCCTTCGGGCAGGGGCACCACTGCTTGCTACGAAGTAGTAATGCATTCATTAATTTGAACAGCCCTAGAGCAGCGGGAGCTCGAGCTTGTCGGCCGTGTCCGGGTCCAGCTGCACGGCCTTGGCCAGGTCCATCTTGGCGAGGCGGACGTGCCCGATCAGCTCCTCCGGTAGCTCCCACGAGGCCTGGCTCTCGATGAGCACCGCCAGGTCGATCACCAGGCTCGAGCACGCCCCGCTCACCAGCCGCGTGGCCGTGCTGGCCGCCACGCTCGACTTCACGTCGACGCAGAACTCAAAGTACTTCTCCGTCCGGAAGTAGCTCATCGTGAGCTTCTTCCCCAGCAGCACGGGCTTGGTCCCCACGGCGGACTGGATCATCCACCCGGCGTTGGCGATGTTGGGGATCAGCTTGAACTTTGAGTTGCGGTACGCGTCGTCCTTGCTCATGAACTCGTCGAGCATCTTGGCGAACTTGTCGTCGCCCCCCCTCGCCCCCCCCACGTCCCCCCACGCCATGACCAGGTTGAGGAACCCGCTCCCGTACGGCGTCACAATGTTGCCCACGATGACATGCTCCAGTGGGCAGTCCCGGAGCCACCTGAGGTACGGCGAGATGTGGTGCACCTGCTTCCCGCTGGGCGTCGCGATCAGGTCGGCCGCGATCAGCTTGTACCGCGGCTCCGGCGCCGCCACCTTCTTCGAGTCGGACAGGTAGGCGGGGCCCCGAACGTTCCACCCGGCGTCGGGCGCCGCCTCCCACACCCCCCGGTCCAGCGTGGTCTCCGGGACCCACGACAGGGACCTCGGGACCACGCACGTCCCCACGAACCCGGCCTCCCCGGCCGCGGCCATCCCGGCCACCATGGCCCGCGCGCACGACGCGGTCCCCCCCCGGACAATCAGGACGGGCACCCCGAGCGCCGCGATAGCCGCCGCCTCCCGGATCTTCGCCTCCATGCCCCCCGTCGTATCGTCCCCGGACACTGCCGTCTCGACCCCCGCCGCGTCCCACGACCCATCCGGCCCCACCCGGATCTCCCCCACGAGCTCCGCCCCGGGCTCACCGGGGGGGCGGGTGAAGACGCCATCAACATCCGTCGCGAAGACGGCGTAGCGGGGGCGGCACTCCCGGGCCAGCTCACGCATGGCAACATCCCCGGAAAGCACCGTGCCGCCCATATCGGCGTCGGTGACGCAGTCCCCGTGCATCACGGGCACCTGCCCGCTCGCCAGCACCTCGCGGGGGGCGCGCGTGTCGCTCTCGGCGAGCACCCGGCCAGCCGTCCGCCAGCTGCCCAGGAGGCCCAGGCTGCAGGCGGGCACGCCCGCGTCCACCAGCGCCTTGGTGATGGTGTGGCTCAGGGAGGTCACCTGCGGGGCGGGGGCTGGGGGGGCACCGCCTGGGGTCGGGGACGTGGGGCGCGCGCGGGGACAGCTCGGGGCAGTGGCCCCGGGGGGGCAAGGGGCGCGGGGCTATGCACCTGCAGGCGGCCCGTGCAGAAGGCCATCCGCTTCGCGTCGTCCCATGGGACGGAGCTATCGGTAAGACCGGATCGCTTGGCGACCTGAGCGCAACCGACGCCGAATCGAGGGGGGCATTCATAGACGGGTGGGCACGATACGAACAACGGTTGGGGAATCGATCACGGGGGACTCGACAAGGGAATCCGGGCCGGTATACGCGTCTCACCTGGTGACCAAAGGATCCAGCTCCGTGTACGACGATCAGCCCCTCACCGGGAGCCTCGCGCCTGCACTCCGCGGTCGCCTCGGCCAAGGCAACAATGGCCTCCTCGTTCAACGTCTCCTCCTGGTCCTTCTTCGTCACCGCGGCCCCGCCGAACTTGAAGATCGCACGAACAGGCATCGTGTTATCCATATGAATAGTCATCAGGGGTCAACCCTGCGTGGCCAGAGCGGAAGGGGGGTGGGGGTCGGGGCTCCTCTTTGCCGCAGAGCCGGGGGGGAGGAGTGCGGGAGATTCGATGGTCGGGACTCGAGAATATGCGGCGCGTTTGCGTCAAAAACAATGTAAGATTGCCCACCTCGCCAATCACGCGACAAACAGGACGCTGCTCCGGTTTCCTTGGCTCCCCGATCCCCACCTCGCCCGCGAAAATGTGCTCGACCTGGCGGTGGAATCGGTCGTCAGGGATTGCGGATGGGTGGAAGCAGAGACGAATCATCCGATCGCCGGTTTCGGGGGAAGATGAGCCCCGGACGAGGCCGTGACGACGGGCTCTCTGGGTGCGACACGAGGGGGGCCGCGGCCCCTGGGGGCGGGGGGGCAAGGTCAGTCACGCGACTTCAACTACGGTCCGAAGCCCCAAAAAGTGGCGGGGAGATAAACGTGAGCGCGTACAACGCAGCCGCGGCAAAAACCGGTCGCTGACCGGAGCGGCGCGAGGACGGCGCTCCTAGGCGTGCCCCCCGGGGGGGGCGGCGCTCCTAGGCATGCCCTACCGGGGGGACGCCGCCGTGGCCGCCCTGCCGGTGGCAGTCTTCCCACGAGGCCCAGACGTCGTCGCCGGGGTCCTGGAGCTTGCCGGACCGGTAGTCGAGGAAGGCCTGGCGGATCTCCTGCTCCGTGTTCATGACGAAGGGGCCGTACTGCACCACCCGCTCCCCGATGGGCCGCCCCGCGACCAGCAGGAAGCGCATGAGCCTCGCGTCAGCCGTCGCGTCCACTGCGTTCCCGCCCGGCTCGAACAGCACCGCGTGCTCGCGGCTGGCCTCCCGGCCCCCGACCTTGCCCGACCCGTCGCACACGTAGCAGAAGACGTTGTAGTCCTCTGGCACCTCGGTGACAAACTTGCCCCCCGGCTTGACCGTCACGTCCAGGAGCATCCCCGGGTTGCGCATGTCGATCGGCCCCGTGTGCCCGTACGCCGTCCCCGCCATGACCCTCACGCGCACCTCCGGGCTCTCGTAGACCGGGATCTCGTCCGCCTGGTAGTCCTGGTACCGGGGTTTGACCATCTTGTCCTTCTGCGCCAGATTCACCCAAAGCTGAAAGCCCCAGAGGTCCTGGCCGTTCGTGACCTTGGGCATCTCTGCGCGCGCGGGACCGGGGGCGCGGATCGGGGAGGGAGGGGGGGGCGGACGGGAAGGGAGGGGGGGGGAGACGTTTGCGTGACCGCGGCCAGGGGCGGCGACCGCTGCGCAAGAGCAGGGCGCGGGAGGCGGGGGCTCCGAGGGCGCCCCCTGCTGGAACATTGCCCCCCGGACGCAGCGAGGGGAGATGGGCGGGAAAGGAGGCGCGTATAGGTTGCGTAAAACCCGCGTGGTAGTCGGTTCCATGCGGGGACGCGCCGGCTCACCGCTGTGGACGATCCCGCGCCCGGCGGTCATGCACTGGACCCCACCATCACGGATGACCCCATGGTTGCCGACCGAGTCGCGGTGCTCAATCTCGCCCTGGAGCATGATGGAGATGGTGGAGAAGCCGCGGTGCGGGTGGTCTGCGGGGCCGGGGGACGAGGGGCGCGTGGGAGGGGCCGGGGGTGGCCCTCGCGGCGGGTGGTTGGGTCAACGTGAGAGGTCCGGGAAGCGCGGGGGCGGGGGGGCACCTGGGAAGCCGGCCGCCGCCTCGGTCGACGGGCAGCGGAGCTCATCCAACATGAGGTACGGATCAAAATTGGGGCAGGTTGAGCTGCCCAGCGTCCGGCACACGTCGACGCCCGCCCCCTCGCTCACGTGCGTACCCTTCACGATCCTCTGCACCTGTCTCAGTTGGAGACCCATGATGAATCCGCAGAACAACTGCCTTCTCCAATCCGACCTACCGGGGGGGACCCAGCCAGGTTCTTGAGGTATAAATACTGCGTCCGGGCCAGGGGGAAGGAGGGGTGGGCGGTTTCCCTTGGCCTGTGGCGATCCCCTGGGTGCCCCCGCCTCAAACCTCCAACGAAAAGATGCCGCCAGGTCCCCGGGGAGTACACGGGTGACAGTGTCGGGGCGGCGCTGCCGCTGCAAGCAATCATGAATACGCCGCACCCTGGGCCGGGGGAGGCCGAAGGCGGCGTGTGCGCGGGAGCACGGGGAGAGGAGGTTCTGGAGGCCCGACGGCTTTCGGCACGCATGCTGCGTCTGGAGAGGGAAGCCACCTCACCTAAACAACAACGCTTCTTCCAGTTGCTCCTGCGCCACTTTCCAGCGTCAGGCGCCCCTGAGGGCCGAAAAGGAGCGAAGGCGCGGAGGGAGAGGATCTCGGCTTGCATCATTCCTTCGGCCGTGTACAGGCGGTCCCCTCGGGTCCCACGTGACACGCCATCGAGGGCTGCGCCCGGCCCCGCCGCCCGAACGCTCGCGTTATTTCAACAAGTATAAGTCTAGGCGCTACACACTATACACGCCCGCTCTATGACGCGTCTGGCCAATCAGTTCGGCCCCCTCGGCCGCGGTCAAACCTCCCCCCGCATGAGGCGGATGAACTCGTTCACCGAGATGTGGAAGTCGCGGTCCCCGTCCGACTCCTGGATCAGCTCCCGGAGATCGTCCTCCGACATCCCGAGGCCCATGTCCTTGGCCACCTGCGGGGTCCCGTGGGGGGGGAGGCGCGCGTGGGTCCCGGCGTCCCCACCCTGCCCAGCGGCCACGGCGGCTCCCGCCCGCGCGAGGACAGCCCCCGCTCCCCCCACCCCCGCCCTGTCGCCGCCGCACCCCGTCAGAGGGGTCGCGAAAGCCCCTCCACCGCCCCCACCGCCCCGGCTGGGAGCGGGCGCCACCGCAGGGGAGGCGCGGCCCTCACCTCGAGCAACTCGTCAACGCTGATGTACCCGTCGCGTTCTTTGTCGAAGACCCTAAAGGCCTCCTGGAGCTCGGCGATCTCATCCGCGGACTCCATGGAGGCGGCCATCAGCGCCAGGAACTCGGTGAAATCAATCTCCATGTTCCCGTCCGTGTCCACGTCCTGAGGGGGCGGTGGAGAAGGGTGGGGGGGACACGTGAAGGGAGGGCGGGGGTGGGCAGGCGCCCTGGCGGCGTTTCGCGCCCACGTCGCGAGAAAATGACCTCGCAAACTCGTAAAAAATGCAGCGGGGCGCCCGCACCCCTGTGAGGTGCTCGGCGTGGCCTGAGCGGGCGCAGACCCCAAGCCACGCCCACGGTCGTCTCCGTGCCCCCGAGGCGCACGGGGGCAGGTTCCGCCCCTTGTGTGGACGCCACGCTATTTCTCCAGCGATCGCCGCGCATGGGGCTCACCTTGATCATGTCGTGCACCTTCTGCTCGGTGGCTTCCTGGCCGAGCGACTGGAGCAGGTTGATCAGGTCCGGCGCCCTAATCATCCCGTCCCTGTCGGTATCGAAGATGTGGAATAGCTCGCGGAGCTCGGCGATCTGCATGAAACGTCGGCAGAGCTATTCGAGGTGGGAGACGCCACGGCGGGCGCGGAGAGCGGGGAAAGTCGCGAAGAGGCCCCCGCCGAACTCGAGGCGCACCTGCATCTCCGTAAGCACGTTGTGCTCGTGTGTCTTCCTCCTCATCGCGAATCGATCCCCTATCCTCTCCTCTCGGAGCTGGCTATCGAGGCACGGGTCGCCTTTTGGCGGGCAGGTGGGACCTGATGTTGGGCCAACGGGGACCTTTACAGAACTTTACCGGCTGTATCGGGGGTTATCGTGCCGTCTTCGGAGGCTCTACAGGTAGCTTTCTACTATATAAGTGCCCTCGCGCCCACATGAGGAGCGCTTGTAGCCCCCCCCCGCCCTTGTGGGTCATACCCCCGCTGAGGGGGTAATGTCAGGGAAAAGGGGAAGCCAGCCGTTCCCCCTCTGGATCCTCCCTGGAACCTTTCTTGCTCATTTCCTGTGCTCGACGCCCCTTCTCCCTAACTCTCAGCCCTCGTATCCGCGATACCCGCTGTCTCGGCTGCGCAAACCCCACTTCCTTTCAACAGGGTCCTACTCCCCCGAGTCCTATTCACCGCCCGCCGGTGATCCTGGCAGCTCTCTTGAGCCCTCTTCGACAGCTTCTTGAGCCGTCCACAGTCCCTGGCCTATCCCTAGGCCTGAAACAAGGCCACACGAGCACGACGAGAAAAATACTTCGCCGCGTGGTATTCCCCCGCGAGCGGTCCACGCTCGTCTCTTTCAGGCGTTCCGGGGGTCGCGGTTCTCGTCCCTCCCAGGGCGGGCATCCTTCGGTGAGAACCCCGGCCCCGGCGGGCGCGTGCCCCCCCGTCCCCCTTCTCCTGGCCCAGGAGGGCCCGAGGTACCGAGCCGAATATACCTTCGTGCGTATGTTTTTTGCCCGCGATTATCCTCCTCGCGGCCATAAATAACGCGTTTTCGATCTCAGCCGCGCCCCGCGGGGGGTGCCGCGCCCTCTTTTCTGTGCGCGCGGTCTTGCCGCCCCGTTGGAATCAATCCAGGCACGTTCCACGCAAAGGCCCCCGCTCGTCCTCATCGCCGGGTCCGCGCTCGAAGAAGTAGTTCGTACCCGAAAGCGGCCCCAGAGTACTGCCGCGCGATTTCTTGCGGGCGAGCCGGGGGCGAACTCCCTGGGATCGCCTGGCCCGGAGGTTCCCCCCCGGAGCCCGCCTCCTGGAGATCTGCGTCCCATACATTCGTCTGATTCCGGGATTTCTCGGCGCGTACGACTGATATTTACGAGTTGGCACCCCTTCAGTTCCCGTTTGGCGCCCCTCGGGGAGGAAGGCTGTCGGCTCGAGGGGTGGCGACGAAGAACGAGTGGCGACGTAGTGTGGCCTACGATAGGGGGCACCGCCTGCCCGGTGGGCTCTCGGTCTCCATGTTCGCGCGATCGCGCTCCCGATCCCCAGCCTTACCTGCCCCGCACGGCCTGCGGCGCGCAGGCGCCGGTCGCCCTGGCGCGGACCTCCAGGCTCCGCACTGGGGCAGACGGCCTTTCCCCCGACCCCCGTCCGCAGGACGCTCTCCGCAGCGCCGGTGGTGGTCACTGAGGTCAAAGTTCACTCCGATCGTGTATATTTTTGGTGAGCTCCGTTCCAGCCCTGCCCCCCCCCTCTCGACCCCCCCCCGCTGCCCGACCCCAGGCGCCCCCTCCTCCCGGGCCCCCGGCGCCTGGGGGAGCGTGTCTTCCCCCGCGCCCGCAGCGGTGACGCCCCCCCGGGCGCGACGGCCGTGCGTGGAGATGGGCCCCGTTGCCCAGAGCTCCTCCGTGCCGATCCCCTCCCCTGCAGACCCGGCAAGCAACAGCCCGCTCCCTCAGAAGCAAGCGTTGCACAGAGACAAGCCCGTCCGTCCTCCGACGACCGGCCCGAGAACCACCCTCCACCACGCAATCCCTTAGCAAGCCCCCTCCGCCCCCCTCCCACTTCCCCCGTGAGCGGAAAGCCGCCGCGAGAGCGTCCCGCCCGGCTCGCCAGCCTAGGATCGACCTGGAAGCGGCCGCCATGCCTCTCTACATGAGGAAGATCGAGTCCGTGGTCTCCATGGCCCAGCTCCTGGAGGACTCGGAGATGCCTCAGATCGAAATCAAGGACCTCGAGCGCCTGACGCCCGACAGGAAGATCAACGACGTCATCGGGGGGTACCTCCCCTTCGTTGGCTACGCGTCGACGCCACAGGTGGAGACAAAGACGGTCAAGATGATGAAGCGCGTCAACACGCTCGGCACGCTTCACAATCCGTCCGCGCGCGAGGGCTCGGTGCCCGACGTGGGCGACGCTAACGACTCGAACTCGGCCTCGGAGGAGAACGACGACGCGGCGTCGACCGAGTCGTCGACCGAGTCGGACGGCGACATCACCAACGCCCCCGTGTCCAACAACCCCCTGGCCAAGTCTTACCTCGACGCCATCGTCATGTCTGGGTGGGAGGAACGGAAGGACCTCTTCCGCTACGACCTCTCGGACACGGAGACGAAGATCGTCCCCGGGCGCTTCGCCTTCGTGGCGCAGCTCAACGAGGGCCGCGCCACCAAGAAGCGTGCTACCGAGTTCCGCATCGACCTGGTCCGCCAGGACTTCGACGACTCGCGCTTCCACTTCGGCAAGGCCCTGCAGCACGAGGCCCTCTTCCAGCTCGGCGCCTCACGCACCCGGACCTCGCAGTACCACCTGTCGGCCCGGGTCCGCCGGTCCCCGTCCCTGGTGCTGATCAACGTGTCGCCCATCGAGTACGGCCACGTGCTCCTCGTGCCCTCGGTGCTCGACAGGATCCCCCAGCTCGTCGACGCTTCCAACCTCCTCCTTGCCCTCCACTTCGCCGACGAGTCCGCCAACCCGCAGCTCCGCGTCGGGTACAACTCGCTCGGCGCCTATGGCACCATCAACCACATGCACTACCAGGCCTACTACATGTCCCACGCCTTCCCCGTGGAGCTGTGCGAGACGCGGGACGTCGTGGCCCCGAAGCCCGGGTGCCCGGACTCGGCCTTCGTGTCGGTCCAGGAGGTCCTGGACTACCCGGCCAGGTGCCTCGTGTTCGAGGTGCACGACTGCCTCGAGGCGCTGGCCGACGTGGTCGGCAAGGTCTGCGAGGAGCTGGCCGAGCGCAACATCCCGCACAACCTCCTGGTCTGCGACCGCGGGCACCGCGTCTTCCTCTTCCCCAACCACTTCAGCCACATGCAGGCCAAGGGCCTCGTCCCGGAGGACGTGACCGAGACGGGCGTCAATCCCGCGTGCTTCGAGATCGCCGGGCACATGGTGATGAAGCGCCAGGAGGACTACGAGGCCCTCGACGAGGACATGTGCACCCGGATGCTCTCCTACTGCTCGGTGCCCGACGACGCCTTCGAGGGCATCCTCAAGCTCGCCTGCGAGGCCGCCAGGGCGCTCCCCCACGAGGACATCGACGCTGCCCACCTCGACGTCGCCATCGAGGAGCTCAAGATCGGCAAGGCCGCCATTGCCGTCGAGGGCTCCGCCTGAGGGTCCCGGGGCCTATCGTGCCAGTGCGCTCCCCCCTGGGGCGGAGCTTGTGCGGTCGCCTCAACTATCTCCCTTGAATCTTAGCGAAAGGAGCGGTGGACTCACAGCAGGCCAAGCACACTTCAATCAAATCAATCACGACACCCGACAGAGTACGGGTGGCACGGCGTGCCCACCCTCATGGGGCTCAGGCGATGAGCACAGAGGCGAGCACGGCGACCACAGCGGCGGCCGAGAGGGTCACAGAGGCGGCAGACCCGGCCGTGAGGTTGTCGAAGCGGTTGCACTCGTTGCCCGTGCAGCAAACGTAGGAGCCCTTCATGGCGAAGGTCTTGCCGTCGTCGTCCCTCCAGACTTCGCCGCTGGCGCTGGTCACCTGGTCGTCCGAGTTCCTGGAGAAGGACACCCCAGACCACCACATCCAGTCCTTCTTCGCCGTGTTCAGGTCCTGGCCGTCGGGGATGTCGTCCTTAGAAGTGGACTGGCAGGCGGGCACGGAGGACATGGACGTGTAGGTGTTCATGACCTGGTTCGAGATGTCAGCCTCTGCGGCCTTGAGGGACGGGTTCACCTGACCGTTCCCGAGGAAGGCATCAAGGTCGTTGACGCAGCCCATGGGGATGACGATGGGGTCCAGCTCGGCGTTGGTCGGGGTGAGCACCATGGAGCGGCACGTGTCGATCGTCTGGTCCGCGTACGAGATCGTCTCGTACTGGGTGCAGTACGTGCCGTCCTCGGACGTCTGGGTGCACTTCTGCCGCTCCAGGCTGTCGTCCCAGGCGGTCTTGAAGGCATCAATCTGCGACGAATCGACCGTCAGCTTGTAGAAGGTGCTCTCGTCGTCGTAGGAAGGCTTGCACGTGACCGTGTCGTGGTACGTCTCGTTCTCGATGCAACGCTTGTAGAAGTTGTAGTTGTCCGAGTCGCTGCAGCTGTCGGTCACGCGCGCGATCTTGCACTTCTCCGCGGCGTTGGCGACCCCGGTCAGGGCCACGACGGCCGCAGCGGCGAGGGCGGTCTTCCGGTGCTTCATGTCGGAGGGCATCGTAGCTGCGTTCATGGAGGAGGGGGGAGTGTGTCCATACCGACGCCGTCCCGGATCGTGGCAGCCGCGCCCTCCTGTACTCTCAGCGCCCGGGGGGGCCCTGGTAGTTGGAGGGAGCCTGGACGGGGGGGCGGGGGGGCGTCGGGAGGTAGTTTCAGGAGACCAACTCTGACCCATTTGGTGAATTCGGTGAGAAAAAGTGGTTTTGGATGGAGAAACGATCGTGGGGGAGGGAAATGCGGCCCAAAAATGAACGGCAAGGGCGGACTCCGCGGCGGGAAAATGGGCCGAAATATGGTGCCCTTGAGGTTCTTACTCCCGATTTTGGTGCCAACTCTCATCTTATTATGTCATATTATGGGAGTAATGTCTCGTCTATAGCATTGATTGGCTGAGGAGCGTGTCGAGATGCTGATCACCAACGGTCAGTTCGTTGGCCCAAAAACGGCGCATTCACTCGATACTGATCCATATATCGAATATATGCGATTCTTTTTTGTATATATACAACCGAATCTGTGGTCAGATACTCCAAAAAAGCCCTCAAAATCCGCTGTCGAGGAACGGATCTTTCCCGAGCAATGAGGTGGCGCTGGGGCGATTAGGAAGAGGTGATGGCGGGATTTCCGGCTCGACAGCATTCTTAGCAAGAAATGTTACGTCGTCTGTTCGTTGGATCGTGGCAGGGATAGTCGGGGATCGACGGGCGGGGGCACCAGGGGCGGGGGTGCATGAACGTCGGTCGCAGGGCGCACCTGGTGGACGGCGGTGAGAGGACCAGAGTGTGATCGGGAATCGACGTGGGTGGGGCGTCGCGCGGGTTATAGACCCCCTCTCGTCCAGCCCAACGTGACCACCGCCTGTCACCATGTGTCGCTGGCACCGCCCTGTCGCTGGCACGACCTCGGTCGTCCCGCAGACGCCGGGCGGACTCCGCCCGCGGAATCCTCACGGGACAGCGTTTCCTGGTCCTGTGGAGGGAATTTGCGTGTTATTCATCGCCTAGATCGTGCAATGGGCAGAGACGCAAGCCTCGAGCAGCGGTGGGAAGAAATCCTCCGGGATTCCCCCTCCGCCCTTCATCTGGAGCTGGGCTCCCCCCCGCGGTACGCATCGAGGAGGCTCGGGCGAGGCACGCAGGTGAGGACCCGCCGGGACCCGCCAGTCCCCGCGTCGCCGCCGTTCCCCCGCCTCTGCCCGCGCGCCCCCCCCCGGGGCCCACCTCCCCCCCCGGCC
>Ga0181581_10002936_pt1 | contig 13370 bp, 14 predicted proteins | sample 071ome_22_FD_132433 | JGI IMG/M metagenome (GOLD analysis project Ga0181581, IMG submission 132433) | Coastal salt marsh microbial communities from the Groves Creek Marsh, Skidaway Island, Georgia - 071404AT metaG (megahit assembly) | ecosystem: Environmental > Aquatic > Marine > Intertidal... | reverse complement strand
TGCCTGCATTCCGTACGAGCATCTGGAGGATTTCCCGGAAGTCGCCATGACGTCGCCGGAACTGGCGCGGGAAGTCCGGGCGAAGTTCCCCGACGTGTTCGACTAGGACGAGTTTCACAAGGCCTGGGGCGGTTAGATCAGGCTTCCAGAATGCGGAAGGCTGCATCCTCCGCCACCTTTGTTCGCGCGGCGTCGAGACCGTCTTCCGTACGGGCGTGTATACGATAAAGCGGTTGGCCGGCTTCCACCGTATCGCCCGGCCGGGCGAACAGATCGAGACCCGCGCCCTTGTCGACCGGCGCGCCGGCCGCGCGCGCGATGGAGGCGAGGGCGAAACAGTCGATGAAATCGACGGTCCCGTCGGCATCGGCCGCTATCGTCACGGTACGACGGCCGATGTCGATTGCTTCCGGGGGCGGGCCCTGTTCGGCGCACATGCGCTCGAAGGTTTCCCAGGCGGCGCCGCTGTTGAGCAGTTCGCGGACGCGGATCGGCGCTTCCGCCTCGGTCATCGACGGGTCGAAGGCGAGGATCGCGGCGGCGAAGGACAGTGCCTTGTCGCGCAGATCCGCGGGGGCATCCGGTTCGTTCTTCAGAACCGCGACAACGTCGCGGGCTTCCAGCGCAGGGCCGATACCGCTGCCGATCGGAGCGCGTCCGTCGGTCAGGAGGACATCCGTGTGCAAACCCAGCGCCGCCCCGACGTGCAGGAACAGATCGCGCAGGTTTTTGGCGTCTGTGGCGCTGCGGACCTTGGCAGTCGGGCCGAGCGGCACGTCGATGATGCAGTGCGTTGCGCCGGCGGCGAGCTTCTTGGACAGGATCGAGGAAACCGACCAGTGCAGGGTGTCGAGTTTCAGGGGGCGTGTGATGCGGTTCATGACCTCGTCTACGCGGGAATGGTTCAGCCGGCCGTTCCAGGCGATGCAGCCATTGGTTTGCTTCACTGTGCGGCGCACGTCGTCCGCGTCGAGATCGACCCGCGCCAGGACTTCCATCGCGTCGGCGGTGCCCGCCGGCGATGTGATTGCCCGTGAAGAGGTCTTCGGGATCGTCAGCCCGTGGGCGGCAACGATGGGAATAACGATCATGGTGATCCGGCTGCCGGGAATGCCGCCCATCGAGTGCTTGTCGACGACCAGATCGGACTCCCACCTGATGGAAGCCGAAAAATCGGCCCGGGCGCGGGCGAGATCGACCGTCTCGTCCCGAGTGAGGCTCTCGGACACGGAGACCAGAAAATCGGCGATCTGCTGGTCCTCGTAGCGGCCGGCCAGGATATCGCCGATAACGGCGCGATATCCGTCATGATCCAGCGCGCCGCCGTCGAGTTTGCGGGCCAGCAGCATGGCGCTTTCCGGCGCCGCGCGGGACAGCGCCGAGACGAATTTATCGATGCCTTCCTGCGGTGTGCCGTCGTTCAGGATTGTTACTTTCACGGCTTCCGACGGAATTTTCGCCGCCTCGCGGGTCAGCCGCGCGCGGATGTCGTCTGCCGATTCCCGACCCCGGCTGGCAAGCCGCTCGGCGAGAATTTCGGGAGAAGCGGAGATTTCCAGAACAACCGCGGGCGAATACCGGGCGATCGCTTCTTCGATGACGCCGCGCGAGACATTGGCAATCACCGTCCGGCCGGCCTTCAGATCGTCCGAGTATTGCGACGGGATCGCATATTTCAGTCCATGGGCCTGCCAGTCGAGCATGAACGCGCCGGCCCTGTGGCGCGCATCGAAATCGTCGTCTGTGACGGCCTCATGGTCTTCGCCGCCCGCGTCTGCCGGGCGCGTGACGACCCGACGCGCGAACACGACGTCCGCGTTCTCCGACAGCGCGGCCCGGGCGCCGTCCATCAGAGTATCCTTGCCGGCGCCGCTCGGACCGACGACGAGGTACAGCGTCCCCCGCATTAAGGCCCTATTTCGAGATGGTGACGTCGAGGCCGATATCGACGGCGGGTGCGGACTGTGTCATGCGGCCGACGGAGATCACGTCAACGCCCGATTCCGCTTTCTCCTTTATGGTATCGAGGCGAATGCCGCCCGATGCCTCGGTGCGGGCGCGGCCGGCGATGATTTCGATGCCTTTTTTCATCATATCGGCGGACATGTTGTCGAACATAATGACATCGGCGCCGGCACTGGCGGCTTCCTCGACCTGTTTCAGCGTATCGCACTCGACCTCGATCTTGGTCAGGGCAGGGGTCAGCGCCCGGGCCTGAGCGACCGCCTTGGTGATGGAGCCGTGCACGGCGATGTGGTTGTCCTTGATCATGACGCCGTCGTGAAGTCCGAGACGGTGCGGCCGGCATCCGCCGATGCAGGCCGAATATTTCGACAGCATGCGGAGCCCGGGAATGGTCTTGCGGGTGTCGATCAGCTGCGCATTCGTATGGTCGATTTTCGAGGCGTATTCGCGCACCAGCGTCGCGATACCGCACATGAACTGCAGGATGTTCAGCGATGTCCGCTCGGCGGTCAGCAGGCCGCGCCCCGGTCCCGTGATCCGCATCAGCGACGTGCCTTTTTTCGCAAACGTACCGTCCTTGACCAGGGTTTTGACTTTTGCCTCCGGCACCATGTGGCGGAATACTTCGGCCGCAACCTCGATTCCGGCGATCACGATGTCCTGGCGGGTGTTCATCACGAAATCCGCTTTGGCATTGGCCGGGATCATGATGTTGGTGGTCAGATCCTGGATGCCGACATCCTCGGCCACCCATTCCTCGATCATCAGGTGCAACTCGTCCTTCGGCGGCAGCAGAAAGGTAGCGTCGAAGCTGGCGGAACGCTTTCCGGCAGCGGGTTTCCGGGGGGATTTGGCGGTGGATTTGCGGGTGGCCATGACGTTCCTCGATACAAATGGAAATTCATTTGTACACAAACGAGTTTGGCGGGGCAAGGGATCGAAGGCATGTGTCGAAAACACCGTGACCGGCCGGCCGATCGTCTGCTTTAATGCCGGTAATAAAGGAGGAAAGTCGATGGATACCGGTATCGAAAACACCCGCGAACTGCCCAAGGAGCACGGCATCAGCACCGACACGCGGGAAACCCTTGCTCGGGCCAGCCGGTATGCGGAGGAACGGAATTTCAGCGACTGGCTGATCGTCGACACCGACGCCCATCATTCGGAGCTGAGCTCGTGGAAGGAAGTGGTGCTCCACATCGAGGATCCGGTCCTGCGCCACAACGCGATCGAGATGCAGCAGCGCACCGGCGCCGGCGCCGGCCTTTCGAACGCGGTTGGCGGTCTGCGCTATCAGGATGTCGGCGGGCGGATTCCCCATCAGACGGCGCTGGCGGAAACGATCGACGACGACAGCGTTCACCGCGACGTCACGCTGATGCGCCGCGTGATGGACGCGCTGCATATCGATTATCAGATCCTGTTTCCGGGCAATCTGCTGCAGCTCGGTCTGCATCCGCAGCCGCGGGTCGAGGTGCAACTGGCCTTTGCCTATAACCGCTTTCTGATGGAACGCATCATCCCGGCGGAGGACCGGCTGAAGACGCTGCTGTACCTGCCGTACTGCGAGCCGAAGGAATGCGAGCGGATGGTCGAGGAATTCGGCGACCATCCGGACGTGCTCGGTTTCATGGTCACGTCGGTGCGTTACAAGTCGGTCCATCACGACAGCTACATGCGGCTTTATGCGATGCTCGAGGAAACCGGCAAGCCGCTGTGTTTCCACGCCGGCAACAACTGGCAGGACGAATATCTGAGACAGCTGGACACGTTCATTTCCATGCATTCCATATCGTTCGTGCTGTGCAACATGGTGCATCTGACCAACTGGGTGATGCACGGGCTGAACGAGCGTTTTCCGAAGCTCGACGTTATCTGGACGGAAAGCGGCGTGGCCTGGATTCCGTTCATGATGCAGCGGCTCGACAACGAATACCTGATGCGGTCGTCCGAGGCGCCCAACCTGAAAAAGCTGCCCAGCGAATACATCAAGGACATGTACTACACGACCCAGCCGATGGAACGGACCGACATGGCCCTGCTGGAAGCGACGTTCAAGGCGATGAATGCCGATACGCAGCTTCTATACGCATCCGACTGGCCCCACTGGGATTTCGACGCGCCCAGCAGCGTTTACGACCTGCCCTTCCTCGACGAAGAGGCGAAGAGGAACATCATGGGCCGCAATGCCGCGCGGCTGATGGGCCTGCCGGATCACACCGCCTGACATGAAGGAGAAAGACCGATGATTACCGTACTCGTGACCTACAAACTGCCCCCGGGGATGGACCGCGCCGCCGCGCATGCTTTGTCCGAGCAGGCTGCGCCACGCTTTCAGGTGCTGGAAGGGCTGCGCATGAAGCATTTCCTTTATCAGGAAGAAGAGGGCCTCGGCGGCGGATTCTACAGCTGGGAGACCCGCGAGGCGGCAGATACGTTCCACACCGAAGCATGGCTCGATTCCATGGAAGAACGCATGGGGTCGCGTCCCGAATTGCAGTATTTCGAAACCGCCGTGGTGGTCGATAATTCGGCCGGCGAAGTGAGGGTGGAAGCGGCCTGAACGATACCCGGTAGCCTCGCTGTTATAGAAAAAGCCCCGGCGGTTTCCCGCCGGGGCTTTGTCGTTAGACTGGCGCGCGACCCTATTTCGGGATCGAGCCTTCGATGCCCTGGACGTACCAGTTCATTCCCGCCAGTTCGGCGTTGGTCATGGTCTTGCCGGCAGGTACGCGGACCTTGCCGGTCTGATCCTTGATCGGGCCGGTGAACGGGTGGAACGTCCCTGCCTTGATGCCCGCGACGATTTTCTTCGCCTCGGCCACGACCGGCGCCGGGATTTTCTTGTTGTAATCAGGGATGCGGATCACATCGTCGGCCATGCCGCCCCAGTAATCCTGCGATTTCCAGTTGCCGTCCATCACGCTCTGAACGGTCTTGACGTAATGGTTGGTCCAGTCGTTCACGACCGACAGAAGATGCGCGTTGGGGCCGAAATGCGACATGTCGGAAGCCTGTCCCACCGCCCATTTGCCGCGTTTCTCGGCGGCCTGCATGGCGGCCGGGCTGTCGGTGTGCTGGATGATCACGTCGACACCCTGATCCATCATGACTTCGGCGGCGGAGCGTTCCTTGCCCGGATCGAACCAGGTGTTCACCCAGATGATCTTCAGCTCTGCCTTCGGGTTGACCTTCTGCATGCCGAGCATGACGGCGTTGATGTCGCGGATGACTTCCGGAATGGGGAAGGACGCGATGTAGCCGATTTTGCCGGTCTTGCTGACGCTGGCGGCGACATAGCCGGATACGTAGCGGCCTTCATATGTCACCGACAGATAGGTGCCGAGATTCTTGGACCGCTTGTAGCCGGTTGCGTGTTCGAACGTGACCTTCGGATAGCGTTTGGCGACCTTGAAAGTCGGGTTCATATAGCCGAACGAGGTTGTGAAAATCACCTGATGGCCGGTGCTGGCCAGCTTGTTGATGACGCGCTCGGCATCCGCGCCTTCCGGCACGTTCTCGACATAGGTTGTCGTGATCTTGTCACCGAAATGCTTTTGCAGACCAAGCCGGCCCTGATCGTGCTGATAGGTCCAGCCGTGATCGCCGATCGGTCCGATATAGACGAAGCCGACCTTCATCGGGTCGGCGGCCTGCGCGCCGAACGCCGCGGTAAGAGTGAGCGCCGCGGCAGCCGCGAAGCGCGTCAGATAGCGTTTTGTCATAAAAATTTCTCCCTGCCGCCCGTGCCCTGTAGCGGTACGGCGAATGACGTGATGCCAACCGCGCGATCATAGGAACAGAGGCCTTTGGAGACAACGCGCGACGGGAATCGGCTGTGGATAAGTGTGCAGAACAGCATCCTTCCAGACGCGCCTCCGCTTCATCCGCTTCGCGACTTCGGCCTCAGGACGAGGTGTTCATGACCCATCCTGCAATGGAGTTCTCTCCCTATCCCTATCCCTCTCCCTCTCCCGGCGGGGGAGAGGGTATCAGTTCAGGTAGTGCGCGCCGAACTTCGCCGACACGCATCGCCAGCGACTGATCCGCGTAGGCTTCCGGCGGGCTGTGGCCCCACACCGGGCCGGGCCAGGCGGGGTCGCATTCGGTGCGCCCGACGATATGGATGTGCAGCTGCCGCACGATATTGCCGAGCGCGCCGACGTTCATCTTGATCGGATTGTAGAGCTCCCGGATCGAGTTCGACGCCGTCTCGATCTCGTCCATCAGGATAATCCTGTCGTCCCGTGCCAGATCGCCCAGTTCCGTCAGGTCCGGTTTGGCCGGCACTAGGATAAGCCACGGATAGCGGACATCGTTCATCAGCAGTACCCGGCACAGGTCGAGAGTGCCGATCTCCACCGTGTCGGCAGCCAGACGTTTGTCCAGTTCGAACATGGTTGCACAAGACACGCCGGCTATTTGCCGGCGTCTTCCTCTTCGGTCTTGTAAAAATTGCCCGGCACGCGCGGCGCCACGTCTTCCGACGGGGCGGCACGCTTTGCCTTGTTGGCTTCGAGCATGGCTTCGTAGTCGGACACTGCCTGCGGGCCGGCGCGGACCAGTCCTTCGCGGAACCTGTCCATCGGCCGCGTACTCCACGCGCTGCGCTCGCTGTAGAAAGGAATCCACTGCTCCTTAATCCGGTTTTCCTGGAAATCGAGCACGTTCTTCAGCGCGTCTTCCACGTCATCGGCGCTGGTCCAGGCGGATTTGTAGTGGATAAACCCGCCGCGTCCGACGATCCAGGTCATGTTTGGCAGCCCGCCATAGATGCGGTGGGCGGTTCCTTCCAGATCGTCGAGATACACCTTGCGCCTGATGTCCGAATGCTCAACGAAGGCCTTCGCGTTAGCGCGTTTGTCGTCCATCGACGTGTGATGGTGATAGTTCTCGCCGGGATGGGCTTCGTGGGTGTAAACGAATACCGAGCGCACGGCCCGGTCGGCATATCGCGCGTGGAGGTCTTCCATGGCCTCCGCGGCGATCGCGCAGAACGGTCAGGTGAACGAGCCGAACTCGATGACCGTCACGCCTTTCTTCCAGAATTCCCTCATCTCCACCGTCTCGCCGGTGGCGAGGTCTTCGACCGGGAAGGACGGCGCGCGCATCGTCACCTTTGGCGCGTGCATCGCGAATTCCAGAAAATCTTCCTGTCCGCCCGTAAAGACGTCGTAATTGTAATCGGTCGCAGCCATGGGACGTTCCTTTTGGTTTCCGGTAGTTCCGACTGTGTCAGGTGGCGCGAAGCCTGACAATATGCTGGCAGTCCCACCTGCGAGATGGAGAACCAAACGGTGACGCCGCCCGACACCCAACCCTCACGTCGGATCCAGGATTACCGTGCGCTTCTGCAACAGGGGCGGTTCGACAATGCGCTCGAGCAGATGCGCGCCGAGTTTCCCCTCGATACCCTTGGTGGTCGCCGGCAGCGATCTGATCGCGACTATTCCGGGAGCATTCATTATCGTGCTCGGCGCACGTCCAGCGATAACGACGCTGCCGCATCCCATCGATCTGCCGAACGTGGAAATAAAGCTGCTGTGGCACGAACGGTTTCACGGCGACGCCGCCGGCAGGTGGCAGCGGGACCAGCTGGTGAGGGTCTTCGAGACGGTGAAGTGGAATTAAACACCGCGTCTTTTCCTGCGAGGACCAAGATGCGATTATGCCTGCCATGTCAGAAGATACCGCCGAAATAAATTTAATCGTGAACGGCGAGCCGGTCACGAGAACCGTACCCGTCCGCCGCCATCTGGTCGACTTTCTGCGCCTGGACCTTGAACTCACGGGCTCGCACCTGGCGTGCGAACACGGGGTCTGTGGCGCCTGCACGGTCCGGGTCGACGGCGTGGTTGTGCGCGGCTGTCTGATGCTGGCGGTGCAGGCCGACGGCGCCGAGGTCGTCACCATCGAAGGCCTGTCCGACAGCGGCGAGGTCGCCGACCTGCAGGCCGAGTTCGAAGCGCGCAACGCGGCCCAGTGCGGCTATTGCACGCCCGGCATGGTGATCACGTCCGCCGAACTGGTGGCCGCCGGCGGCGTCCCGGATCGCGACGCGATCCGAGATCATCTGTCGGGCAATCTGTGCCGCTGCACGGGGTATCAGGCGATCGTCGACGCGGTCGAGGAAACCATGAAAAAAAGAGCAGGCGCATGACGCCGCCCGACGGAAACGGCGCCGGCGGACTGGTCGGCAAGGGGGTCGCGCGGCCCAACGTCAAACGGCTCATTCACGGGCGCGGACGCTATACCGACGACATTTCCGTGCCCCACATGCTGCACATCGCCTTCGTGCGCAGCCCCTATGGTCACGCCCGGATCAACGGTATCGACACATCCATGGCAGCGGAAGCGCCGGGCGTGGTCCGCATCGTCACGGCGGCCGAGGTCGCCGAGATATGCGAACCCATGGTGGCCATCGCCGCGCATCGGCCGGGTCACAAATCCGCGCCGCAGCATGCCATGGCGGTCGATCATGCCTGTTACCAGGGCGAACCCGTCGCCGCCGTCGTCGCCGCGAGCCGCGCCGAGGCGGAAGACGCCGCCGATCTGGTGATCGTCGAGTACGAGGAACTGCCTGCCGTGATGGATATCCTGGAGGCGCTGGATCCGGCGTCGCCGCCGATTCATCCAGATCTCGGCGACAACCGGTGTTTCGAACACACCACCGTCACCGGTGACGCACCGGTGGCGCTGTCGAATGCGGCGTTCACGGTCGAACAGGATTTCGAATTCGGGCGTCACACGGCGGTGACGCTCGAAGGTCGCGCGATCCTGGCCCATTGGGATACGGTCGAAGAACGACTGACCGTACACCATTCCCACCAGTCGCCTTACCAGATGCAGGATGTGTTTTCGCGTCATCTCGGCATTCCCGAACACAGGGTGCGCGTCATCACGCCCGATATCGGCGGCGGGTTCGGCTTGAAGATCAACGTCCATGGCGAGGAACTGGCCGTCGCCGCTATCGCCAAAATGCTGGGCAAACCGGTGAAGTTCACCGCGGACCGGTTGGAATCGTTCGCCGCCGACTGTCAGACCCGCGATCACATCGCCACGGCGAAGATGGGCGTGGACGGGGACGGCCGCATCACCTCGATGGATTTCGAGAACGCGCTGTCGGTCGGGGCCTACACCGCCTATATCCGCTTCGGCCTTGCCGAAGGCATGATGGCGATCACCTGCGCCGCCGCGCCCTACGCACTGACGGATTATCATGCGCGCACGCGGGTGGCCTACGTGAACAAGGGCATCGTCGGCATGTTCCGTGGCGTCGGCGTACCGGTCGGCTGTGCCGTGACCGAGGTTCTGGTCGACCAGGCGGCCGCGAAGGCGGAGATCGATCCGGTCGAGTTTCGCCGGAAGAATTATCACCGCGATGAAGACTATCCGCTGACCAGCGTCGGCGGCTATGCGGCGAAATACATGTCGCTGCACCGGTGTCTCGACGCCTGCGTCGACATCATGGATTACGACGGCCTGCGGGCGGAACAGGCGGCGCAGCGGGAAAACAACGTGTGGCGCGGCGTCGGGGTGGCGACCTTCGTCGAGGCCGCCGCCTTCGGCCCTGTCTATTACGGCCCGTCGGGCGCCCGCGTCTCCACCCAGGACGGCTGCACCGTCAAGCTGGAACCGACCGGCGTCGTCCGCGTGATGACCAGTGTTACCGACCAGGGGCAGGGGACGCTGACCGGCATCGCCCAGATCGTCGGCGACCAGCTCGGAATCGGCATGGACGATATCGACGTCATCGCCGGCGACAGCGCCACCACTCCCTATGGCGGCGGCGCCTGGGCGTCGCGCGGCATGGCGATGGGCGGCGAAGCCGCGCTGCAGGCCGGCAAGGCGCTGAAGGGGAACATCCTCGATCTCGCCGCGTCGGTGCTGCAGACCACGGCCGACGCGCTGACGCTGGAAGAGGGAGAAATCCGCGATGCCGCGACCGGCGAAGCCCGGATGGATCTCGCCGAGCTCGCCAAGGTCGGCTATTTCCGCCAGGACACGCTGCCGGGCGGCACCCAGCCGGAACTGATGGTGACCCGCCACCACGTCCCCGATACGCCGTACTACGTCGCCAACGGCGTGCAGGGCGCGCATGTCGAGGTCGACATCGAGACCGGTTTCATCAAATTGCTCGGCTGGTGGGTGGCAGACGATTGCGGCCGCGTCGTGAACCCGCTGATGGTCGACGAACAGATCCGCGGCGGCGTCATCCAGGGTATCGGCAACACGCTCTACGAACACAGCCAGTACGACGAAACCGGTCAGCTGCTGAACGCGACGCTGGCCGATTATCTGCTGCCGATGGCCGGCGAAATGCCCGACATTAAAATCGCCCATGTCGAAACCCCACTCACCAACACCGAGCTTGGCGCCAACGGCATCGGTGAGTCCGGCACCATCGGCGCCATCGCCGCTTTGTGGTGCGCCGTGAACGACGCGCTCCGCCCGCTGGGCGCGCAGGTGACCAAGCAGCCCTTCACGCCGGAGCATGTGCTGGAGGTGATTGCGGCGGCGCGGGGGTGAGCGATCAATTCTCCCTCGAGAATACTTCCCCTCGCCCCAGCGGGGAGAGGGTCAGGGAGAGGGGGCGGCCTCTCAATCTGGTAATCTTCAACGGGAGAGATCACCCTCTCCCTAGCCCTCCCCCTCAAGGGGGAGGGGATAAAGTGAAGAAAACCGCTTGTACCTTCACTCCTCCGGCTCGATGGTGAACATCAGCGGGTGGCCGGCTTCCTTGCCCATGTCGGTGGCTTCCCTGGCCTTGGATTCGGCGACGTCGCGGGTGTAGACGGAAATCACGCAGCTGCCCTGCTGATGCGCCGTCATCATCTTGTGATAGGCTTCTTCGTCGGTCATGCGGAAGACGGTCTTCAGAACCTTGATGACGAATTCGCGCGGGGTGAAGTCGTCGTTTTCAAGCATCACCTTGTACATGCGCGGGCGTTTGGTCTTGGTCCGCGTGACGGTGCCGGTATTGGTATCGGTATCGCTCATGATGTCACCGGGGCATTTCCAGTCTCGGATCGCGTTTTAGTACGTTCGCACGACTGTTTCCGGAAATCCAGTTTCAGACGCCCGCCTCGTCAAAGGCGGCGCTGATCACGGTCAGGCCGTTGAGCGCGATTGGCAGACCGTTCCACGGCGCGGTCTGGATGGCGGCTTCGGCGACCTGGTCTTTCGACAGGCCGACATTCAGCGCCGAGACCGCGAATTTGCGCAGGGAGTCGTGCAGGGCGGCGGAGGTGAAGCCCGCGATGGCGACGATCACCCGCTGGCGCAGATCGAGGCCCGGTCGGACCCAGAGCTGACCGTATCCGTGCCGGATGGCGCCCTGATAGAGCGAAAACGTCACCGGATTTTCGGGCGAGGCGTAGCCACCGGCCTGACGCGGGCCGTGCAGCTTTTCCATGACGGCCGCGCCGTCCGCGTCCATCTGTGCCACCGTACGCGTGTCTTCCGGGTCGTCGGGTAGAGAAATGCCGCGGGCGGCGAAAACGCGGTTCGCGGCGGCGATCGCCTCTTCCGTTCTCGGCAGGCCGCTATACAGCGCCGACTGGATAAAGATCTCGAGAACGGCACGCGATTCCAGCCCGGCGTCGAGCGCGGCGCCGACCATGCGTTCCGTCGCTTTCTCGGCCCCCCGGAAACACAGTGCCGTCAGCGCGGGAATCACGCGGTCTTCGGCCGGCAGGATATCCCTGCCGGAAATGTCCTGATGGTAATATTCATCGACATAGGCGGCGTAACCGGGCGCGTTCAGGCCCGGGTCGTCGTCGGGTTGGCCGGCTGCCCGGCGGCGCCCGGCGCCCGCGTTTCGGTTTTCCTCGCGCGTCATTCGCGTATCTCCTTATGCCTTCTCCATCACCCCGCGCCGCCCCGCCCAGACGAACAGCGCCGCCATGCAGGCAAACAGGGCCAGGGCGCTGAGGCCCAGCGACCAGTGAATCCCGATCATCCCGCCGCCGAAGCCGACCGTGAACCCGCTGAACGTCCGGCAGCCGAGGCTGCCGACGTTGAATAACCCGATCGCGCGGCCCCGGATTTCGGGCGGCGAATGGAGCTGCGCCAGCGTGCGGGTCATCGAATTGAACGACAGGTCCAGGAAACCCGCACAGGCCAGCAGACAGAATGCGAGAATGTAGTTTTGCGAAACAGCAAATCCAAGTATTGCCAGCGCCCACAACAGACCGAGAATGAAGGACGTCCGTGTTTTCGCCGGCAGCATGTTACCGGCTTCGAGGATGATGCCCGCCATCAACGCGCCCACGGCGTTGGCGGCCAGCAACATGCTGTAATACAGCCCTTCGCCGCCATAACCGAGATCGCGGGCGAATTCCGGCATCTGCGGTTCATGCGCGTTGCCGATGAAAAACGCGGCGAGACCGGCGAGAAACGACATCGCGAAGACGACCGGGATGCCGGAAACCTGCCGCACGGTTTCGAACATGTCGCGAAAGCTGGTCATGGCCGCGCCGGTCGAGTTACGGTCGGTGTTCACTTCCTTCGGGTTGCGGATCAGCCAAAGGGTCAGCGGCAGATAAATCAGCACGTTGATGAATATGCCCCAGGTCGGACCGACGATCAGCAGCAGGGCGCCGCCCACGGCCGGACCGAGCAGCAGGCCCAGCGTGCGCGATGTCGCCAGCAGGCGGATGGCGCTTTGCAACTGGCGGCCGCCGACCACGTCGTGCACCAGCACCTGGCCCGCCGGCGCCCACAACACGCCGGCCAGCCCGTGGACAATCAGCAGAATCACCGCATGCCATTTCTCCAGGCTGTCGGTGGCGAACAGGATTCCCCAGCCCAGCGACACCAGCATGAACAGGGCCATCCCGGCCTGGATAATGCGGCGCGGATCGTAGCGGTCGGCCAGCGCGCCCGCCCAGATGGAGCATAGAAGAAACGGCACCCAGTGGGCGATCACCGCGAACCCTGCCAGCGACGGCGACTGGAACTTTTCGAAGATGATCCAGTAGCTGATCACGTGCTCGATGCTGTCGGCCATCATCGCCAGCGCCGCACCCAGCAGATAAATGCGCGATGCCGGATACCGAAGGGCGGCGTAGGACCGGGTATCAGGGGCGGCGGGCTGCCGGCTGTCGGCGGCGGTCATTCGCCGGTCGTGTCGTTCATATCGCGGGCGTCGTCAGGACGGTTCGAAATCGATCACCCACAGGGTTTTTACCACCGGGCCGAGAAGCCCCTGCACCTCCTTGTGCGCCGGGTGCGGGCCGTAAGCCGACAGCACGTCCTTGTCGCGCATGGTGACAATCACTGCATGCGTGAAATCGCCGGCGCGGCCGGAGAAATCCTTGCCGGATTCGATCTTCTCGATCCCGTCGATCTTGTCTTTCAGGCCTTCCACCGCCTTCAGCGAATTCATCCGCGTGTCTTCGTCC
>Ga0181581_10002930_pt1 | contig 13377 bp, 10 predicted proteins | sample 071ome_22_FD_132433 | JGI IMG/M metagenome (GOLD analysis project Ga0181581, IMG submission 132433) | Coastal salt marsh microbial communities from the Groves Creek Marsh, Skidaway Island, Georgia - 071404AT metaG (megahit assembly) | ecosystem: Environmental > Aquatic > Marine > Intertidal... | reverse complement strand
TGATAAAACCGTTCGTACGGTCATTGTTCAGGCATTATCGCGTCAGGGTTATCAGGTGGGCGCTGCAACCACCATTGCCGGTTTATGGGATATAACTACCTCCGGGCGAGGAAATGTTCTGATAACCGATGTCGGCTTTCCCGATGGAGACGCGCTGGAACTATTGCCCAGATTACAGGAAAAACGCCCCGATCTAACGATTATTGTGATGAGCGCGCGTGCCAATTTGCTGACCGCGATAAAGACGCGGCAAAGCGGTGTATTTGACTATCTGCCCAAGCCATTTGAGCTGAAACAGCTGATAGATGTAGTTGCCCGTGCCGTGACAGCAGACCCGCCTGGCCAGGCGTTACAAAAACCGGCATTGAGTCTGCCCAGACAATTGCCGATAGCCCTGATGGGAAAATCTCCTGCCATGCAGATGAGCTTTAAGCTGCTGACCCGCCTGTCTGGCCAAAATATGCCGGTATTGATAAAGGCGGATATTGGCTCTGGCAAGCAGACCATTGCCAAAACCCTGCATGAAATGGGCCCCCATGCGCAAGACAGCTTTGAGGCGATAAATCTCTCACAGCTGGAAGAAGCTCGCCATGAAGAGGCCTTATTTGGCTTGTCCGGTCTGCTGACCCGGCGCAGTGCCGGCATGGTATTTATCAATCATATCGAATTGCTTTCCGCCTCTGCCCAGATGCAGCTGGCCCGCTTTATCGAAAATAGCGATCAGGCCGCGCTGTCCCTGCCAGGAAATCAGCTGCGCATTGTGGCTGGAACGGCTGTCAATCTTCAGGCTCTGGTCGAGCAAGGGCTGTTTCGTGAAGATTTGTTTTTTGAGCTTTCTGTAGCAGTACTATTCGTGCCGCCCTTGCGCGAGCGGGCAGAAGATATCCCGCAAATTGCCCATTTATTATGCGCGCGCCTTACCGAAGAGCTGGGCGCAGAAAAAACGCTTGATGAAGAGGCTGTTATTGCCTTACAGGGGTATGAATGGCCAGGCAATATCAGGGAATTGGAGCTCATCCTGAAAAGGCTGTTCCTAAGCGCCCCGCAAGCAAGTCTTTCTGCTGCTATCATAGCTCAGGAAATCAGCCAAACCGGCAAGGCAGAACCAGCCAGCCAGCCAGAGGGCGAGAGCAATTTAACCGATATGTTTAGCCAGCATATTGAACGCTATTTTGCCGCCACAGGGGATGCCAGCCCTGTCCCGGGGTTGCATGGCAGGATATTGGCGGAAGTCGAAAAGCCGCTTATTATGGAAACCCTGTATCATACTGCTGGAAATCAGATAAAGGCAGCGCATATTTTAGGGCTGAACCGAAATACCTTGCGCAAAAAAATCAAAGAGTTGAATATTCCAAGCAAGCGTGAACCATACCGCAATCGCGGCCAGAAAAGGCAGTAACCCCGCTATGGCAGAGGCCAAAACCCCATATCCGCCAGCCAGGGCGCAAACAGAAAACAGCCTGTGGCAACGGCTGCGCAATCGTCTGTCGCGCGACCATATTGGCTATATTATGCTGGTGCTGGCCTTTGTGATTGGCCTGACGGTCTTTTTGTCGCTTGGCAAGGTAAGCGATATCAGCACCCAGTCCAATCGGCTATCTGCGGTTATTTTTGTCGCTATTTTATTATTATTGATGCTGGCCTTTTTTGTGGGCAGGCAATTATTACGCTTATGGCATGAACGAAAGCAACGCCTGGCCGGCGCACAATTGCATTTACGGCTGGTGATGCTGTTTGGCCTTATTACAGCTATTCCCTCTATATTGGTGGCATTATTTGCGGTCTCACTCATCGATTATTCCCTGCGTGGCTGGTTTGCAGACAGGATTTCAACAGCCGTAAATGAATCAGTTGAAGTTGCGAGTGCCTATTTTGAAGAACACGCCCGTTCAGTGCGCGGCCAGATATTGACAATGGCTAATGATATTAACCGTGAAGCCCCTCGGCTGGTAAATAATCAAAAATTATTAAATGAATATCTGTCCAATCAAACTGTCTTGCGTAATTTATCCGAAAGCGTGATCGTCGATGGGGCAGGGCGTATCAAGGCCAAATCCCAATTTGCCTTTGCTATCAGCTTTTCCAAAATTGACGGTGCGTTGCTGGATCAGGCACGCGAGGGGGATGTTATTATCATAACCCCGGAAGATAACAACAAGATACAAGCCATTGTAAAATTGAACAGTTTTGTTGATGCTTATTTGATGGTTGGGCGGTTTGTCGATGCGAATGTGCTTTCTGCGCTGGACAAGACACAGCTGGCGGTCAATGAATATCAATCACTTGGCTTACGGCAATTTGATTTACAAATTTCCTTTGCGGTGATGTTTTTTGTTGTGGCGCTGTTGCTGGTTTTATCTGCGCTCTGGATAGGGCTAACGCTGGCCAATTCCATTGTCGAGCCATTGGTCAGTATTATCGGTGTGGCAGAACAGGTGCGCTCTGGTAATTTAAAACAGCGTGTGCCCGAAATTGATAATATGGACGAGATAGCCCGTCTGGGTATCAGCTTTAACGGGATGCTGGATGAAGTGTCCAACAGCCGCGAGCAATTGGTCGAAGCCAATAAACAGCTGGATGCACGGCGTGAATTTACCGAAGCGGTTCTGGGCGGGGTAACGTCCGGCGTAATAGGGCTGGATAAAAAAGGGATAATAACCTTGCCAAATCAGGCAGCTTGCAGCTTGCTAGACAGGGATCTGGAAGGGCTGATAGGCCAGAAGCTGATCGATATTCAGCAAGAGTTTAAGCCGATATTTGATCAGCTATCGGTGCAAAGGCGCGCCCATTGTGAACAGCAAATAATATTGCGCGGGCGCGGGCGAACGCAAACATTGCGCGTCAGGCTGGTATCTGAACGGGTCGAGGGTCGGCTGGTTGGCTATGTGCTGACCTTTGATGATATTACCGATTTTCTGGCTGCCCAGCGTAAAGCGGCATGGGCAGATGTCGCCCGGCGTATTGCCCATGAAATTAAAAACCCTCTAACGCCGATTGCCCTTGCCACAGACAGGCTGATGAAAAAATATCGACCCGAAGATACAGAAGAGGGTAAGAAATTCGATGAATATATGACCATTATCAGCCGTCAGGTTGGCGATATTGGCCGTATGGTGGAGGAATTCTCAAAATTTGCCAGAATGCCTGCCCCTGTTCTGAAAAAGACAGATTTATGCCGGCTGGTACAAGAACAGCAAACCCTGTTGCAAACCTATGCCAATCTGGATCTGGTCTTCGACCTGCCAGAAAACGCCACACCAATATGGGTACAGGCTGATGCTGGCCTGATGCGCCAAATGCTGACCAATTTGATGAAAAATGCAATTGAAAATATGCAGGAAACCCAAACCGGTCAGCCCAAGGACGGGGCGCAAATTCTGCGTATAGAAGTCGCGGTGGCACAGGAGGCGGAAAATGCCACTATCACCATCCGCGATTATGGCAGCGGCTTTGCCGGCGAAGATGTGGAGCGCTATCTGGAGCCCTATGTTACCACCCGCAACAAGGGTACCGGGCTTGGCCTTGCGATAGCGCAAAAAATTATTTCAGACCATGACGGGCAGATTTTCCTGTCCAATCACCATGAGCAGGGGGCGATTGTGAAGCTGACATTGCCCTGTAATCCTGAAAATAATGATGCATAGAGGGTTTGGACATGAATGAAGAAATTCTTGTCGTCGATGATGAGCCAGATATCCGCTCTCTTATCAGCCTGACGCTGGAAGATGAAGGATATCTGACGGTTCAGGCTGCCAATGCCGAAGAAGCGCGGGCGGTTATCACCTCGCGTCCGCCATCCTGCATTATCCTCGATATCTGGATGCGGGATTCGGATATGGATGGTCTGGAAGTCCTGAACTGGTGTCAGAACCTCTATCCCGAAGTGCCTGTTTTGATGATTTCCGGGCATGGCAATGTTGAAACAGCTGTTCAGGCTATTCAAAATGGTGCCCATGATTTTATTGAAAAACCCTTTAAAGCAGAAAGGTTATTGCTGACTGTACGCCGCGCCTTGCAACAAAGCCGGCTGGCACGCGAAAATGCTGAATTGCGCGAACAAAGCGGGGCAGTTGAACAGCTTAGTCTGGTCGGTCAATCTGCCCAGATAAAACAGCTGCGTACCACCATAGAAAAGGTCGCAAATACCGCCAGCCGTATTTTGATTGCAGGGCCTGGCGGGTCGGGCAAGGAAGTGGTCGCCCGTCTTATACATACCCAGTCCGCCCGCAAGGACGGCCCGTTTGTGGTCGCTCATTGTGCCAGAATTAGTGCGGAAAATGCCGATACTGAGCTTTTTGGCTCGGAAATGCTGGCCTCCGGGCGGCGTATTGTTGGCCTGTTTGAACAAGCCCATCGCGGCACGCTCTATTTTGACGAGCTATGCGATTTGCCACTGGAAACACAAAGCCGTCTGGTGCGCGCGGTTGCCGAGCAAACCTTTCGCCGGGTAGGCGGCACAGACCCGGTAACAACAGATGTACGCATTATCTCTGCCTCCTCTCAGGATTTGGCCGCTGCCATAGAAAACGGGAATTTGAAAGAAGATTTATATTATCGGTTGGGGGTTGTTTCCATGACAGTACCCGGTTTGGCAGAACGGCGCGAGGATATCAGCCAGCTTGCCCGCCATTTTGTCGAGGAATGTGCACGCAAATTAGGCCGGCCACCGATTGTGCTGGGCGATGATTTGGTCAATGCGATGCGCTCTTATGACTGGCCGGGTTCAGTGCGCCAGCTGCGCAATGTTATTGAAACCATTCTGATTTTGAATGAAAAGCCGGAAAACGGGGTGGTTGGGCTGGATGGCTTGCCAGCCGAGCTGTTATCGGGTCCTTCGGAAGGCGGGGCTAATCAGATATTGCAGCATAGCCTGTCCTTGCCGCTTCGAGAGGCACGCGAGCTGTTCGAGCGTGAATATATGCACTCCCAGCTGCAGAAATTTGAAGGCAATATCTCGCAAATGGCAAAATTTATTGGCATGGAACGCTCTGCCCTGCATCGCAAGTTAAAATCCTTGAAAGTCGAGGCAGACAATTAGGGCTGGCCAGGCAAAAGCGGCCAAAGGAAAAGAGGCTGTACGCAAGGATTTGCGAAAATATTCAGATTACGGCATAACAAAACAGAGGGAATATCAAACTATCCTCAAAGAGTGGAATAAGATCGCTGCCTCTTCATATATCCGGGCAGCAGGGTATATGCTGGCAGAATAAAACTATTCTTTAAAAGGGCAGGTTTTTCATGAAAATCGTTATTTGTGGTGCGGGGATTGTTGGCAGTGCGATTGCCCGCCATTTGTCGGCAGAACAAAATGATGTAACAGTCATTGATATTGACCCGGACAAGCTGCAAAGGCTGACCGAACAGGCCGATGTCGGTGCGGTTGAGGGGATGTCCTCCTATCCCGATATTCTGGCACAAGCCGGGCTGAAAGACGCAGAATTGCTGATCGCAGTGACGGAATCAGATGAAATCAATATGGTCGCCTGTCAGGTTGCTCATACGATTTTTGAAACCCCGACCCGTATCGCGCGTATTCGCTCGCGTGCCTATCTCGACCCAAAGGTTGGCCAGCTTTATAGCCGCGAGAATTTGCCCATTGATTATATCATCTCACCCGAACGCGAGGTTTCGGCAGCTGTAGGGCGCCAATTGCAATTGCCAGGTGCCTTTGATGTTAAGGATATGGCGGAAAATAAAATCAAGCTGATAGGCGTGTTATGCAAGGAAAACTGCCCTATTTTGGCGACCCCGATCAGGCATCTGACCAATTTGTTTCCAGGCCTTGGCATGACGATTGTTGCGATTATCCGCGAGAACCAGGTGATCGTACCGCGTGACGGAACAGATATGATGCAGCCCGAAGACAGGGTGTATTTTGTCTGTGATGAAAAACACGCTGCCCGGGCGATGGCCAGCTTTGGCCATACAGAAGAGCAATCCCATTCGATTGTAATTTCCGGGGGCGGAAATATCGGAACATTACTGGCACAAAATATTGAAATGAGCAGTGATGATGCCCAGGTGCATATTATTGAGCGCGACCGCGCCCGCGCCCGAAAAATTGCCGAACAATTGCAAAAAACCAGCGTTATCTGGGGCAATACGCTGGAAGCCGATATTCTAAAGGAAGCCGGGGCGAATACAGCTGGAACCTTTGTGGCGGTTTCCAATGATGATGAGGTAAATATCCTATCTGCCTTGCTGGCCAAAAGAATGGGCGCATTACATACCGTAGCCCTGGTGAATATGCCCGGCTTTGTGCCATTGATCAGCGCCCTTGGTGTGGATGCGGTGATTAACCCGCCGCAAATTACGGTTTCCTCTATTCTGGAACATATCCGGCGCGGGCGCATTCTGGATGTGCATTCCGTGGTAGAAGGACTGGGAGAGGTGTTGGAGGCAGAAGCTCTGCCTACCTCGCCTTTGGTCGGGCAGCCGCTTCGTAAATCACGTATTCCAAAAGGGGTCGCTATCGGCGCCATTCTGCGCGATGATGTGGTTATCGCTGCCAGAGGGGATACAGTAATCGAAGCCGGGGACAGGGTGGTGCTATTTGCTGCACCGGGCAAGGCCAGCCGTGCAGAATCTATCCTGTCTGACTAAATCATAGATAATATAGCCAATAAAAAGGGGTGTTGTACATCATGGCAAGGGTTGCTTATGTAAATGGCCGATATCTTGCCCATCATCAGGCAGCTGTTCATATCGAGGATAGGGGCTATCAGTTCGGCGATGGCGTTTATGAGGTGGTGATGGTGCTAAATGGCCAGTTTGTAGATTATGATGGCCATATAAAAAGACTTTATAACTCACTGAAATCCATACAGATTGATATTCCGATAACTGAACCGGCATTGCGGGTGGTGATGACACGGATGATCCGGTTAAACCATCTGCAACATGGCTCTATTTACCTGCAAATAACCCGTGGGGTTGCCAGACGCGATCATAAATTCCCAGCTGCCAGCTGGCCTGCAATGGTAATGACCGCCAAACATCTTGCCAGCCCGCCTATGCCTGGCCAAAAGGGGGTTGCCGCCATTACGCTGGCAGATGAGAGATGGACACGGCGTGATATAAAAACCATTCAACTATTGCCAAATTGTCTGGCCAAACAGCGCGCTGCCGAGGCAGGGGCATTTGAAGCGATTTTAGTGATGCCTGATGGCAGTGTTTCCGAGGGGTCTTCCAGCAATGTGTGGATAGTAAATACAGCAGGAGAGCTAGTGACCCGCACGGCCAATGAAAATATTTTAAATGGTATAACGCGCCAATCGGTTCAAAAAATTGCCCAAGAGCATCAGCTAAAAATGGTTGAGCGTAATTTCGATGTGGCAGAAATGCTGGCCGCACAGGAAGTTTTTATTACCAGCGCAACCTCTGTTGTTACAGCTGTTACACAGATTGATGACCGGAAAATTGCCGATGGAAAAATAGGCAGGATAAGTGCGGCATTGCGTGAGGATTATTTGCGCTATGCAACAGGGGATATCGCTTAAAACCCCATCAGACATAAGAATAAAAACAAGGGGAGGTAAAAATGGATAAAGGACAAAATTTACAGGATATTTTTCTGAATCAGATCAGAAAACAGCATATTTCTGTGACTATTTTTCTGGTGAATGGCGTAAAATTACAAGGGGTAATTACCTGGTTTGACAGCTATTCCATCCTGCTGAAACGCGAAGGCCATATCCAGCTTGTCTATAAACACGCTGTTTCTACCATCATGCCGGCAGGCACAGTTGACCTGCAAGGGCTGGATGGTGATGACAGCTAGGCATAGCCCGGTAAATACCGCTCATTTTGATCAGGATATTCTGACACTGCTTATTCAGGTCGGGCGGGAAGATATTTTACCGCATTTCCGTAATCTGGATAAAAAAGATGTCGACACCAAGGCCTCTGATACAGATTTTGTAACCATTGCCGATAGACAGGCAGAAAAACACCTGATAGCCGGTTTAAAAAATCTACTTCCCGAAGCGCGCGTTGTTGCCGAGGAAAATACCGCTCTGCATGGCTTGCCAGAGGCGCTGGAAAGCGGCTATGTCTGGACAATTGACCCGCTGGATGGCACCCGCAATTTTGTCAAGGGGGACGAACAGTTTTGTTCCATGCTTGGCTTGTTATTTGATGGCCAGCCGGTTGCTGCCTGGATTTATAAACCGCTCAGCGGTGAGGCGGTTATCGCCCATCATGGCCAGAGGCCGCGCTATATAGCAGGAAATGGAGAAGGCCGAGAATGTTCCTATTCCGGTCAGGATAAAAAGCTGGATGAAATGCGCGGCAATATGAATGCCATGGGCTTTCCTATCGATATTCGCGATAGGGTGCGCGAGAAATTAAAAACCCTGAAAGGTCGGTTTCATGTCGGCTCTGCCGGAGTAGAAGCCATGAATATTGCCTGCGCTACATCTGACTATCTGATGCATAGCAAGCTGACCTATTGGGATAGTGTGCCGGTGGTGATGGTGATGCAGGCATTGGGCCATCATGTGCGTCTGGGCCCTGCCGGCTTACCCTATCAGCCAGGCGATAAAGGTGTGTTGCTGGCTGCGCCTTCTGCTGTTATCTGGCAGGAATTAGCCGATTTTGTCTGGTCTGTTTGAACAAGAGCCTTATTTATTTTCCTCTTTTTTGGCGGCATCCCATAGGCTGTCCATTTTTTCCAGACCAGCTTCTTCGATAGGGATATTTTGTTCTGCCAGCGCGTTTTCGATGTAATGAAAGCGGCGTTCAAATTTGCGGTTGGTTTCAATCAGGGATGTTTCAGGGTCAACGCCCACCTTGCGCGCCAGATTGGCCGCCACAAATAAAATGTCGCCTATCTCTTCTTTTAGCCTGTTTTTATCTGTTTTATCCTCTTGCCACTGGGCTAACAGCTCGCCTGTTTCTTCATGCAGTTTTTCTACAACAGCCTCCAGGTTTGGCCAGTCAAAACCAACATTTGCTGCCCTTTTTTGCAGCTTTGATGCCCGTACCATCGCTGGCAATGTTACCGCAATACCGGATAACAGGCTGGCCGCGCCTTCACTCTCTTGTGCGCGTTCCTCTTTTTTGATTTGCTCCCAGTTTTTGCGTACTTCCCCATCAGTCCTGGCATTGCCGTCTGAAAAAACATGGGGATGACGGCGTATCATCTTATCAGAAATGCCTTGTGCGACATCGGCAAAGGTAAAGCTGTCCTGCTCTGCGGCGATTTGGGCATGAAAGACGACTTGCAACAGTAAATCGCCCAGCTCGTCACAGATTTTATCCATATCGCCTGTCGCTATGGCTTCATTTACCTCATAGGCCTCCTCGATAGTGTAGGGGGCAATGGTGGAAAAATCCTGTTTGATATCCCAGGGACAGCCTGTTTCAGGGTCGCGCAAGGCCTGCATAATCGATAAAAGCTGTTCCATAGAAGAAAGAGAAGATGTCATGCCAAACTCATTTAGGTATTTTTATACTTTTAGCTTTTTTGCCCACTATCTCTTCTGCTTGCATTATTATATGAAGATGGTCAATATCAACCCCCGAAAGACGACTTTTAGATGGAAGTAAAAATGGATAATTTGCCCGGCTTTAATACACCGCCAAAACCTGTAAAAATAAGTGTTATGGCCAGATTGCGCGGCTGGTTTTTTACCGGGCTACTGGTAACCGCCCCGGTGATGCTGACTATTTATATTACCTGGTTATTCATTGATATTATCGATGCCCAGGTTGTTAGCCTTATTCCGTCCGGATTGCGTGATTATATCAGCCTGAAAGCCCCGATTATAGGGCAATTACCCGGTGTAGGATTACTGGTAGGGGCGGTAACCATCACCCTTATCGGGGCGGTAGCTGCGGGGTTTTTAGGGCGCTGGCTTATCCGTATTGGCGAGAATTTGCTGAACCGGATGCCGGTTGTCCGCTCTATCTATGGCGCGTCAAAACAGATTCTGGAAACGGTTTTATCGGCACAATCGGATGCATTTCGCGAAGTGGTGCTGGTAGAATATCCGCGTAAAGGCCTATGGGTTATCGGCTTTGTTACCGGCGTTACCAAGGGCGAGGTGCAGACAAGCATAAGCGCGCGAACCATGAATGTCTTTATTCCTACAACCCCGAACCCTACTTCAGGCTTTTTGCTATTCTGTCCGGAAGGGGATTTGGTCTATCTGGAAATGAGTGTTGAAGAAGCGGTCAAGCTGGTGGTCTCTGGCGGTATTGTGACCCCGCCCGCCCCCACGTCCTCTGCCAGGACAGAGCCAAAAAAAGTGGCTTCAGGCAAAAATTCTGCGTTCAGTAAAAAAGCTCCGGCAAAGAAAAAGACCGCCCCGAAAAAGAAGGCAGCAAAAAAGAAATCATAAAAACATAACCAGCTTCTAGCCCGAGGCAAGGAAACGCACCGCATTATCGCGTTCAAACAGGCTGAGCAATGTCAAATAGGGCTGCATTTCTGCTGCTTCCAGAGGCAGGTTTTTTTCCAGTATGCGCTCAGCTTGCGCGCGCGCAATCGGCAATAAATCAGCATGCAAGGCTAAATCGGCCAGACAGAATTCCGGCAGGCCAGACTGGCGCTGGCCTAATACCTCGCCTGGCCCTCGCAGGCGCAAATCCTCTTCGGCAATGATAAACCCGTCATTGGTCGCGCGCATAATTTTCAGCCGAGCTTGTGCTGCCTCGCTTAAAGGGGGGTGATACATCAGAATACAGGCAGATTTTTCTGCCCCTCTGCCTACCCTGCCGCGCAATTGATGCAATTGGGCCAGGCCAAAGCGTTCTGCATGTTCAATAATGATAATGCTGGCTTCCGGGACATCCACCCCAACCTCTATTACCGTTGTGGCGACCAAAATCTGGCTATGGCCTTCTTTAAAGGCAGACATGGCAGCTTCGCGTTCATCTGTTTTCATCCGCCCATGCACCAGGCCGATTTTGCATTCCGGCAGGACAGCTTGTAATTGGCGATGTCTGTCTTCTGCAGCGGCCACATCCAGCTTGTCTGTTTCTTCTACCAACGGGCAAATCCAGTAGGCGCGTTGCTGGTTGGCGGCGGCGCGGCGCAAACGCTCTACTATCTCGGCTATGCGCTCGCCTGATATCACAGCGGTGTTAATCTCCTGTCGGCCTTCGGGTTTTTCATCTAGCCGAGAGACCTGTAAATCGCCATAGGCGGTCATGGCAAGGGTGCGCGGAATAGGGGTTGCGGTCATCACCAGCACATCACAGCCATCGCCCTTTTGTCCCAGAACCAGACGCTGGCGTACCCCGAAGCGATGTTGTTCATCGACTACTGCAAGGCCAAGACGGGCAAATTCAATATCTTCTGAAAGCAGGGCGTGCGTGCCTATGATAATTTGGCAGTCACCATTTTTTATGTTTTCAACAATCTGTTTGCGCTCTTTTAGCTTCATGCCGCCCAGCAACAGGCTGGGCTTGATCTGCATTTCTGCTAACAAAGCGGTCAGGCTGGCATGATGCTGGCGTGCCAGAATCTCGGTCGGAGCGAGCAGGGCGGCCTGATAGCCTGCTTCCAATGCGTGCAACATCGCCATTAATGCGACAAAGGTTTTACCACTGCCCACATCACCCTGTAACAGGCGCAACATTCGCATATCCGCGCTTTGATCGGCGTTAATCTCTGCGATAACACGGGTTTGCGCCGCCGTCGGGGTAAAGGGCAGATTTCGCAGCAATGCGCTGGTCAGATTGCCTGTGCCTGTGATCCTGTGACCGGTTTCGGTTGTTCGGGTTTGCCGGCGCAACAGACCCAAGGCAAATTGATTGGCCAATAGCTCATCAAAGGCAAGGCGGCTGCGTGCCGGGTGATCGGCTGTCAGATCAGACAAGGCTTTCGGGTGATGGGCAGTTTCAAGGGCGGCTTTATGGGATGGCCAGTGATGACGGTGCAGCAAGGGCGGGTCTATCCATTCCTCTAAATCGGGCAGTGCCTTGAGGCTTGCCAGTACAGCTTTGCGTAAAATGCGCCTGCTGAGACCGGCGCTAAGGGGGTAAATCGGTTCAATCTCGGGGATATTGCCTGCCTTTTCCAAGGGGGTGATAAAATCAGGGTGCGCCATTTGCAAACGCCCCTGAAAGCGCTCTACACGCCCGCTGACCACCCGCCTTTCGCCAATGGGCAGGCTTTGCCTAAGCCAATCAGCACGCGCACGGAAAAAGACCAGCTCCAGGCGGCCACCCTTTGTTTCGGTGGTAATGCGCGCCGGGCGGCCAGTTTTACCAGGTGGAATATCGACTGAAAGAACAAGCACTTCAAACGTGGCTAATTGGCCGTCCTCTGCTGTATCAACAGAAGGGCGCGCGCGCCGGTCATTCAGGCTAACCGGCAAATGGCGTAAAATATCAATCAAATGCCCGCCAATCCGTTTTTCGATAATGGCCGCTAATTTGGGGCCAATGCCAGGCAAGCTGGAAATGCTGGCAAACAAACGATACAGGCTGGTCGGGCGCGGAATATGCATCAGGGCTCTTTTATTACGATATTGCCAGCTATGGGCATCTATAAACTGTTAGAATGTGACTTGTTTCTAAATCAAGCCAGTTTAAATTGTGCCATAAATTAGAGTTTTCTGCCACCTCTGGACAAAAGAGACTGGACAGAGCCAGCAGGGCTGTTCATAAAGTTTCTCTATTATCGGGGTGGCAGATAAAAAACTTTTTAAAACAAAAGAGATGAGCAAAATGACCGCTGAAAACACCTCCGATAAGGACGCCCGTAACCACCGCATCAAACGGCTCATCTACCGTGCCAGCTATACCGGCATGAAAGAAACAGATTTGTTGCTTGGCCAGTTTGCCAAACGCTATTTGCCGGATTCTTCCGATGCGGAACTGGATGAATTTCAAGCCTTGCTCGATGCGGGCGACCCGAATATTTTTGCCTGGGTGCGCGGGGATAGCCAGCCGCCTGCCAATCTGGACGGGGTGGTTCTGGCACAGATTAAAAAATTTCAGTCAGAACTTTAACCTGCTGATTTAACATAATGAATTTAATAAAAAATATAGAGTTAAAACAAAAGATCTATGGCGGGATAGACGGGGCGGTACACTTGCTGGTTGCCCAGCAGGCCGCCAGGTTGGGACAGCTGGTTTATATCGCGCGTGATGATGCCCGTATGGCACAGATGCAGCGTGCATTGGCCGCCCTTGACCCGGCATTGGAAATCTATCTGTTGCCGGCTTGGGATTGCCTGCCCTATGACCGGGTATCCCCGCATCCAGGCATTATCTCGCAACGGATTGAAACCCTCTCTGGCTTGCACCAGATAGCACAGAAGGGCGCGCCGGCCGAGCCAAAAAGAGTAGTATTGACCACCATGAATAGCTGGATGCAAAAATTGCCGCCTTTGTCCTTTTTTGCTGAAAATTGTCTGTCCATAG
>Ga0181581_10002929_pt1 | contig 13377 bp, 15 predicted proteins | sample 071ome_22_FD_132433 | JGI IMG/M metagenome (GOLD analysis project Ga0181581, IMG submission 132433) | Coastal salt marsh microbial communities from the Groves Creek Marsh, Skidaway Island, Georgia - 071404AT metaG (megahit assembly) | ecosystem: Environmental > Aquatic > Marine > Intertidal... | reverse complement strand
TGGCCCGAATTGAAGCGTGCCGGGTTGGGCATGCCGCAGATTAGAGATAGGATCGGAGTTCCCGCCAAGACAACCCGGAAATTGCCATGGATCCCGTTATTCAAAGTTTTCTCGCCGGATTTCCGGTGCTGCTGCTCCATTTCGCCGTCACCACGGCAATGCTCGCAGTCGGGATCACGGTCTATCACTTCATCACGCCTTACCACGAACTGCAGCTGGTACGGGGCGGAAACACGGCGGCGGCGGTCTCTATTTCCGCCGCCATCGTCGGCATGGCCATTCCCCTGGCGATCTGCATGGCGACCAGCGTCAGCGTCTGGGATATCGTGATCTGGGGCGTCGTGGCGCTCCTGATCCAGATACTGGCCTACCGGGTTGCCGACGCTCTGCTGAAAGATCTGCCGACCCGAATCGAAAACGGCGAGATGGGCGCAGCGATCCTGGTCGTCGGCGTGAAGCTGTCGGTTGCGTTCATCAACGCCGCAGCTATCGCCGGATAGAAATTCGGAAAATGAAATTCCGCGACTATTTTGCCATCGTGATCCTGATCGTGGTCGCGATCGCGGGCCGAGCGATGACCGAAACGCCAGTTCGCGAGACGGAAAATCCCCGTCGCCCCGATCCTGACATATTAGAGCCCCCCGCGGCCGAGATTCCGCGCAGCGCCGGTCGCATGCTGCCGGCGGAATCGGACAACGACCCACGATTAATCGTCGAGGTCGGAGAAAAAACGGGTGCATCTGTGGGAACGGCGTTTTCGGTCGACTCATCCGGCATCTGGGTGACGGCACATCACGTAACCTCCGACTGCAACATCGTGGGATTGGAGAAAAAGGACGGAAAACTGGTTCGAGCGCTGGAAATTTCCGAACGCTCCGACGCAGATATCACGATCTTTCGGACGCGGGGCGGCAGGCCGCAGATGAAAATCGTACAGCCGCAGCTTCGCATCGGAGACGATGGGTATTCCTTCGGATATCCGCAGGGTATCGCCGGCGACGTGCACGGACGGGTTATCGGCCGAGGCCGCATGCTGACACGCGGACGGTACCGCAAGGAAGAGCCGGTAGTGGCCTGGACCCAGGTAAAACGCGTGCCGGATCGGGGACCGGATCTGAGCGGCATCAGCGGCGGGCCTTGGGTTAATTCCCGGGGAGAGGTCATCGGTGTTCACGTAGCGGGATCACCGAGACGGGGACGTTCCTATTCCACCGATCCCCGCAGCCTGATCAATGCCGTGCGTTCCTCAGGGGTCGAAACCTACGGGCTGATAAATACCGACAGTGCCGACGGGTTACTGAACCCGGCGCGTTTCTCCCAATACGGAACCCGGTTACGCGACAACCTTGTGGTCGCGAAAGTGGTCTGCCTGGTCGGCGAAAAATGGCGCCGTCTGGCGCGGCAGCGGGGTTAGGCAGCCAGACGGCCGACCAGTTTCCTTGCCAGCGCGCCGACAACGCGGCGGCGGTACCAGGGTCGAACGGTGGTGGTCCGCATCGGCTTGGCCTGCTTGCGGACGATCTCGCGGATGGCGTCCAGCGCGTCGTCATCCGGGGCTTTGCCAACGAATACGTCGAGGCCAGTGACCATCTGCGGATAGGGATTCACCGCCGTCAGCGCGATGCGCAGATCGACGATATTACCGTCTTCTACCGCCAGACGCACGGCGCAACCTGCCAGCGGAAAATCGATAGACCCCCGGATGCGGGATTTTTCGTAGGCCGAGACTGCGCCGGCCGCCGGTTTCGGCAGACGGATCGACACCAGCAGTTCGTCCTGTTCCAGGGTCAGGTGATTCATCCCGTCATTGCGATACAGATCGGCCAATGGGATCTTCCGGGAACCGCGGGGCCCTTCGAGATCGACCTCTGCGGCATAGACCATCATGGCCGGCGCGACATCTCCGGAAAATGCCGCAAAACAGCGTTTGCCGCCGGGCGCGACATGGCAGACATCGCCCTTGTGTTTAAGACAGAAATTGTTGCTTTCGCGCCACCACTGGGACTGATTGTAGAACAGGCAGCGGGTGTCGAGACACAAATTGCCACCGATCGTGCCGTAAGCCCGATGGGTCGGACCGGCAACCGACGCTGCCGCCTGCGCGATAGCCGGATAGTCGCGGATAAGCGCCTCGTGGGCAGCCAAATCCGCAAGTTTCACGCCGGCGCCGATCCGCACGCCGTCTCCGTCCTCTGTGATCGATGTAATATCGGTGATCGCCGTCAGATCGATCATGGTTTCTGGTGTTTCGATGCCACGGCGGACATTCACGATCATATCCGTACCGCCGGCGAGATACCGCGAAGTCGCGTCCGATGCTTTCAGCTTGACCGCCTCGGCCGCCGTTTCCGGCCGGTGCAGAGTGAATTCGGGCATATTTTCCATAGCGTTCTCCCTACTCTGCCGCCGTTGAAGCGCGCATCTCACGCTCCTTGTCTTCGAGCAACTGCAGCAACCGGTCGGGCGTGACGGGCAGTTCGTGCACCCGCACGCCCATCGCGTCGGCCACCGCGCTGGTCAGCGCCGGCAGAAAACCCGCCAGCGAGGCCTCGCCCGCCTCCTTGGCGCCGAACGGACCATGCGGGTCGTTCGACTCGACGATGTAGGTCTCGATCGGCGGCGATTCCACGAAAGTCGGCACGCGGTAATCCAGCATGTTGCCCGTAATCATCAGACCTTCGTGATACCGGGTTTCCTCGGTCATTGCCTGGCCCATCCCCATCCAGACGGAGCCCTGGATCTGACCTTCGACCGTCAGCGGGTTAAGCGCCTTGCCGCAATCATGCGCGACCCAGACCCGATCGACGGAAATATCCGCTGTCTCGGGATCGACCGTGACCTCGACGACCTGGGCCGCATAAGCAAAAGCCATCGACCCGCCGATGGCGGCGCCGCGATATTTCTTGCCGCCCCAGCTTTCGGGCATGGTGTCGAAATTTCCTTTGACCGTGATGGTGCCGGTACCTTCCAGCGCCGCCATGACGACCTCTTCGAAGGTCATGCCCTCGTCCTGGGTGCCGGCGCGATAGATTTCGCCGAGGCATTCGACGTCTTCGGGCGCCACGTCGAGCTTCCTGGCCGCCGCTTCGACCAGCACGCCTTTCAGGTTGTTGGCGGCCTCGATCGCCGCGTTGCCCACCATGTAGGTCACCCGCGACGAATAGGAGCCGTTATCCTTTGGCGTCACGCGGCTGTCAGCAGCGACAATCTTCACCTTGGCGGGATCTATGCCGAGCACTTCGGCGACGCACTGCACCAGGATCGTGTTGGAGCCCTGCCCGATCTCCGACGCGCCGGTCAGGATCACGATGGTGCCGTCGAAATCGAGCTTCAGATTGACAGTCGCATGCGGTTCTCCGGTCCAGTTCACCGGTTTGGACGCGCCCGATACGTAATGCGAACACGCCATGCCGAGGCCCTTGCCCGGGGGAAGTTTGTTCTTGCGGTCTTTCCAGGCGGACGCCTTTTCGACGGTGTCGAGGCACTCCGGCAACCCATAGGAGTTGACCCATAAATCGTTGGCGACGTGGCCCATTTCGGTGATCAGGTTGGCACGGCGCACCGCGAACGGGTCTAGGCCCAGCTTGATCGCCATTTCGTCCAGCGCGTTTTCGAACGCGTGGCGCACATTGACGGTACCGTGTCCCCGGAACGCGCCGCAGGGCGGTGTATTTGTCAGAATCCGCCTGCCGTCGTAGCGCACGTTCTGAAGGTCGTAGATCGCGAACAGCATCGACCCCGAATACAGGATCGTCACGATGCCGTAGCCTGAATGGCCGCCGCCACGCTGGATGGTCCGGCAATCGACCGCCGTCACCCTGCCGTCCTTTTTCATGCCCATCCGGATTCTGACGGTCTGTTCCGGCCGGCCGCGATGGGTGATGAACGTTTCTTCGCGGCTGATGACGGTGCGGACCGTCCCCTTGGCGCGGCGCGCCAGCATGGCCGTGATCATCTCCACGTTCAGCGCCTCTGTCCGCGACCCGAACCCGCCGCCAAGATACGGCTTGATCACCCGGATTTTGGATTTCGGCATCTTCAGGATTTTCGACAGCATCAGGTGCACGTAATACGGCACCTGGGTGCTGGCGCGGACGGTCAGTTCGTCACGCTCGCCGTCCCATTCGGCGAAGGCGGCGTGCGGCTCGGTCTGAACCTGGCAGACTTCGGCGCAGTGATATTCGGTTTCATGGATCAGATCCGCGTCTTCGAACCCGGCATCGACATCGCCGATTTCGTAATCGACATGGCGTTCGATGTTTCCCGGGCGATGGTCGTGCAGATCGACCGCGCCGTTGGCCATCGCCTCCGCGGCGGTGAAATAGGCGGGCAGTTCCTCGTATTCGACCTTGATCAGGTCGCAGGCCCGTTTGGCAATCTCGATGCTGTCCGCCGCAACCGCCGCAACCGGTTCCCCTTTGTAGCGGACACGGTCATAGGCGATCGGCAGCTCGGTGCGCGACACCGGCAGCACGCCGTGACCGTCATCCGTTTCGGTTCCTGTAATGACCGCATGTACGCCGGGCAACGCCTCGGCAGCGGAAATATCCACCGACAGGATGCGCGCATGCGCCACGTCGGCCCGCTTGATACAACCGGTCAGCGCATCGTGATCATAAAAATCTGCGGTGTACTGTGCACGGCCGGAAATCTTTTCCGGTCCGTCGACCATCGGCATGGGGACACCGATGGACTGGATCGGCTGCGGCGGGATGCTGTCTCCGTCCATTACGCAGCCTCCTTGCCCGATTTCAGTTCGTCGATGGCGAACTGCACCGCTTCGATGATTTTCACGTAACCGGTGCAGCGGCAGATGTTCGACGCCATTTCCGTCCGGATGGTGGCTTCGTCGGGATCGGGGTTGGCGCGGAGCAGACCTTCGGCGGCCATCACCATACCCGGCGTACAGTATCCGCACTGAGCACCGAGCTTCTCGTGAAAACCGCGCTGGATCGCGTTCAATCGCCCGCCTTCGGCCAGCGATTCAATGGTTTCGACCGATGTGCCGTCGCAGGACGCCGCCAGGGTCAGACAGGCGTGCTGCGCCTTGCCGTCGACCAGCACAGTACACAGCCCGCACTCGCCGCCGTCGCAACCGATCTTCGTCCCCGTCAGCCCCACGACTTCACGAAGATAATCGACCAACAACAGATTACCGGACACCGCATCGTCGCGCTGACGTCCGTTCACTTTTAGCGACAGCAGTGATTTCATAGTTTCACCCAAGTTTGCGCTCGTTTGTCTGCACACGCACAAATGCTTAGACTTCGAACTGTTTACGAATCAACAATTCAATTTGCCATATACCTCCCGCCATCGCAAGCATGTGCTGGGCGGCATATCGCCTGTTGTCCGGGCGCGAAATTGCGCTATCTCAGTCGTTCAACGGAACGAAACGGACATGGCCGCACATCGTATTTTACACTTGGCGCGCTTCGGACCCGTCGGCGTATTGCTGGCGGCAATTTTCCTTGCGGTGTCCGGGTCGGCCACACTTGCGAAAGATCCTTCCTCGGCCGAACTCTGGACGGCGCTGAAGACCGGCGGGGCTTTCGGGATCATGCGGCACGCCCTCGCACCGGGCACGGGGGATCCGACGAATTTCGATGTCGAAGACTGCGCAACTCAGCGGAACCTGTCGGACGAAGGGCGCAGACAGGCACTTGATATCGGCGACCGGTTTCGGAGGCAGGGCATTGCAAAGGCCGAAGTTTTCACAAGCGTCTGGTGTCGCTGCCGGGACACGGCAACGCTCCTCAAACTCGGCAAGGTCCGCTCTCTCAGCGCGCTCAATTCGTTCTTTCAAACACCCGACAGGCGCGAAGCACAGACGAAAGCCCTGATATCCTGGCTGAATGCGTACCGGTCGAACGCACCGTTGGTGCTGGTCACGCATCAGGTCAATATTACCGCGTTAACCGGCGTTTATCCGCGTTCCGGAGAAATCGTGGTGGTTCAACGGCTGTCCGGCGGGCGCTTCAATGTGATGGGATCGCTGTAGCGAAGAAGGTTTATTCGGCCGCGTGCTTGCCGACGCTCCACCCGGCGTCGGACAGGTGATCCTGAGCGAACTGCAACGGCGAGGCTTCCAGCTCCGTCGCAAGCGTGTCGTTCCAGCGGTTAAAAAACCCGAACGTGGAAATGGCAGCGACAATCTCGACCACCTGTTCATCGTCCCAGTGATGCCTCAGTTCCTCGAAATCCTCGTCGGTCGGCACCTGAGCGACGCACTGGGCGATCTTCAGCACGATGCGCTCGGCGTCGGTAAACAGATCGCTGGTTTCGTATTCCCAGACAGCTTCGACCTTCTCCGCGGGCATGTCGGAGATTACGGTGTTTTCGCCCGTATGCGCGGCGCAGTACTGACAGCCCGCCGACACGCTGACGACATGCGCCGCGAGCTATTTGAGATCTCTCGGCACTGACCCGGGCGCGATGATGGTCTCGTACCACAGATTGGTCACAGCCTTCAGGATGTTGGGCTTGCGCGCCAGAGTCAGTACGCTGTTGGGCAGCGTGCCGCCCATGTTTTCAGTATAGGTGCCGAGGTTTTCGCGCACGATGCGCGCTTCCTCGACCGACAGGGTCGGTAATCGGGGCATGATCAGATTGCCTTGTTGATGGGGTCGAGGCCGAGTTCGACCCGGCCGAATTCGGCGCCGTTAATGTCGAAATTCACCTGCACCTGCGACGCGGCCGCGTGCATGTCGCGGAAACGGCGCTGGAACGAGTGGCTTAGATAATTACCAGCGGCGCCGATGGCCGATTGCAGCAATTGGATCGCCTTGACGCAGTTCTGCGCCGCGAAAGCGCCGTCCCGCCGCCAGCGGATTTTTTCCGCCACAGTGGGGATGCGACCGCTCTCGGCGACGCGGTAGGCCTCGCGGATGTTGTCGTGTCCCAGCAGACGCGCCGCCTGGATCAGCGACGCCGCCTCGGCGACCTTCATCTGGACCTGGACGTGCTCGGCCAGCTTCGATGCATTGTAAGTGGAGACGCGCTCGCGTATTTCGCCGACATAGTCGTCATATGCGCCCTGGGCGATGCCGATCATCGGCCCCAGCAGGATATGCGGAAACAACCCCAGTACCGGCAACTGATAGAGCAGTCCCGGTACATGTTCGGAACCGGGCGTTGGCCCGCCGCGGGCTTCGCCGGGCAACAGCGTCATGTGCTCGGGCACGAAGACGCCATCGCACTTGACGTCACGGCTGCCGGTCCCGACCAGTCCGCTCACGTGCCAGGTATCGATTTCCTCGAAGGCATCGCGCGGCACCACCATCCAGATAGGCCGGCGCGGACCGTCATCTTCGATCATTGCCGCCATCATCATCCAGTCGCTCGGATCGATGCCGCTGCAATAGGGCCACTGACCGAAAATCTCGTATCCCCCGGTGACGGGTTTCGCCGTCCCTGCCGTGGCGACCAGCGACGAAGCGATCAGCGCCGTCGGATTGTCCTTCCAGACCTCGTCCTGGGCCTGCGGGTTCCACATCGGCAGCATCCAGTCATGGCTGAGCAGATTGCCGTAAATCCAGGCCGTCGACGCACAGCCGCGCGCAATGTGGTCCGACAGATCGAGGAAAGCGCCGTAATGCAGCTCCACTCCGCCGTAACGCTTGGGCTTTACCGCAGACCACAACTGCGTTTCCCACAACTCCCGCACCGTATCGGGATGAATAACGCGGGTCTTTTCGACTTCTTCGGCACGCGCCGCCAATCTGGGCGTCATCGCAGCAGCACGTTCGACCATTTCCTCGTAGGTCGGTGCGTCGTCAGTCATGGAGATCGCGGGGGCTTGGGCCATCGGATCAGGCCGCTTTCTGATCTTCGGCCCAGTAATTCAGCTCGACCGTGATACCGTTCGGGTCTTCGACGAAAACCTGGAACAGGTCCATTGAGGGAACCTGGCGTTCGCGGAACGGATAGCCCTTGTCCTTCAGACGCTGGATCAGGACCTCCGGATCCTTCGCGCGAAACGCGATGTGATCGAACGCTCCTGAACCGTCCAGCGCTTCCGCCGAGATATCACCGCCGAGATATTGCTGTAGCCCGGACGGATCGTCCGGGTCGACGCCGACCAGATGCACAACCGCGACACCGTCGACATACAGCCAGTTTCCCGGAAACGGGAACTCGGGCCGGTCGCCATCGTCCATGCCAAGGATGTCGACATAGAAATCCCGGGTTTCTTTGAGCTTCACAGTGCGAATGGAACAGTGATCGAGAGAACTAAGACTCATGGCACCTCCTTATTTAGCAAACGATAAATAATATTAAACGGCTGACCGGTCAATCGAGTTTAGGACGTGCGCTATAAGCTGTGAAGCGCCGGAAAAGGGACGTCACCCCGCCCCTGCGGGGAGAGCGAGAGGGGATTCTCTCTATCCGATACTGACAAACCGCCCTTACCTCATCAGTTCCCGCAGCTCCGGCTCGACCCCGCGCAGGAATGTCCGCACGTTGCGGCGGATATAAGGCGAAAGATCGTCGGGCACCGGTTCCTGATAGGCCAGCTTGCGGACGCCGATATAGAAAATCGCAGCATGAAGCGACCAGGCAATATCGACCTCGTCCGCGTCGATGGGCGTTGCGGCAGGTTCGGGCAATCCGAAATGATTTCGCAGCTCGGCGCAGATGACGCGGAGGATGCGTTCGCGCACGATCTGGAAGTACCGTCGGTTGATCGGCTCTCCCTTCAGCCCGGAGAACAGAAAAATGCGCATCCAGTCGTGATTGAAGATGGTGGACGCGTAGTCTTCGTAATACCGCATCAGACGCTTTTCCAGCGGCACCGACCGGTCCTGCAGATCGGTGGTCCATTTTTCCTTCCAGCGACGCAAATAGACCTCTTCGTAGACCCGGTCGATCAGATCGTCCTTTGTGGGGAAATACCGGAACAGGAGTGGCTGGGTGATGTCGAGACGGCGGGCGAGCTCCCGCGTCTGGCCCTCGAACCCGACTTCGGCGAAATAGCGGATCGCCTCGTCGACGATCTGGCGTTCGCGCTCCGCTGGCGGAAGGCGGCGGCGCGGGGTTGTCGCGCCGGTGGATGTCGTCTGTTCGGTCATTCTCTCCTTTCGACCCGCCCCTTGACCAGAAAGGCATGCGGGTCACAATGCCTTGTAATTAAGCAGGTGCTCAGCACCATAAAACGACAGGGAGGGACAAGTCCATGAAGCCGGCACCATTCGCCTATGTCCGGGCGGGCAGTCTGGACGACGCGTTCGCCCTGCTTGCCGAACACGGCGACGACGCCAGAATTCTGGCCGGTGGCCAGAGCCTGATGGCGACCCTGAACATGCGCCTGTCGGCGCCCGAAGTTCTGGTCGACATCAATCGCATCGACGGACTCGCCGGAATCGAAGAGACCGGCGACGCATTGCGCATCGGCGCGATGACACGGCACGTCGATGTGGAGGAATCGCCGGCGGTCGCCACGCATGCGCCGCTGATCGCCGCCGCCATGGACCATATCGCGCATCCCGCCATCCGAAATCGCGGTACCTTCGGTGGTTCCATCGCCTTCGCCGATCCGGCGGCGGAACTGCCCGCCTGTGCCGTAGCGCTGGGCGCGACCATGCATATCGCCGGCAAGAGCGGTACGCGCGACGTCGCGGCGGCCGACTTCTTCGAAGGTCTGTACGAAACGGCTATTCGCCCCGGCGAAATCCTGACAGCCGTCTCCGTACCGAAAATTACCGCCGGCTGGAAGTCGGGTTTCCTGGAACTGGCGCGCCGGCACGGCGACTACGCGATCATCGGCCTGTGCGCACATGTGGATCTGGACGGTGGCACGTTCGGCGACGCAAACCTGGTCTTTTTCAACGCCGGCGACCGCCCCGTTTCCGCGCCTGAGACGGCTGCGCTGCTGAAAGGCCAGACCTGGTCGGACGATCTGGCCGACAGGCTGGCCGCCTCCCTGAAAGACGAGCTCGATCCGCCGGACGACCTGAACGCGGACGGGCCGATGCGCAAACACCTGGCTGGCGTGCTGGTCAAACGCACCCTTGGCCCGATGGCGGGAGAATAGCCATGGACAAGCACACCGACATAACCGTCACAGTGAATGGGGAAACCGTTACCCGGCGCATCGAAGCGCGTACGAATCTGGTCGATTTCCTGCGCTATGAGCTGCAGCTGACAGGCAGTCATGTGGGCTGCGAGCATGGCGTGTGCGGCGCCTGCACGGTCCGGATGGACGGGCGCATCGTGCGCGGCTGCCTGACCCTCGCAGCGCAGGCCGACGGCGCCGAGGTCTGGACCATCGAGGGCGTGTCTGAGACAGGCGAAATCCGCGATCTGCAGGACGCGTTCGTGGAACGCAATGCGCTGCAGTGCGGTTTCTGCACGCCCGGCATGCTGCTGACCCTGGCGGAACTGATGGACAAACATCCCGATGCCGGGCGCGATGAAATCCGCGAATTCATTTCAGGCAATTTCTGCCGCTGCACCGGCTATCAGGCCATCGTCGACGCCGTCGAGATCGCCAGAGGGAGCAAGACCGAAAAAGGAGCCGCGTCATGAACGAACAGAACACCGGACGCTGGATCCTCGACCGGCCGAATTCCTATATCGGGCGCTCCGTCCCCCGCCCCAACGCGCCGCGCCTGGCGGAAGGTCGCGGCACGTTCGTCGACGATATCGATCTGAAACGGATGGTGCATGCCACCTTTGTGCGTTCGCCTTACGCCCATGCGCGCATCAAGTCGATCAACGTTGAAGCCGCGCGCGCCCTTCCCGGCGTCGTCGCCGTCGTCACGCCGCAGGAATTGGCGAAAATACATGATCCATGGGTCGGCGTTCTGACCCATCTGGAAGGCCTCAAATCCGCACCGCAACACGCACTGCCGCTTGAAAAAGCGACGTGGCAGGGCGAGGCGATCGTCGCGATCGCGGCCGAAACGCGCGCCATTGCCGAAGACGCCGCCGCGCTGGTCGACATCGACTGGGAAGTTCTTCCGGTCGTCGCCGAAGCCGAAACCGCAACCGATGACAACACGCTAGTGATCCACGAAGAGCTGGGCGACAATCTGGCCTGGCAGCGCAAGGCCGATTTCGGCGATATCGATGCGGCGTACGCCGACGCGGATCACATCGTGGAGGATACGTTCGTGTTCGGCCGGCATACCGGCGTCTGCCTCGAGTCGCGCGGTCTCGTGTCGGAGTTCGAACCGTCGGAGGAACAGCTGACGGTGTGGCACAACAACCAGTGCCCGCACATGATCCAGAATATTCTTGCCGACAAATTCCGGCTGGAAGAGCATCGGGTCCGGGTGATCACCCGCGATGTCGGCGGCTCTTTCGGCATTAAGGTGCACACCTATGCCGACGAGATCGCAACGGTGGGCCTGTCGATCCTGCTGAAGCGTCCGGTCAAGTATATTGCCGACCGTCTGGAAAGCTTCGTCGGCGACATCCACGCCCGCGATCACAGGGTGAAGGGCAAGATCGCCGTCAGGAACGACGGCACCATCACCGCCTTCGAGATCGACGACCTGACCGGCATCGGTCCCTATTCCATGTATCCGCGCACCAGCGGGATCGAGGCCAATCAGGTCGTCAACATGATCGGCGGACCCTACGATTTCGACAACTACCGCGCCGTCGCCAACGTCGTTTATCAAAACAAGGCGATGATGTGCCAGTATCGCGCTGTGGGCCATCCGATCAAATGCGCGGTCACCGAGGGGCTGGTCGACAAGGCGGCGCGGACGCTGGGCATGGATCCGGTTGCCTTCCGGCAAAAGAACTTCCACCGGGACGATTCCTATCCCAAGAAGTCGGCGCAGGGGATGCCCTTCGAAAATCTCAGCCACGAAGAGTGCATGTCGAAGATCCTCGACGCGATCGATTACGACGCGCTCAAATCCGAGCGCGACGCACTGCGCGACAAGGGCGTCTATCGCGGCATCGGCTTCGCCAGCTTTATCGAGGTTACCAACCCGTCGGCGATGTTCTACGGCGTCGGCGGCGCCCGGATTTCGGCGCAGGACGGCGCGACCATGCGCCTCGACGCCAAAGGCAACGTGTTCGTTTCCACCGGCGCCACCGAGCAGGGCCAGGGAATGGAGGCCGTCATTTCGCAGGTTGCGGCGACATCGGTCGGCGTGTCGCCGGACAGGCTGAAGATCATCACCGGCGATACCGAGCACACGCCCTATGGCGGCGGCACCTGGGGATCGCGCGCCGCCGGCATCGGCGGCGAAGCGGTGGCGCAGGCCGGCCGTCAATTGCGGGTTCAGATTCTGGATGCCGCGGCCGCCATGTTGCAGGAAGACGCCGCGACACTGGATATCCGCAACGGCGTCGTCGTAGACAGCGATACCGGCAATGAACGCATCGGCCTCGATGAGATCGGCCGCATCTGCTACTACCGCCCGGATACGCTGCCCGACGGATTCCAGGCGGAGCTGGTCGCCACCAGGCATTACGTACCGCGAAAGTTCCCGTTCGCCTTCACCAACGGCGTTCAGGCATCGTATCTGGAGGTCGATACCGAAACCGGGTTCATCACGCTGCTCAATCACTGGTGCGTCGAAGACTGCGGCACGGTCATCAACCCGCTGCTGGTGGACGAGCAGATCCGCGGCGGCGTGGTCCAGGGGCTGGGCGGCGCGTTGTGGGAGGAATGCCTGTATGACGACCAGGGCCAGATGCTGAACGCCAACATGGCCGATTATCTGGTCCCGATGGCGGCGGAACTGCCGGACATCGACTGCGGCCATGCCGTCTCGCCGACGGAGGATTCCGATCTCGGCGCGAAGGGCGCCGGAGAAGCCGGCACCTGCGGCGCGCCGGCAGCGGTTATGAACGCCCTCAACGACGCCCTGTCGCCGTTCGATGCACGCTTGACCAGCATGCCTTTCACGCCGAAGAAAGTGCTGACGGCGCTGGGAAGGATTTGAATCCGGTCAAATCCGGGGAGACGATAATGTCCGAGAATATCACGATCGCGCTTATCGGCATCGGCGGTGCCGTAGTCGGCTCGATCGCGACCATGGCCGGCAACGTTTTGATGCACTGGTTGAAGCAACGCTCTGATCGGAAGAAAGACGAACCGCGACGGGCGCTTCTGAGGGAAATGCTGGGTCACCCCGATCACAAATGGCGAAATCTCGACACGCTGAAACATGTGATCGGCACCGACGAAGAAAATACCAAATCCCTACTGCTTGAAATCGGCGCCCGCGCTTCCGAAGACGGCAAGCAGTTGTGGGGCCGGAAATCACGCAACCCCTTGCCGAAGTGATACGGCAACACCTTGTCGGGATCGCCAACCGGCCGACGACCAGGTAGACTTTTCCTCCCACCGACAGGACGCCAAGCGATATGAAAACCACCACCTGCGGCGAATGCGAAATCAGCTTGGTCGAG
>Ga0181581_10002925_pt1 | contig 13385 bp, 11 predicted proteins | sample 071ome_22_FD_132433 | JGI IMG/M metagenome (GOLD analysis project Ga0181581, IMG submission 132433) | Coastal salt marsh microbial communities from the Groves Creek Marsh, Skidaway Island, Georgia - 071404AT metaG (megahit assembly) | ecosystem: Environmental > Aquatic > Marine > Intertidal... | reverse complement strand
CAGCCTGTATCTCATTGCCCGTGGCGTGGTCAGAATATCCCGCCAGCAGGATGGCGAGAGCCGCGATCTCACCTCACCGTTTGCCGGTGACTTCTTCGGGGAAATGGCCCTGCTCCATGATGATGTTCGTACCGCGACAGTGACCACCGTATCGCCCTGTACGTTCTATGTACTGGACAGGATGAGTGTGGAGGATGTGATGGAACACCATCCGGCAATACGGCTGGCGCTGGAAGCAGCCGACATCAGTCGAAGAAAAGCACTCCTTGGGACCCAATAACTCAGCATCTGTCTGTATCCTTGGCCTCCACCGTCTGGTATAAAACGGGCTGGATTTTATTCGCCGTGACGGCCATTGATCATTCATGAAAAGCACAACAATAATCTCGGCAAGTGAAGCCGCCAAACTGGTCAATGTGGGTGACACATTGATTGTTGGCGGTTTCGGGATGACAGGCAACCCTGTACACCTGCTCCACGCCATTGCGGACACCAGCGTCAACGGACTGACCTACGTAGGCAACAATGTGGGTGAGCCTGGCCTGGGAGGCGGCCGTCTGTTGAGAAACGGCCAGATCAAAAAGGCCATCGGTTCCTTCTTTACCTCCAACCCTGAAGCGGTTGCCGCGGTACAGGAAGGACGCATGGAGGTCGAACTCATTCCCCAGGGAACACTTGGCGAAGCCATACGGGCCGGTGGAGCCGGAATCGGCGGTTTCTATACGCCCACCTCGGCGGGCACTCCATTGGCCGAAGGCCGCGAGACCAGAATCATCGATGGTCAGGATATGGTGTTTGTTAAACCCATCAAGGGACATGTCAGCCTGATTCGAGCCTGGAAGGCAGACACTGCCGGCAACCTGCAATACCGCATGACCGAAAACAATTTCAACCAGGCGGCCGCCACGGCATCCACTATCGTCATCGCCGAAGTGGAGGAAATCGTTCCCGTCGGTGAACTGGATCCCAATGCCGTGCATACACCCGGCTGCTTCGTGGATTACCTGGTTCAGGCCCACACCTCTCTTGAAGACCTGGGCTCATCTGCTTCAGTCTCATCCAGCGCCAAGAAGGTCGATGACAGTCGCATGGCTATGGCCCGCGCCGTACTTAATGAACTCCAACCCGGCGAAGTGGTGAATCTGGGCATCGGCATTCCCACCCTGGTGGCAGACCTCATCACGGATGAGTCCGGCATTATCATGCACACGGAAAACGGCATGCTGGGCGTTGGGCCGGCACCGGAATCCGGCGGTGCGATGGAATACCCGGTCAATGCCGGCAAGATTCCGGTCACCGCCCTGCCAGGCGCCTCCTATTTTGACAGCGCCACATCCTTCGGCATGATCCGGGGAGGGCATGTGGATGTTGCCGTGATGGGTGGCCTGGAAGTGGATGAAGCCGGCAATCTGGCCAACTGGGCCGTTCCCGGCAAACCACTGCTGGGTGTGGGTGGTGCCATGGATCTGGCCAGTGGCGCCAAACGCCTGATCGTGACCATGACCCATTGCGACCGCGATGGTAACAGCAAGGTTCGTCAGGCCTGCACTCTGCCGCTAACGGCGAAAGGGGTAGTGGACGTCCTGGTCACTGACCGGGCGGTCTTTCATTTCACCGACAGGGGCATGGTGCTCACACAGGTCATGGACGGCTACACCCTGGAAGACATTGCCGGCTCGACAGAGGCGCGTTATTCAGTCGCCGTTTAATACTGATAGACAGACTCATTACAGAACCAAAGGATTCCCCATGCCACACGCCTATATCTGTGACTACATCCGTACACCCTTCGGCCGCTATGGCGGCTGTCTCTCCCAGGTGCGCACTGATGACCTGGCGGTTGAACCCATCAAGGCCCTGATGGCCAGAAACCCGGACCTGGATTGGGGTGCGGTGGATGATGTCATTCTCGGCTGTACCAACCAGGCCGGTGAGGACAATCGCAATGTGGCGCGTATGGCGGCCCTGCTGGCCGGCCTGCCCCAGGACGTGCCTGGCATCACCATCAACCGCCTTTGTGCCTCAGGCATGGATGCCATCATCATGGCCAGCCGACAGATCAAGGCGGGTGAAGGTGACCTGTTTGTGGCTGGCGGCGTGGAGAGTATGACCCGCTCCCCCCTGGTGATGCCCAAGGCCGACAAGGCCTTTGGCCAGATCAATGAAATATATGAGACGTCCCTGGGCTGGCGTTTCATCAACCCCAAGATGGCAGCCATGTACGGTACCCATAATATGGGGCAGACCGCCGAAAACCTGTCCGAGGATTTCAATATTTCCCGGGACGATCAGGATGCCTTTGCGTTCAGATCCCAGCAGCGTGCCGCTGCCGCCATGGCCAGCGGTCGCTTTGCCCGGGAAATCTCGCCGGTCTCGATTCCCCAGCGCAAGGGCGATCCGATTGTCGTGGATACCGATGAACATCCCAGGCCGGAAACCACGCTGGAAGCCCTGGCCAAACTGCGCACGCCTTTCCGTGACGGTGGTGTCGTCACCGCCGGTAATGCCTCGGGTATCAATGATGGCTCCGCCGCCCTGCTGATTGCATCCGAAGCTGCTGTGGCGAAATACGGCCTCACGCCGATTGCCAGAATCATGGGAGGGACTGCCGTTGGTCTGGCTCCGCGCATCATGGGCTTCGGTCCGGCACCGGCCACCAGGAAACTCTGTGAGCGTCTTGGCCTTTCACCCCAGGCCATTGACCTGTTTGAATTCAATGAAGCCTTTGCCTGCCAGGTACTGGCGACATTGCGCGATCTGGGCCTGCCGGATGATGCCGAACACGTCAATCCCAATGGCGGCGCCATTGCCCTGGGTCACCCGCTTGGTGCCTCAGGCGCCCGCATCACCGGCAGCCTGGCCCTGCAAATGCAGATGACCGGTGCCAGCACCGGCATCGCCGCCATGTGCGTGGGCGTTGGCCAGGGTGCTGCCATCGGCCTGGCAAAACCGGACTGACATAAAAAAACCGGCGCATCCTGAAAACAGGTTGCGCCGGTTTGTTGATGACCTCGTTCGCTGATGTCAGTGTGCAGCGAAAAATTCGAAAATCTGTGCTGTAGCCGGTGCCACCATCGAGCCGTGATCACCACCGGCGATTTCCACATAGTGCACTTCACCACCGGCAGCCCGCAGGATGGCCACCACCCGTTTGCTGTCTATGACCGCCCGGGTTTCCTGCTCACCAACAGCCACCATGATAGGGGTACGCGCCAGCTTCAGGGCATCCACTTCCCAGATGGCATTGGCATTGATCCCTGACATGGGCGCCATGGCAGCCCATCGTCCGACATATTCCTGCCCCATGGCCCAGACACCGAAACCGCCCATGGAATGTCCCATAAGGTAGATGCGCGCAGAATCGATGTTGTATTCACCGGTCACGATATCGATCACATTCAGCACATCAAGTTCGCTAAGATCACGCTCACGCTGCTGCTCTTCAGGCGTGCCCGTTTGTGGTGGCGGCATGTCAGGCACAGGTGGTGGACTGCCCGGGACTGTCATGGGTGCCCCGTACCAGCCACTGATGGAATACCCCATCGGCGTGGCAACGATGAATCCATACTGCTCCGCCAGGGCTGCAAGCTCGGGCACAACACCCGGAAAAAATTTGTAATTGACGCTGTAGCCATGCAGCGCCACAACCAAAGGCATCGGTGTATTTGCGTCGTAGCGCTCCGGTACGATGAGGTGATACCCCATCTCGCGACCAGCATCCTCAAAATAGTAGTGTCGTTCCTGGCTGCCCACAGCGCCGAACGTCTGGGGCATCGCCGCCAGGGTATCACTGTCCGGCCCCGGACCTACAAAGGCTGGAGCTTCCTGTTGCGCCCAGGCCGGCAACATCCCCGCCATCAGCAACACCCAGCTCAACCATAATGGTTTGAATCTCATCTTCATCCCCTCTCCGATTAAGGTGAAACGGCGTTTCACAACCTGCCCGATTTGATAAATGCCAGCGACCGCTCCAACGCATCAAGGCCGCCTTGCATGAGTTTTTCCCCTTCCGGCAGGTCCGGTCGGTTATGCCCTTGCGGTCCAAGCACGAAGTCGTGATAGCCGTGTTCGTAAATTTCCAGTCGCACAGGTTTACCCCCCGCCACCATTTGCTCATGCAACTGCTTCACCATTTCCAGAAGAAAATCGGCGGTGCCCACCTGAATCAGAACAGGTGTTTTTATTGCGCTGATATTGGCCCGGGCCACTGCCAGATCCTGGGTTTGTTCGCCACCCTCAGACAACCCCGGGATAGGGAAATTCCGGATACCCAGGAACCAGATTGGTGCCGGGGCACCAGCCACCACTGCTTTCAGGTTCGGCATTCGGGAGGCCAGGTACATGACCAGGTTACCGCCGAGGCTGACGCCATACACGCTAACCTGCGTGGCATCCACATACGGCAGGTTGCTGACATGATTGACCACAGCCTCGCCATCATCGATAGCGGTCACCAGTGTTTCCGACGGGGTATTCACCGTATTGAAATCACCCCCCCGGTAATCGGCAACCACGACGACGAATCCTTCCTGGAGATAACGTTCCCACACCGGGCCGCCATGATCCCCTCTTGACCACCCTGCCAGTTGTTCCATACCCCGCCCCCCTGGGGCGCCATGGAACATGATGATGGCCGGAAACGGCCCCTCCCCTTGCGGCTTGCGAATGGAGGCAGCCACGTAAGCGCCGTCCTTGGACTTGATCCAGGTCTGCGTTACCGGGGAAAGGGATTCACTGACGACATGGATATATTGCTGGTGATCCAGGGCCTCGGGTTGGCCGGCATATTCCACGATTTCTGCCTGTACGACTGTGTGACAGCACAGCATGACCAGCAATACCAGAATTCTGTGGGTTGGCTTCATAACGTTCTCCGATTCTGAAAATATCTGCACACTATTGGCTCAATACAAGGGGGATTGTTTCAACTGCTCATTCAGCCAGTTGATGAACTCCTGGGTATAGATGCCCTGACTTACCATGAATTCATGCCTTTCCCTGACCTGCGGTGAACTCAGAATTTTAAATTGCATCAGCCTGATTTTTGGCTCGAGGAAGGCTTCGTCCAGATAACCTGATTTGGCGGCATTCCAGGTTTCCTCCAACAGCATCAAATGGGCATAAAGATTATCGCCGAACATATCGAGCTCACGCTCAGTCAACGTGCCACCATTGAGCACCTTGTGCCAGGCAACGCCGAGCGCTTCGTTGTCCACATAACCGCGGGCACTGCTCAGATAGCCCTGATCCATGGCACGAATACTGTCCAACTGGGCCTGCTGCGTATTTTCCCGAATCTGGTAGCCCACATAAAGCAGCGATAACACCACCGCGATGGCGCTGACAATTTCCGCGATCAGCGCATATTCCTGCAATTTGGCCTTCATACCCTCTCCTTGATCTCGCCGGCTTGTGCGGTTCTCTAAATTACCACCAAACCAGGTTAACGCCACTCTATTACAGGCATAAGCGGTCTGCACCCATTCTCTCGGGACTTGGCCGGCAATTAATATTGAACATTGTTCAAATACTGTTATGCTTTCTCTCCTGCCAGTCATCACCAGAAGGCGCACAGCTTGATCCAAAACGTCCTTTCAACCCGTCTGGGCCGACTCTTTACGTTCGGCACACTCTATATTTCAGAAGGCATACCCCTGGGATTCACCGCTACCGCGATGGCCGCCTACATGCGTCGGGAAGGCCTTGATGTGGCACAAATCGGCGCCTTTGTCGCCATGCTGTACCTGCCCTGGGGTTTCAAGTGGGCCTGGGCCCCCCTGCTCGATATGTTCAAACTGGAAAAGTTCGGAGGCCGTAAAGCCTGGATTTCCGGCTGCCTGCTGATGATGATCCTGAGCCTGGTGGTGGTGGCATTGATCGACTACACCGCCCATTTTGAACTGGTGCTGGCCCTGATTTTCATCCACAACATTTTTGCCGCCACCCAGGACGTGGCCATTGATGCCCTGGCGGTGAGTACCCTGCACGAGGATGAACGCGGCACCGGCAATGGCTTCATGTTTGGCGGTGCCTATGTCGGGCAGGGACTCGGCGGTGGTGGGGCGCTGTTTGTTGCCGGGTATTTTGGTTTCGACGCGGCGCTAGCCTATGCCTGCATCCTGATGACAGCGGTTCTGGTGTTCACCCAGATTTTTATTAACGAGCCCGGTCAGCACCCATCATCCAGCGCACCTCTGGACAACCCCCTGGCAGAGGCGTTTGCCGCGGTAAAGCATATCGGCGTCGAATTGTTCAACGGCATGTTCCGCTCAGGCAAGGGCCCCATGGTAGGCGTGTTGTTTTCCCTCACGCCGCTGGGTGCCATGTCTCTTACCAATGCGATAGGCACAACCTTGCAGGTGGATTTCGGCCTGGTGGATACGGATATTGCCCAGATCAGTCTCTATACCACTATCCTGGCCGGTTTGGGCTGTGTGATAGGCGGCTTCCTGGGCGACCGTTTCGGCCTGCGGAAAATGATCGCGTTTTTCTATGCCCTGTCAGCCCTGCCTGTGCTTTACATGGCCCTGCGCTGGGGAGCCGACGCCTCCTTGCCGGCCATTTCCCGCACCGAGTTTTTTGCTGTCTTCCTGGCAGCCGGCCTGACCACGGGTTTTCATTACGGGATTGCTGCAGGTGTTTACATGGGACTTACCAACCCGGCGGTGGCGGCAACACAGTTCACGGGCTTCATGGCCCTGTCCAACCTGACTATTGCCTATACCAACAACTGGCAGGGCTGGGTGGTGGAAAATATGGATTATGTGACAGCGCTGTATATTGATGTGGCCCTGGTCATCGTGCCGATTGTGGTACTGCCGTTCATGACGCCGCGGACAGTGACAGAAGCGGAAGTGCCACCTTCAGCTGGCGCACCAAGGCCGGAAGCCGCCTGATCAGTCGTTGATCTTGCGATACAGTGACCTGACACTGATGCCCAGAATATCCGCGACTTTTTCCTTATCCCCGCTGTGCTTTTCCATGAGACCGGCGATATAGCGGTCTTCAAGGGTTTTCAGATCGACATCCTCATCCCCTACACCCTTCGATCTGCCTGCATGGGCTTTTTCATTTCTGGCCACCCGGTCAAAAAAGCAACTGCGAATGGTATCCCCGTCAATCTTATCGGTATCTGTCAGCACGATGGCACGACTGAGGATGTTGCGCAGCTCGCGGATATTGCCCTTGAACACGTGTTCCTTGAGGGCATCAATGGCATCCTTGCCCAGTGAGAATTTGTCGCCACCTCGCAAGCGCTTGAGCAGGGCATTGGCCAGCAAAGGAATGTCTTCTATGCGTTCATTCAGGGATGGCAGGTGAATGGGGAAGACATTGATACGGTAAAACAGATCATCCCTGAATTCCCCGTCCTCCACCATCTGCGGCAGATTGCGGTGCGTGGCACATACCAACCTGAAATCGGAACGCCGGACTTCGGCACTGCCCACGGCACGGAACGTGCCGGTTTCCAACAGGCGCAGCAATTTCACCTGGGTACTCAGCGGCACATCTCCGATTTCATCCAGGAACAGCGTGCCGCCATCGGCCAGTTCAGCCAGGCCTTTCTTGTTGGACACGGCTCCGGTAAACGCCCCTTTCACATGACCGAACAATTCACTTTCAAACAGCGAGTCAGTGAGACCTGTGCATTCCAGGGTAACCAGGGCCTTGCTCTTGCGATCACTGGCCTGGTGTATGGCACGTGCAGCCAGTTCTTTGCCTGTTCCGGACTCGCCAAGCAACAACACGGATATATCAGCGGTACCCACCCTGGCAATTTTCTCCAGCATGTCATTGAATGCGCGGCTTTCGCCGACCAGCTCCTTGTCGTGGATTTCGCCGCTGGCCAGCGGCACCGGATGCAGCAGCTCAACAAAGTAGATCAGGTTGCCGTTATCATCATGCAGCGGCAGCATTTCGACATCCACGTGTTCCTTGCCGCGCGGTGTCTGATGGATATGCAGGACACGCTCCTTATGGCCGGACAATTTTGCAGCGCCAAGTGGACAGTCCTCCCCGGCCTGATCGCAGGGCACCTGGTAGCCATGGGATACGGCAAAACAACGGTTGGTTCGGGAAAAGTCGATTTCGCCGAAGGTATCCTGATACCGGGTATTGGTGGCCATGATTTCGTAATCCGCTGACACCAGGATGGCAGGACAATCGAAACCGTTAAGCATGGATGCAAGGGCGGAGGAATGGTCGGAGGCAATGAGTTTCATTTTTGTCATCTTTGACGAAAGAATTTGCCAAATTTGGCACAAATTACAGAATTGTCAAGTTAGGCTGAACAATTTTTCTTCCCTCATGAACAATTAACCCCTTTATTTTCAGATAGTTATGATGCATCCCGAAAAGCTGGCACGGTGCATGCAACGTAACAAGACAAGTAAAACAAGTAAGTGAGTTTTACGGAGTCGGCAGAAACTGCAGACTCCACCAAGATTGCAGAGCTGGGATCAAAACCGCTCAAGTATCCAGAGGAGATGCCGATATGATGAAGATAAAGAGTATGTTTTTACTGATGTTGCTGCCACCGGTTGTGACTGCAGCATGTCTGGTCTGGGTTGCCTACTTCCCTAACCCGATGATGTAAGAACGGCTTTGCGAGCCAGAGATTGTTTCAGACGTAATTTTTTAACCTGATTTATTGAAGAGATAGATAGAAATGCTTAAAGCGAAGAATATGCTGTTTATGATGTTGTTACCCCCAGTGCTGACCGTTGCCTACATGGCGTGGACCAGCTACGTACTGCCTTTGCTTTAAGCAGTACCTGTTTTACCAGAGTAAGGGGCAGGACCCTCCAACTATCCCCTCCTTGACCTGCCACTTATTTTTTCTCGACACTCTTTACCCGATATTCCCCGATATTCCCCGATATTCCCCGATATTCCCCGATATTCCTTTCTGTTAATTACCACCCAGAAGAGACTCGATCATCGCGATCATCTCCGGATTCTGGGGACGGTCTGCCCTGCCACCGGCATTATTGGCTACTGCCGCATCAAGCAGCGTTTTACCCTGGTCATCCACGGCATGAATATCGGCACCATGATCGATTAGCCACTTAACCACCCCAATCCAGTTTTGCTTGGTGGCAGCAAACACCGGTGTCTGCCCCTGACGATTGGTCATGGTGGACATTCTGGCAATCCGGGCGGTATGCGAGTTGGTGTCTGCAACGCGGCGGTTGATATCTGCGCCTGCCGCAAGCAGTAATTCCAGAGCCGGAATCACTTTTTCTTCCCGCCCCTCCTCGTAGGTGCCGCGCAATTCTCCCCGACGATTACCGAAACCCGCTGCCGCCATAAAGGGTGTCACCCCCATCACATTGGGTAATTCCACATCGGCACCAAATTCAAGCAGCAGGCTGATAGCCTCCACATCGTGGGAGTTGGCAGCCCGCAGCAGCGGTGTGGCTCCAGTGGTCAGATGGTCATCCACGAAACGGCCGCTGTTGCCGCCGCGCCCGGGCCTGTGCATGTTCAGCTGTGGATCAGGGTTAACGCCGGCTTCCAGCAACTGACGGGCCACCTGCAGGGCAGTAGAGACAGAAGCATCCCCGCCGCCCTGGTTGCTGCGGCGCAGCTGGGACATGCCCTGGTAGGAATTCATATCAATGGCAACATATAACGCCGTGCGTCCCCACCAGTCCCACACGTGAGGGTTGGCACCGGCGTCAAGCAGAACTTTTGCCGTATCGTAATGCATGTTGTCGATAGCGATGATCAGCGGTGTGACACCTTCAGGCGTGGGCTTGTTGATGTCTGCCCCGGCAGCCAGCAGATGTTCAACACAATCACTGCAACCGGTACGCGCTGCATACAACAGGGCCGTGAGGCCGCCTGTAGGACGATACTGGGCACGTGGCTCGTCGGTTATCTGGCTGCCCCAGTCGGTCGCATCAGCCCTGACGTCAACATCAGCGCCATACGCCAGCAGCAGCTTTGCCATTTCCGGATGATCATTACCGACTGCCCACATCAGAGCGGTCTGACCACGCCATTGTTCCGAGGCATTAACAGACGCACCGGCTTCCAGCAGCAATTTCGCCACGTCAACGACGCCTGTACGCGCTGCCAGCATCAGGGCCGTCTGCCCATCGGCATTCGGGGCATCCGGATCGGCACCGGCACGCAGCAGCATGTCGACAAGGGGCGCATTGGCAATCTTGACCGCCTCGCTCAGGGGGGCCGCGCCATAATTATTGGCCAGATCAGGATTGGCTTCACGGGACAGCAGTGCCTGCACCAGTTCCTCATCAACCTGGTAAACCGCCCAGAGCAGTGCGCTGGAACCATCACCCTGACGCTCATTGACATCCGCGCCCACGCGGATCATATCCAGCGCCTCTTCCCGTTTCCCGGCCTTAACCAGGTCAACGAGGGAGTCTGCTGCACTGGCAGAACCAAGAGGCAAGAGGCAAGAGACAAGGAGCGCAACCCCGGCAGCCAGTTTGGAAAAACCTTTTGTATAAATGGAATAGATAGTCATAGTCACACTCGAAAAATTCTCAGATGCCTGCCTTTGCCTCTTGCGTTCTGCCTCTTAAACAATATTCGGCTCAAGTTTGTTGTGGTGGGCCCAAAGCCCCTTATGCGCGCTGTACAGGAACCGGTAAGGATCATCCAGCCTGCGCGGCAGGTTATCCATAACCCCGGAGGCCAGGCTGTCACTGGCATCAAACCCCTTGCGTATCTGGTCAACCAGCGTCTCATACATGAACTGCATCAGGTCGCGCTCGGCCTCGACATGCGCACGGGTAACGACCTGACCGTAGGCAGGCACTACTTTTGTCTGCGCATCACACAAGGACAGGATGTGATTCAGGGCATCCACCCTGCCGCCAATCCAGCCACCGCCATACCAGTCGAACCCCGGATCCACAACTGGTGACACCACATCGCCCACCGCAATGACATTGGCTTGTGGAAAACGGATATAGATATCCCCATCGGTGTGCGCTGACTGCAGGAAACCGTATTCGACAGGCCCGACAGCGGTGGTCATTTCACCTTCATCATAAAACGTCTGGTCAGGCCTGGCACTCTCTGGCAGAGCCTGCTGGTAGCGTTCCTCATCAAACAGGTAATAGTCGGTTGACAGTCGCAGTGCCGTTTTCTTGTGCGCCATGATGCTGGCTCCCTGACCGCCAAAGTGGGCATTGCCTCCCACCTGGTCGAGATGCCAGTGAGTATTGAACAGGGTTGTTACCTTGCTGACCTGCAACTGCCCCAGAGCCTGCTGAAGCTGCGCTGTCATGTCAGCAGCACCACTGTCTACCAATACTGCGTTCGAGCCGGCCTTCACCACCAGTACGTTGCCACCCACACCAGAAACCAGATGCATGTTGTCAGCCACTGAAGACACGGCCATAGCATCTGCAGATATCGCCAGGCGGGGGAATACAGCTGCTGCCACCAGGCTGGAACCTGCCGCAATCAAACGGCGACGGGATAATAAAGGAGAATGTATTTTGTTCATCGACTCATTCCCCCATCACACCAGCCAGCTGGCTGGACGCTTCATGTGGCAGCCCCTGCATGTGGAAGGCCTCGGAATTCACGATGCCACTGACCAGGGCTGACAAACGATAATCCTGGTCCGCTGCCTGGCGCACGATTGCACGCACCTGCGGCATATCGAAATATTCCAGTTCACGATTCAAGGCGTACATCATCAATCGCTGGGTGATGGCCCAGGCAAACTGCTGCGGCCGGCTGGCCAGCTCCTGGCGAAGTTCAACCACACCATTGATGGGCTTGCCATTGGGCAGGACAGTACTGGCATCGATAGGTGCTTCCGCTTTGATGTCCACATCCCGCCAGGCACCGGTCACCGTAAAATTCTCCAGTGCCAGGCCAATCGGGTCGATCACCCCATGGCACTGGTTGCAGCCGGGTTTCGATCGATGCTGCTCCAGACGCGCACGCAACGTGGTGAATTTCTGGCCGGGTTTTACCGACAAATCGGTTTCAACGTTGGGCGGCGGCGGCGAAGGCGGCGTCCCCATCAGTTTTTCCAGCACCCAGGCCCCCCGCAGTACCGGCGAGGTACGATCCCCGTATGAAGTGCGCAGCAGGGTAGCGCCTTTACCCAGGATGCCCCAGCGGCGTTCATCTTCCAGTTGTATACGACGGAACTGGATGCCATGAACATCGTCGATACCATAGTGGCGCGCCAGGGGTTCATTCAGGAAGGTATAGTCCGCATTCAGAATGTCGCTGATTGGCCTGTCCTCCAGCAGCACACTGCCCAGGAACAGTTTCAGCTCCTCGTAAAAGAAGTCATACATCTGGTCATTGAATTCCGGAAATAATGCCGGGTCGGGATCAATGACTTCCAGCTCATCCAGGTTCAACCACTTCATGGCGAAACTGTTAACCAGATGTCGGGCACGCTCATCGGTGAGCATTCGCCTGGCCTGGGCGGCCAGTACACCATCCTGTTTCAGTTCGCCCTTTTCCGCCAGATCCAGCAGGGTGTCATCCGGTCCCTGGCCCCAGAGGAAAAAGGACAGCCGGTTGGCCAGCTCAAGGTCGTTCAGGGCAAACACCTGGGCATCACCGATGTCGCGCATCGGGGAAATGGTCCGATACAGGAAGTCCGGACTGGCCAGGATTGCCGCCACCATCTGCTCGACACCTTCATCAAAGCCCCCGGGGCCCTGACGCCCCATGTCAAAGAATGGCAGCAGCAGCGCCAGATCTTCCTGTGTTACAGGACGCCGGTAAGCGCGGCGGGCCAGGTTTTCAGCAATGCGGGTGGCACAGGCCTTTTCTTCAGTCTGTACTACCGGTTCACACACAAAAATCTTTTCACGACTTGGCGTCATGGAAACACCGGACACGGTTTTCGGGCCGACAATCTGGATGCCGTCAAGCAGCCGGGGCACTCGCAGCGAACCGGTAAAGGCAAAGCCGCCATAGGGGGTGAAGCCTCCAATATTTTCATCGGTCTCCACCCGGGCTCTTTCTATAAAGGTCACGGTGATATCGTGGACACCGGCTTTCACCAGCACCGGAATATTGGCGAAACGTTCTGTAATCTTGCCGCGGCCCGGTGCGCCGCCTTTATTCACCAGGGCAAAATCCTCGGGACCCCCAATGTATTCGCGGAATATCTCCTCATCATCCACCAACACCACCAGGGTCTGCCGGGTTTCTATGGATCGGGGATACAGGCCCACATCAAGATCCAGAATGTTGAGGGTGTACTCGCCATCAGCGGGGAAATTATGGGTCACCTTCATCCCGCCACGGGTCCCCAGCGGGAAACCGGGCTGGTAGGTGTCCTGGTCGCCGCTCTGAACCTGGAAGTAGGCATTGGACACTTTGGGCTGCGGCTGGCCAACAGCCAGTCTGGCGACGGTCCTGCCAACATT
>Ga0181581_10002924_pt1 | contig 13391 bp, 13 predicted proteins | sample 071ome_22_FD_132433 | JGI IMG/M metagenome (GOLD analysis project Ga0181581, IMG submission 132433) | Coastal salt marsh microbial communities from the Groves Creek Marsh, Skidaway Island, Georgia - 071404AT metaG (megahit assembly) | ecosystem: Environmental > Aquatic > Marine > Intertidal... | reverse complement strand
GGCCGGCGCACCGGGGTCGTATTCCTGTTCGGCGCCTGCGCGATGGGCCTCGGCAGCTGGATGGGCGGCGCGCTGTTCGATGCCACCGGCAGCTACACCACCCCGTTCCTGATCGGCGTCGCCGCGAACTGCGTGAACCTGGTCATCGTCGGCACCCTGCTGACAAAGACCCGGCCGAGCGCGCCCGAAGGGGCGGCGGCGGTTTAAGCCACCAACTGTCGTCCTCGGGCTTGACCCGGGGACCCATTGTCATGGACCCTCGGCTGAGGCCGTAAAGCGGACGAAGGTCCGGGGGTGACAAAGAGAAAGAGGTCGATATGGAAATTTCACTGAAAGGCCGCGCTGCGCTGATCACCGGCGGCAGCGAAGGGCTGGGCAAGGGCATGGCGATCCGGTTCGCGCAGTCCGGCGCGGATGTCGCCATCCTGGCGCGCCGTCCCGAAATCCTCGAGGCGGCGAAAGCCGAGGTCGACGCCGCGGGCAACGGCAAGGTCGTCGCGCTGCCCTGCGACCTTCTGGATCCGGCGGCGACCGTAAAGGCGTTCGCCGATGCGGAAGCGGCGCTCGGACAGATCGACATCCTGGTCAACAACGCCGGCACGTCCCGCGCCAAGCCGTTCGAAAGCGTTACCGACGAGGAATGGTACGAAGACCTCGAGCTGAAGCTGATGGCCGCCGTCCGGCTCTGCCGTGCCGCCCTGCCCGGCATGAAGGGCCGCAAGTGGGGCCGCATCATCAATGTCCTCAACATCGGCGCGAAAGCGCCGCGCGCCGGCGGCGCCCCGACCGTGGTATCCCGCGCCGCCGGCCTTGCCCTGACCAAGGTGCTGGCCAGCGACGGCGCGCCGCACAACGTGCTGGTCAATGCCCTGATGGTCGGTCTGATCAAATCGGGCCAATGGGAACGGGCGTTCCAGGAAGCGGACAACAGCGGCGATTACGAAGTCTTCGTGCAGAGCATGGCGGACGACCGCAACATCCCGCTCGGCCGCATCGGCGAAACCGAGGAATTTGCCAACATCGCCTGTTTCCTGGCGTCGGATCAGGCGGGCTACATCACCGGCACGTCGATCAACGTCGACGGCGGCGCCTCGCCGGTTGTGTGATCGACCCATTGCGTCGAAATGCGCCTAAGCGAATCCCCTCCCCCTCAAGGGGGAGGGAACTCTGATTCAGAACCCCGTCCCGAAGCCTCATCCTGAGGAGCGCCGAAGGCGCGTCCCGAAGGACGAGGCGCTTCAGCAACCTTAAGAAGCGCCCCGACCGCCCGGTAGACCCGATCGGATTCCGCGCAAAGCGCATCGCGGCGGGCGATCACAGCATCGTCGTCGCCGCCCTGCGCCAGCATCAGGATATCGTGCAGTGCATTCGACAGGCGCACCGCACCGACGTTGGCGCAGCTGGCCTTCAGTTTGTGGGCGAACGTCTCGACGGCGGTCATATCCCGCGCATCCATCGCATCCAGAAGGCATGCCATCTCCGGCGGCGTTGTGTCGAGGAACAGACCGATCAGGTCGGCGAACACGTCGGAGGCGTCTTCCGCACCGAGTTGACGGATATTCGACAGCACGCCGGCGTCGAGAATACTGCCGTCGCCGCCCGGCTCCGCGGTGTCTGAACCCGGCTCCGCGATCAGCGCGTCGATCGTCGCGAACAGTTCCTCATGATCCGTCAGGCGCGCGGCATCGTTGTCCGCGTCACCAGTCAAATAACGCTCGTAGGAATCCGGCAGCACCTGGGTGACCAGGGTGACGATGGGTACCTCGGCCTTGTCGCCGGGCAGATCGCGGATGGCAACGGTGGTTTCCACCCCGTCCATGTTGCGCAAGCGCACGTCGATCAGCACCGCATCGTAATCCCGGCGCAGGATCGCCTGCACCGCCTTCGTACCGTCGGAGACGACGTCGACGCGATGCCCCGCCTGCTCCAGCGTCTCGACGACCGCCGCACGTTTTGCTTTCGCATCAGCCGCCACGAGAAGGTGCAGGCTGAAAGGCGCGGTTTTGCGATCCGGATCGGGCAAGGGGTGCCACCGTTGCAGTTACGAAACGGCGGCAAAATACGAAAAATTCGTTAAATTCGGCCTAATGGCGCCGAGCGGACACGCCCTGGATTCAGCCCAATACCGGCTCCAGCCGGTCCATCGCGGCCGAGACAGTCTGCGTGTCGGCGGCAAAGCAAAGCCGCATCCAGCCTTCGCCGTCTTCGCTGAACGCCAGCCCGGGGGCGAGGCCGACGCCGACATCGTCGATCAGTTGCTGCGCGAAGGCGACCGAATCCGACATCCCGTCGACCGCGAAAAAGGCATAGAACGCACCCTCGGGACGCGACAGCGTCACCCGCTTCATCGCGCCGAGGCGCTGGACCACGATGTCTCGGTTGCGCCGATAGCGTTCGAGAGTTTCGGCGATGAAATCCTCACCATCGCGGATGGCCGTGACGCCGGCGTACTGCACGAAGGTCGTCGGATTGGCGATGTTGTATTCGACCAGTTTCTCGAATCCTTCGCCGGCATCGGCGGGATGCGTGATCCAGCCCAGCCGCCAGCCGGTCATCGACCAGGATTTCGAAAACGAGTTGATGACAATGACGCGGTCTTCGGGGTCGGCGATATCGAGGAACGACGGCGCGCGGCCCAACGGCAGATCGGATTCGTAGGCGAGGCGGATATACACCTCGTCGCCGATCAGCCAGATGCCGCGTTTGCGGCATTCGTCCAGCACCGCCTGCTGTTCCGCCCGCGGCATCACCCATCCGGTCGGATTACCGGGCGAGTTGACGAAGATGGCCCGGGTGCGGTCGTCACAGGCGGCGAACAGCTCGTCGATATCCAGCTTCCAGCGCCCGTCGTCGCCCAGCTTCAGCGCCACCTGGCGCGGCTCGGCATCCATGATGCGGACGGTTTCCTTGCAGTTCGGCCACACGGGGCCGACCGCGACCATGTTGTCGCCGGCCGACATCAGGGCTTCGGAGATCATCATGATCGCGTTCATGCCAGAGCCGGTGACGGTGATCCGGTCGATGCCAATATCCCGGCCATGCAGCTTCGATGCATAGTCCGCGATGGTTTCGCGCAGTAGGGGCACGCCCCGGTTCTTGGCGTAGAAGACCTGATTGTCGTCGAGCGCCGCCGTGGCCGCGTCCTTGATGAACTGCGGCGTGGGTACGTCGGGTTCGCCGAACCAGAGCTTCAGCAGGCCTTCGCGGCCCATATTGGGCTCGGCGACATGGCGGATCAGCGATCCTGGCAGGTCTTCGAGGCTTCGGCGCAGTCCGTTGGGCGCCCGCAATTCGTCGGTCATCGGTTTCTTCCGGTCGATTTCCGGCTGTATAGCACGACAGACCGGCGCTGCACGTAGAATTGCGAGGCCACCGCTCTATAATGCAGCAAAACGACATACAGGGACTTTCTAACGATGACGATCCACGACTACGAAGGCGACGCGCAGCGCGTATACGACATCCTTAAAAACGGCGGGATCAGCGTGATTCCCAGCCATGTGGGGTACGTCATCGTCGCCTGCGATCCGGATGCGATCTGGCGCATCTTCAAGGCGAAGAAACGCAAGCCGGAGAAACTGAATGCGGTCTGCGGCTGTAAAGAAATGCACTTAGGCTTGCACGATCTACCCGACGACCGCCGGGCCATCGTGTCCGCCATCACGGAGGAATGGGATCTGCCGATGGGCACGGCCGCCAAGGTGCACATGGATCACCCCGCGCTCGCCAATCTGCCGGAAGACACCCTGAACCAGACCACCCACGACGGCACGCTGGCGATGCTGCTGAACGCAGGGCCGCTGATGGACAATATCGCCCGGCTGGCGTTCGCCGACAACAGGATGGCCATCGGCTCGTCTGCCAACGTGTCGCTGCAGGGTGTGAAGTTCCGGGCGTCGGAAATCGAGCCGGAGATCATCGACGCCGCCGATATCGTGATCGATTACGGGCTGATGCGCTGGAACCGCTACAATCATTCCTCGACGATGATCAATGTCAGTACCATGGAGGTCATCCGCTACGGATCCTGCTTCGACCTGATCGACGATCTGCTGCGTACCCATTTCGATATCGTGCTGCCGCCCAACCCGTACGAGGGGTCCTGATATGCGCGCACTGGTCTACGACGACTATTGCGACCTGTCGGGCATGCGGCTGGCCGAAATGCCGGACCCGGTACCGGGGCCGGACGACGTACTGGTGGAAGTGCATGCCGCCGGCATCAACCCGATCGACTGGAAGGTAAGGGCCGGCCATATGCGGGCCAGGTTCGAACTCGACTTTCCCGATGTCGCGGGACGCGATCTGTCGGGTGTCGTGGTCGGTGTCGGCGGGAACGTGAAGGATCTGAAGGAAGGCGACGCGGTGTTCGGTACCTGTCCGCCCAACCGCTGGGGCAGCCATGCGGAACTGATCGCCGTCGATGCCGGCGTCCTTGGGGTCAAACCGCCGGAGATTTCGCATATCGAGGCCGCGTCCATCTCGCTGGTCGGACTGACCGCCCTGACCGCGCTTGAAAAAACCGCCACCATCGAAGAAGGCATGTCCGTCCTGATTCACGCGGGCGCCGGCGGCGTCGGGGCCTTCGCCATACAGTACTGCAAATCCCGCGGCACGACCGTGTACGCCACTGCCAGCGCAGCCAATGCGGGATTTCTGAAACGCCTGGGCGCGGACCATGCAATCGATTACCGCAAGACGGATTTCAGGGATTCGGTACCGGACCTCGACATCGTCTACGACACCATGGGCGGCGAGACGCATCTGCACTCGCACGACGTGCTGAAACCCGGCGGCCTTCTGGTCTGCCTGAATGCGGCGCCGATCCCGGACGAAAAACCGCGCGACGACATCCGCGTCGAGATACCGCCGGTTCAGTACGACCGCGCCGGCGTGGAGCGGATCGCCGAACTGATCATGACACGTGCGGTGCAGCCCAGCGTCGGCACCGTGTTCTTCCTGTCGGATGCCATAGACGCCTACCGGCTCAGCGAAACCAATCACGCCCGCGGCAAAATCGTTCTCAGGATGAAGTAATCCTGTTTGCGTCCAATATATGAAAAGGAATATAATTCCTTCGGTTCACGGCAGAGGCGAACATCATGGAAGTAGCGGTACTGGGCGGCGGACACGGCTGTTACGCGGCGGCCGCCGATGCGTCCGAGGCCGGACATAACGTCCGTTTCTGGCGTCGTAACGCCGAGGCTTTCGGCGACGTCGCAGACCGCAAGGCGATGACGGTTTCGGACGCGAAGGGCCGCCGCGACGTGCCGCTGGGCATGGTCACCGACGATATCGCCGCGGCCATGGACGGCGCCGAGCTCATCCTGTCGCCGTTGCCCGGTACCGCCCAGCAGGGCCTGTGCGACACCATGGCGCCGCATCTGAAAGACGGCCAGGTCGTCTTTGTTCCCCCGGGGACGTTCGGCAGCTATCTGATGGCGAAGCAGGTACGCGACAGTGGGAATGCCGCCGACGTGTCGTTCGGCGACGCCGGGACCCTGCCCTGGCTGGTGCGCAAGCAGGGCGACGGCTCGACCCGCATCACGACGCGTACAGTGCGTCTGCCAGCGGGCATTTTTCCGGCCTGCAACTCCGACCATGCCTTCGCCGCCATCGAACAGGTGTTTCCGGAAACCGAACGCCGCCGCGACGCGCTGGACGCGGCGCTGCTGAATTACGGCCCGATCATTCATCCGCCGCTGATCCTGATGAACGCCGGTCCGCTTGCCCATTTCGACGCCTGGGACATTCACAACGAAGGCACCCAGGAAACCATCCGCAACGTGCACGACACGCTGGACGCGGAGCGTATCGCGATCCGCAAGGCGCTCGGTTACGCGGAACCGCATTTTCCGCTGGCCGATCACTACAGACGCGATCCGGACGGCGACACGATGTATTCGGTGACGTCCCATGACGAGCTGGTCGATTCCAGCGACTGGCGCGAGGACATCGACCTGTTCATCCACCGTTACATGATCGAGGACATCGCGCTGGGATTGGCATTCCTGGTCTCGGTCGGCGACTGGGCCGGCGTGCCCTGCCCCGTCGCCAGCGGCCTGCTGGCCATCGGCGGCGCGGCCGTGGGGCGGGATTACCGGGCAACGGGGCGCACCTGGGAGAATATCGGCCTCGCCTCCGGCAGCATGGAAGATATCCGCACTCTGCTCGACAACGGCCTGGATGGCTGAAAAACCTCTCATCGCGGCGGTCGGCGCGGGACGCATGGGCCGCGGCCTCGCGCATGTGTTCGCTTATGCCGGTCACGACATCCGGTTGCTGGATATCAAGGAACGCCCCGCCGACGACTTCGCCGCGCTGAAAGAGGAAGCACAGGCCGACATCCGGCGCTCCGTCGGCCTGATGGCGTCTCTTGGCCGTATCGATAAGACCGATATCGACGGGATCCTCGCCCGCGTGTCGGTGCTGCCGCTGGATCGGGCCGCCGAAGCGCTCGGCGAGGCCGAACTTGTCCTCGAAGGCGTCCCGGAAGTGCTGGACGCCAAGGAACGCGCGTTCGCCATCGCCTGCGCCCATGCCGCATCCGACGCCATCGTCGCCTCCACCACCTCCACCATCCTGGTCGATGAACTGGCATCGTTCGTCGACGGACCCGAACGGTTTCTCAATGCCCACTGGCTGAATCCGGCGTTCCTGATTCCGCTGGTCGAGCTGTCGGTCGGCGCAAAGACATCGCCCGCCGTCGTCGACCGCCTCAAGTCCCTGCTCGAAGCTGTCGGCAAGGTGCCGGTGGTGTTGAAAGCCAGTCCCGGTTTCGCCGTGCCGCGCGTGCAGTCGCTGGCCATGTCGGAAGCGGCGCGCGCGGTACAGGAAGGCGTCGCCTCCGCCGAAGAACTGGACAAGGCCTATCGCGTCGGCTTCGGCCTCCGCTTCGCCATCCTGGGACTGATCGAGTTCATCGACTGGGGTGGCAACGACATCCTGTACTACGCCGGTCATTACATGAAAGACGCGTTCGGCTCCGACCGGTTCGAGGTTCCGGAGACCGTGGAAAAATATATGAAGGAAGGCCGCAATGGCCTCCGCGAAGGGCGTGGCTTCTACGACTACGGCGACATCGACGTCGACGCCTATCAGCTAGAAACCCTGCGAAAGCTGATCGATCTGATCGATCACCTGGGCCTGATGGCGCCGCCGGGCGGCGTCGCCGATCCTGCCGACAGCCCGGCGGCGAAAGCCGGCAATCCGTTTCTGAAGTCGTAGTTTCCCGCCCGGTCCGGCTAGCCGGGATTCCTGACGACCAGAACCGAACAGTGGGCGTGACGCACGACCTTTCCGGCCACCGATCCGATGAGGTAATCGGCCAGCCCGGGCTCGTGCGAGGCAATGACGATAGTATCCGCACCGGAATTTTTCGCATGTTCCAGAATTTCAGTAGCGGGGTTACCCGACAGAACGATGCAGTCGGCCTTGTCTGCCAAACCGGCGGCGGCTGCCGCCGACTTGAGGTTCTCCAGCGCCGTTTCCGCCGCCTTCTTCGCGAAATCGGCAGGCAAATGCGCCGCGACCATGCCGGTAATTACTTCATTCACGTGCAGTAGCGTCAGTTTGCTCTGGTGCTTCTCCATAAGCTCCCTGGCCAGCGCGAGCGCGTCGGCACAGGTTTTCTCCGCGTCGATGTCAAGCGGTACGAGGATATTCGAAAACATGTCGTCCTCCTGAAATGATTGGAATCCGCAATCAGCCTATTGCGGATATCCCGTCCTCGCCTTGATTTGCATCAAACAGCGTCGCGCGGTGCCGCACGGATAAGCCGGACCGTGTGCTTTCGTTTGTGTCGCGCGGCGATATCCGGCAGAAAATCTCGGGTATCAAAGGGAGACGAAAATGAAGTGGAACACCTTTCTGTCTGAAACCATGCATCGGGTCAGCACCTTCCAGAAAGAAGCGCCCGAAACGTTCGAAGGATTCGGACTTATGGCGGAACGCGCCAAACGGGACGGAGCGCTGGGACGAAAGACCAAGGAATTCATCGCCCTCGGCATGGCCGTTTCGACACGGTGCGATAGCTGCATCGGCTTCCACGTCCGCGCACTGTCCGAACTCGGCACGACGCGCGAAGAAATGGTCGATGCTCTGACGATGATCACCTACATGGGCGGCGGTCCCGCGATGGCCTACAGCGCGCGCGCGCTCGAAGCATTCGACGAATTCACGGCCTGACCAGCCTGATCGGCCGCCCGGTCAGCCTTCGTCGCGTTCTTCGCGATAGAGATTCAGGGCGCGCAGCGTCGGCGCGTCGGACACCGAAAACAGGATCGCGTCGTCGTCCGCCGAGGCGTTTTCATGCGCATGCCAGCGCCAGCTGGGCAGCGAGACGACATCGCCCTCTTCCCAGTCGAACCGCTCGTCGCCGACGATAATCGTTCCGGCTCCCTGACCGCCGACATACACGCTGCTGGAGGTATGGCGGTGGCTCCGCGTCCGGCAGCCGGGGCGCAGACGCTGCAGGTGGCAGGACAGTGTCGGCATGATCGGCCCGCCATTGAGCGGATTGACGTATTCCACGATCAGGTCGTCGAACGGACTGGCGTTTTCTTCGGGCATGGCCGTCAGCGCGCCGACCGCGTCGTCCCATGCGTATTTCAGCACCGGCGTGGCGGCGCTGTCGCTCCGGTTCCAGCTCGGCATCACGCCCGGATTGCCGTAGGCGCGCAAGGATCCGTCGTCCGGCTTGTTATCGCGGAATTCGCCGTCTCCGTATCCTTCGAAAAAGCTGGCGTCGAGCATCTTCACCAGCGGAATGTCGAGCGCATCGAACCAGATCGCGGGGTCGCTCCCCAGATTGCCGTGACTGTGCCAGCCCCAGCTGGGTCCGAGCACAAGGTCGCCCCGATGCTGGGAATTGCGTTCTCCGGCGGTCATCGCATACGACCCTTCGCCTTCGATCATGAACCGCAGGGCCGACGGCGTGTGGCGATGAATATTGGTTTCCTCTCCGGGGAGAACGAGCTGCATGTCGGTAAAGATGGTGGGCGTCGTCGCGGGCCGGCCGTCGAGGCCGGGGTTCGCCATGACCAGTATTCGGCGCTCGGCATCCTCGGGCGGCACCAGCCTGCCGGCCAGAAACAGCTGTTCGCGAACCTGCCGGTAAGACCAGTGACAGGGTTTCGCCGGGCTGGACGGCTCGACGGGCACTTCTTCCGCAAGCACATTCCAGCCGGCCAGCAGATTGTACTGACCGAAGCCGGCGATCATCTCGTCGATCGAGTCCGTCTGCAGTGTAGCCTCACGCGTATTCATCGATGTTTTCCCGCTGATCTCAGAGCCTTCGGATATTCCACTTCATTTAGGCCCGGGGAACAAGAGACGCCCGCGGTAACGCCCCTTCCCCGATGCCGCCGTTCGTGTTTAGAATGTTTCCATGCCAGACGATGCCAGACAGCCGCAACAGACTCGCGAGCCCGCCGTCCGGGGACAGCCGGCCGTTGACCCGGCCGTCTGGACGGGCGCGGACATGACTGTGCGTGACGACTGGGTCTATACGCTGACGGCGGACGACCTCGCCGCGCTGAGGGAAACCGCCGCAGCTATCCGCCGCCGGATCGGCGACGACCCGAACGGACTTCTCGATATCGATACCGCGGCGGCCGATCTGGGCGAATTTGCGGCGCCCATGTCGGAAATCGTACACCAGTTGCTGGACGGTCGCGGATTCCAGCTGATCCGCGGGATGCCGGTCGCCGAGTGGGACCGTCTCGATCTCGCCATCGCCTACTGGGTGATCGGGGGACAGATCGGCGAACCGCTCTCGAACAACCCGGAAGGCGACATGATCGGTCATGTCACGGACCTCGGGAAGGATTACGAAAACCCCAATCATCGCGGCTATCAGACCAGCGCCCATATGCTGTTTCATACCGATCAGTGCGACGTTGTCAGCCTGCTGTGCCTGCAGACAGCGAAATCGGGTGGCCGGTCCAAAATCGTCAGCGCGCCTGCCGTCCACAACGAGATGATCGCGCGGCGCCCCGATCTGGTGGAAGAACTGACCGCCGACATGTACTGGACCAAGCACGGCGAAACCATGCCGGGCGAGTATCCCTGGTACCGGATGGCGGTGGTCAACTATCACGAAGGCTATCTCACCGTCGCCGGCGGCTACAAGCATATCGAAAAGGGACATGCGCTGCCGGGCAACCCGCCGCTGACCGCCGCGCAGAAAGAAGCCTTCGCGCTGCTCGCCGAACTGAACGAGGAACTGCACCTGTCCATGTCGTTCGAGGTCGGCGATATCCAGCTGCTCAACAGCCACGTGACAATGCATTCCCGCACGTCGTATGAAGACTGGCCTGAGCCGGAGAAAAGGCGGCGGCTTTGGCGTTTGTGGCTGAGAAACCCCGATATCCGCCCCCGCCCGGAAGCTTTCGAGCACCGCACGCGGGGAATTATCGCGCCGGACGCGCATCCGCGCATCGTACTCTGACAAGAAACCGTCAAATTAAACCGTTTGCGTTCAATCGGCCAATAACGCTAAGCTTAATTCGATTGATACCTGACCAGGCGTACTTGTCGACGTTACCGACGCCTGACACAGCGACTCCCGGACAGTACGATCGTGTTAGCGTAATCCGCATGAATTCGCGGAGAACGTCCAGACGACTATGAAGGAATTGCTATGCCGACAGGTACCGTTAAGTGGTTTAATCCGACAAAAGGCTTCGGCTTCATTGAACCCGATGAAGGCGGAAAAGACGCATTCGTACACATTTCTGCCGTTGAGCGCGCCGGTCTTCCGGGGCTTCGCGAAGGCCAGAAGGTGGAATTCGAACTCGTACCGAGCCGCGATGGCCGGAACGCCGCCGACAATCTCGTCGCACTCGACTAAACCTCCGGTTTTCAGGGACGCATAAAGGCGACCGGCCCGCCCGGTCGCCTGTCCCGGTGCTGCCTACGTGCCGCGAAGCGCCGAAGTCGCGGCTTCGTCGAGCATGCCCGTCTCCGGGTCGACGACGACCCTGTGATGCGCGCGCGCATAGGCGGCTGATATTTTCGTATTCCAGACATCGCGCGCGACCCGCTGGGGATCGCGTTTCAGCGGATCGCCAAACCCGCCGCCGCCCGGCTGCACGTGCCGCACCAGATCACCCTGTTCCATCTTGCGGTTGATCTTGCTGGGCAGGGAAACACGGTCGCCGTCCCGGGTCGTGAGTTCATTGACGGCCGGCCCCGCTTTTTCGCCGCCCGCCAGGCCATAGGGCTGAATTTTCATCCGGTCGGCGCGGAGCTGCAGCCCGGCTTCGTCGGCCAGCAGACGGTAGGATCGCGCGATGCCGAGCCCGCCACGATATTCGCCGGCGCCGCAGCTGTCGGGCACAAGGGCATATTCCTCAACCCGCACGGGATGCTGGGATTCCATCGTTTCGACCGGCGTATTCGACAGGTTCTGCGACGGGTTGGTGATCGCCTCGATGCCGTCCTTGTCGGGCCGGCCGCCCCAGGCGCCGCAGATCATGTCGACGATGATGAAGGGCGAACCGTCGTCCCGGTAGCCGCCCAGGCACACCACCGTATTGCCGCCCTCGCCCGCCGCCGGCACGCGGTCGGGCACAATCTGCGCCAGCGCGCCGAACATCGCATCGACGATGCGGTACCCGGTCAACGCCCGCGCCGCGCAGGCCGCCGGCAGTTTCGGGTTCACGATCGACGCATCCGGCGCCTTCACCTCGATCGCGCGAAACACGCCCGCATTGTTCGGAATATCGCCTTTCAGCACGCAGCGCACCGACAGATAGGTACAGGAGTTCGTATACGACTTGGTCGAATTCAGCGCGGCCGGCACCTGCGGCGCCGTGCCTTCGTAATCCACGGTCACGCTGTCGCCATGCACCGTGATCGCGATCGCGATCGGCAGCGGTGTGTCGGTAAATCCGTCATCGTCGATGTAATCGGTAAATTTATAGGTACCGTCCGGCCATTGCCGGATTTCCTCGCGCGTCATGCGTTCGGCGTAATCGAGCAGTTCGGTGAAATAGGCCTGCGCCGTCTCGGCGCCATAACGGTCGAAAAGCTTGCCCATTTCGCGCGCGCCGGTGCGGCAGGCGGCGAACTGCGCCTTCAGGTCGCCGATCACCCGGTCCGGCAAACGCACGTTGAGATCGATCAGCTTGACCAGCGTGTCATTGATCTCGCCACGTTCGAACAGCTTCAGCGCCGGGATGCGCAATCCTTCCTGGAAAATCTCGGTTGAATCGCTCGCATTCGACCCCGCGACCCGGCCGCCGACATCCGTGTGATGGCAAATGACGACCGTGAACCCCCGCATATCCGCCCCATGGAAGATCGGCATGAACATGAAGATGTCCGGAAGATGCATACCACCCTGATAGGGATCGTTCAGAATCACCGCGTCGCCGGGGAAAAGGTCGTCACCGTAATGTTCCAGCACGACGCCCATGGCTTCCGGGACGGCGCCCAGATGCAGCGCGACCGTTTTTGCCTGCGCGATCATGTTTCCGGACATGTCGCAGATGGCGGCCGAGAAATCCATGACGTCCTTGACGATTTCCGACCGCGCCGTCCGCATCACGTCGTAGGCCATTTCGTCGACGATGGAATCCAGGCCGTTCTTGATGACCGCGAAAGTGATGGGGTCGATTTTTGCGTTCATGGTCATTGCTCCATCGCGCTGGCGGGCACGTCGATCAAGATGCTGCCGCATCCGTCCGACACCGCGGTCGCGTCAGGCGGCAGCACGATCGTGGTGTCGTAGGATTCGAGGATCGCCGGCCCCGCAATCGCACCCTGGGCGATCACTGTCCGCGCCCGCGTCGGCGTCGGCACGTAATCGCCGGACACCGCGAACCAGGCCGGGCGTTCGCCGTCGGCGATATCGAGCGCCACCACCTGGGAATCGATCCCCCGGAAACTGAGCCGGTTGTCCCGCACGCCCCGCGCGGCGAGGCGGATATTGACCAGTTCCACCGCCTCGTCATTGGTGTAGCCGTAGGTATCCTGATACGCGGCGTGGAACGCCTCCTCCAGCGCATCGAATCCCCTGCTCAGAATGTCGTCCGGATCCATGGGCACGGTCAACTCCGACGACTGGCCGAGATAGCGTATATCGGCGCCGAATGACAACCGGAGGCGATCGTCGGAAAAGCCGTCCGTGCGCAGCCGGTCGAAGCCGTCTTCGCGAAGCTGCGTCGCGGCGTCGGAGAACTCCGACGTGTCGAGCCGCGACAGCGGCCGCAGCAGGTTTCGCACGAAGTTGTGTTCCACATCGGAGGCCAGCATGCCGACGGAACAGAACACCCCCGACATCGCCGGCACGATCACCTTGCCGATCCCCAGCAATCCGGCGACTTCGACGGCGTGCACCGGCCCCGATCCGCCGAACGCCATCAGCGCCATGTCGCGCGGATCGC
>Ga0181581_10002922_pt1 | contig 13394 bp, 18 predicted proteins | sample 071ome_22_FD_132433 | JGI IMG/M metagenome (GOLD analysis project Ga0181581, IMG submission 132433) | Coastal salt marsh microbial communities from the Groves Creek Marsh, Skidaway Island, Georgia - 071404AT metaG (megahit assembly) | ecosystem: Environmental > Aquatic > Marine > Intertidal... | reverse complement strand
TCTGCGGCAAAGGGTACGGTTTTTATCATTCATGACTGGGATGGGCTAAATGATTATGAAAAATCCCGTGCCAAAATGCTTTCTGAGCTTGGCTATGATGCCATAGCGATAGATTTATTCGGGGTTGAGGCAAAATTGGAAAGCCGCGATGACTACAGAAGGGAAACAGGCGCACTTTACAAAGACAGAACAGCCTTTAGAGCGCGTATTGCCGCCGCCCTGGAAGCTGGCAAAGCAAGCGGGGCAAATACAGAAAATATTGTGATTATCGGCTATTGCTTTGGCGGGGCAGCAGTATTGGAAGCCGCACGCGCCGGCATCCAGGCAGATGGTTTTGTCAGCTTCCATGGGGGGCTTGGCACGCCCGATGGTCAGGATTACACAAAAACAACAGCCCCTGTTTTATTGCTGCATGGTTCAGCTGACCCGGTTTCCGGCATGGAAGACCTTGCTACTCTGCTCAACCAGTTAAAAGAGGCCAATATTCCGCATGATGCCGAGGTTTTTGGCGGGGCACGGCACTCTTTTACTGTTCCTGGTTCACGCGATTATGATGAGCAGGCAGATAAAAAATCATGGGATGCCTTGCAACGCTTTCTGGCACGGCTGGGCTGAAAAAGCGGCCATAACCACCGTTCAGCTTTCCGCGTGAGGGGTAGCAGAAAATCTTGAAAAATTGGCGCTGGTCAGATGTTATACATCTGACCGGACGCTAAGATCAGGCATAGGTTTTTTTAGCCATTACTGGACAAATATACAGGCTTGCGGGCCTGATCCCTTGCTCCAGTACCCTTTATAATTACGCATATTTTTTGCCAGAAAATCCGGCTTTTCCTTTGTCAAATACATATAGAGCGGCACCCAGGACAGCTCGCTTTCGCCTGTATCCTGCTGATCCAGATAATACATATTTGGCTTGTCAATAGCTGCAAAAGAACCGCCATCACATTTGCGGGCATAGATTTTATTCATGGAAGGGTTCTGACTGGCCTTGTCCAGCCATATCACTGCCTGTTTTAGCGATCTGTCCCGCACCTTATAATCCATCCAGTTTTCCCCGATTAGCGTGGAATAGCCTGCCATGGATACCAGCACATTTACCGCTGTATTTTGATATTGTAGGCCAGACCCGCCTCGGGAAACCTCCAACGGGAATGTCCCATCCGGGCGCATATCCAGAATAGCATTTTGATAGGCGTCTCTGGCTTGTGAAATCAGCGCGTCATTTTTAATCACAATCCCCCACATCAGCGCGATGAGATGCTTAAGATAGGCTTTGTTATCCTGACGTGTCATAAAAACCGATTTTTGGCTATCTTCGACCAAGCGATTAATCCATTGCCCTATCTGCTGTTTTTCTTTGCTGTCAAGAGAGGCAGAGATATCGGCATAGGCTATTATCGCAAGAGGGATGAAAATCTGAATGTGATAATCAAGGCGAAATTCTTTCATAAGGGAAAAGCGGATATTTTTGCTTAACGCATCAGCAGCCGCCCAGCTGGTCAAAAAATCATATAGACGTTTTTGTGCCACATCATTTGGCTGTATTCTGTTAAGGCCAATATTCACACTTAGAAATTCATAATAGGGGGCAAATCTCTTGTGATCATCGCCACCATATTTTGAGTTTATCCGGGCATCTATCATCGGCTCAGGCACGATTTGTGCGGCCAGATCAATCCGGTTGAATTTGCATTGCTTGCTATTATTCAGGCCAAAGGGTGTTGAGATACTGGCATATAAATCATCGCTGATGGTTATCTTTTTCTGGACGTTTCCATCCTTGAAATGATCAAAGGCAGGCCCGAAGCATTCTTTGGCCTTTTCTGCCTTGCGCCAATATTTTTCCGGGTCAGACTTATCATCCTTTGCCCCGCCATTATTCCATTTAACCGCTGCATGACCCAAGGGTATCATCTGGGATGTAAATAGTAATGATACCAGGAAAATTGTGAAAAACCTCAACATCTTAAAACCCTTATCCTTTAAAAAACCCCGGCCATTTAGAGGATATCCAGAACATTTTCCGGAGGGCGGCCAATAATGGCTTTATTCTGAGCGATCACAATGGGGCGTTCGATCACCTTTGGATGGCGCGCCATCGCCATAATTAATTCTGCATCGCTCATCTTATCTGCATCACCAAAATATGTTTTAAACTCTGCTTCATTTTTGCGGATAATATCTATCGTTCGCACCCCCAGTAAATCCAGCGTATGGGCGATATCTTCGGGTGTTAACATACCTTCCAGATATAAAATAATATTTGGCTCAATGCCTCTATCGCGGATAAGCGCCAGCGTTTGGCGCGATTTACTACATCGCGGATTATGATATATCGTCACCTCGGACATCTGATGCTCTCCTTTATTTGACCTGCCCGTCTTATGCCATTCCATAGGCTTTGCCTTTCAGATTATTCCAAATTGGCTGCTTCACATTTGGCATATTCAACCGCTTCCTCAATATAGTTATTCAACTGGTTGATATAGGATTGCACCTCATAATTATATGATTCCAGTTCGGCATAATAATTATTTATTTCCCAATCATCACAGCTATGTGTCCCGGCCCATTCATTCACGCAATAGGGAACATAGGGTTTTTGCGGCTTGTTATAGGGCGCGCTCGGCTCGTAACAGTAAGCCAGCGCATTCTGGCTGAAAGACATCAAAAAAAGAACTGGTATAAAAAGGCGCATTTTGGCTTTTTCCTACTCCCTTTCTATCAAGCAGCATATCTGACACCTTTTTTATGGATATAAGAAAGGCTGCTGCCAGGGAAAATTAACTGATAAAACCGATAATCTTAGCCAATATGCCCATCTTTGAAAGGAAAAACCACGTTCCCGCTTCATTAATGCCGTTGCCGACATATTCTTGCCACTTGCAGCTGTTGGCCAGCTACCAGATGCTAAAACGGTGCTTAATTCGGCAAAAAGGCCGCTTTTGCACCCAATTTAGGATAAAAACAAAGAAAAAAGTGGAAATTACCGCACAGCCATGACATATAAGCATGGTATTTTTACGTTTGAAAATACAGCTTAACAATTTTTGACATTATTTGATGCGAGTTGTCAGGCTTAACAGATATTTTAGGAGACGAAAATGGCAACTGGCACCGTCAAATGGTTTAACACCACAAAGGGCTATGGCTTTATTGCACCAGATGAAGGCGATACAGATGTGTTTGTACATATCTCTGCTGTTCAGAATTCTGGCATGACTGACCTGCAGGAAGGTCAGCAAGTTTCATACGAGCTGGAAGAAGGCAAAAACGGTAAAACAGCCGCAGTAAATCTGAAAGCTGTTTAACTTTTTCCCACAGCTTTTTTCATCAAAGGGGCGGTCATCTCCGGCAAAATGCCAGGCGCGGCCGCCCCTTTTTTTTATTTTTTCCCTGAATTTTAAAAAAAGATTAAACATAAAACAGATGACAGCTCCCCATTCAGCTTATAGGTTAAATTAACATTTTATAATGGCGAGAGTATTATGAAGAAAATCGTTTCCGTTTGCCTAATCGCTTTTGCGCTTACCGGCCTTTCTGCTTGTTCCAGCTATCCAGGCTGGGTACCGGAATGGGCACAAATTGGTGCAGGTAAGTAAGAACCTTACTTTTTATTAAGATTTAGATATAAAACAGGCATTGTTCATGTAAAAAGACGATGCCTGTTTTTTATTGACCACAGCCTGTCATGATATTTTCACGATTCAAACACCCCGGAATAGAAATATGCCGCGCCCCATTACTGCCCTGATACTTGGCTCTGGCCCGGATGCCCAATTTGCAGCTGAACTTCCATTGCATAAATTTGATTATGTCATTGTGATCAATAATGCCTGGCGGGCTACCCCCCACTGGACCCATCTTGTCTATCCTTATGATTTTCCAGCCGACAGAATGCCCGCCCAAATTGGCAAGACGCAACAGCTGATAGATGAGCGCGCCTTTGTCCCTGCCCAAAACCGCTTTGGGGGCTTTGTCTATGCCGGGGGAACCATGGCCTATACCGCTGCCTATTGGTGTCTGGATGCATTGCGCCCCCAGCATATCGCCCATCTGGGCTGTGATATGCATTACCCGAAAAATCAGGCAACCCATTTTTACGGGACAGGCGCCCCGGACCCGTTACGAGATGATATTTCCCTTACCTCTCTTGAGGCCAGTTCGGCACGTTTCTATGCGCTTGCCTATCAACAGGGCACACAGATATGGAATTTTTCAAACGGGTTATCGCGCCTGCTCTATCCACGCATCACGCCAGAAGCATTTTTTGAATTTGACCGGCCACAACCAGAACCTGATATATCTGCTATTGCAGAAGGCCTGCAACGTGAGGCAGAGCTGGGTTATTTCGTCGAAGATGGTCGTTATTGGCATCATGCAGACAAGTTTGACAAACAAAAACTTATCGAGCTGGATCACATCTGGCTAAAGGCAGCCGGCCTGGCGCAAACCAATTGATGCGAGGCTGGAAATTGGCTAGGCTGGATTTCTGTCCCCTATTTTTATGACAGGCTATGTCAGCCAGTCAGGTTTTTATCTATTAGTAATTTGTAAGGAATAAGATGCATGAGTGAGATAATCTGCCGGGTAGAAAAAACAACTGGCCTAATAACCCTTACCCGTCCAGAGGCGTTAAATGCCCTCAGCTATGATATGTGCATCGCGATGGAACAGGCATTGCTGGCCTGGCGCGATGATCCGGCCATCACTCAGGTTATTCTGGAAGCAGAAGGTGAACGTGCCTTTTGTGCGGGCGGGGATATCGCCAGCCTGTATCACCACGGCATAACAGGGGATTTTGACTATGCCCGTAAATTCTGGGCAGATGAATATCGCCTGAACACGCTGATTGACCATTACCCCAAACCTTATATTGCGTTTTTACATGGCTTTGTGATGGGCGGCGGTGTTGGCATTGCCTGTCATGGCAGCCACCGCATTGTCAGCGAGACAGCAAAAATTGCCATGCCGGAATGTGCTATCGGCCTGATACCGGATGTGGGCGGCACTGCCCTTCTGGCACGCGCCCCGGGCAAGATGGGGCTATATCTGGGACTGACAGGATATCGGATGAATGCAGCAGACAGCCTGTATGCCGGTTTTGCTGACAGCTTTGTTTTGCAAAAAGATTTTGAACAGCTGAAAGCAGCCCTGATTGACGCGGGCAGCCCAGACCCGATTGCAGAATTTTCCTGTCCTCCCACAGAACAGGGCGTGCTGGCAAGCTGGCAGGCAGATTGCGATAATCTGCTTGCTGCAAGCGATGTGCGCGGTGCGGCAGATGTAAATTTTGCCGATGCCGATATGGATAAATTCTGGAAAAAGGCACTAGCGCATAACGCGCCGCTTTCCATGCTGTGTACGGCCGAGATTTTACATCGCCTCTCACCGCAGGATGATGTGACCACCGCACTGGATCTGGAATATCGTTTTACCTATCGTTCTATGGATGAGGGCGAGTTTTTGGAAGGTACACGCGCGGCCGTAATTGACAAGGATCGCACCCCCAACTGGCAATATAAACGCCTGGATGAGGTAAGCGATGAAAAAGTAAATGCGATGCTGGCTGAATTGCCAAAATAATAGACATTTAGAAGACATAAAAAGGGGAAGTAGTCAGATGAAAATCGGTTTTATTGGATTGGGAAATATGGGACTGCCTATGGCGGCAAACCTTGCCAGCGCAGGACATGATGTTACCGGCTTTGATACAGCTGAAATTGAATTCCCGGAAAGAATTACACCGGCTGCAGATGCCGCTTCCTGTGTGGCGGGATGTGAGGTGGTTATCACCATGCTGCCAAATGGCGCGATTTTGCGCAAAGTGGCAGAGGCCATTATTCCTGCCATGCAAAAAGGCGCAATTTTATGTGATTGCTCTACAGTGGATGTGCGCTCTGCACGCCAGGTAGCTGAAACGGCAGAACAGGCTGGCCTGGGGGCTATGGATGCGCCTGTTTCCGGCGGCATTACAGGGGCACAGGCTGGCACGCTAACCTTTATGGTGGGCGGCAGTGATGCCAGCTTTGCCACCCTTCAGCCCCTGTTTGAAATTATGGGCAATAAGGCGGTGCATTGCGGCGATGCAGGGGCAGGCCAGGCTGTAAAAATCTGTAATAATATGATTTTGGGCGTCACCATGATCGCGACCTGCGAGAGTATCGCGCTGGGCGATAAATTAGGGGTGGATAGACAAAAATTATTTGATGTTCTCAGCACTTCTTCAGGAGCAAGCTGGACAGTGAACAGCTATTTCCCTGCCCCTGATATTGGCCCCAAATCTCCTGCTGACAACAATTATACCCCCGGCTTTGCCGCAGAAATGATGGTCAAGGATCTGGGGCTCTCGCAAGAGGCAGCAGAAGATGCAGATGCCGACACCCCGATGGGCGCGGCCGCCCTTGCCCTATATAAGAGATTTGTTGAGGATGAGGATGGGCTGGGCCGCGACTTCTCTGCCATGTTGCCCCGTTTTTCTGGCCGTAGCCGCAGCTAGATAAAACCCAGCCATTTCCCATCAAGGAGCAAGAAGATGACCCGCCCCGCTATCAGCCGCTTTGCCGTCCCTGAATTTGCTGATCTGCCGCAAGATATTCGTGAGCGGATGCAAGAGGTTCAGGAAAAGGCTGGTTTTATTCCGAATGTGTTTATGGCACTTGCTCATCGCCCGGACGAGTTGCGTGCCTTTATGGCCTATCATGATGCGCTTATCTTGCGCCCCTCCGGCCTCAGCAAGGCGGAAAAGGAAATGATCATTGTTGCCACTTCGGCCGAAAATGACTGTTTATATTGTGTGGTGGCACATGGGGCAATTTTGCGGATTTATGCCAAAGACAGTAAAATATCTGAACAAATCGCCACCGAATATACAAAGGCAGATATCAGCGACAGACAAAAGGCGATGCTGGCTTTTGCGATAAAGATCGCCAAACAGCCTGCCCAAATCGGTGAAGATGATTTTAGTGCCTTGCGCGCACATGGCTTTGGGGATGAGGATATTTGGGATATTGGCGCAATTGCTGGCCTGTTTGCCCTGTCCAACAGGATGGCCAGCATGGCAGCGATGCGTCCAAATGATGAATTTTACGCGATGGGGCGCGATTTCTAGCTACCCTTTTTCTGGCGCTTTATGAGCCTAATTTATGTAATTGTTGCTCGCGGTAATCTTCAAGCAGGGTTAATTCACGTCCCAGATAGGAGCGCAAGCCCTGCGGGCCGGCATCTCGCCAGACGCGGCGCACTGTATCATGAAACATTCCATCTGAAATTTCATCTGTTGCCAGAATAAACTGGAACAGGCTGGAAGAAAATCTGGTCTGCAGCTCTGTGTCAAAATCATAGAGAATTTTTGATACAAGGGCTTCGTTCAGATCCAGTATATTTTGTGTCATGATATTATCTTCCTGAGAGGCTGGGGCAGAAAACCCTGTTTTTGATTAGGCCTCTCTGGTTACAAGAACCATACCAGTTTTGGTTTTTATTCTCCTGAAACCGAAAATTTTTTCAAAAATCGGCCTGGCATCTTTTGGCCGACGCCTCAGCTTTCTTTCAGAATCTGAGAGATAGCGTCAAAAACAACACTTTGAAATTGATAATCTACAATGTCATAAAAACTTTTATCTTTTAACATCTGACGTACAAGTTCGGAAAACGGACACATACGCACTTTCTTGCCCTTGACGACCTGCATCCATCGACCGGCCATATCCATCTGGCAATATCCACCGCGCCGGGTCTTCACCTCTGACAGGCTGACAACAGAAGGGCGAATACCAATACGGCTAAGCACAGCTGCAGCTGTTTGATAGTCAAATCCGGAAATTTCATAAATATTTGCATCCGAAGTCAGCAAAATCGTTTCCTGATCAGCTGGCAGTCCGCCCTGTTTTTGGGGAATAAAAATATAGACTTCGGCCACATCACTATCGATCATGCCGCCCATCGCGGAAAAGGCCAGCAGAGCCATTTCCGACATGGAATTTAACGGCACTTTTTCCGAAGCGATAAATTGGCTGCGCAAATAATCGGGCATCATCCGCACAATCACATCTTCATTTAAGGCAAGATCATTTTCCAATATTTCGATGACTTGCGGAAAGCTAAGCGGTTTCGGGGTGAGCTGGCTGCTGGCAAATTCAATGATGGATTCATTATTGGTGCGGATACCAAGAGCAATCAGCTCCCTAATCTCGTCAAAAGAGGCTTCAAACGCGCCGACAAGACGGCTGCGGTAAAGATTGATTTGACTGCAATTGGGGCCAATGACGGTAATTTTACTTTCAAAATTTTCCAGCGCTGTCAGGTTATTTTCAGTCACAGCGGCAAACCGTTCCATCGTAATCGATACAGGTTCATATTTTCGATATTCGGCAAAATAATGCTGGGATTTCTGCACAAACAAATCATTTTCAGACAAGAGCGGCACCCCGTTTCGATCCAGTGCCGGAATATAGGCCTGAACAGCTGCATTTATCAGCTCGAAAAACTTGTCCGGATTGGTTTCCTTGCAGGCATCATTGGCAAAAGATGCCACTGGCAAAATCGCCAGCATCATAGTGTAACACCAAATCCAAATGCCTGTTTTGATGGCTTTCATATTCACCCTTTAAATAATGGCCGCCCGGGCTGAGCGGTCTGATCCTTTAGCAGGATAACGACATAACCTGCCTAATTATAGCCTGACAGACAGATGAATCAGAAAAATTTAATCTGGCACAGCAAAGGTAAAGAGCCGGCACATCCAGTCGTTATACCCTCTGTTATGCTGCAGGATATGTTTAAAATTCAGGCTGCATTGGGCGGCTCATCCGGACAGGGAGGCTTTGGTATGTATCGCGACCAGGAAGAAAAACCCGTCCCGGAAGAAGAGACCCCTGATTTCGGACTGGCTGGCAAAGACCCGGATTGCCGTACCTTTCTTTATGATGGGGTCACGACAATGAAATGGCTGAAAAGCCACCATCTGTTATTTGCCTAGGATAGAACAGGCTTTCAAGGTCAGGAGAGTTTTTTTAGATGCGCTATCCCCACACCTATTCCCTTTTGGTGGTTCTGTCTATTTTTGCCGTCCTCGCTTTAAGCGGGTGCGATCGCGCCTCTATCCGCCCTAACCCGCAAGTGCCGCCTTTGGCAGAAATCCCGGCTACCTTTATCGATATCACCCCGGAATCCTTTATCGTTGCTGCCCCGCCGGCAGAAGCGGAAGAACAGACAGCAGAAGAAAACACGGCTGTAACGAGCGAAGCTGCAGAAAATGCCCCGGATACATCAGGAGAGGAGGTTTCCGATACCGCTTCTGAAGCAAAACAGGCAGACCGGAAGGTTGAAGACGAAACAGTTGAAACAGTCAGGCCAGAAGAGCCTAGCCTGGAGAGCCTTATTTATCCGGTGTATTTTGCGCTGGATGAATATCAGCTGAGCGAAGAGGACACATCGCGCCTGACCAGTCTGGCCGAGCAAATGTTGCGGCCAGAAAACAGCCATCTTCGTCTGCGTATCGAAGGGCATTGTGATGACAGAGGGACAAGAGAATATAACTTTGCCCTTGGCGAGCGCCGCGCTGCCTCGGTAGCCCGCTTTTTGAAGATAAAAGGGCTGGAAGCATCACGCATTCACACCATTTCCTATGGAAAGGAACGCCCGGTTGCGTTTGGCACAAGCGAGGCTATACGCGCCCAGAACAGGCGCGCGCAGATGATAATCCTGATGGAGGCAAAGAACTAGCGCGCCCGGATCATTAATAAATTGCCTGCCAGTACCAGACAAATGCCGATAATTGCTGGCAGCGTCCATTGATAGGCCTCGAAAAAGGTAGAAATCAGCAAGGCAAAAACCGGAAAGACAACGGTCGCATAGCCTGCCTTGCCCGCCCCCAGACTGCCAACCAGGCTGAGATAGCTGAAAAAGGCCACCACCGATCCCAGAATTGCCAGCCATAACAGGCTGCCGATATAAAGCGGGGTAAGCTCTATGATAAAGGGGTTGCCACGTAGCAGGGCAAAGCTGGCCAACCACATACAGCCATAAACCATCCCCCAGCAATTAGCGCTCAAAACCCCGATACCCTGTTTTTGAATATGTGCAGATATCAGATTGCCCGAACAAAAGCTGAGTGTGCCGCCAAAACAGAGTAATAATGCGGTAAAGGCGACTTCCGAGACTTGCAATTCCGGCCAGAAGATGAGGGCAATTCCGGCAAGGCCAGTAGCAGAAGCGATAAGCTGGCCAAGTTGCGGACGGGTGCGATAAATCACCGATGTCAGCAAAATATTGACCATGGATGTGGTGGAAAACACCACCGCCAGCAGAGCAGAGGTAACATATTGGCCAGCCGTATAAAACAGCGTGAAATTGGTACTGAAAATAAACAGACCCAGCAACAGGAAATAAAAATGGGCTTTGAAATCAAATGTCAGGCGCGATTTTCGGAAATATGCAACCGCCATGCAAATCGAGGCAGCGATGATAAAACGCCACAGAATAGAGACTTCCGGGGCGACCACGCCCACCTGCCATTTCAGGGGCAGCCAGCTGGTCGACCAGACAAAAATGATGCTGGCATATAATAGATAATCACGCGAACTCATCGCCTGCTTCTATCATAAATTGCCCCTAAAGATAGATGAAATGATCAGCAGTAACGCTCAGGGCCTATCCATTGCGCGACAGAATATCTGTCCCCATGCGCCCAGCCAATGGGCAATATTTCCAGAATCTCTTTTTCCATTTGTGTGGTCAGGGTAATCTCGGTTCCCTTTACCAGCTCTTTTAAATGGGCAACCGAGCGGGTGCCTGGAATAGGCAAGACCTGCTGGCCTTGCGCCAGTAGCCAGGCGATAGCCAAAGAGGCGGTCGGCACACCCTGATCGCCGGCATAGGCTCTCAGCTTGTCGGTAATCTTCAGATTGGCCGAAATATTCGGCTCTAAAAAGCGCGGATTGCCTTTTAGAAAATCAGATTGTTGCGCCCGCTCAAAGCCCATCGGTGTATCGGTCAGAAAGGTACGCCCGACCGGGCTGAAAGCGACCAGCGTTGTGCCCAGCTCGGCACAGGCCTGCATCAGACCCATTTCCACCGAACGGGTGGATAAAGAATATTCAGACTGCACCGCTGCCACCGGATAGGCACTATGGGCACGCCGTAGCGAAGAAGGGGCAATCTCGGAAAAGCCGATAGATTTGGTTTTACCTTTTTCAACCAGCCTGCCAAGCGAGCCGGCCACCTCTTCGATAGGGATTTCCGGCTGGCGGCGATGAACATAAAATAAATCCACACAATCAATGCCCATCCGTGCAAGGCTTTTATCCAGCTCTGCTTCCAGATGTTCGGCTGAATTATCAAAGCCGCGCGTCCCTTTTTCCAGGTCGCGGCAAATACCTGCCTTTGTGGCGATATTAAATAAACTGTTTTTCTGGCTACCTTGCCGGGCAAGAAAAGCACCGATACGCTGTTCGGACACACCCATCCCATAGACATTGGAGGTGTCAATATGCTTCACCCCCAGATCGAGACAGGCAGAAAGCACGTCTGCAGATTCTTCATCTGTGCATGAACCATAAAAATTGGTGAAAGACATTGCCCCCACACCAATCGCAGATGTCTCAATACCGGATGTCCCTAATTTACGTGTTTGCATATCTTTTTCCTGCACAAGTTTTTTTAAATGAAATAGAATAATAGCCATATAAAACAATCGGGCTAAAAAGCCCGATAGATATTTTCCGCCTTATAAGAGCATTGTGATATAACCGGGTCAAGAAATAGAAGCATTTTATCCAGGCAATTATCACCGCCAGGAAACAGGAACAGCAACCATGTCCGGAAAACCTCTATTAATAGTGGCACTCGAAAGCGAAGTACCAGCCGATATCACAAAAAAATGGGATGTGGTATTTACCGGCGTTGGTAAAGTTAACGCAAGCTATGTATGTATGAAAGCCATTGCGAACTATCGTCCGGGCTTGCTGATCAATTACGGTACGGCAGGGGGTATTCGTACTGGCCTGGATCAGGTGGTGGAAGTTGGCACAAGCGTTCAATGTGATATGGATGTCCGCCCGCTCGGGATTGCGCTGGGGACAACCCCCTTTGATGACTGCCCGTCTTCGATAAGATTATCCGATAGTCCGGTTTGTTGCGGTACGGCTGACAGGTTCACCGATAGCGCGCCAGAGCTGGCTTGCGATATTGTGGATATGGAACTTTTCGCTGTGGCAAAAATTGCCTGGCATGAAAAAATCCCCTTGTGTGCTTTTAAATTTATTTCAGATGCTGCTGATGACAAGGCAGGTGATAGCTGGAAAGATAGCCTGGCCTCTTCGGCTGAGGCGTTTGCGCGGTTAGAGCCGCAACTGCTCGCCCAGACAGGCACGTGACTTTTGCCCGTAAAAAAGCTTCCACAATATGGAAAAAGGCATCTATGGGTGGGGAAGTTTTTTTTACAGCTAGTCCAATTCAAAAAACCGTTCGTAAAAACGACGTGTCCCTTGATTGAGTAATCCTAGCCGGTCCCAACTCAACAGGGGGCACCCCCTTTATAAGCCAACTAAAAACTTCCCCGATTACAGGATAACACAAATTCCTGTAGGCTAGAACACATTTTAGAAATGTCTAAAATTCAATATTTAATCTTTATGAATCAATACGTTTTCGTAGCGATAACAAGTAAATCTTATCCGCCTAACGCTGCCATGCACATATCAGCAATGGCGCGAACCAGCGCACCTTCACGCACAATATAGGGCAATAGCACAACAGCAATGACCATCAGCCCCATCCAGACATACCATAAATGACGGTCAGATGAAGCGCCCTTGTCGCTTTCTTTTTTTTCTGCTTTCATCATCTGTTCTGTCATGGATAAATCGCTGCCTGCTTTGAATAGGAATGGCTGTTAAGATGCCGCATAAGCCTTTAGATGGTCAAGCTGAACAATGGCCAGCGCTGCCTTGTTTGTGGCTTCCAGCACCACTTGCGGGGCAGCCCCGGAACGCCGCGCCTCTTCCCATCTTGCCGCACATAAACACCATCTGTCCCCTGCTTTCAGGCCGGGAAAATCAAATTCCGGACGCGGGGTCGATAAATCATTTCCCGCTGCCAGACTAAAAGCCAAAAAGGCATCGCTCATTACCGCACAGACGGTATGGCTGCCGATATCCTGTGGGCCTGTATGACAACACCCGTCGCGGAAAAAGCCGGTCACTGGACGGGTCGAACAGGATTGCAACCGGCCGTCCAGCACATTGCGCTGATAATTCTCATGGAAATTTTCACCATCCATATTTTTTATCTCCGGCCATATTTTTTATCTCCGGCCATATTTTTTATCTCCGGCCATATTTTTTATCTCCGGCCATATTTTTTATCCCCGGCCATATTTTTTATCCCCG
>Ga0181581_10002921_pt1 | contig 13395 bp, 24 predicted proteins | sample 071ome_22_FD_132433 | JGI IMG/M metagenome (GOLD analysis project Ga0181581, IMG submission 132433) | Coastal salt marsh microbial communities from the Groves Creek Marsh, Skidaway Island, Georgia - 071404AT metaG (megahit assembly) | ecosystem: Environmental > Aquatic > Marine > Intertidal... | reverse complement strand
TATCTCTTAGGATTTTTAAGAACCTTAGCTGAAAACTGTTTAGTAGTCATACCACGTTTTTTAGCTTTAGCTGTAAAAGCCCCAGGGCGTTTAATAGCCTTTTTAATCCATTTTTTATTTTTAGCCATTAGTTCATCTTTTTAGATTTACGTGAAACCTTTTTACTCTTCTTCGGTTTCTTTTTCATTCCGTAGCCCATCGTATCTCCTAATCTTTTTGTTATATTCTATACATACAAGATTAACACAAGCCTTGTATTTTTTGTAAAACTTCAAAGGTTTATAACAAACCTTGCAGTCAGTAATCATTATGTTATTATAGTAGAACCTATGGAGGAAGAAAACATAAACAAAATTGGTAGACAAGTTGCTATTAACTTAGATTATCTAATGGCACAAGTTGACTTTACTTACAATAGACATCAAAGATGTTTAGTTTGTAATGAACAATATCAACATCACATTGATGGTTTACCTTGTTTATCTGATGACGACCACAAACAAATTATTCGTAAATCAAGGTGGGGTCATACCAAGAATATTTCAAAGTAATCTCTTCTCCTGGCATAATGTCTTTGATAGTTGATAATAATATATAATTTCCTCTTTCTACTTTCTCTGCGTTAGGTTCGTCCGAATGATTGACAAAACCCCCAAGAGGAGTGCGTACTACATCTCCGTACGCTATAACGTGTGATATACCAAGCTCTGTATCTTTAGATATAACGGTCTTAGCAAATAAACCAAGACCGTCTATCTCGCTAGGTTTAACTGTGACTGAATGGGGTAGTGGTTTGTACGTCATCTTCTAATAGTACCTTATCAATTAATGACTGTGGTACTTCTAGTTTCTTAACTACACCTGTGTTAAACATCTCGTCCATTGTTATTAGTAAAGTGCGTGAAAAAAAATTTTTATTTTCTACTTCCACTATTCTTTTGCCTTCGGAAATCCAATCTACAATATACGGATTTATCTCTTGAGGATTCCAGTAAAGGATATCCTGGGTTGGGTAAACCCAATAGAAAAGATAATCAGGGAATGTTTTTAATGCACATCCTATACGTTTGTCTGTATCCCCATACACAATTTGTACTTCAAGTGCTACATTCCCTGTATCTTTTGTTTGAGTGTCAGTCTTGACCTCAAAATATTTTGTTCCCAATTCGTTATTGACCACAAAGAAGTCTGCACCTTGTTTCTGCTCCCATTCTTTTGTTGGACGTACAATGTATAGATTCTTTGTACCTTGTCTTTTGGATTCATAGAAAAGTTTAACCAACTCTTCCCCTTTTTTGCCCACATCAAGTTGTGGTTTAAATTCATAAATAAATACCTCCTATTTGTATAAATCTATGTTAGTATTAATATGCTTTTATACAAACATTCTTTTTGATTAGTATGTTACAGGTAAAGAGGATATCAGGCGTACGAAAGCTAGCTACTAGATTTATCTAGGACTGGGATTACCACAAGGCTAGTACCCGAGGACATACAAAAGAATTGAATTAGATTTTTTTAATATACTCCGTATATATGCCTGCTACTGCCCGAAAACACCCCCCATTGGAACTCAAGCGTACTATATAAAAAAGTTCTTTTTTATACTATACATATCTATCTAGTAGTGTATAATAAACTAGACACTTATCTAAGCAGGACATTACAATCCTCCTGTAACACTTTCCCAGTCAACTGTTCAGGTAAGTGTCGTGCGTTTTGAGTGCTAGTTACCAGTAATTTTTTTTAGGGTCACATACCACACCACCCCCCACCGACATTAAATACCCCCGTAACAAGGTCTAAAGCTGTACATTATATTCTATATATTACTCCACCTACCCACCCCCACCCCTACAAGAGCGCTCGCAAGCTCACGCACATATACTTACCCCACCCATACATTCATACATACTATATATGGTATAGTTTGTTTATATTTGTCTAGCTTATGTATATCTTCTACTTCCCTTTGATAGAAACCCTAGACACTCTCTAATAATATATATCTCTTCTTATACATACTATATATTGTATATATCTCTTTCTCTCTCCATTGTATCAGTAATATCCAATGTCTTTCCGTTCATTCCTTGCTCGCATTTTGTAGGTCCGAGGGCTCGAGTAAACTCTCGCCTTCGGGCGAGCAATGTCATTCACTAATTATTCAACTCCTTCTCCCCGTCTCACCATTGGTTCTAAGTCGATTTGTTCAAGAACTCAAACCAAAATCTGTCGTCTCGCATTATTCTCTTCTCGCCTTCCAGATATTTATTTTCGTTCTAGCTCGCGTGGCAAGCACGCTCACCACAAATCAACTAAGAACAATATCACAAATCATTCTTCTCCAGTCGTGCCAACGCTCTTTCGCACTCACTCGCCTATAGCTCATTCGAACTCTCTCGCAACTTTACTCGCAAGCTCGCGGAAGTGTTGGCATCTCCTTATACTCACGACTGACTATGCGAGCATAGTCACTTTTGCAGAGCAAAAGCTAAAGGTCGTTCGCTCCAGTTAATGATTTGTGATGTGAGACTAACTCACTCAACAACTCTCAACCACGTAACAACACTCCGAGACGTGGTGTCGGAGGTTGTTACAAGATGTGCAACCATTACAGAAAGGTTAAGAAAATGGCAACTGCTAAACTTAACTCCAACATCACTAGATTTCTAGGTGGTGTTACTCAAGGCAAACTTGGGAAAAAGAACATAACCGTGCAAGTCGGTAGAATTGATAATGCTGTACTAGGAGCAGATGGTAAACCTAAAGTTAGATATCGTCTCGTAGTCAATGGTAAAGAAAGTAAGTATCTCTTACGTTCTTGGCAAGGTGCATATCAAGTTCATCAGATAGTAGCGTCTGGTGATGCTAAAGAAATCTTCACACAAGCTGGAGATTTAAAGAAAGGTATGGATGAGATAATTGGTACTGATGCAATACGCAAAGTATTCGATTACATTTGCCCTATCAATCTATATAGTAAGAATGAGTTAGCTAAGAAAGCAGTTAACACATCTATCAAAGTTGGTAATCCTAAGAAAGATAAGGCTTGGGAACAGTTCGTGGACTTCGATAACTAATGGAATGCTCACACGAATATACATTATGTACTTGCTTAGATGACTGGTACGTAGAAAATAAATACAACATCTAATAAGATTAGGGTGGTAGTTTCGGCTATCACCCTTTTTTTATGCTCACTTTATTCAACGTATACTTCTACAATCAAAACAAAATCCACAAAATATTCACGCAACGTTCTCATTAATTTAATTTCGCATTGTGAATAACCCGTTAAGGGAGACCTCAGACAGTCTTTATATACCACATCATTAGGGAGTCACCTTACTTATTTATTACATTTATTATTTTATTAAAAGAGAGAGAGAGGCATTGGCTTTTTTTTAAAGCGTGCGCATTTCTGTATAGACTATTTATATAAAAGCACACAGTGATTTACCCAGGACGTGCGTCAAGAAATCCAGAGCAGATGAATAATTTATATGTAATTGGGGAGCTGGTAAATTGAAAACAACAAGCCGACCAGCTCGGCAACAAAATTACAGAAAGGAATACTATGAGTTACGTTAAGAAAAATTCTCATATCAAGACTTCAAACTGGAATGACTTGCACGTTCCAGAACAAAGTCTACCAAAGAACTTAGACTTCAAGTACAGATGTAGTATCTGTGATAAGAAGATACCTAAGTCTAACAAGTTCTGCTACCAATGCAGACAAGAATATTCTGTCAACCACGATGGTATATTCAAATACAACATAGATAAATACGAGCGAGAGAGACTAGCAGAGAAAGATAATATATACCGAGAGGACAAGTCCTTTCCCATCCGATGTACTTTATGTAGAAAGAATAGAGTACGTAGAGATGGTGGTATTTGTGTAAGATGCCTCAAGTTCATAGGCGTTATCGAGGAGGAAGAATGAATATTAAAAGACTATATCAAATATTCCTAGATAAATTTTTTCTGGGATTAAAGATAAGAACTTACGTGAGATGGAAAATGAAAGGAATAATCTAATGACTGATATAGAGTTCTGTTGGAATTGTTTCCACTCTGGTAAAGATAATAACTTATGCGATGAGCATTACGATATATTGGAGAAAGAATAATGGATAGAAAATTTATTATGAATCCACACAGCGATGAATACGATACACACATACATAAACATTTTAAAATGTATGACATCGATTATCGCTGTGGTCACACTGTAAAAACTTTTGTTGAGTATTGCACAATAGCAAACAGAGATACAAGAGTAGAACTATTAGCAAAGTTGTTGTGTCAAGACTGTGAGACAGACCAACTAGAAAGGATAAAAAAAGATTATGAACCTTTGTAATTATAAGAGATGCAAAGTCAATCTTGATAACCAAGATAGTGGAGTACTATACTTAAAATACTTTGGAGGTTATGGCGACTTCAAAGATACTTTCTTTATGGAGGATGAACACGATAATGAAATAGTATTGTGTCACAAGCACGCTCATAAAGTATTTAATTCTATCTATGGTTATGCAAACTATGGAAGTACATCTCATCACGGAGGTGAGCCAGGTTTTTGGATTGGACATCAGAGATGGGAAACTAAAAATATTATAACGTTGCTCATCATCTTGTTCAGAAATCCTAAGAACTTTCTACACGAGATTAGATTGTTGTTGGAACTATCAAAAGAAAATATCAATGATATAGATAGTAAGCCAACGGCAAAGAATATATTAAAGAACTTAGTTAAGTTCAATTAGTAAAGGAGGAACTATGGCTGTTGAATATACAACATTCACACCACAAGAGTTCATTGACGGAAAGATACTAGAGATGAACGAAGCAAATAAAACATACAGAGATATGGCTAAAACAATCGGTGCTGATACTTCTACTGCTGATGCAGTAATGGGTAGAGGAACTGAGAACAAACTATTGTTACGAGCTATATATCAAAGACTAAATGAAGTCATTGGTGAGGAGGAATAATGGCTAAGACTTTAAATAGTGTATTACATAAATACATTAAAAGAGTTAATAGATTAATGCTCATCATCGAGAGATTGAGAAAGCATTTAGATATTGCTTTTAACATTATGACACCTGAACAGCAAGCTACATTTCTTGTAGAGATAAGATTGTCAGATGCAGATGAGGAGGAATAATGTTTAAAAGATTATTACTTATGATAAATGAGTACAAGTTTCGTAAGAGAATATTGGAGGAGGACTTGATACGGACTAGAGAACGTGCGAGGAAACCTCTGAATATCCCTAACGATTATGAGGAAAGTACAGACTGTAATTTTACAGTTCACTATCCAGAAGATGAATAACAAATACAAAGGAGAGATATGTTATGCGATAATTGCCGACAGGCAGAGTACAGCAAGGTTGCTATACACAGTAACGTAAAGTCATCAGTACATTACATTGTAAAGTGTTGGACTTGTGGCTATGAAACAGTAAAGAAAATTAATACAAAGATGAGAGGAGGGCTAAGTTATGCCTAAAAAATTCAACGGCTTTGATGCCGACAAGACTATTAATATGAACTATGGTAAGAGAGATTATCACGTTCGACAATTCGTAAACAGAGAAGCTATGATTTCTGATGGTGTCACTGATGCGAATGATATGGAAACAAGAGACTATTCGTTTCAGGCTAGTTCTTATCCTGAAGCTATGGGTTTACTCGTAGGTGATATGGTACAGAACTATGCGTTTAATATGTGTGTCAAGTTTGTAGCACAGTTTGTAGAGTTCTTTGAGAACGCATACAAGATACTTGATGATGATTCAGTTGATATAAATGGTATGGCTAATTCAATGGGATTAAAATTAGATATAGAAGATAATGATGAGTTAGAAAGTATCAAGGAGACAGCTAAAAATAACTGGCAGAATGTACGCATACCTGTTGGTTTTGCTTTAGAGATTCTTGAAAAGAACTTAGAGGCAGTAAAGAACTTTGATAACCTTGCGTTCTGGCAAGAGCCTGAACTAATCATTATGGGTAATCCTAATCTTGTAGAGAATATGCACGTTCAAGCAGAGACCATTGATGACGTAGCTAAAGATGCTGTGAAAGATATGGAGAAATTCTTAATTAACTTTGCATCCAAGAAAGATGAGGAGGAATAATGGTTGCTAATAGATATGCGTTTACAGCAGAGTTAGACTTTGAAGTAATCGCTCAAAACGAACAAGAAGCCTGTAAGATTGCCGATAGTAAATTATCTGCAGTACCAAATAGAATGGTGACCTCAGTACTATGGACAGAGGTAGGACCTGTGAAGGAGGACAATGCCTAAGAGTGACATCTACGTATTCGTAGATAAGAATAGTAAAAGTTATGACAACGAGTTATCTGTTAACTTTACTTTCCCAAGTGATGTTAAACCAGAGGACGCTGTCAAACAGATTGATGAGCTAGTATCATTAGCTGACAACAGGGATGATATAGAGTTCACTGAACACAGAGCTATTATATATAGTCTGTCTCCATTAACAGAGCCAGATGAAGATTTATACACATAGCTGAAACGCATACATAACGAGCTATCTACAGAAATGTAGGTAGCTTGTAGCACATAGTAAGTAGCAAGTGGCGTACGCAAACACTAGTCGAACCTATAACTGTGTGTTACAAGCTATCTATAAGTAAGAGCAGGTTATTCAATGCCCTGTTTACTCCTGCGACTGAAAGTAGGTAGCTCGGATTACGTGGGTATGTACTCCCCTTTCTGTAGTACGTAACGACAAACGCCACCTGCGTAATCCGAGCTACTTATGAGTAGCACTAAAGTAAAAGATAATATACAAAATATCTACAGCTATTTACAATATGGTGTACATTAATGCTAGTCAGAAGTCGGGAAGCCGAGCCATAATGCACTAGGGGAGGGTATACATTTTTCTAGTGTGTAGGTAGCTTGTAGCACATAATAAAGGTTGGTAGCTCATTACTACCTAGACACGAAACAACTAAACGCAGACCTCGTTAATTGTGTGTTACAAGCTATCTATAGGAGGAATATATGGTAGAAGAAATCGTATGGGTTCTTAACCCAATCGAACATAGAAAAGAAGTCAGGTTGGAATCTGAAAAACAGTATGAAGAAAAGAAAAGTTCCATAGAAAAGAATGGTGGCTTTTTCTTTGATGTATTGGTAGATACCAATATACCTGATGACTTATGGGTATGTGACTTATGCAATGACCAGATTGCAGTTGATAGGAAGATACCTGTAGTAGACAACTTAGCATTATGTCCAGAATGTTTTGCTAAGTGGAATACAAAAGAATACATAAATGACAAGACCCTTGAAGGCGACTGTCCTTGTGTAAGTTGCAAGACTAAAGTAGAGAAAGAGGAGGAATAATATGCAACATAACTATCGAGTACAAACTCACGAGTACAACTATCTCGTGCTTACAACTGATGTCCTTGAGACATTGAACAATGAAGCTATCGAGAAAGGATATAACCGTACTTTACGTAAAGGTTTCTTTGATGCCCAAGCAGGTGTTGAAGATGCTGATGAGTATACAGATAGAGTGGCTGTAAGTAATTATCCTGTTACTTGTGTAATGGCTATGCCTCATTATCACAAAGCAGGTAAACTAACAATGCCACACGTGAGAACAGTCTTTAATGTTCCGACAGTTCCTGTCACGAGCGTTAATGAAGAAATCTCACCAAAAGAAATCAAGTGGGAAACTATTCAACTTGATATTGCAGGAGAGACTTGGGAGAACATACCAACTGTAAGACCTTACGCTTGGTTAGATATACCCGAGGGTAGCTCCTATGAAAGAAATATCTTAGATGAAGCTGAAGCTAAGTTCAAAGATGATAGCAATGCAACCATCGAAGATATAGAAGAGTTCTTAGGTAAAGCAGAGATGAAGTATATACAGGGTCTTGCTGACACCGAAGAAGAATAAGTACAAACAATAATACAAAGGAGAACGATTAATATGGATAACTGTTGGGAACTATTCAACAGCATAATTGGTACATCAGAGAGAGTGCTACTCTACGGTGTTCCTGGTACAGGTAAAACATACCAAGCAACTATTGCGAATGTGCCGAAAGATAGAAAGATATATAGCACAACTCTTACAGTCGATAGCTCTGCATCAGAGTTGGTCGGTCATTACATACCGAATGAGAAAGGTACGTTTGATTGGAACGATGGTGTAGCAATCAAGGCTTGGAGAGAAGGTACTAGATTAGTTATCAATGAGATAGACCACGCAGGTCCTGATGTCACATCAGTACTGCACGCTATCCTTGATGACAAGGATATTGCACGTTTCACTTTGCCTAACCAAGACAAAGAAACTGTAAAACCTGCGAGTGGTTTCAATGTTGTAGCCACTATGAATGGTACACCTGATAGCTTACCTGAGGCACTTGCCGACAGATTTGCTGTCAAGCTAAACATTAATGAAGTACATCCAGATGCGATACTTGCTCTGCCAGAGAAATACAGAAGTGTTTACTCACAGAATGCAGGTAGCTATGATGAATGTCCACCATCAATACGTGCTTGGAAAGAATTTGCAAAGCTCGTAGAGAATAATGTATCAATCAAGAATGCTGCACGTGTATGCTTTGACAGCTATGTAGCTAACGAGATTGCTGATGCGTTGGAGCTTCAAGATGTTTAAATCATCTCGTAGAAGTAGTAAAGGTAAAAGCAGGGCTAACCCCCTGCTTAACCTTGCGTTGCAAGACGCAGAGTGGATATCAACTAATAATGATTACTTAGAGGTTAACCACGATAACAAGACTATTGTTGTGCCACAAAGAGCGACTAGCTTACGAACAGATAAATACTACAAAGTTAATAAACTAATTGCGTATGTAGATGCGAAGTACAACAAGCCAAGAAAGTATGTAGGTGTCAAACACTTACAGCCTTTGTATATTAAGACTGCAGAAAACTATACAGTCTATTGGTATGCAGAGAAGAAAGGTTTAGAAAAGATTGGATACTCTAACGAGAGCATCAAACCTTATCTTAATTCTTTGCCGTCTTTGTCACGTGGTTACATTAATGATGTTTTGCATCGAGTAATCAATAGTATTTACAGTAATACTTTTGACCCGATACTATTCTTACACGAGTTTAGTAAGATGCCACTGCTTGTTCAGGGAGACTTGTACTCAATCTATACTGGAGTGTACAATACACTTAGCAATATTAAAGGTCCAGAGATTGCTGATAGCGATACAAGTAATATCAAATCAGCTCTAATAGAAATGGGAACTATTTTACGTAAGGCATTCAATATGACAATGTCTACACGTAAAGACAGCAAGTCTGTACCTAACTCTAAGATAAAATCTGTTGCTCAATATATTTATGACGAGTGTGAAAAGCTAAGAGTTAAATATACTGCAGATACTATGCCTAGTGTTGCCATAAAGAATATTGGAGATTACGAATTTGATACTCAAGGTATTCTTGATGATGACGATATGGAAGATTTAGATAATACTGTCAAGTCTGAACTACGTGAGTCAGCAAGTGATGCTACAGCATTCTGGGGTAAGATGGCTATTAGAACTCCTAAACTTACTAGAAGTTTACCTGCCGAACTTATGGGTAAATCGAAAAGAAAGAAAGACATAGGTGTTAGACCTAATGCTATGCACAGATACGCTACCGACAAAAAGATATTCATTGATAAAGCTAAACGTATTAGTGGTACAGTTCTAATTGACGCTAGTGGTTCAATGCACTTTGACGATGATGATATAGAAGCATTGGTAAGAATGTTGCCTGCAAGTACTGTAGCTATTTATTCTGGTGTTAACTATCCAGGTGATGGTTATAAGAAAGATGATGTTCTAGGACATCTACAGATTATAGCTCAAAATGGTAAGTGGGTTGAAGAAATTCCTATTCACGACCAGAACAATATTATTGATGGACCTGCTATTGATTGGTTATGCAAACAAGCAGAGCCAAGAATATTAGTATCTGACCTTGCATTTACAGGAGTGACTGAAGGTAAAGATGGAACATTGTACGTGCAAAGAGCTAAACATTTATTTATTGATGCACTAGCAAAGATGAATAAGTTCAAAGTAATTCCATTGATGGATATTGAAAAAGCCAAAGAGTGGGTAGAGGCTTACAAGAAATAATTTAATTCGTGTAGGGCTTTTACTCACTTTGTGTTCTACACGTAAGGGTACGCGCACACGCGCGTACCCTTTTTTTTTGGTCTCAATACGCGTGCGTATTACACGAAAAAAATTTTGCTTTCCTTACGCGTGCGTATATTTCTTTTATATTTCGTTTACTTTTTAAAACTTCTGTTAATATAATACGTATGAGCAAAGATATAAACAAACTTCTCGAAAGTGTTGTTTCTGGTACGGGAAAGTGGTACGAAAATGTGTCATCGGAAGTGCAAGAATTTTTAGATGCTATCGAAGAATTAATAAAAAATAATAAGCGAGTTAATGCTGTGACTATCTCTGATATCTTAGACACAGAGTATGGGATAAGCATTACACCAACGAGTGTGAGAACGTGGCTAAGAGAACTAAACAAGAAATAACAGAGTTATTAGCTGAAGTTACTGACGGCAAGTACGCAGAACTTAAAGCTACTAACGAGAGACTTCTCAAAAGGATTGATAAACTCAAAGACAAGAAAGCTGACTTGATTGAAGCTGTATATACAGCAGTCAAAGATGGTATCTTGTCATTGGATTTACCACCTGTAAAGCCACCACCAAAGTCTAAGAAATCTGTTGGCGAAGAGATATGCGTACCTTTACTATCTGATATACAGTTAGCTAAGACTACGCCTACGTATTCAACAGAGGTGGCTGAAGAAAGAGTTGTCAAGTACGCGCATAAAATCTCTGAATTAGCGAGATTGCAAAGAGCCTCACACCCTGTGAAGAAGTGTGCTGTTCTATGCTTAGGAGATATCGTAGAAGGTGAATTGATTTTTCCTGGACAATCTCACTTGATTGATGCAAGTCTATACAGGCAAGTAACAGTTGATGGTCCACGCATACTACACAAATTCTTTTCTATACTCTTAGCAGAGTTTGAAGAAGTAGAAGTTTACTGGGTCATTGGTAATCACGGTGCATTAGGTGGTCGTTCACGTAGGGATTACAGTCCTGAAAGCAACGCTGACCGTATGCTAGGAAAGATACTAGAGACTATGTTTTCAAATGAACCACGTATTAAGTTCATAGTTCCTGACGGGGGTAATGAAAGAAACTGGTATCTCGTAGCTAACTTAGGTCGTAAGGCTAAGTTTATGTGCTTTCACGGTGACCAGATACGAGGTCACGCAGGTATACCTTGGTATGGATATAACAAAAAAATTCTAGGTTGGAAATCTTTAGCAGCAAATGGAATGATGGAGAACTTTACACACGCAGTGTGTGGTCACTATCACACCCCTACCACAATGTATATAAACGATACACGTGTGTGGGTTAATGGTAGTACTGAAAGTTATAACACATTCGCGCAAGAACAACTTGCAAGTATGGGTAGACCATCACAGTTCTGTTTGTTTGTTAAACCAAACAAAGGCGTAACAGCCGAATACTTAGTGCAACTAGAGGAGACTGACAAAGAATGATTTGTTATTACTGTGGTAATCACTTGCGTATTAAAGAAGCACATCTTGTATGCGTGAATGTATTGTGTAAATTATTTAACGAGCCACAATTACAAACAAAAGAAGTTACAACTATAAACGAGAAGTAACTATATTATATATATAACAGGAGGTCATATATGGCAAAGTTCAATTTGAACGAATATGAAATGGTCGAGGATAGACTGAAAAAGTTTTGGTCTGATAATCCTAACGGTCGTATTGAAACTAATGTTGTACATATTACTGATGACGGTAGTTGTGTAACAATTAAAGCTGAAGTATATACAGATAGTAAGGTCGCCTTACCTGTAGCTACTGGTATAGCACAAGAAACTAAAGGTCAAGGTGGGTTTGCAAATGCTGACGCTTGGATGGAGAACTGTGAGACTTCAGCCATAGGTCGTGCTTTAGCTAACTGGAAGTATCAAGGTAGTACTAAACCTAGACCAAGTAGAGAAGAGATGAGCAAGGTCGGAAATAAAACCTCTGAACCTGCGACTAAAAAACCTGCACCAAAAGTTGAGGCTGAATCTAATGTAAAAGAAACTTTAGATAATGCTAACTATGGTACAAAAGGTTTCAAACAAACACACAAGGACGGCTCTATGGCTATAGATGAAAATGGCTTGTACTGTCCGTGTGGTAGTTCAGTTAAATATTACAGCAGTGATGAGAAGAATAAACCTACAAGTCCTGACTTCAGATGTACAGCTATGGGTAACTGTACAGCAGGAGATACAGTAGACGGTAAGGTGTTTGCAAAGTCTTGGTGGATGGATAACAGAGATACTCCTGACAGTTGGAAAGACTATGCAGCAGCAAAGAATGGAATGGTTCTCCCTGAATTAAAATCATTAGATGAAATCGGGGAAAATGAAGCTCCGTTTTAATTAAAAGTAAGCAAGAGCCGAGGTAGAAAGGATAACACCCTCGGCTTTGCTATAACTATCGAGAAACTTTTTTAACTGGTGTAGATACTTTTTTCTTCGCAAATGACTTCAACACAGATAACACAGCAGCACCACCAGATAAGGCAGCTACTTCTAATGTACTTATGTCAACACCTAACGCAGGTGTAATAACAAGTGTTGAAGCAAATGTTTCTACAAATGTCCAAAGACATCTTTCAATTAAGTCTTTATATTCTTCGCTCATTGTATTAATTTTCCTAACTTTAGTTTATTCTCTATGTTCTCTAGTTTAGCAATAATTGTATCAAGTTTCTCTTGAATAAAGTTTGGATGTATCATATCAGGTGGAGATGAGTTATCTATTTCCTCTACCTGTAATCCTTCTACTATCTTTTGTCTCCAAGCATCACCAGGACAAGATGTTTGTTTGAATGAAGAGTGTGGTCTTAATTCTCCACCTACTTGTGAGTAGAGCCACTTAACAGATTTAATAGCTTTATCTGAAGGTTTGTCGGTAGGTTTGCTACCACCAAGCCAACACACAGCAACATAATGCTTGTTATTGTAGTTAATCTCTTGCCTACTGTTACCACCTTGTGCAGCACTTCTGTTTCCAAATCCTCTTCCTTCATAAATTTGTCCTGTATCTCCTACTAAAAAGTTATATGCTACATCATTCCAACCTCTATCTTCTTGATGTAGTCTTTGTATCTTCTTACATTGGTTCATCTCTGCCTGATTACCTATTGCTATAGGATAAGCAGACCAATGTATTACTAAACCTTTTACTTCTCCTAGTTTACTAAACTTTGTCTT
>Ga0181581_10002919_pt1 | contig 13400 bp, 13 predicted proteins | sample 071ome_22_FD_132433 | JGI IMG/M metagenome (GOLD analysis project Ga0181581, IMG submission 132433) | Coastal salt marsh microbial communities from the Groves Creek Marsh, Skidaway Island, Georgia - 071404AT metaG (megahit assembly) | ecosystem: Environmental > Aquatic > Marine > Intertidal... | reverse complement strand
CTGGTACCATGCGCCCGGCTAGGATAATGGTTTTCTTCTTAAAAGGGCGTTTTTTTGCTACCCGGGTTAATTCATTGCCGATGACATGACATTTTGATGATATATCAGCTGCCAGCCTGTCAACAGGCAAATCCTTGATAAAACTCTGCCTTAGATAATCTGACACGAATAAGATAGCGTCCAGATTTTCTATCAGCCATCCCCGCTCCCCTGCGGTTTTGCCGCCGCGCATCATGCGCGCATCATTATGCATATACAGACTGACCGCCAAATCGGGTCGGGCGATTTTCATCTCTTTTGCCAAAAGGCAGCGGCTATGAATTTCCACTAATTCTGGTGTGCGTTCCGGATAGTTTTTCAGATGCGCTAGATAGGCTTTTAAAAACCCCCGATTTTTACCGTAAAGCCAGGACATTCGTATAGGCAGGGGCTGAAAATTTACATTATCCAGAGGGGCATCGGTAATCGGCACGCCAAAGACAGTCAGCGCTTCGCGGCAGGCAGAATATTTCCATAGATTTGCCACAACCTTTGAAACTGCTCCGGCATTGGCCTGTGTCATCACTTCTTTATAGGCAAGCAGGATATCTGTTTTCGGATAGGCAGGCGGCATGAAAGGGTTTTTCCAAAAGCGTTGATAAGCGCGTATGAGTTTTTATTGCGCCTGACTTACACTAGCCATAATCTGAAAACAAGTCTATGACGGGTGATGCGGGCAAGCGGTTTGACCTTTGAAATGGTGTTAAAAAAACACTCACCCCGATAAAGGCACTGGATGGCAATGGAAAATATTTTGGTCATAAAACATGGCGCGCTCGGCGATATCATTCAGGCGATAGATACGTTTGAAAGCTTGCGACGGTCTTTTCCCCAATCCAGGATAACCTTGCTAACCGCTCCGGCGTTTGCCCCTCTTCTGGCAGGCTCTGGCTGGTTTGACGAGGTGGTAACAGACCCGCGCAAACCGATATGGCATCTTCAAAACAGCCTGCGTCTGGCAAAATTATTCAAGCGTCCCTTCGATGGTATAATTGACCTGCAATGCTCTTCGCGCACCGCTGCCTATTTTAAATTGACGCGGCCAAAGACAAGGTGGTTTGGCACGGTATCTGGCTGTTCTGATCCGATGCCGGATTTTACCGGTGTTAATAACCGTGAACGAATGATGACAGCAGCCAGGATGACAGGTGCAGGCGAATATATCGGCAATATGGATTTTCTGGCAGATGCCCCGATGGAACAGGCAATATCCTTGCCGACACGATATTGCGTCTTTGTTGCAGGTTCATCCAAGGCAAAACCGTCTAAAAGATGGCCTGCTTCCAGCTTTGCCGAGATTGCCAGATACAGCCTGGAACAATCCATTACCCCCTTGTTATGTGGTACAGCAGAGGATAAAGAGGCAAATGCCGCCATAACAGCAGAATGCCCAAAAGCCATAGATCTGACCGGCCAGACCAGTATTGCCTCTCTGGCCAGGCTGATGGGGGGGGCTGAATTTATTCTTGGCAATGATACAGGGCCGGTATTTTTAGGGGCGCGGACAAATCGGCCGACCCTTATGGTAATGGGCGCAGATACCAATCCGGCTATGTCTGCCCCAACAGGCAGATATGCCGATTATCTTTTCGAAGCAGAATTATCTGAATTACCACCAAAAAAAGTATGGCATAAATTACAGGAAATACGCCAAAATTAGGCGAGTAAGCCGGCCAAAAAATATACCGGCTAAAGCACTAGAAAGAGGAATTAGGTTCTGTCAGGAACGCTAATTCTTCTGCACTGGATGGCCGGCCTAAAATTGCGTTTCGATGCGGAAAATGGCCAAAACGGGCAACGATGTCGCGGTGGCGAACAGCATAATCATAGGTGCGCGCGGATGTATGGGCACTGAAAAGCGGCAAGGATTTTTCCTGAATGGCGATATCTTCTGAATGCATCATGGGCATCAGGTAAAATTGCCGTTTTGCCTCAATTTCTTCGTTTTCTACCCATTTTTGTGCCACCGCCCGAAGCGAAAGTGCCAGGGCTATCTCGTCACCGGCAAAGGCTTTTGGCGTATCACGATAGATATTACGGGTCATCTGGTCCAGCAACAGGATAAGAGCAAGGCATCCGTCTTTTTCTGCTGCCCATCTATCAAGCTGGCCATTCAGCCCCTGTATGACCAGCCCTTCAAACTGGTCACGCAAAAGCTGGTCAAAATCATCGCTCTTGGTAAACCAGTGTTCGGGGGTAATCTGTTCAAACCAGAAAGACAGAATTTGCGTGATGTGTTTTTTGTCACTTGCAGTTATGGTCACCTCAGCCTCCTGTTCAAAAGCTGGTGAGGTCAGAACATCACGTGCAAAAAGATGTCCCTTTTTAATCAATGACCTTACCAGGGTTGAGAATAGCTTTAGGGTCAAGCAGATGTTTTATCTGTGACATTAAAGACAGGGCAACAGGGTCTTTGACCTGTTTTAACTGGTCAAATTTCATCACCCCGATACCGTGTTCGGCACTAATTGAGCCCCCTACCTTTGCCAGCGCGATATAGATAGCTGCCTTTAACGGCTCTTTTTTTGCCTGCCAGTCCGGGTCTCCGCCTTCTTTTTCAATGATATTGAAATGCAGATTGCCATCGCCCAGATGGCCATAGCTGCATACCCGGCTCTCGGGACAAACCTTTTTTACTTCTTCGACAGCAAAATCGTAAAAGCTCTGCAAATCAGCGCGGGTTACCGAAATATCAGAATTAACCGGGCTTGATTCCCGTTTGGTGGATTCAGGGGCGTGTTCGCGGATATCCCATAATTGCTGTCGCTGGGTTTCATTGCGAGCCATGGTGGCATCGGTAATCATGCCAGCTTCAAAACTGTCTGCCAGAAATTCTTCCAATGTTTCCAAAATCGGTATGCGTCCTGTTGCATCTTCTGCCCCGTCACGCGCATCCGAGCTGGCAATTTCCATCAGAATCATAAAATCGGGAATGGGATCAAGGGGGCGCGGAATATCCGGAAATTGTTTTAACACCACATCCAGCAAGGTTTTCGGCATAATTTCAAAGGCCTCTACCTGCTCGCCACTGGCACTTTGTAATTTCCCAAGCAGTTCCACGCCTGTCGAAATATCCGGAATACCCGCCAATGCAGTTGCCCGCGCCTTGGGAAGGGAGAATAATTTCATCGATGCGGCGGTGATGATCCCTAGCGTGCCTTCGCCGCCGATAAATAATTGTTTTAAATCATAGCCGGTATTGTCCTTGCGCAGAGGAGAGAGCAAATCCATCACCCGCCCGTCACATAACACCACTTCAATCCCCAGGCAGAGATCGCGCGTATTGCCATAGCGTACTACATTTACCCCGCCCGCATTGGTGGACAGATTACCGCCAATGGTACAGCTGCCCTTGGCGGCCAGATTTAACGGGAAATATAAATCATGCTCTTCGGCCAATTTATGCAAATCCTGCAAAATACAACCCGCCTCGACCACCATGGAACGGTTGGATTCTGAAAAAGAGCGCACCTTGTTCATTCGCGAAAGGGACAGCACAAAAGCCCGGCCAGTATTATCGGGGATGCCGCCCCCAACAAGGCCGGTATTGCCGCCTTGCGGTACAATAATAATTCCCTGCTCATAGGCGCGGCGCATAATCGCGCTGACCTGTTCGGTGTTGCGCGGAAATAATACCGCTTCGGCATCGCCTGTGTAATTGCCGCGCCAGTCTTGCAAGAAGGGGGCTTTGTCATCTGCTAGGCTAAGGATATCTTTTTCATCCAGCAAATCATTAAAATGTTGTATATTATTCATTTTTGTTACTCATCATAGAAGCGTTTAACTGCCTGTTTTCAGACGATAAACATTTTTTGAAAAAAAGCTATTCAGGCGTCCTTGGTGCAGCTGCCCGTACGAGGCGATCATTTATCGCAAGGCCTAATCCTGACATGGGGATGGGGGCAAAGGCAATAGATTTTGCGCCCTTTTTATCAGCTAAATGCATAATGGCAAAAAGTCGTGCAGCCGCTTCATGCAAATCGCCTTCAGGGGAGAGGTTAAATTCTGAAACCACCCCTTTTGGCAAGGCGCCAAACCCGACAAATATCTCATCTTCGCCAATATCTGCCGCGTTTAGCCTGACCCTGGCAGAAGGGGCATAATGGCTGGCTAATTGCCCGGGGGCAGCCAGCGGCGCGGTGTTTTTATCCGGCGTGTTAGCAGGGGCGGCAACTTTAAGGCCGGTTTCGGCATAAATCTGCTCTGCCGTAACAGGCCCTGGCCGCAGCAAAAGGGGGCTTTTTCCGCGACAATCAATAACGGTTGATTCCAGGCCGCGCTGGCACGTACCACCATCCAAAATCACATCACATTTATCGCCCAGCCCGTCTTCGACATGACGGGCTTCAGACGGGCTGATACGCCCGCTTGGATTGGCAGAAGGGGCAACAACCGGCTGGCCAACAAGCCCTAGCAGGCGCAGAGCATCCGCATGACCCGGCACGCGCACCGCAAGGCTGTCACTGCCAGCAGATGCCAACAGGCTAATCGGGCTATCTGCCGGGCGTTCAAGGATCAAGGTTAAAGGGCCAGGCCAGAAATGGGCGGCCAGTTTTTCAGCAATTTTATTTGGCAAACCGGCTTTAAGCGCGCTATCTGTATCGGCAAAATGGCTGATAAGCGGGTTGAATTGCGGCCGGTTCTTGGCCACAAAAATTTTTACCACCGCGCTATCATCTGTGGCTATCGCCCCCAGCCCGTATACCGTTTCTGTCGGAAAGGCAACCAATCCCCCTTTTTTAAGGCAGGCAGCGGCTTCTTTCAGACTGGTATCGGTAATAGCGGTGATAGGCATAATTTTTGTCTGTTGTTTTTATCAGGAAATTTCGGGCATCAACAAAAGCTGGCAGTGGCCGGCCAGAACAGTTACACTCCTTCGGTAATTATATCCTGTTATCAATCCTGGTAGCTAACGCTGTTTAACTTACCCCCGAGATTTAAATAGAGCAAGAATCTGTAAATAGATAGCCAGGATGAGGTAAGGTAATCCTGTCTGTCTGTTATCGAGGAAAATTTTAAAAATGTGTGGCCGCTTTAGCCTGACCGCAAATAATGACGAGCTTCATCAGCGTTTTGGTGTTTCTGTGTTGCAAAATCTTGTGCCGCGCTGGAATATCGCTCCCTCACAATCCAGCCTGGTTTTGCGCCAGCGCGGGCTGGAGCTGGGCGCTGAAATGGCCGAATTTGGCAAGCCGGCAGGCCCACAGCATAAAAGGCTGATTAATGCGCGTTCTGAAACTGTAACCGAAAAGCCGACCTTTAAAGAGGCCTTTATCTATCGCCGCTGTCTGGTGGTGGCCAGCGGCTGGTTTGAATGGTCTGCCCCGCGCCAGCCCTGGCATATTCAGCTTCAAGATGGCCGCGTAATGGCGATGGCGGGTCTTTGTTTTGACGCCCCCAAAGGGCAATCAGCACAATTTGTGATTTTGACAACAGATGCCGATGGCAGCTTGCAGGACTTGCATCATCGCTGCCCGCTTGTTTTACCGGCCAGCCACTGGTCTGTCTGGCTATCCGGCAATGCTGAACAGGCAAAAAAATGTCTTGTTCCGCCATCTGCCCGTTTTTTTAACGCCTATCGTGTGCATCCCGATGTCGGCAATATTAAAAATGATAATGCCGGTTTGGTTGCCCCCTATAGCGGAACCGAACAGGCCAGCCAGCCACAAGCTGACTTATTTGGCTAACCAGATTGTTACCGGACTAGCCCATTGGCCGGCTATCGCGCACCAGACAGGCATAAAGATGCCACAGCATAAGGGCGGCTGCCCCGCGATAGGGCTGCCAGAGAAGAGCAAAATTATCCATTTCTGCATGGGAAGGGCGGCCGGGCAAATTTTTCAACCGCTTGACCGCTTCCATCAGAGCCAGATCATTTCCCGGCCAGGCATCCAGATCCGCCAGGCAAAATAGCCGGTAATTGCTGACCGTCCAGCCCCCTATTCCGCGATAGGCTATCAGGGTTTTGGTAAAGATATCTGCTGGCTGTTCTGCCAGTTGATTGAGACCCAGCTTGCCGTCGGCCTCTGCCCGAGCAAGATCGATAATATATTCCGATTTCCGGCGCGACAGGCCAACTGCTTGCAAATCTGCATAATCCAGACGGGCGAGTGCTTGTGCGGATTGCCAGTCCCGTTCGCTCAGGCGCGTCCATAAGGTCTGGGCAACCGAACGCGAAATTTGCTGGCCTAGAATAATCCGCACCAGAGCCGGAAATCCGGCTGTCTCAAACCTGTCCGGGGGATTGCCCCATTGCGCCCGGGCATCGCAAAAATCGGCATCAAGCCTGTCAAGTGCCTCCAGCGCTTCATACAGGGCGCGCAGGGCTTTAGATGTATTATTATCTATGATATCTGACATGATGGGTGTTAGCTTAAGCGAAATTCTCACAATCGACCAGTATAGAAAAGCTGATGATTAAACAGGAGATAACAGATATGTCCGATAGGCAAAAATCAGATACCCATCTGGTGTGGGATTTGCCCTTGCGTCTATTTCACTGGTTGCTGGCGGTGTGTGTTATTGCCGGCATTATTTCTGGCAAAATGGAAGCATTATCGGTGCATCAGCATACAGGCATGGCGGTAATGGGTCTGGTTCTGTTCCGCCTGATTTGGGGCTTTAGTGGCAGTCAGACTGCCCGCTTTGCCCGTTTCATTCGCCCCATTTCCGAAGTGATAGAGATATTGGGACAAATCAGGGAAGGGCGCGCAGATAAACGTGCCGGCCATTCCGCCCTTGGCGGTTATGCGGTATTATATCTGCTGGGAATATGTCTGGTGATGAGCGTTTCAGGCGCATTTTCAACAGATGATGTATTATTTGAAGGGCCGTTTGTGGTGCTGATGCCCGGCGCATCTCCTATAGCTGAAACCGTGCATTCCATCGCTGAAAAATTTCTATTTTTAGGGATATTTTTGCATTTACTGGCTATGGTGATTTATTATTTCAGACTGAGAAAAAACCTCGTACCTGCGATGGTAACAGGCCGGCATAAAGGCCTGACAGGCGATAGCGGATTTATTTCCAATCGTCATAATATGCTAGGATTGCTGGGGCTGGTAATTATTCTTATCGCCTCGCAATTGCCGATATTTTTACAACCCGGCCTATATTAGACCTGCGCTAACCAACAAGGCCAGCCCCAACCCCGTCTGGCAATCGCCAGCTAGTCTGCCTTATAGCTGCTATGGCAACTTTTACACGTTCCGCCCAATATACGCACCGCGCCCATTACCGCATCGCCATCCTGGCTAAGGGCGGCATCTCTTAGCGCGAGGGCTGCTTGATGATTGGCACTTGCCTTGTCCTTGAAATCATCAAAATTTTCCCAAATAGCAGGCAGCGCCCCGCGGCTGGTCGCGCTGGCCGGGAAATAATTGGGCATATCATTTGCCCAATCAGCAATTTTTTGCGCGCCATCGGCCAGTTCCTGCCATTCTTCCATGCCAATCTGGTCACGGACAGCCTTTAAAATTGTGGCATTTTGTTTGAAATTGGCCTTGCGGGTTTCTACCAAATCGGCTGCCATCAGCGGCAGGGGTGCAGCCAGCACAAAAAGCAGTAGAGCAGAGACAAGTTTTTTCATATTCATTTTCCCTCAATATGATAGATTAGCGATAACTTCATTTTAGTTCCCACAGGCTTTGTGTGAATTTATACGCATTGCACAGGCTATCCAGATTGGCTTTACAGGCTGTTTAACCATTTTAGATGATATTATCTGTTCAAATTAAGGGGGTATTGCTTACCCTCGCAGCGGTATGTTTCGGGGTCATCACAGGCGGTATTGTGAAAATGCTGTCAGGCGACCTTACCCTGCTTTCCACGCTGTTTTTTCGTTATCTGTTCTCACTGCCGATATTGGGGCTGGTAGCCTGGCGTGCCCGTGGGCGCGATATGCTACATATTACCCAGAGGCGGACAATGGTCATACGGGTGATGTTTGGGCTGGCAGGGATTACTTTCTGGTTCTTGTCCGTGCGCAATATTCCCCTAGGTCAGGCAACAGCGCTTTTTCAATCTTCTGTTTTGTTTATCACTCTTGCATCGCCTCTGTTGCTGGCGGAAAAAGTGGGGATTTATCGCACGATGGCGGTGATTACCGGCTTGCTGGGCATCCTGTTATTAACCGATCCCTTTTCGCAAGAGGTCACCCCGGCAGTTTTATTTGCGGTATGCGGGGCGATGGCAAGTGCAGGCTTGGCTATCACGCTGCGCAAGCTGGGCAAGGGCGATCAGCCTGTCACGGTGGCCTTTGTTTATAACAGTATCGGGTTTTTGGTATTTTCTTTAATGGTTCTTATTCTGCCCGGGCAATTTGTTTTGCCGAGCCTGAAAGAGCTGTTCATGCTGGTCGCACTGGGGATGTTCAGCTCGCTTTTGCAATTATGTTTTACCACTGCCTATCGATATAGCGAAGCGGTGGTGGTCGCCTCATTGCGCTATCTGCAAGTCCCGATGGCGGCTATTTTCGGCTTTCTGCTTTTCTCTGAAGTGCCAACAGCTATTCAATTATGCGGAATGGTGGTTGTGGTTTCTTCTTGTATGTTTATTATCTGGCGCGAATTCACCATTTCACGCCAACAGGCGATAGATAAATAATTGCGGTCAGGAGAGGCAAAATGATTATCCGGGTTATGGGCGAGATTGAAATCCATTGTTTCGAGCAAAAAGGCGAAACCGCCTCGGCTGACAAGCTCTCTGCATTAACCTCTATTGATAGCCCCGGCGACGGGGATATTATTAACTGGCTTGGCAAGGCACTGGATGATGCGGGCGCGCCATCGCTGGAAGAGGATGCAAGCTGGCGCGAGCAGGTAGAAATAGCTGCCAGTATTCTGGCAGCCCCGATCCTGACAAAAGCCGATGCAGATGATTTTGTCCTGTTGCTGGTGTTGCGCGAAAAATGGCCGGTTGGCACTAAGGCTCGTTTTAAAGCTGTCGCGGACAGGGTAGGGGCAAGCCACACCTATCGCCTGTTGACCTGCCCCTTGCAAAAGGGCGCGGACATCTCGGATGAAGAGAGTTTAAGCCAGGCAGAAGCGGCCTCGCTTCGCGCGATGGTGCCTGTTTTGAAAAAGGCGCGCAAACAATTTGCCAATAGCTCTGGCCTGCAACAATTTTTGCAGCAGCAAAATTAGGTAAAAGCCTCAGCTAGACAGCTAGTTCCGGCCGGTTTTTAAATTCTTCCAGCGCTTCTGGATTGGCCAGTGCTTCGGTATTTTTAACTGGTCGGCCCTGAATAATATCGCGCACTGCCAATTCGGTGATTTTGCCGGAACGGGTGCGCGGAATATCGCGCACTTCCAGAATAACAGCCGGGACATGACGTGGGCTGGCCTCTTTTTTCAGGCTGGCACGTATATTTGCCTGAATATCCGCATTCAGGGCATATCCCTCTGCCATCCGCACAAATAATACCACCCGAACATCATGGTTAATCATCTGGCCAATGACCAGGGATTCGGCTACCTCATCAAAAGCTTCAACAATCCGGTAAATCTCGGCTGTGCCAATGCGTACCCCGCCCGGATTAAGCGTTGCATCGGAACGGCCATGAATAATAATGCCGGCTTGTTCGGTAAGGGTTGCCCAGTCACCATGTCGCCAGATATTTGGATAGACATCAAAATAGGCCTCGTGATAGCGGCTGCCATCGCTATCATTCCAGAAACCGACAGGCATGGATGGGAAGGGGGCAAGACAGCATAATTCCCCTTGTTCGCCCGATATTTGTTGGCCCTCATCATCCAGAATAGCGACTTCCATTCCAAGGGCGCGTACCTGAATCTCGCCCGCATAGACAGGCTTTACCGGACATCCCAGAACAAAACATCCCATAATATCTGTTCCTCCTGAAATAGAGGCAAGCTGGATATCGCTTTTTATCCCGTCATAGACAAAGCCAAACCCTTCAGATGAAAGAGGCGAGCCGGTAGAACACAGGATACGTAAATGGCGGAGATCAAATTGTTCAGCCGGACGCAGGCCGGATTTTCGCACCGCATCTATATATTTTGCCGATGTACCGAACAGGGTCATCTTTTCCTTTTCGGCAATTTGCCATAACCGTTCAGGGCCGGGATGGAACGGATTGCCTTCATAGACGATTACACTTGCCTGCATCATCAGCCCGGAAACCAGCCAGTTCCACATCATCCAGCCGCAGGTGGTAAAATAAAAAATCCTGTCCTTGTCGGAAATATCACTATGCAGGCGATGTTCCTTGATATGCTGCATCAGCGTGCCGCCGGTTGAATGGACAATACATTTTGGCGCGCCTGTTGTCCCGGAACTGTAAAGGATGTAAAGCGGATCATTAAAGCCGCCGCGGCAAAACGCCTCTATCGGGGCATGGCTCAGGCTATCGGCAAACATCCCGCTGTTCGGTATGGCAGCGATATCCGGCCGGGCATCAAGATAGGCATCTATCAGCACATTTTCCACTGAGGGCAATTTTTGCATGAGTTCTGCTATAATTTTCAGCCTGTCTATCGGCTTGCCATTATAGCGATAGCCATCTGCTGCAATAAGTAATTTCGGGGTGATCTGGCCAAAACGGTCGGCCACGCCATTTAACCCGAAATCAGGCGAACAGCTGGAAAAAATAGCGCCCAGGCTGGCGGTTGCCAGCATAGCGATAACCGCGGTTTCATTATTGGGTATATAGGCGGCCACACGATCGCCCTTTTTTATGCCTTTTGCCTGCATCCAGCCAGCCAGTGACAGCGCCTTTTCCCGCAATTCCTTGCGGCTCAGGCGGGTACATCTGCCATCCTCGCCATAGGCGATAAAGGCCGGACGGTCATCTGCATCTGCCAGCATATTTTCGGCATAATTCAGCCGGGCATCCGGAAAAAATTGCGCGCCAGGCATTTTATCTTTGTCAATTAACAGCCGCGTGCCTTTATCCCCGATAACCCCGTGCCAGTCCCATAAGGCTGACCAGAATATATCCGGGGCATCCACCGACCATTGCCAGAGCTGTTCATACTCTTTGTGCCAGTCAAAGCCATGCCGGGTTTTGATATGGCTCGCAAATTGATAAATTTGTGTTTTTTCAGGGTTTTGAGGTTGCCATAATAGATCGCCTGCTTCGATAAAGGTCATGGCTGTCTCCAGAATTTGCCGATGCGTGTCAGGGCTATCATCTTAGCCAGAGCAGGCGCGATGTAAACTGCCTCGGCCGCGTTTTTTGTCAAAAACTAACCCTTTCGATCTAGTCTTTTGTATAACTGTTTTCTGCTGCGTTAATATGTTTTTAATCATTTTGCTTTTGTTTTCAGGAAAAATGACAAAACAGAATATGTAATGCTTATAGAAGAAATGCAAGCCTATCTCTCAGGGGAATTACGCGCAATGGAAGGGGGTAAATTCTTATATTATCCCGAAGCCTCGCCGGTAATCCTGCAGCTCGAATGCATAGAAGATGGAAGATTGCTGGTTTATTGCAGTTTTGCTCGCGATGGCAGCGGGTTATTTCTAGCTTCTTTTATGACCCTGCTCTTGACAGAAGATGTGGGCGTTATCAGCCCATCTGCCTTTGCTGTACCAGCGGGTATGGGATGTGTAACCGGTTCAGTCTCGCAGACCTATTTTCAGATATTGCCGCCATCAACGCTCGAGCATAGCCCTCTGCAGTGCCAGACATTTGCCGCTGCTTGTATGTTATTTGCTCATGAAATGCAGGGGAAATCTGCAGATTTATATGACACAAACACGCTTTTGGAAGACAGGTTGCCTGCTTGTAATCTGGCAGATTTCAGAATTGCGCATTTAATGGAAAATATCGACGAAGCCTAGCGGCGGGCTTTTCTACTTGCTTTATCGGCTGTCTGCTCTGTCTTTCCTCCCTGACAGGGCAGTGATTATTTCTGCCCCACTGGACAATTATTCTTAACTCAGGCAAGAGACTAATAACTGCCTGGCAAAAAGGCATAAGATAAGCGGAGAAGGAAGATGACCAGCCAGTTTGATTTTGACCTGATTGTGATTGGGGCAGGTTCAGGGGGCGTGCGTGCCGGGCGTATCGCAGCTGGCTATGGGGCGCGGGTAGCCGTAATCGAAGGTGACCGGCCAGGCGGGACTTGTGTCATTCGCGGCTGTGTGCCGAAAAAATTACTGGTTTATGGGGCAAGTTTTGCCGGAGAGGCAGAAGATGCGGCCGGATTTGGCTGGCAGATGGAGGGGCTGAGCCATAGCTGGGCCCAGCTTATCGCGTCCAAGGATAAGGAAATAGACAGGCTGGAAGGCATTTATCGCAATTTGCTAAAAAATGCCGGCGCAACTCTGATAGAGGGGTGGGGTAAAATTACTGGCCCAAATAGCGTATCGGTTGGCACAGACAGCTATAGAGCCCAGCGGATATTAATTGCGACAGGCGGACGCCCCTCAGCCCCGCCTGTACCCGGGCTGGATGAATTTGCGATATCATCAAATGAAGCGCTGGATCTGAAACAGCGCCCAAACCATATTGTTGTCTATGGTAGCGGCTATATAGCCCTTGAATTTGCCGGTATTTTTGCCGGATTTGGCAGCCGGGTTGATTTGGTTTACCGGGCGGATTTGCCGCTTCGCGGATTTGATGAAGATGTCCGCCGGCATATTGCAGAAGCCCTTACAGACAGAGGGATAAATCTGATATCCGGCCGCACTGTCACAGAGGTTAAACAGACAGATTCAGCCTATGAAGTGGTGCTGGATAATGGCCATATCCTGACCCCGGACAAGGTAATGGCCGCAACTGGCAGACGCCCGAATATCGAGGGGCTGGGTCTGCAAGAAGCAGGTGTCAAAACAAATGAACGCGGAGCAGTCATGGTCGATGAATGGAGCCAGACTTCCATTGCGTCTATCTATGCGGTAGGCGATGTGACTGACCGGATTAATCTTACCCCCGTTGCGATTGCCGAGGGTCATGCCTTTGCCGATACCCATTATGGCGGCATCGCCCGTCATATAGGCTATGATAATGTCCCATCTGCAGTGTTTAGCCAGCCCAATATTGCCTCTGTCGGGCTGACCGAGCAGCAGGCCCTGTCTGAATATGGTGAAATAGATGTCTTTGAGAGCCGCTTTCGGGCAATGAAAAACACCCTTTCAGGGCGACCGGAAAAAACCTATATGAAGCTGATTGTTGCCAAAGACAGCCAAAAGGTCATTGGCGTGCATATGGTCGGCCCGGATGCGGCAGAAATAATGCAAGGCATGGCGATTGCGGTGAAAATGGGGGCAAAGAAATCGGATTTTGATGCGGTTATCGGCATCCATCCTTCTGCTGCAGAAGAGTTTGTTACCATGCGCACACCGCGCCCCTAGACCAGGTTTTGAGCCTCAACAAAAAAAGCGTTCAGTTTCCT
>Ga0181581_10002907_pt1 | contig 13441 bp, 9 predicted proteins | sample 071ome_22_FD_132433 | JGI IMG/M metagenome (GOLD analysis project Ga0181581, IMG submission 132433) | Coastal salt marsh microbial communities from the Groves Creek Marsh, Skidaway Island, Georgia - 071404AT metaG (megahit assembly) | ecosystem: Environmental > Aquatic > Marine > Intertidal zone... | reverse complement strand
CTTGTCACAGCCAACACGTTCCAGCCATTGATGTCTTGAGCAAACGATCGCGCGCCTTCGAACATGGCGGTCATGTCAGTGACGGCAGCGGTGTTCCAGCGAGAGATGTCGCGGTTGAACGCAGACTTGTCCTGGAACAAGCTCGACATGTCGGTCACGAGCGACGTGTCCCAGTCGGAGAACGCGACGTAAAACGCTCGACCACAATCAACGTTTGTGTTGTTGCAATCGCAGTCGCCGGAGGGTGAGGCGGCGAGACAACTATCCACGGCGGCCTTCAAATCATCACGATTCAAAAATGGACGCGGAGGATACCAGTTGGAAGGAGGCCCGTCTGGTGGATACACGGTGCCATCGAGCAGACGATACTTGGTCAACCAGGCAGTGGCGCCGTCAAACATACTAGCGACACTAGCGGTCGAAGGGACATTCCAAGAGCGAATGCCATCTTGAAGAAAATCCGAACTCAGCCAAAACATACCATTCATGTTTGTGACGCCACTAACATTCCAAGAAGAGATATCTTGATTGAATGTGGTACTGTAAAACATACCGCTCATGCTAGTGACAGAATTCGTGTTCCAATTATTCAACGGTCGATTAAAAGCAACTGCGTCACCAAACATGTAATACATATTTGTGACCGCAGCAGTATTCCAGGTATTCAGTGGTTGGTTGAACGCACTGGCCCTGTGAAACATGTAAGACATATCTATGACCGCAGCAGTATTCCAGCTATTCAGTGGTTGGTTGAATGCACTAGCGCCGTTAAACATACCGTACATGCTGGTGACAGAATTCGTATTCCAAGTATCGAGTGGCTGATTGAACGCACTGGCCCTGTAAAACATGTAATCCATTCCTTCGAGCGAGGCGGTATTCCAGGTATTCAGTGGTTGGTTGAACGCACTAGCGCCGTTAAACATGTCACGCATACTTTTGACCGCAGTAGTATTCCAGCTATTCAGTGGTTGGTTGAATGCACTAGCGCCGTTAAACATACTGTACATGCTGGTGACAGAATTCGTATTCCAAGTATCGAGTGGCTGATTGAACGCACTGGCCCTGTAAAACATGTAATCCATTACTTCGAGCGAGGCGGTATTCCAGCTATTCAGTGGTTGGTTGAATGCACTAGCGCCGTTAAACATACCGTACATGCTGGTGACCGCAGTAGTATTCCAAGTATCGAGTGGCTGATTGAACGCACTGGCACTGTAAAACATGTAATCCATTACTTCGAGCGAGGCGGTATTCCAGCTATTCAGTGGTTGGTTGAATGCACTAGCGCCGCTAAACATACCGTTAGCATATCGGATCGACTCGGTGTTCCAACTGTTCAACGATTGGTCGAAAGACTTTGCGCCATAGAACATGTAGAATGCGAAGGATACTGAAGCAGTATTCCAGGAGTTGAGCGCCTGATTGAAAGACGTCGCTAACCAGAACATGTAGGATACACCCGTAACCTTTGCGACGTTCCAGTTGTCGAGAGGCTGGTTGAAAGCCGAGGCGTTATAAAATAGCGAGTTCATGCTCGTCACCGCCTGCGTGTTCCAATTGTTGATGTTTTGATTGAACTGCCATTTATCCCTGAACACTGCGTACAAAGACGTCACACTTTGAATGTTCCAGCCTCCTATCGACGACGACCCCGCGGGCCCGCAGTTCACCGTCGTCGACGAGCAGTCGCAAGCTCCCGTCGGATTCGCCTCCAAACATAAATCTACGTACTTGCGCAGCTCTTGCAGATTGAGGAAACCACGCGGTATCCACTCCCACGCGTTCGGCGGTCCATCGTCAGCACTGCCGACTTCGCCCGCACGTCGACGATATTTGTTTTTCCATGCGGTAGCGCCTTCAAACGCGTTCGAGTTTCCTATGGATGGGCGTGGCCAACCCGTGATATCGGCGTCGAAAGAAACCGCGTCCTTAAACGCACTCGACAAGTATTCAACCGCCGCCGTATTCCAACCGCTGATGTCCTGGTTGAAGTCCGTCGCGCCTCTGAAGATGTCATCCATGTCCGTCACCCTTTGCGTGTTCCAATTAGCGATGTTTTTATTGAACTTGGCCGCACCCCAGAACGTCCCCCACATGGTGTTGACGGAACTCGTGTTCCAGCTCGAAATATCGGCGTTGAACAGATTCGTCGTGATGGTAAAACTTTGGCTCGAGGCTGAGCTATCCGCGAAGAGATATTTGAGCGATTGCACACCGCTCACGTCCCACGTGCTCATCGGCGCGATGGTCAAGTCGCTCGGGTTGCTGACGACCGCCCCGGACGGCGCGCTTCCGCAGTTCACGCCGGTGGCATCGTTAAAAATGCACTGATTAAACGTATCCCTCAAATCCTGAGGCGGTAAGTTAGATAAGGGTGTGTTCGTGCGACCCGTAAACACAGGATTAGGTCCCGTCACGATCCTCGCGTTCGCGCCGCCGCACGCCGCCGCCGCCGCCGCCGCCGCCGCCGCCGCGCGTCGCGCCCAGCACCGTCGCCGTCGCCGTCGCCATCGCCGTCGCGACCCATCGTCGCGCGCGCCAATCCATCGCGCGCGTTCACCCTCGTCCTCTCCTCGACGAGACCGTCCTCCCGCGCGCGTCGGCGGCGTCATCGCGCGGCGACCGCGCGACGACGTTCAATTCCGAGCCCGCGCCGAGCGACGAACGACCGCGCGCGCCACGCCGCGCCGCGCCGCGCGACGACGACCGCCCCGATCGAGAGGTACGTATTCACGCGCGCGCGAACCCCGCGCGTGCACGCCGACGTCGCGCGCGTCGCGTCGCGAGGCGACGATTGCGGACGACGTCGAGCGTCCCTGGAACGGTCGCGCGGCGCGTCGAGAAGATATGGCGTATTTGACGAGTCACGACCCATACAGAGCCCCCCCCCTAAAGAAAGATCGATCTCGCGCGTCCAACGGTCGAGGCGAAGGCCCGGGGCCGTGGGAGGGACTCCGTCTTGAGTCATGACCCATGTCTATGTATTGACCGGTCGTGATCGGTGAAAGACCCCCCCCACGCACCCGCGCATCGGCCCGGCGCGCGCGCGAAACGAGACGACGACGGACGACCGTCGCGGAACGGCGGACGCGCGAGAGGTCGGCGCGAGGCTCGACGGAGGAGAAGACGGACGCGTCGATCGAGCGCGGAGGCGAGCGAGCGAGCGCGCGTGATCGATCGATCGATCGATCGATCGATCGGGTGCGCGATTTCGATTTGAATCGAATCAACGCGAAGGCGACGCGAGCGAACGAACGACCGCGATGCCGCCGAAAGCGACGGGAGGGGCGAAGAAACCGGCGGTGAAGAAGGCGAAGAAACCGGCGGTGAAGAAGACGACGGCGACGAAGAAGAAGAAACCCGCGGCGAAGAAGAAGAAGAAGCCGGCGGCGAAAAAGGCGAAGAAGCCGGCGGCGAACGCGGCGCCGAAGAAGGAGTACGATTTGCACGGACAGAAGCGAGAGACGCCGGACGAGGCGGATCCGTTGCGTAAATTTTATCTGTCGCTTCGTAAACAGAATCCGAAGAGCGTCATGGCGGAGGTGTGGTTGATGGAACACGGTTTGCTCGAGGACGCCGAGGCGCAGAGAGACGCGTACAAGCGGTTTTTGAAGAGCAAGGGTAAGGCTGTGCCGAAACTCACCATTAAAAAGGTGAAGACGGAGGTGAAGGAGGAAATCGAGACGCCCGCGGCGACGAAACCGTTGGCGTCGAAGGTGGTGGTTGACGACGATTCGGACGACGACGACGTTCCGTTGGCGCAACTCGCCGCCAAGAGTTGAGTCGAGACGACGACCGAGCCGATGTTCGACACACGCTGTAGCTCCATCCATCGTATAAGTAATACAACGTATACAATTAGAACTGAATGTTCTTCGTGTCGGTTCACGGCGTCCACTCGGACGTCTCGTGTTTTCCTCGCGCGCGCGACCCTCGTCGTCTCGAACGCGCAAAGGTCGTCCCGCACGCCGCACTTCGCAGCGCGTCGCGACGTCCGCCGCGAGCGGCATGCGCGAGGCGACGTATAGGACCGTCTATCCGGTCTCCGCGCGTCAGTATTACGATCTCATGCTCTCGAGCGCGTTTCAGCGCGCCGTCCACGTGGACGGGCTACACATGAGCGTCTGGGACAACGTCGACGAGTATCCCGCCCCGAGGCGGTTGAAACGTCGAGTGTATTCGGAACCGTCGCTCAAGCTTCCGAAGTGGATGGCGCGCTTCGCGAGAAAGTCGCAGGCTTACACGGAGTATTCGGAATTTTGTCCCGAGACGCTGACCAGGCGCACCCGCGTCGTGCCGAAAATAGGCGCCAACTTGATGGAGCTCGTCGTCGAGGAGAGGTACGAGAACGTCGAAGGGTCGGTGGTAGGGAAGGGGAAAGCAGGGGCACACGCGTCGTCGTCGTCGTGCGTCGTGGTGTCGGCGGTGCGCATTCGTAGCAAGCTTCGATTGTTTCGAAACCTCTTTGAAAAGTGGATTCTCGAACAGAGCGAAGTCAAGGTGCGGCAGAGAGATGATTACGTGCTTCGCGCGCTCGAGACGAGCGTTTTCGACGAGTTGTTGGCGCAGGAGGACATCGCTAGTGGCGTCGAGGTTGAAGAGGAAGGGAGCGGGCGAATGTCGGTTCCAAAACTGGCCGCGACGGTGGCGCTCGCCGTAGCGACGCGGTTGGCGTCGAGAGCCGCGACTACGAGACGGCGGGAGCGTTAGATGGATGTATTCAGTACTTGCATAGCGTATCGATTTGATTGATTGTATTCTAGCTAGATTTGTTTCGACATCCACGCGTCGTATTTGCTCTGCACGACGTTCACGACGGGGTCCACCTTGGCGAGCGCGTTCGATTCCAATGGACCGACGACTTCGACGACACCACACCGTCCGTAGTGCTGCGCTACACTGAGACCACTGAGACAGTAACATGTGTGATAGTGGTCGCGTCCGACGCCGGGTTTATCCCGTAATCCACCGGCGCCGTTATCCGATTGGCAACAATCCAGAATCCATCCCTGTAACGCGCCGTTGGCAAACGGCGCCGGAGCCGGTGACCCCGGCGGGTACTCGGCCGGTTGATACAGTGTCGCCGCGCACATCCCGATCGAGCGAGACTCCTCCTCTACATCGATCGGCTCGTCGACGTCAACTTTGAGCGCGCGCGCGCTCCTATTCGTAAACTGCCGCAGCAACGTCTCTGACGAGCGCTGCAACACGGGAAAACACCCACCCTGCCAAAACGAATAACACCCGTCCACGAGTTTATTCGTTCGACCGTTGAACCCACCCTCGACCTCACCCTGCCTGTTGGCCAACCAACGCTCCAAGTTTCCTAAATCTAACGCGTCGAGCGATCCCGCCAACGCGCACGCGGCGAGTCCGCAAAACGTGTACCCGCCGTGCGCCTCGCCGAGAGGTTCACCCGCGATCCCTCCCTCGTAACTCTGACAACTCGCCACGAAGGTCCCCACGCCGTTCGTGAGTGCATCGTCCATCACTCCGCACAGATGCGCCGTCGCCAACGCCGCGTAGCACCCTCGTGTGTCCGTCTCTCCGCCGTCGTGCACGCGAAAACCACCCGTCGTCTCATCCTTCAACGACATCAAAAACGCCCGCACGTCCTCCTTCACCAGCGTCTCTCGCGCCTCCTCCGTCCCTATCGTGACCAGCGCGCACGTCGCCGCGTACGTCGTCGCCACGTGCGGCATCTGTCCCGGTCCGCCACCGAAACCGAAACACACGCGTCGTCCCCGTCGACACCGACATCCTCTCAGAAACGACACGACGTCCCTCGCCAGCGCCTCGTCCCTCGCCGCGACGTCCACGTCGAGCAACGCGAGTCCGTGCACGCACCAGTACACCATCCACGCCCGCGACGCGTCGAGCGAGGTGAACGCCGCGGGAAGTTGCCGTAACCCGTCGAGAAGATAATCAACCGTCGCCTCGCGCGCGAGCGTCGTCTCGCGTCCGGCGCGCTCGTACACGCGTCGCGCCACATCCTCGAGGTCCGCGATCGCGTCCGCGGAGACGGAGGACATGTCGTACGGCGCGATGTCGCGCGAATGACTGAAGGCTCGACGAGTTTTCTCAACTGTCGCGTCGGCGAAGGTTACAACGACGCGACTCGGGGATCAACGAACGCTATTCGGGACGGCTATCGACGTCGGCGGGTGCAAAGAATGAATAAAGTATGACGGCGCGGTGCGTCGTCGAGCGGTGGTGGACGCTCAGAGCGGTTCGAGGAGACGTTTCATCCACTCGACGCTCACGAAGCGCACCATGTTGAGCGGCACCTGTCGCGCGGTGGTGGGGACGAGTCCCTTGTACAGCGCCAACGGACCCTCTCGACGCATCGTCTTCGCGATGCAATCGAGCGTCCCCGTGTACGGCATCTGGCCGCGCTCGTCCGCCTTCATGCTCATCAGACGCGATTTGGCGAGATCGATGGGATTGGACGTCAACGCGGCGACGACGCCGGCGCTAAACGCCGCCCCCGTCTGCGCCACCAATCCATCGCTCAACGACGTGTGTTCGAGTATGTAATGCTTTGATTGATCGTACACCGCCATCTGACTCGCCGTGACGATCATCGCTCGATTCACCGTAGGTCCGCATCCTCTCCACAGCGCGAACGCGCCCTCCTCTCTCGCCACTCGAAACAACGCGTCCGCGCCGTTTCGATAATTCCGTCTCAACTCCTTCGGCAATCGTCCGTCCGCCTGCATGCGCACCATTGCTAAATCCGCTGGATTCCCCACCGCCGCCCCGATCGCACCCGCACCGACGCCACACAGCGTCATCTTCCACAACGGCAGTTTCCCATCGCCGTCGCCGTCGGTGCGCAGCGCGTGCTTGAGCGCATCGTACGCGCCGAATTTCGTCCCTATGAAGGACGCCTGCCGCATGAGCGACGCCGTGAGCCCCTTATACAGACCAAACGCACCCTCGGCGCGCAACACGCGCGCGAACGTGGCCGCCATGCCCGGCGCGCGCGCGCTCGAGGTGGATGTCCCCGACCCGGCGGCGGCTTTATCCGCGAGCTCACCGGCGAGTTGCATGCGAACCTTGACGAGATCGATCGGGTGCGTCACCGCGCCGGACGCCATGGCGCCGAGCGACCCGCTCGCAAATCCCTTCCACGCGGCGGGGCCCTGCGGTTGGGCGAGGCCGGCCGAGTTGGTGCTCATGATGACGGGGCGAGGTGTGGGGACGAGAGCGTTTTGTATTGAGAGAGTTCGCGACGCTATGAGGGAGGGTCTCGAGCGTCGATTTCGAGGGGTTTCTGATCGGCGCCGCGAGCGTTCCACAGTAAACCTTGTTTCACCGCGGCGAACCAATCGTTGTTTTCGCTGTAGCTGCAGACGACGGGAATGGGGAAACTGGCGACGCGGACGACGACGGCGTCGCCGCGGGCGAGCTCTGTTTGGAATTTTCCGTCAAAGGCGGCCCAAGCGGTGTTTCGAGCGTTCGTGGGGCATCGGATGGTGACGACGACGGAGTCTGGGAGGACGATGGGGCGGAAGGAGAGGGAGTGCGGGCAGATGGGGGTGATGCAGAGCGCGGGGACGCCAGGATGGACCATTGAACCGCCGGCGGCGAGACTGTACGCCGTGGATCCGGTGGGCGAGCTGAGAATGACACCGTCGGCTGCCACCTTTGTGACGTGGTAGCCGTCGACGGCGAGATCGAGCTCGACCATGACCGGTTTCGGGCCGCGATCGATGAGCACCTCGTTGAGCACCGGTCGCCACTCGGAGTGCGTGCCGTCGGCGCCGATGGTTTGCGCCACGAGTCGGTTTCTCATCGAGAGGGTGAAATTCCCCAAACACACGTCTGCCAGCGTCTTCGGCATGTCCTCGATCTTGTGCGCCGTCAAGAAACCGAGCGATCCCATCGCGAACGCCAACACCGGAGGCATAGCTTTCGGGAAATACTTGGACGCCCACAAGATTGTGCCGTCGCCGCCCAAGACGACGACAAAGTCTATTATTTTGTACAGCCTAAAGCTCTCGTCCGCATCGTCCCACGTCTTACACGACGACTGCAACGCCTCCAATTCGTCCCACGCCGTGCGCTCGAGCCACGGCGTGACGCCATTGGCGCGGAGCACGTCCACGGCTTCCATCAAACGCGCCGTCGAGGCCGCGTCATGAATCTTCTTCACAACCAACGCGTTCTTCGGCGATTGAAGCCACGAAAAATTACTGTGCGGTGACGACTTTTGAGACGTTCGAATCCTCCTATCCCTCGGTTCTAACACGCGCACGCCCTCGTCGTTCGCCAAGACGAGTTCAAACGCCGCTTTGAGTCCTTCCTCCGGTGCGCTCTGGCTCGCACCTTCGCCGGCGACGACACTCTCGTCGTCGTCGTCCGGCGCGACGCGACGCGGCTCCTCACACGCCCGTCTCCCCCGTTCGGCGTCGTCGATCGCGGCGTCAGCGTCGCCCGAGTCTTTTGCATCGCTCTCATCGTCGCTGTCGTCGTCCCTCTCGCGACGAGAGCCCTCGCCCTCTCGCGCATCGTCGCACGCGCGAACGACGAATTTGTGTGATTTCGTTCGAAACCCCGCCAACCGCGGTCGTTCGATCGGTGACGTCAGACTGGACGACGAGAGCGTGCGGCGAGGACCCGGCGGATCGTCGGCGAAGCGCACGGCGCGCTCGGAGGAGCGGAGCGCGTGTAATTCACGTTTGAGCTCGGCGTTTTCGCGTTTGAGCGCATCCGTGGAGGACGTCGTCGCATCGTCGTCGGCGTCGAGACGCGAGGATTCGAGTGCGGACGTCGCGCGAGCGAGCGCGTCAGACGCGTCGTCGACCGTGGATGGGGCCATCGGACCGCGCGCGTCGCGCGAGACGGTTTGACGATGTCCCGTCGGTTTCGATTATTGACTGCGTCGACGACGCGACTGGGCCAGTCGCGTCGTCGGACTGGCGAACGAACGCGACAGAGAGAGAGGCGAACGTGTGAGATTCAATTCAATACGTACGTGTTCAATAGAAATCATCACGAAAAATCATCACATCTCATCGTCCTCATCGAAGGCGTTGCGGCGACGATCGAAATTAATCTTCCCGACGCGCGCGCCGCCGCCGCCGCCCGAACCGCTCGAGGCGGCGTTTTCCAACATGCCGATCAACGCCTGTTCGCTCACCTTGTGCACGCGACCGGCCTGCGCGGCGCGAAGGATACTCTCCTCGAGCGCGCGAGCCTTTTCGGGCTTCACGATGGCTATTCTGCTCACTGCGTCGAAGCCGGAAAAGCGTCGGTCGCGAAGCGCTCAGTCAGTCCTCGGTCGATCATTTCGCGCGCGCGCGATGGACGTCGTCGAAGAGGCTCGCATCGGTCGCGCGATGAATACGCACGTCTCTCTCGCGCCGCGGGCTCCAAAACGCTCGCTAGCGCCGCGCCTCGTCGCTCTTCGTTTTCGCGCTGTCTTTCCCTCGCAAGCTCCTGTTCCTCCGCGTTCACGACGCCATCCTCCGGAATGTCCAACTACGCGCGCCGAAACGATCGACGCATCGCGCCGTCATCGTCGTCATCGTCGTCAGTCGCGCGTCGTCGCGCGTCGCGTCACCGCGCGCGTCACCGCCGACGTGCGTCGGGCTCAAAAGTCAACTCGACGCCAACGTCGCCGCTCGCGCGTCGCTCGCGCGTCTCGCGCGTCGCTCGCCATCGAACGCGCACCGGTTGCCCTTGCATGTTCACGTCGTCACGCGCGCGTCTCCCTCGACCGCTCGCGCGCGCACGAAGACGAAGCGGCGCCGACGACTGCGGTCCCACATTCACAGACGCGCGCCATCATGTCGCGAGAGGGGTGCGTCGCGCGACGCGTTCGACCGCGATGCGACCGCGCGCGCCTTTTCCATCGTCGTCGTCGCGTCCGCGCGCGCGTCGCGTCGCCGCGCGCGTGTCGAAAGGCTACGGGACGATGGGGGAACGATTTCACGATGAATTCGAGGCGCGCGCGACGTTGCGCGCCGTGTCTCGAACGATGCCCGACTGACGACGACGTCACACGCACAGGACGAACGCGGACGCGTCGGTGTCGTTCTTTTGCGTGTCACCGAGCGCGGTGGTTCGAGGGAAGAAGCGCGACAGCGATGCCATGGCGCGCGAGCCGGAGGGCGACGACGCGCGAGACGTCAAGCGCCGAAGGAGTCTGCGGTTGATGCGCGCCGAGGTCGAGGCGGAGGGCGGCGCGGACGCGAAGTACGCGAGCGAGCGATTGACGCGGACGGTGGCGATACCGAAGCCGCGAGGATTAGCGGTGGCGAGAACGAACATTCCCGCTCCCAGGAAAGCGGCGCCGACGGCGAAGGCGATTCCGGCGCCCAAGAGCGCGATTCCGGCGCCGCGCGCGATGCCGAACACGGTGGTGAAGGAGAGCGAATAGAGTTAAATTAGCGACTGTTACGCGCGAAAATTAGCGGAGAGGTGTCGATGTAAAACCAAGTTGCGATGCGAGTGTTAAAAAGAGACGACGCGCGCGAACAGCGGTTGACGCGACGCGGGAGAGATGCCGCCGTCGTCTTCTAACGCAGCGAAGACCCGCGACCAGACGTCTCGAACGAAGTTTCGCTGACGCTCGAGCTTAAAATCTGGTCTGTCGAAAACGCCGATGAGGTGTGGTCGCGGCGTGTCGCCGCTCCGCACGATGAACTCGAAATCGAAGAACAGCGGCGCTCCAACGGCGGCGTATGCGTCGTAGTGCGCGTCTTGTACGACGTTTGTGGGTAAACGCACGCGCGTGCGCATCGCCGCCGTCGCCGCTTCGCACTGTGAGATGATATCGTCGGAGAAATCGTCGGTGCCCGTGATTCGCGAACACAGTTCGCCGAAATCCACCTCACGCGCGACGGCGCTCGCCTCGTCGCCGGAGAGTCCGCGATTTGTGAGCTCTCGCGAACACACGTCATCCTCGTCTTCCGCTTCGGTCGGCGTCGAGACGACGTATTCACGCGCCGCCGAGCACACGCTCACGTGTCTGGCGATGTACGCCGCATCGTCGGCCGCGTTCGCGTTCGGCACGAAGGCGACGTGAGCGCGAATCGCGCACTTTCTCCCGAGTTCATCCGTGAGCGCGTCGCCGACGTGACGCTGCGCGATCAGTTCGCCTCTCGAACGGCGCGCGCGTGCGTCCGTGATGACGTCTCTTAAATTGGCCAACGCGTCGACGCGATCGATGCGTTCGCCGTATACGCCCGGAAATCTTCGGTGCGCGCCCTTGAGCACGAAGACGTCGTCGAGCGCGTGGTCGTCCACCGTCTCGCTCGTGACGATCGCGGGTACGCACACGACGTCGCGCTCGGCGTGCTTTTCGATGGCGTCGTGAAACGCAACTTTAGACGTGAGAAGTTCGTACCACTGCGGACTGACGCTGATCGCGTTGAAAGACTCGAGTGACGCGAAGAAGGCGTCGGTGACGTTGGCGTCCTCGAGCGCGCTCTGCCAAAGCGCACGATACTCCTCCACCGCGTCGTCGTCGCCGCAATCCCACGCCACCTTGGCAAGTGGGTACACGCCCATGACGCCGACACCCGCGCGCAGGGCTTGTTGGTACAGACTCGACGGCTCGGCTGAATATCCGTTGAGATGCAACGCGTGCGCGAGCGTAAACAACAACAACGGATGTCGTCCCGGTTTCGTAAACTTCCCCTCCGGTCCTCCCGATCTCGCCGTGCGCATGAGCGCCACCGCGCTCGTCAACGTCCCGAACTTGACGCACATCAAACGCGCGAGCGAAATCCAGCAATCGGGATAATCGAACGCAATCGTCACGCATCCCGCGTACTCCTCCTCGGCCCGATTATACAAACCGACGTCCTCGAACATTTGTCCCGCGAGCACGCGCGCCCCCACGCAGGTCGGCGTGCGTCGATACGCCTCGCGCGCCTTGTCGATCGCCGTCGCCGTGCATCCGAGCGCGTGATACACCGCCGCCAAGTGCAGAGACGCCTGATAATACTCGGGCTCGACGACCAACGCGCGTTCCATCTTCTCCGCGAACGCGCGCGTCATGGCTCTCGTTCGCGTCGCCCCCTCCGGCGTCTCCAACGCGCGTCGCGCCTCGTCCACGAGTTCATCCACGCGAGGATCGCGGTCTCGAGCCTCGGCATTTCGTTGCATCTCGAGTAATTGCGCATCCTTGGTCGCGTCGTCGGCGTCGGCGCGCGCGTCTCTCTCGGCGTCGTCGCGAAGCGCCGCCTCGATGTCGTCCAATTCGCGCAAACATCCCACCGCGAGGTCTCGATCGACGCGCGCGTTTTTATTCGACGCGTCGGTGGCGTCGGCGGCGTCGGTGGCGCGCTCGATCGCGTCGTCGGTCGCGTCGTCGTCGCGTTGGTTTTCAATCAATTCTCGGAGCGCGCGCGCGTCGGCGAGTACGGTGGACGCATCGCCGTCTCTCGCGCGTCGACACGCCTCACGACGATTACCGAGATATGCCTCTCGCTGAAACGCGTACGACATGCGTCTCGAGCCGTCGCACTGTGACGTCGTCGTCGATCATCGTTCGGACGATGCGTGAGCGTTTTCGGGCGTTTTCACCATCGCCATTCCGCGACGCGCCACCCGTCGTCGGGCATCGATCGAGCGCGCGCGTCGACCGGCCCTCATCACGGCGTCGTTCGCGCGGTCGCGTCGTCTCGCGCGCGTGAAATCGCGCGTCGTTCGCATCGCATCGCATCGCAACGCGGTCAACGCATCCGGTCGCGATGACGCGCGCGCTCTTGGGCGGCGCGGATTGCGCGCGCGCGGGCGTCGCGGTCGTTCTTCGGGGGTTCGGCGACGCGTCCTCGACCGAGACGTGGCGCGAGCTCGAGCTCGGGGCGACGCTCGGACCGGGCGCGGTGACGCGCGCGGCGGGGGTGGCGGACGAGACGACGCCGGCGCCGACGTTGGGCGCGACGTCGACGGATTCGCTCGCGCGCGTCGTCGTCAACGCGCGGTACGGTGGACGGGCGAGCGGTGTGGCGGCGATGGCGGTGTTGGACGCGCTCGAGGCGATGGGACCGATCGAGGAGGCGTGTTTCGTGTTGGCGACGCGAGACGAGGCGGCGGCGGCGGACGCCGCGCGCGAGTCGAAGACGTTTTTAGCGTACGAAGACGTTCGGAACGGTGCGCGGGCGTCGGACGTGGAGGGGATCGTGGCGAGATCGTTGGGGGCGGGCGGTGTGTCGGCGAAGGATGGCGTGTTGGCGACGGTGATGCGCGCGTTGGAGTCGTGCGGGATCAAGACGCGCGCGTTGTACGCGCCGGCGTTCGAGGCGTCCAAGTTTGATCGTGAGGCGTTGGAACGCGCGCGCGAGGTGACGCACAGATTAGGTCGCGCAGTGGAAGCGAGCGCGTTCGGTTTGAGCGGGTACGACGCGGTGGCGGTGGATCGTCTGACGCCGGCATCCGACGACGCCGAGCCAGAATCGAGCGACGCGTTGTACACGTAAAT